>Ga0078972_1000770_pt2 | contig 85495 bp, 82 predicted proteins | sample YelNatPaOPGAMG01_FD_67568 | JGI IMG/M metagenome (GOLD analysis project Ga0078972, IMG submission 67568) | Hot spring thermophilic microbial communities from Obsidian Pool, Yellowstone National Park, USA - OP-RAMG-01 (SPADES assembly) (version 2) | ecosystem: Environmental > Aquatic > Thermal...
AATATGAAGAACATGTCCACGGGCACGAACACGAAGGCGAGCACTATCATGCCAATTATCAGGGCGATCAGCAGGTCCTTAAGCTTCATCTTGAGGTCGTAAGCCAGCTTGTACAACGTGATACATCCCGCGTTCGGGATAATGAGCAACATATCGCTGGGCATGCTTGGATCGTTGGTCATGATAATCCTCCTCATCATACTGGCGATACTCCTGTCCGAGGGCGAGGAGGTCAGGAAGGGCATAGAGACGAGAGTACTCGGCCTGCACCGTTCCGGGGTTAGCCGCATGGACACGGTGATGACAGCGTTCTCCCTGGGCAACGAGTACATCAGGAGGACGCGCCTGCGGGCCATAATAATGTTCCTAACGATGGTAGTGATGGCCTCGGCTATCACCTCCTTCACCTCCTTGATGCCGGCAAGGGCATCGTTGCTCGTGTCCAAGCCCGGATATGTAACGAGTCTGGACGAGATACTTGTGAAGAACGGCAGGGGGGTGCCACCGGAAGTGCTCTCGGAGAAGATAGTCAACGTCCTCGGGACTTTCGCCGGCGACGACTACTACGTGCTGCCCAGGGCTTGGTCTTATGGACCTGTAGACAGGGGCTTACAGGCTGCGGTTTTCGTCCTGAGGACCGACAGGGGTGCGAACACGACAATACCGGCGGTCATAGGGATAACCACGCAGGAGTTCGAGCTTTTCTACAGGAACTTGACCATAGGCCCAGGGATCTTCCTGGAGAACGCGGACCACTGCATGTTATCGAGCTCGCTCGCAAGCAGGTTGAACCTGACGCTCGGAGATGCCATATACGTGGCTGGCAGGAGGTTCTTGATCACGGGCATCGTAGGTTCCCCGGAGACGCCGGGGGTGCTCGAGGGCATCTTGGACTCGATGGTGGAGGCAGATGGCTACAATCCGCTTCCGGCTAACCCGCAGTTCTTCTCGACGATAAGCAAGGACTTTACGGTATCCGGCCAAGCTGGCGCCTCGCCGCCCAACCTATCGGTTTCCAGCGTGCTGATATTGCCATATGAGCGCGTCCTCGAGATCGGGGGATACGTAGCTTCTGTTGCGCTGATACCGAAGAGGCCCGGTGTGGACATGAGGAGCCTGGCCAAGGAGCTCGCGTACGCTCTCGACATCACGATATACGTCTCCGAGAGTGGCGCGGCCAAACAGCTCTCGACGTTCACGACCGTGATGGTCGGCGGGTGGGAGCTGGTGCTCACGATCTTGGTCATAGGCGCGCTCAACATAACGACCATGGTATTGGGTAGCCTCAAGGAGCGCACCAGGGAGATCTTCGTCTTCAGCGCGGTCGGCCTTTCGCCCATGGGCATATCCGTCTTCTTCATATCAGAGGTCCTCGTGTACGTGATAGTGGGCACGCTCCTCGGCTATGTAGCCGGATACCTGATGACCTGGCTTATGATAATAATGGGCACTCTTCCGCCAACCCATGTGTTCAACTTCGCCTCCACGTTCACCGTCGTGGGCCTCCTGACCATAGTAATCGCCTCTCTGGCGGCGGTCTCCTATCCCACCTTGCTCGCCTCTAGGATAATAACCCCGTCGCTTGAGAGGAGGTGGAAGCTCAAGACCAAGCCCAAAGGCGATGAGTGGGACATAGCGCTGCCAACGAGCGCGACCTCCTTGGAGGAGACGAGGGGCATTTTGGCATACCTCTATGAGTACTACACCGGGGCCGGGGCGGTCAGGGAGGGCGTGTACGTCACCAGGGAGGTGGCGAGGCCCGACTACGAGAACCTAATCTTGGACCTGGTCATGAGCCTCGTCCCGCTTGAGATGGGAGTCCGACAGAGAGTGAGGGTCGCGTCGGTGTTGGACAGGAGGGTCAACCGTTACGCTATAACCGTGCACCTCAACAGGCTGAGCGGCCCGCAAAACGTGTGGGAGACGTCGAACTACGGCTTCATAGACGACCTCCGCAAGCAGCTCCTCATGTGGGGCTCTCTGCCGGACGAGGAGAAGCAGAAGTACACCTCTATCGCGGCAAGAGGCTGATAACGAGCCCCTCCAACCTCTCCGAAACCTCACGGACCATGACGTAGTTTCTCCTTATGCTCTCACCCAACCTCGGGACCCCGTAAATCACGTGCGCTCTCAATATCCAAGACAGGCCATCGGGGTGCTCAAGGTACTGGCCTATCAGCCCCTTCAGCGCGACGTCGCGTCCGCCGGTCAGGAAATGTGACTCGAGGTAGCGCGCCGGAAACAACCTAGGAAACACCTCGAGGGTTTCCGGAGATGCCTTCAGTATTTCGCTAAAAACACCCTCATTGCCCACCAAGAGCTCGGAAAGGTCTCCGCTCCTCCCTAGGCCTTCAAACATGTCCTCTAGGTTCTTCAGCTCGCTCCACTCCCTGACCTTAGCGCTCCTCCTTATGAGGCCCCTGAGCTCCAGCTCCGAGGCACGCTCGAGCATCCGCCTGAGTGCAACCTGCATCTGCTCCACCGAGAGGTTGTCCGTAATTATATCGCGAACGCCTATGACCTCCACCCTCCTGTCGAAGCTGTACTGGAGGCGTCTTGCTACTATGAAGGACTTGAAGTTCGGCCTGTCCTTGGGCTTGGCCACAAGGCCACCCCATGCAGTCTCCTGTACCTCCGCCCCCTCGTCCTCCAAGTACCTCTTCGTCAGCTCTACCCAGGACATCAATATCATTTGAGGTGGCTGAGATTTAACGCTTAGCCCAGCTCCAGAATAGCGCCTTTTGGAGCTCAAAAACAGCCTCTCAAGAGGCCCGGAGTCATCTAAGGCTAAGCATGGCCTCTATACTTTCGAGCGCTTTCGGCAAAGCTGAGACGGAATCCACGACTAGGTCCGGGCCTACACTCGACAGCTCCTCGTATCCACCTACGCCGCTTAACACCGCGACGGAGATGCAACCCGCAGCCTTTGCAGCCAGCACGTCCGCCTTCGTGTCGCCCACGTAGAAAGCCCGCCCCGGGCTAACTCCGAGCCTCCTGCAGGCCTCCAGCAAACCGTCTGGGTGTGGCTTCGGCATAGGAACGTCATCAGCTGAAACCACTGCCTCGACCAGGTCCTCTATACCGCCGTGCCTAAGATATAGGGGTAGCTCGTCCCTGTTGCCGTTGCTCACAACGCCGATCCTATACCCCCTAGTCCTGAGCGCTTCGAGGGCTTGTCTTACTCCGGGATATGCCTTCACGTGATTGGGCAGGTAGAAAGACGACCATCGCTCGTTTGCAGTCCTTACGTACGTTTCGACAACGCGCTCCCTGTCGGGCCAGCCTTTCGGTACTATGGCGTCCGCTATCTCGGGGTCGGGCCTACCCAGAAGGTGGATGAGGTCTCGTCCCTCCACTCCGGGGATGCCGAGCTCCTTGGACAGCTCCAACACCATGAGACGGAACGCCTCCCTGGAGTCGAAGAGCGTGCCGTCGATGTCGAACAGGGCTGCCCTGCCTCGCGGCCTCATGGCACCGGACCAGCTTAGGGCCTCTTAAAAGCTCTACGCCATCAAGTCGTGACACGGCCGGAGCATCTTTTTATTCGCCCGTCGCGTGAACTGGCAATATGTGCGTAATTCCCGGAAGCGAGGCCGTGAGGAGGGGTTACGTCCGAGGGCTGGTTGACGCTGGGCTGCAGGTGCAGCCTGCGGGCGTCGACCTAACGCTCATGAAGGTCGAGGGCTTCAGGAGCAGGGGCACGATAGGGCTAACGTCGGGCTCGAGGGTGCTGAGCGAGCTTGAGGAGATACCGGCGACAGGCGGGGCCTACGAGCTAAAGCCCGGCTGTTACAAGGTAACCTACAACGAGGTCGTTGAGGTGCCGCCGCAGATGCTGGCGCTCTCCTTCCCAAGGTCCTCGTTGCTCAGGTGCGGCGCTTACCTAGGCAACGCCGTATGGGACCCGGGGTACAGGGGCAGGGGCTCGGGCTTGCTCGTGGTCCACAACCCCGAGGGCATAAGGCTCGAGAGGAACGCCAGGCTGGTCCAGATAATCTTTATGCAGATGACCGAGGTTCCGCAGGAGGTGTACTCCGGCGCCTTTCAGGGTGAGAACCTCTAGACCCCCAGGAGCAGGATGAGCGCGGCCTCTATCGCCGCGGCCGCCGCGAGGATCGCACCGCTTGAGATCATGGAGGTCAGCTCGTCGCGCGCTGCCTCCCTGAACCTGCGCCTCCACACGAGCTTCGCGCAGATGTAAGACTCGACGAAGGCGAGGGAGTAGGCGAAGAACTCGGGTATGGCGTGGGGTAGGACGAACGTGGTCACGAGCGCGAGCGCCGGGTTCACGCCGGACAGGGCTGAGAGGCCGCCCAGGAAGGTGCCGGTTGAGAACGTGACGTAGATTCCGAAGAGGAGCCCGAGCAGGGGCACGTGCATAAGCAGAAGGGCTGCGAAGTTGTTCAAGAAGATGAAGCCGAACACGCCGGCGAAACCCATTCCCGTGAACCTCTGCGCGATGTCCTCCTGAAACCTCTTGGCTTCCTCTGGTCCGACCGGGAACAGGGTGCCAGCGAAGGTGGACATCAGTAACAGCGCGAAAGCGGGAACGGCTAGCGCGAACCTCCTGCGCAAACGGCTAGGCTCATGCCCTTTCGGACCGGCTGGGACCAACAGCACCACGCAAAAGTCCTAAGACGCTCTTAAAAGCGTTTTTCAATTCCCTGAAATACCCCTCCACCCTGATCGAAGGCCGGATTCGCTTTTTATACGCGGTACTCAATACCTGGTGGCCATCACCTGATAAGCCTCAGCCTCTCCGCGGCCTCGACTATCCTCGTCGAGAGGCCCTCGAAGGTACGCATAACCTCAGTGCTGTGCGCCCCCTTGTTCATCAGGAGCAGGAGGGATGCGCCCTTTGAGGACACGAGGTCTATCACGCGCCTGGCGAACACATACGCCTCGTCGAATCCAACCGCCAACACGAGGTCGGAGATGTTGTCGAAGACGATCCAAGTAGCCAGCTCCGACTCCAGCTCACGTCCCACGATGTCGAGGAGCTTCGAGGTGTCGTTGAAGGGGATACCCTCCTCGATGGTCCCGATCGTCGTCATCACCTTCAGCTCCACGTCCCCCAGATCTTTGGCGACCTCTAGGACCCTGCTGCCGAGCCTCGTGAACAGGACGCACCTCTCCGTGTTCGCCAACACCTCCCTCATAGCTGAACTCACGTAGTGCTCGTATGGGTACCTGGGGTCGTACTCAAGCGTAACGATGTTGCGCACCAGGGCATCGTGGCTCAAGCCCAGGGGGGAGGAGAACGCCTCCAGGTCGGCGTAGCTGTAGCCCTCGGAGAGCACCAGGTCCCTGATTCTCGCCCTGCCCAACTCTTTCGTCGCCCTGTCGACGAGCGAGAAGTACGCCCTCCAGATGCCCTTTGCCTCGGCGTTCAGCTTCGTTACCCGCCTTATCGTCCTAAGGTAGTCGGCGTAAGCCGACGGGTCGCTCTCAGCCAGCCTCTGCATCGTCCAGACAAGTAGTATGTTAAAACTTTCTTTCACGGCCTCAAGCTTGCGCTTCTCTGGAAGAGATGTGACGTAATTCGAGGCAGACTCAATATCAATATCTCCGTTCTCTGATACGTCTATGAACTTTGTTACATCCGTACTTCTCATTTTTAGCATAAATTCGCCTTTAATTGGTCCACTTATGAAGTGCCTTAATGGAAGTAACAAGCGCACGTAAAAGCGTAATATTGCTGACCACTCAGGAAGCTCACACAGAGAACTGTCAGATTGCATTAACTCCAATAACTGGCCGCCCATTAGACCATAGATGACATCCGATTTCTTTAGGAAATCTTGATGTTTAATTAAAACAGATTTGAAAGCTTCCCTCTTTTCTGTATCGTCTTGGATATTTTGGAATACACCCTCCAAAACATCTATGAATGATTGAGCTAACTTATTGCCCCAAGTCTTGTTCTCCAGATATTCTATCGTCCGGTCTAGAGCTTGAATGTTGTCCACACTCTCAATGCTTTCTGCCTTCAGTATTACTCTTAATTTATCGTAAGTTACTACATCACTTAGACGTGTCTTATCGAGGTATTCAAGGAAGTCAAGTACCTTGATTCCCATATCATCAGTAGCAACTACTTTTAGGAATTTGTTCAAGAACTTCCTATAAGATTCTGATAAATCCGATTTTTCCATAGCTGCTCGAGATACTTTCGTACTACTCATTTCTATATCTTTAGGAACTTTTATTCTTAAAGCATTCCAAATACAGGTTAGCGAAACAAATTGTAAGAGTCCAGATAGATGTGGAAGGACAATATCTGATAGAGACATAAAAACGGTAAGTCCAAATATAACAACAAACTGAATCATAAAACTACCAAATATTAGAAAGTACTTTTGTTTTAACGATTGAATTCTTGCTCTCTTAAGTAGCATAAAAATGTTCATGCCTGTAAAAACAAAATAAAAGATTAAAAAAGCCAGCAAAATCAAGTTAATTATCCCAGTATCGACCTTTCCTTTAATCACCCATCCAAAATCTGTTAAAATAGGTTCTTCACGTGGCGGTAGTAAAGAAAGCGGTGCCGCAATCATCGAACCAACTAAAATAATCCAATTTTCAGAACTTTCCTTCACTAAACTCTTAACTAAGTAAGAAAATAAACCTATCGAAATAAAGTAAATGCTAGTAGCAATTCCAAACGCGCTAATGGCGTCCTCTTTATTAGATGCGTTTATCGTATAAAAGCCAATCAACAAATAAATGAAAGACAGAAAACCATATACGAAAAATTGTTGATATATTGATGATCCGCGATTTTTTAATAACATACTTAATGATAACAATAATGACGCGCTAGCGGATATCGGGTATATCAACGACCAAGGATATATCGTCACGCTATTATGCACCTCTTAATGTTTCGCAAAGTTCCTGTCTTTCGGATGGAATTATCTTAGGTGGTTTTATCTGACCTAAAGGGTAACCTTCTTTGGCTTTTTTCATAGAGTATCTAAGAAACGCTCCTTTTCTCAGATATTCCACTTTTACTATTTCTTGTGGTTCTCGAATACTCGATTTTTCAATCAAATATCTTAATTCGGGATTTGTGTTACGCATAGCTTCAAAGATCCGCCTTTCAGCCTCTGATGCTGTTAATCCCCAAGTGTTTTCCATCAATATCAATAGCTTTTCATCTCTTCCTTCTAGTATTTTCGTAAACGCCCATTTGTCCGAAAGACTTAATCCAGCCTTAATCATTATTTCAGTAGCGAGAGCTTCCGTAATATGCCAAGGAATTTTATTTATAACCAAAGTCACATTTCTTCGCCCCCAAAAAGAAAATATGGGCATTCCATCATCCCTGATATCTATAACTCTGAACATGTCGTCTGTGTTATATCTCATAAATATACCACCAAATGAGGTAGCAACTAGATTGTAAGTGTCTCCTTTCTTGAGCTCGTCTATTCTCTTTATATTGCCAGATTCATCCATAAATTCTAAGTAAAAACTTCTTAAGTTGGGTAGAAGTTCGTGCTTCTTTTCAGGTGAACCAAACATCACTGTTCCTAATTCGGTAATCGCGTAAACACAATAAGGTTCGACTTCAAGCTTCGACATAAGGTAATCACGATACAGGTTCGTGTCTACCCCACTTATTATAAGTCCCTTGAGTCTCAGAATGTCTTTTATATTCCTCGAACTTTTAGAAAGTTTAGATTTCATCCACTTTTGAAAGAGATATGCCTTTGCTAGTCCTAAGTCAACAGAGTTATAATATTCCTTGAATATACCTTCTGGGTTTGTGAGGTATTCGCACATTAGGTATACACTTGGAGCTATTCCCCCTATAAAGTCCACACTGTGACCTCTTTCAAGATACTCAAGCGCAATAAAGAAACGTCTCCTTGTATCATCTACATTGTCCATAACTTCGACCGGCGGTATATCAATTATGATACCCTGAGTGACTTTTCTACCCCAGCCAGAAATATATGGGGCAGAAGGAGTGTAATTGAGGCCTTTATCACCGATTCTAAATTTCGTGTTTCCCCATGAATCGCTACACGAAAGTATTATCGTCGCGAGTGCATTTCGTCTGAAATGCTCCCAATATATAGTGCCATGTAGAACCCACTTCGGTTCTCCAACGGTACCCGTTGTTTTAGCAACGAAAGAAAAATCACCAATTATATAGCCGGAAATATCTTTCGCAGAAACTCTCCCTATTCTATCATAGTAGTCCCACATTAGCTCTCCAGGAAGACGTGGTGATGTCTTCTCTAATTGCTCGATATTAGCTTTTAACTTCAAAAGTCCAGGATAATTCTTATAGGTCGTTATGGGTATTGTATCGACCGAGTCGAACCCAGTTGGACATATTACCTTCGCCGGTTCTGTCTGCGCCCAGATTTGGAGATGCTCTTTCAGAGCTGCTTCGTTAAATTCCAATTGCTTGTTAAATGGAAGTTCAAAGAATCCGCAACACTCTTTCACTAAATCTGATTCGCTGACCATTTCACGTTATCACCGCCTTTTCGCGCGCACCGTCTTTAGGTAGTAAGTCGTAATGTCTTAAAACGGGTACTCTCGCTACACTAAGATGTTCCTGCACGACTAGCATTCGGACTAGTACATCTCTTTTTGGGTTAATAACTTTTATTGAAATTATAAGCCTCTTTATATCTTTAAGTTAACATGACAAGCCTTTTATACGTCTGATATCCGCCGATTCGGGTGTATAAACGCGCATTTCGCTATTTTCCTCGAGTTTCAAAGTTCCTCGAAAAAGCGTTTTTAAACCTCCTCAGACCGTGTTGTGGCATGATAGTGGGCATAGTTAGCGACACCCACGACAACCTGCCCAAGATAAGGGCGGCTGTTTCAGCCCTAAAGGAGAAAAACGTCGAGGTGGTACTACACGCAGGCGACGTCAACAGCGCCTTCGCCGCAAGGGAGTTCGCCTCCCTCGGCTGCAGGTTCGTGGCCACCTTCGGCAACAACGACGGTGACAGGCTCCTGCTCTACAAGACCATAACGGGCTTCGGCGGGGAGGTGATATACCCGAGGGCCCACCTGAGGCTCGGAGATAAGCAGCTTGCGCTCTTCCACGGGGAGGACACGAGCCTAGTCGAGTCGGCGGCCTCCTCGCAGCTCTACGATTACGTGGTCGTGGGGCACACGCACGAGGTCGTGCAGCGCAGGGTGGGCAGGGCGCTCCTCCTTAACCCCGGGGAGTGTTGCGGCTACCTGACGGGCAGGGCAACGCTCATGGTGCTCGACACGAGCGCCAACGAGGTCTTGCTCTTGGAGCTGTGAAATTAGCTGTTTTTGAACTGCAAAAAAAGGCTTTTAGTTCGCTGTAGCTGCGCGCTCCTAGCGCCAGCTCCCGCTGGCCATGTAAACGAGGAGGTCGCAGAGCCTCATGCTGAAGCCCCACTCGTTGTCGTACCAAGAGTAGGTCTTCACGAGGTTGCCCTGTATGACGTTGGTCAGAGACCCGTCTATTATCGAGGAGGCCGGGTTACGTATCACGTCGGCTGATACTATCGGGTCCTCCGTGTACTCCAATATGCCTTTGAGCTCGCCTTCCGCGGCCCTCTTGAACGCCGCGTTGACCTCATCCCTGCTCACGTTCCTAGAGACCAGCGTCGCCAGGTCCGTTATCGAACCGTCTGCCACGGGCACCCTGAGCGCTATGCCGTCCAGCTTCCCGTCGAGCTCCGGTATAACCAGGCCTATGGCCCTAGCGGCCCCGGTGGTCGTCGGTATCGTGGAGAGCGCCGCAGCCCTAGCGCGCCTCAGGTCCTTGTGCACCAAGTCCAAGAGCCTCTGGTCGTTGGTGTACGCGTGCACGGTCGTCATGAAGCCCTTCAGCACGCCGAAGTTCTCGTGCAGCACCTTCACCATGGGCGCCAGGCTGTTCGTGGTGCAGGAGCCCATGGATATCACGTGGTGCTCATCGGGTCTGTACCTCCTCTCGTTCACGCCTATCACGAAGGTCGGCACATCCTTCTCGGAAGGCGCGGATATGACCACCTTCCTGGCGCCCGCGCCTATGTGCTTCGAGGCGTCTGCGAGCTTCGTGAAAAGGCCTGTCGACTCCAGCACGTACTCCACGCCCAGGTCCCTCCAGGGCAGCTGCGCCGGGTCCTTTACAGAGAGCACCTTTATCTCGTCCCGTCCTACCTTTATGTTGTCCTGTCCGAAGCTGACCTCCAACTCCATCTTGCCGTGTATCGAATCGTACTTCGTGAGGTAGGCCAGCGTCTTCGTGTCCGTGATGTCGTTGACAGCGACGACCTCGAAGAGCTCCCTGAACCTCGGGTGCTTGAGCGTCGCCCTGTAGAACAGCCTCCCGATCCTTCCGAAGCCGTTTATCCCAACCTTGGTCTTCGCCACGTCAAATCACCTTGCGACAAAATGCCCAGCTTCAGGAGATAAACGTTTTCCGTTTCCGAGGCCGGGGAAACTAATAAATGCGTTCGTTGGCAGACGTTGTGGCGTGATGTGGTTTGGGCTTCAAGACCCTAGATGACGTCGAAGTCGCTGGCAGGACCGTCATACTGAGGGTCGACATAAATTCGCCGATCGACCCTCAAACAAACGAGATCTTGGACGACACGAGGATAAGGGTGCACGCGGAGACCGTAAACGAGCTCTTGGGCAAGGGCGCGAAGCTGGTGATACTTGCGCATCAGGGCAGGAAGGGCGACCCTGACTACACGACGCTCCAGAAGCATTCCGAGGTCATGCGCAAGTACGTGAGTAACCTGAAGTACGTCCCCGATGTCGTCGGGGACGAGGCTAGGTCGGCGATAAGGTCCCTTAGGCCTGGCGAGGCCCTGCTGCTCGAGAACGTCCGCTCCCTCGACGAGGAGACGAAGGACAAGCCGGCGGTCGAGCACAGCAAGGGCGCGCTCGTGTCTTCTCTGGCGCCGCTTGCGGACCTCTTCGTCAACGACGCTTTCGCGGCGGCCCACAGGTCTCACGCCTCGGTCGTGGGCTTCACGGCGGTGCTGCCATCAGCGGCGGGTCGCGTAATGGAGAGGGAGCTCAAGGCCCTCGAGCGCGTGGCGGACTCTCCTGAGAAGCCCTGCCTCTACATACTGGGCGGGGCAAAGCCCAAGGAGACCTTCGCTGTCATAGACCACGTGCTCGGCAGGGGTATCGCAGATGACGTCCTCCTGGGAGGGCTCATCGCCCAGGTCTTCATGCTGGCCAAGGGCGTTGAGCTCGGAATGGCAAACAGGGCCCTGATAGAGGAGAAGGGCTTCGCTCCCACGGTCGAGAGGGCCAGGAGGTCGCTTGAGGCCTTCGGGGACAGCATAGTGCTGCCGTTCGACTTCGGTGTGGGCGACGGCAAGAGGTCCGAGGTTACCGTGAAAGAGCTGCCGGTCGAGAAACACCTGAGCGACATAGGCGAGCTGACCATAGCCTTCTACTCGAAGCTGATAAAGTACGCGAAGACGGTGGTCATGAACGGGCCCATGGGGGTGTTCGAGGACGAGAGGTTCGCGAAGGGCACGGTCGAGGTGGTGAGGGCGATCGGGAAGTCGAAGGCCTACAGCCTTCTGGGCGGAGGCCACTCGATCGCCGCCCTGGAGAAGTACGGCCTGACCAAGAGCATATCGTACGTGAGCACAGCCGGCGGGGCGATGATATCCTACCTATCGGGGGAGAAGCTCCCAGGGGTTGAGGCGCTCCGTAGCTCCAAGTGAAAAGCAAAGACGCTAGGTCTCAGGTCACGTACTCCGGCGTGTCCCTTCTGTGTGGCGGTTGCGTTCCCAAGCTCTTCAGGAAGTCACCGAGGCTCTCGCTCCTCTCCAGGAACTCCCTTACGCTCTCCTCGAAGGCCTCACCCCTACGTCTCATGTCCTCTAGGTCGACCTCGATGCCAGTAATCTCCACGAACTTCGTTAGCAGTGCGTACGATACCTTGGGGTTCGGCCCCGGGAAGTAGCTGGGTACATGACCCCACAAGCTCATGGCGGGTATGTTCCTCTTCCTGGCCTCCTCCAGGATGAGCCCGTGTATGCTCGACGGCCCGCTGTAGTTGGACGGCACTATGCCGTGCCTTCTAAGATCCGGAAGTAGCTCGGGGCGGTTGACCACGCCCGATATTACGGGTGCGGCGTTGTGCGACAATTGGTCGAGGACTCCCCCGAAGATGAAAATCTTCACCACGCCCGCGTCCCGCGCCAGCCCTAGCACTAGGTCAACGTAGCCCTCCCAGTCGAGGTTCGGTTCGTTGCCGATCGAGAAAACGAGGTCCCTGCCATGCTTCCCGTCAACGGCGTAGTAAAACTCGTTGTAGGGTGCGGCGTAGCCCTTAAGCAAACCGTCCTCTATGCTCACGAATGGCCTGCTGAGGCTCATGTCGTAAAACCACTTGCCCTCGAGCTCGGCGAACTTCCTTGCGGAAAGCTTCTCCATCAAGTACCTGGAGCACATCACAGACACCTCGCCTGCGTTGGGCCAACCGCTTATCCCCATCACCATGTAAGGCTCCCTCAGGGCGCACAGCTCGTAGACCTTTACCTTGCTCGACATCTAGGTATCAGAAGTGACAATCCCTACATATAACTTTACAAGCTCGTCTTGAAAAACGCCCTCTCAGAAGAAAGTCGTCTTCACCTAAGTAACGTTTATATAGGGCTGTCTATTACTGCCAGCATATGGCCGAAAATCGTCTCATCTACACCAACTTCAGCAGAAAGCTGGCTCAGTCCTCGCTCTTGGTGGCCTTGGCGCTCTCAACCAACTACCTCCTGATAAGCGTCCCAAACGTCAAGCTCATGGACTCCATAGTGTTCGTGTCATCGTATCAGATGGGCCTGGCATGGGGCGTGCTTGCCGCCCTGCTGATCTGGCTAGTCTACGGGACCATAAACCCGCTGGGGGCGAACCTCCTAACGCTACTCGTAGTCGCAAGCGGCGAGCTCGTCTACGTCTTCGCAGCGAGAATCGCCCGCAGCTTCACCTTTGCAAACCCTTTGCTGTTCGGTCTCCTGGGAGGCATCTCGACGTTCATATACGACCTATACACCAACGCTCTCACCGGTACATTGTTCCTCGGATCTTTGTGGCTTGGAATAATGACGATGAACTTCCCTTTGCCAATGGGCATCATCCACGAGGTCTCGAACATAGTCTTCTTCTCTACGGCGGTGCCGATCCTCATCAAGCTCATGTCTAGGAGGTGAGGCATTTGGCCAGTGAATACTTAGCAAAGAGCTTGGTCTTGATACCGTCAATAATCTGCGTAGTTCTTCTGGGCACGACCCTGTACCTATACGCTAGGCTTGAAGACGCGAACAGCAGGCTCTCCGAATTACAGACCTTGCTCTCCAAGTACGCTGTGAAGGCCAGCCTGCTTGTGAACTTTGGCAACGGTACTAGGAGGTGGTACAACGGTACGATGGTGGTGCGCGGTGCAAGCCTCTTGAACTTGACGATAGAGGTGATTGGCGACGTCGACTACTCGACCTCCGCCTACGGGGTTTTCGTGAACGCCATATCCGGCGTTGGATCTAAAGTATCCAAGCAAGGGTACTACTGGTTGTGGTGGAGATGGGACCCCGAGAAGTCCGACTGGGAGCTGGGCCCCTCTGGCGCCGAGAGCTACCTAGTTAGAGATGGCGACGTCTTGGCGTGGTTCTACGAGGATACGTCAAGCTGGCCCAACCTAGAAAAGCCCTAAAGGGTTTAAAGCTCAAATACAGTTTTTGCAACGCATATTGATGTCAGCGAGTTGGACGTAGGAAGGGCAATATCCATCTTGGAGTCAACGGTGCCCAAGGGCAGGGTCCCAGGGCCGAGGGCCGGCTACCACATAGGCCACTCGGTTATGGCGGTCCTCCACCTTTCTGAGCTGAAGCGGGTCTCGAGATGGGGCCTGTCAAGGCTCCTCGGGGTCAGCGAGGGCACCGTGAAGACGTTAATAGCTTACATGCAACTTGCCCACATAGTGGCGACTTCAAGCGCGGGCACGAGCCTCTCGGGTTTCGGTTTCGAGGTCGCCTCTGCGCTCCGCGAGGTGGTGGCCTCGTGGAGGGAGGTTAAGCTGTTCTACCTGGTGACCGACGCGCACAGCGTGGCCTTCAGGCTATTGCCCGCGAACTTGAAACCCCTCAACCCTCTCGCGCTGAGGGATCTCGTGGTGAAATACGGTGGAACCGGTTCGACGCTCCTGACTTTCTCGGACGGGAAGTTCTCCATACCCTTCGTCTCGGACGACCTCGCCTCCTCCTCAAGGGAGGATGTCGAGGAGCTCAAGAAGCTGTCTCCTGGAGACGGGGATGTCCTCGTTGTCGTTTCATCGAGGTCAGTCGCATCGGCGGAGACATCGTTTGCCGCGGCTCTGGTAAACCTTCTGCGGTGACTCGCGTCCTCAAGGCGTGGTAGCTAGTCTGCGTACCACAATTTTGGAAAAGCATATATCGAACGTACGTTTTCTTACTTTAACTAAATGGAAGAGGGCTTAACAGCTTCTCCGATGCGCGGCTTAGAGGAAATAAAGGATTCGAGTAGGAGGCGGCTTATTAGGGAGCTTCTAATTCTTCTCAAGGAATCCTTTGGCGAGGGCTTGGTGAGCGTGGTCGTCTTCGGATCCGTTGCAAGGGGGAATGCTGGTCCGAGTAGTGATACCGATGTGCTCGTCGTCGCCCGGAACATGCCAAAAAGTATGAGCGACAGGATGGAAGTGATGGCTAAGATCCTGATGAGGCTGAGGGAAACTAAGACGTACAGGGAGCTAAGGGAAAGAGGAATGTCAACATGGGTGCAATTCCACCCCCTTGGGGTGGAGGAGGCCAAACTCAACAGGCCCATATACTTGGACATGGTCGAGGACGCCATCATACTCTTGGACAGAGAAGGTTTCATAAAGTCTGTTTTCACGAGACTTAAAAAAAGGCTGGAGGAACTAAAAGCGAGACGGGTCTACCTTGAGGACGGGTCGTGGTTTTGGGACTTAAAGCCAGACATCAAGCGCGGGGAGGTTGTGGAGATATGAACACGGAGTCGATGGCGCAGGGCTATCTCGAGGACGCAGCTTACTCTCTGCAAGAAGCGAGGGAAGCACTTGCCGGTAAAAGGCTGCGCTAAGGCTAATGGCTGTGGAGTACCCACGTGAACACGATGTTAGCGATGCTTTGACCGAAGTTGCCCAATTGAAGGAATTTCCAAGCTGGTTCAGGTCAGAGCTCGAGACCGTTAACGAGATCAGCAAGAGACTGTCTGAGGAAAGGGGACCTGCATTTTACGGCGACGAAGGGGTGTTCATCCCCCTGAGGCAACTTTACTCTGAGGAAGACGCTATCAGAGCAATAAGCGGTGCGGAGAGAGTATACGCGCTGTGCAACAGGTTGTTCGATTGGTGGAAAGAGAGTGCTAGAAAATAGAAGACAAGTTTCTCCATAACTGGTCTCCGGCTTAACGATGAGCATCACGATCTTTACCTGCAGACACGCCGGCGATCCTGAGCACGAATGCGTGTTCGCAGGGCCTTTGTCTTGGCATCTTCACCTTCAGCCCCTCATCTCCGCGCACCCAACAAACTGGTTCCTCGGAGCCGAGCAGTTTCACATCGCCGATTTCCTCAGGATGGTAGAGCCTGAGGTCCGTGCTCAGGGATTTCACCACGGCCTCCTCCCCAGGCCACTCTAGGCCCATGGCGTAAAGCGCGCTGTCTTTGACGGTGAAACGGAAATCGCGAGGAGTGAAGGGCTCGCTCTCGGAATCCTTAAATTCGCCAGCGAGCGCTCTTGTGGGTCCCTCCCCATACACCCTCCACGGACGGGTGCCGTATATTGCCTCCCCGTTCACCTCCAACCACCTGCCGATCTCGATCAGAATCCTTTGTTGCTCTTCGGGTATCGTGCCGTCCGGCCGTGGGGCTATGTTGAGGAGCAAACAACCGTTCTTGCTGACAACATCGACCAGCTCGGCCACTATCGAACCGGGTGTCCGGTAATCGTGATCCTTTATATAGCCCCAAGACTTCTTGCATATAGAAGTATCTGTCTGCCAGAACATAGGCCTTATGACGTCGAGTTTGCCGCGTTCGATGTCGAGCACCGCTGCCCCATCCGGGAAGGCGTTGTGCTTGTAGTTTATCACAACGCTGGTGCCCCATTCGGAAGCTCGATTGTAGTAATAGGCTGCGAACGCGCGTAGGTACGGTTCGAAAGCTGGTTGTTCGATCCACCAGTCAAACCAGAAGATCTGAGGCCTGTACTTGTCGACGAGCTCACAAGCTCGCCTCAACCAGTCCTCCAAGAACTCTCTATCTGGCTGGACGTCTTGGGGTTTGGCCGGTCCGTAGAGGTCAAGGTAACGCGGGTCTTTGACGTCGGAGTCGAAGTGCATGCCAGGCTCAAAGAACCACCAGTGCTCTGCCCGGTGGTACGAAACCCCAAAGGCCAAGCCCTCCTCGCGAACTGCCCTCGCCAGCTCGCCAACCGCATCACGCCCGGGGCCCATCGACCTCGAGTTCCACTTGCCGTAGCTACAATCGTACATTGCGAACCCATCGTGGTGCTCGGCCACGAGGACCACGTACCTCGCGCCTGCCCTTTTGAAGAGCGTGGCCCACTCCTTAGGATTCCAATTCTCAGCCTTGAACATGGGTATGAAGTCCTTGTAACCGAATCTGTCATGAGTCCCAAAGTGCTCTAGGTGATACCTGTACGCGGGGCTATCCTTTATGTACATGTTCCTGGGATACCACTCATTTTCGAAGGCTGGCACTGAGTAAACGCCCCAGTGTATGAATATCCCAAACTTGGAGTTTAGGTACCACTCGGGAACTTGATAGTTGCGCAACGAGTCCCAGGTCGGCCTGAAGGGCCCTTCTGGGACTTCAATGGCCTCTTTACCCATTTTCAACTTAGTCCCGAGTTCAATCCCGATATAAGCTTAGCACAGGCTTTGTGGAAGATGGCAGGTTGGCGCTCGCAAGATAGCGCTGCTAATCTCGACTTTCGCGTGCATGTCTCCCGATGCGTCCCTCTCATATTTCCCTTTAAATGTAGGCACATGGGGATATGAGGTTGTTACTTCGCGGCTGGCCACGGGCACCTCGCAACGGACGTTACAGTTAGCTGAACATCACATCTAGAATCATCATGACTACGAACCCTGCCATCGCGCTCATCGTGGCTATGTCCGTGTTCCCGCTTCGCTGAGACTCTGGGACAAGCTCCTCGACAACAACAAACATCATCGCTCCGGCTGCGAAGCTGAGTGCGTAGGGCAGGATGGGCCGAGCCAGAAGCACAGCCATAGCCCCGAGCGCGCCGGCTGCAGGCTCCACCACTCCGGACAGCTGCCCGTACCAGAAACTCCTGCCTCTAGAAAAGCCCTCGCGCCTCAGCGGAACGGATACCGCGACCCCTTCAGGGAAGTTCTGGATGCCGATTCCTAAGGCCAGGGCAAATGCACCGGCCGTAGTGGCCTGAGGAAGCCCGTATGCCACGGCCCCAAAAGCCACTCCCACGGCAAGACCCTCCGGAATGTTGTGAAGGGTGACCGCGAGCACTAGGAGGACACTCCTCCGCCAGGTGGTGCTAATCCCCTCGGCCTCCTCGATAGGGAAGCCTATGTGTAAGTGAGGAAGCAACTTGTCGATGAGCCACAGCGAGATGCTTCCGGCTAGGAAGCCGAGGGCTGCAGGGAGCCACGATGGGAAGCCGCTGCCTTCGGACATCTCGATCGCAGGGGCGAGCAGGGACCAGAAGCTCGCTGCTATCATGACCCCTCCTGCGAAGCCGAGCATGGAGTCCAAAAGCCTTTTGCTCATGTCCTTTCTGATAAAAACCACGGCCGCGCCTAAGGCCGTCATAGCCCAGGTGAAACACGTCGCCTGAAGGGCTTGGAGCAGAGGTTCGGGTATCGGGAATTGGTTCGTCATGTCAACCTACAACTCCGCTCGTGTCTTCTTTAGCCGGCCTCGCAGATGAACAAACGCGGTACATCTTCACCTCACCCGCGACTTTGTTAAAGCTATCTCCAGCTGGCATGCACAGAAGCCCATAGCGCGCCGTGATAGTTCCTATGTTCGAAAGAAAAATCTTATCTTGGTTTAACATCAGAGCCCCTTGCCTCCGAAAAGGTCGTCGTTTTTCCTTTTAACTAAGTTGATCGATTAAAGGCCGCAAAAATTTTTTAAACCGAAAGGGCGGATTTACCTCATGCAACGCGATTTTTTCGAGGTGGTCGAATCCAGGAGGTCGATAAGGGCTTTCCTGAACAAGGAGGTAGACGAGGATAGCCTCATGAAGATACTACAAGCCGCCAATTCAGCACCCTCGGCTGGCGACCTACAGGCCTACGAGATAGTGGTCGTCAGAGACTCGAGACGGAGGGAGAAGCTAGCATCAGCCGCTTTCGGGCAGGGTTTCGTAGCGAGGGCACCGCTCGTGCTGGTCTTCGTCGCAGACCCGAAGAGGTCTTCGCGTAGGTACGGCCGAAGGGGAAGCGATCTATACTGCATACAGGACGCCACCATAGGCGCTTGCTACGCCCAGCTCGCAGCGCACGCGCTAGGGCTCGGCAGCGTCTGGGTGGGCGCTTTTGACGACGATGCCGTATTGGATGTCATAGGAGCCACGCCTGACCTCGTGCCAGTGGCGATGATAGCCATAGGGCACCCGGCGGAGAACCCTGAGAAGAGGCCTAGAAGGGCGTTGCACGACCTCGTGCGTTTAGAGGACATAAACTACCCATTCAAGACAAAGTGATGTAATCGAAGGAATGCATTAGTGTTTTTATTTCAGCAACTTATCAAGCCTTGCGTTTAAGAAGGGCACGAGCATCTCGTGGAGCGTCAGGCCGCCGTGCGATCCGTACCGGACGAAGGGCGGTTCGGACCTCTCGATTAGGTTGTAGGCGAACACGAGCTTCGCAGCGCCCTTGGCGACGGCTATATAGTCCCCAATCCTACCGATATAGTCCCTCGGCAGTCTCCGTCCGCCGAATAGCCCCATAGATATGGCCTCTGAGGAATCTAGGAGGTGGAAGTGTTTGCCCAACCTCTTCCTGAACTTCTGCTCGAAGTCTCGCACACCTCTCCTGAGGTACATGTAAGCACACCTGCCCTCCCCGGTCGGTGGCATTACTAGGGACTCCTTGATCCATCGGAGATCCTCCACGCGGAAGGACAACCTATCCCGAGTCTGGGCCTGGCCGTGGTCAGAGGTCAACATCAACATTACGTTCTTCGTCCGGAACCTCTTGGCGCTCTTCAGGAATCCCTCCATGGAGTTGATGAAAAGCGAGAGCTCGGCCATCGTCTCCTCGCTTTGTGGCCCGTAGTGGTGCGCCGCCGCGTCTATGTTGTCCCAGTACACTATCGTTAACCCTGATTTCCCTTCCCTAAGTATCCTGAGCAAGTGCAGAAACATGTCCGACTGACCCAAGTAGGGTATGACCTCAGCGCCCTTGTAGAGGAGCGTCGAGAGCCCGCTACCCTTGAGCGCGTACCTTATCAAGACCCTCGAGCCAACACCGGACTGCGCAAGCCTCTCGGTTAGCTTTGCGTGAGGAAGTATCCTTTCGTGGCTGAAGCCCAACGCAACGATCCTGCCTCTCTCCTCCTCGTTGACTGGGCTTAGGGTGATCATATTCACGATGGAGCCTATCTCTTTCAAGAACATGTTGTAACCCAACATGCCGTGCTCCGAAGGCAGGAGGCCAGTGAACATGCTGGTCAGCGCCGTAACCGTCGTAGACGGGAATACTGATGTTATGTAGCCTCTCTTGGCAACGCCCTCGGGGAAGAGCGCGTTGAGCTTATTGGCCACGTCCACTCCAAGCACAAGGGTGTTGTACCCCAGGGCGTCCATAACGAACAGGATCACGTGGTCTGAACCTTCAGCATCGTCGACGATGAACTCTCTCTTCAACTCCCTGCCGTTATGACTAACGCCGAGCAAGCGTGCAATCGTAGGAGCCAAGTTTGCGACCGAAGCCCCGTCGTAGTGGGGTTCTGTGAAACGGTCGAACTCCTCATGTTCCACAGACGCCTTCAAGTCTCTAGCAAATGGAGTTTTGTCCACACGGTCGCTAGGCCTTGGCCATTATTTAACGTTGTGTCCACCCACTGGGCTTAATGTCCGCCTTCGTACTGCCGTCTTAGAAATATGGCTCGTCGTAAATGGACCAACCGCCACGAGCTCAAGTCCGTGAATCTATTCGTGGGTAGCTGGCTCCGTATATCCCGATGCGAACTTATGGGCCCTGATCTTCTGGGGCTCTGCTATGATTCCCTTCAAGTTCTTCTTGAGCGCATCGAAGGTGTCGTCAAAAGTCTCCTTGACTTTTCGCTTCCTCTTGCTCGGGGTGCAGAACGACACGACCTCCTTGTAGAGGAAGGGATGGTCTATGCCTAGGGCCTTTACCTTATCCACCGCCTCCCTGGCCATGTTGTCGGTCTCTATAAGCAGCTCGGCCCGCTCCTCCCGTTGCTTGGCCGCCCTTTCCAATGTGAGCGAGAGGAACGTGTCGACCTTCTTAAGTATCGGCTCGTAGGCAGAGCCGAAGAGCCTCGGCACCTTCTCGTAAGCCATCCCCAGCGTGACGTAGTACGCGTACTCTATCGAGTCCATTATGCGCCCATCGTCCTCGCGTATAGACGGGCTTTCGTTGAGATACATCCTGTAGACGTTCAACGAGACGTACGCCTTGTCCCTGAGCGACATCTGCTTCTCGACGTTCAGCTCCATGAGGTTGTGCGCGTACTTATCAGGTACCATGATCGCAGGAAGCTCCTTCAGCCCCAGCTCCTTAGCTGCCAAGAACCTGTGCTGTCCATCTATTATGATGTTTTCCTCTCCCCTCTTGACCACAACCAGAGGTATTATGAAACCTACCTTTCTGATGGAATCGCTGAGCCTCTTCACATGAGCTTTAGAAGCGGACCTCTGGACCTCGATCACCTTCAATTTGTCTACGGGTATTAAAACCAATTTCTGTTTGTATCCATGAAGTGGCTCGCTAATCTCAGCGACCTCCGACATGCTTGAAGGTTAGAGGTTAACTTTATTTGATAAGGCTTTCCTTAAAAAGCGTCACTGAAAGCTCCAAAAATCCCGAAATTGTCCAAAAATCCCTCTTGAGGGCTCAGACGTGGATGAAGTTTTGAGGCTCTAGCGCAAGAATAACGCCCGAGATTTTGCGCGCATGGGCCAAGCTCCTTTGACGCTCTCGATTTTCAATCTCGTAGAGTGCATCGGCCACACGACACGGGTTCGCTAGCGCGAGCAAATGAAAAGTCACAATATTTCTGATAATGCTTTTATACGCCCCTCTGTTATCACTGCGTGATGAATTCTCGATGACGCAAGGTGTGACAGCGCATCAACACCATATTCATGCACATCACGTCGCTGAGTTCAAGAGAAGGCTTTGGGTGTCTTTGTTGCTTACGGCACCCATCTTGTTGCTATCCGAGATGATCCAAACTTGGTTCAAGTTCAAGTTGGAGATGCCTTTTCAAAAGGAAGCGTTGCTGGTCCTGTCGCTCTTTCTATATCTGTACGGTGGCTACCCTTTCGTGAAAGGGATGTTCGACGAGCTCAAGTTACATCAACCTGGGATGATGACCCTTATAGGCATGGCGATATCCGTGGCTTTCGTATACTCGGCAGTTTCAGCACGTTTGGGCGGCGGCGTCGATTTCTTCTGGGAGCTCGCTACGCTTGTAGACATTATGCTCCTCGGTCACTGGATAGAGGCCAAGAGCATCGTAGGTGCTTCGAGGGCGCTGGAGGACCTCGTGAAGATAATGCCGGCTACAGCGCACCTTTTCAAGGAAAACGAGATCGTGGACGTGCCAGCTTCTCAACTAAAGCCCGGTGATGTCGTGCTGGTCCGCCCGGGTGAGAGGATCCCATCAGACGGCGTCGTGGTTGAAGGGGAATCGCACGTTAACGAGGCTCTGCTTACGGGGGAATCGAGGCCGGTTCGAAGGGGGGTCGGGGACAAGATAATAGGAGGCGCTATAAACGAGGAAGGCTCACTTAAGGTCAGGATAGAGAGGACCGGCAGCGAGACCTTCGTGGCGCAGGTGATGCGGCTCATAAGGCAAGCTCAGGAAAGCAGGTCTAGGACGCAGGATTTAGCGAACAGGGCATCGGCCCTTCTATTCTACATCGCCATGGGATCCGGCGTCGCAACGTTCCTCGCGTGGCATGCGCTGGGGAATCCAGACATCGCCATTGAGAGGATGGTCACGGTGTTGGTCGTGGCATGTCCTCACGCGCTCGGTCTAGCTATACCTCTAGTTGTCGCCACCTCCACCTCCATAACTTCGAAGAGCGGCATCCTGATCAGGGACAGGAGGGCTTTCGAAGGGATCAGGGACGTCGATGCTGTTGTCTTCGACAAGACCGGCACCCTTACTCAAGGTAGCTTTGGAGTCACGGACGTGATTTCGTTCATACCTCACGATGAGCTGCTGAGGTTGACGTCAAATGTCGAGGTAAATTCCGAGCATATAATAGCCAAGGCGATCGTCAGCTACGCAAGGGAACGTGGCATAGAAATCCTCGGACCCGACGAATTCAAAGCGATGCCCGGTAAGGGCGTCTCCGGAGTGATTGGCGGCAGAACGGTTCACGTCGGAGGTCCTTCGCTTTTGAAGGACATGAGTTTAGAAGACGCTGACCAGAGCTTGCGAGAGCTCCAGAACCAAGGGAAGACTGTTGTCTTCACCCTAGTCGACGGTAAGGTCGTAGGTGCCTTTGCCCTCTCAGATAAAGTAAGAGAAGAGTCACGCGAAGCCCTGAGAAGGCTGAGGGAGATGGGGGTTGCCGTGTTCATGATAACCGGCGACTCCGAAGATGTCGCCCGCTGGGTGGCGAAGGAGCTTGGGATAGAGAACTACTTCGCCCAGGTCCTACCCGGAGAAAAGGCCGAGAGGGTCAGCTCTCTTAAGAGAGCGGGTTACAAGGTTGCCATGGTGGGGGACGGTATTAACGACGCCCCCGCGCTCGTCACCGCGGACGTGGGCATAGCAATAGGTGCTGGCACGGATGTCGCCATAGAGAGCGCCGACATCATCCTTGTGAGGAACGACCCAAGGGATGTCGTGAAGGTCATAGAGTTCTCAAAGAAGGCGTACTCGAAGATGGTGCAGAACCTTTGGTGGGCTACTGGGTACAACGCGTTCACGATACCGCTCGCCGCGGGCGCTCTCTCGGGGCTCGGCATTACGTTGAGCCCTGCCGTCGGGGCTCTTCTTATGTCGTTGAGCACGGTAATAGTGGCGGTCAACGCCCAGACCTTGAGGAAATACGAGCCAAAGATTCAAATAAAGGCCGGGGAAGTCCATACTGTGATAGACCCGGTCTGCGGCATGGAAGTGGAGCCCGATACCGCCTACAGCAAGCTAGATTACGAGGGCAATCTAATCTACTTCTGCTCGGAGGCCTGTGAAAAGAAATTCAGAGAGGATCCTAATAAGTACCTAGGCCGCTTGAAACGTGGAGAACGCAGGTATCGTTTTTAGGTTCTTGTGCGGTTTATTCCTACAGGGTTTTCCTAGCGCGCAAAAACATAATAGCCGGAGTGTTAGATCTCGACCATGGGAGCTTACCCGACATCAAAGGAACTCTACAATAGGGCTCTGAGGTTCATACCCGCGGGCGTTACAAGGCCTTTTAGGTTCTTCGAGCCGTATCCCTTCTACGTCAAGAGGGCTTACGGAGCCAAGCTTGTGGACTTCGAGGACAGGGAGTACGTCGACTTCTGGGAAGGACACGGCGCGCTCGTCTTGGGCCACATGCACCCCTCGGTACTTAAGGCGGTGAGAGAGCAGATGGAGCTCGGCTTCCATTTCGGCCTGTGCAACGAGTGGGAGGTTAGGTTGGCTGAGAGAGTGTCAACGCTGGTGCCGAGCGTCGAGATGATGAGGTTTAACAACAGCGGCACCGAGGCCAACATGCACGCGATAAGGCTGGCGAGGGCGTACACTAGGAGGAGCAAGATTGGAAAGTTCGAGGGTCATTTTCACGGCGCATACGATCCGCTCTTCTCCGCTGTCAGCTGGCCCTTCGACGAGAGCGAATCGGCTGGGCTCGACCCTCTCGCTTTGAAGAACACCGTGATTCTGCCTTTCAACGACCTGGAGGCCACGTGCAGGGTTCTCAGGAGCGAGCGCCTGGCCTGCGTCATCTTGGAGGCAGTACAAGGGGGCTACGCCTTTCCAGCCGATAGGGATTTTCTGAAGGGCCTGAAAGAGGTTTGCGAGGAAACTGGGACGCTTCTGGTATTCGACGAGGTCATCACCGGCTTCAGGTTGGCCGCAGGTGGCGCCCAAGAGGTCTATGGGGTGACGCCGGACTTGACGACATTCGGCAAAGCTATCGGGGGTGGCGAGTTCCCGGTGGGCGCTGTGGGCGGAAGAAGGGATATAATGGAGCTCATGGACAACGTGAAACACCCAAGGAAGTCAGAACAAGTCGCCCAGGGGGGAACATACAGCGGAAACCCCTTGGTCATGAGGGCTGGCTACGAAGCCATGGCCGAGTACGAGGGCAGAACAGTCTACAGCCACATAAACAGGCTAGGGGAGCGCCTGAAGGCCAAACTGGAGGAAGCCGTCCAAAGGAGCGGTGCGAACGCATATGTCTCAGGCATAGGTTCTATGGTTAAGGTTCATTTCACGAAAGGCGAGGTCGACAGCTTTGACCTGAAGTCCCTCATGGTGCGCTCTGACAGGGAGACGGAGAGCAGGTACTTCAGGCACTTGATTTCGAACGGGATCCTTGCCATGATCCCGAACAGGGTCCACTTCTTCGTATCGTTGCCCCATCAGGAGGAGGACATCGACAGGCTGGTCGATGCCACCGAGAGCTTCCTCAGAAGAGAGCGACGTGATTGACGAGTGGCCGCACAAAATATTAAAGTCCTTGGCCGACGTTCTTCTTTGCAGCTTCCTTCGCCAACCAGTCCGCTTTGGAGTTCGCATTCCTGCTGACGTGTACGTAGCTGACCGAGCTGAAGTTGTTTTGAAGCTTCCTCACCTTGAGGTAGAGCTCCTTCAGCGCTTTGTCGGCGACCTTGTATTCGCCCCTCATCTGTTTGACCAAGAGCAAGCTGTCAGAGTAAACGGTAACTTCGCCTCCTTTGAACCTCGACGCCAGCTTAAGGGCTTCGATTAGGGCCATGTATTCGGCCTCGTTATTCGTCCTTATCCCTATGGCCTTTGACCTCTTTACCACCGTTTCCCCGTTTTTGTTTTCCATTAGCACGCCCACTCCAGCAGGGCCGGGATTACCCAAGGAACATCCGTCTATTCTGAGGATGATGTTCGGCACCTTGTGGTCCAAGATAACACCCACTGTCATGCGCATCGCTGAGAATTAATAAAACCTTCTGATGGTCGATGTACCGCATACGCCTCATCCCGAGTCACCGGCAGATGTGCTCGAAACTCTCGTTGCCTAAGAAAACTTTTAATAATGCTAACCTCGCCCTCAAAACCGCAGCTTTCTCAAAGCTGCAGGAGATGGTGCTCTCCTCTAACCGCCCGAAGGGCTGATAGCACCTACCTTCGGCTATGAGGGCAGTGCGCGAAATGGGCCAAGCTACAGGCGTGTTGGAGGAGGTAAGGCAGCGAGTAGTGGACTATATACTGGCGAGAAGAAATGACGACGGCGGTTATACTTCGGTTCAATTCACCGATTCGAACGCTCGCGATACGTTTCTGGCTTTGGCAACATTAAGGGAGCTCGATGTGACGCCGCCGAACGTGGAACAAACTGTAGTGTGGCTCAGGAGCTTCCCCTTAGCAGACCTGGGGTCGATATACTATGTCAATAAGTCTTTGTGCATTCTCGAACAACCCTTAGTGGATGTGGAGGAGATATTTGAGAAGCTCAGGAACGAGTACGGTGGATACGGCACGTTGGACGTAGACGTAGAGTCGACCTCAGAGCTGGAGACGACCATGATGTCGGTAGAGCTCATGAGGATGTTAAATAAAGAGCTCGATGATGTGAAGACGACAAACTTCGTCCTGAAGCTGAAGAACCCAGATGGCGGATTTGGAAAAGGTGGAATTTCGAATTTGATTTCCACTTACCATGCCTTGAGGGTTTTGAGCCTATTGGACTACGAGGTGAAAGCGCTTGATGATTCCGCAAATTACGTCGTTACGTGCGCAAGTCCGAGCGGGGGGTTCACGGTCAAGCCCGGCATCGAACCTGCCTTCATGGAATCAACCTATGCTGGTTTTATGTCGTTGAAACTTCTGGAACGCTTTCCAGAATGTCTCTACAAAACGGCGGATTTTGTTCTATCTTGCCTGAACTCCAACGGTGGGTTCAGGAGAAGCCTTGAACATGGCATATCGTCCTTTGAAAATACGTACTGCGCGATTTCGATACTGAAGGGCCTTGGGGTGATATAGTTGGATCAGAGCCAGATCAGCGAGAAGCACAAGAGCGCCATAATCTCTGCTTGTATCGCCATGAGGAAGTACTTGGACGACCTGAGGAGGTTGATGATCGATGGAGAGTGTCCGGAATCTACCGGTTTCAACGGTAGACCCATGCCACTTTCTGACCCGGAGGCCGCGCAGCTCGAGAGGGAGATAGAAGGGATAGAAGGGATAATAGGGAAAATTGAGGAGGCGGTGGGGAAGGACATGTTGAAAGAGGCCCAAGACCCGTTGTTAACTCGCATGTGGGCTAGCGTCATACTTGGAAGGATAGAAGGAATACTCAAAGCTATGGAACCGGACAGTTTAGAGAGGGCAAGAGGTGCGATGCCGCAGAGTTTGAGAAATCTCTTGATGGATGAGGTCAGCACACTAGAGAGGAAGGTCAGAGCTTTGCGAGACAGGTACACTACTGCCAAGTAGCGCACGCCTCAAAAGGCTCTCCGGCTAGGGCTGGACGCCTTTGAGCCAGCTGGCCATGAAGTCGTACGACCTCCTCCCGCTTATCTCGTGTCTGCCCTCGAAGAAGTCTGCCTCGATCCTGTCTTCCGCTCTCAACAGGGCATAAGCTCTGCGCACTTGCTCGAAAGCGTGCTTGGCCGCCTCTACGGGGAATATTGGGTCCTTGGTTCCGCTCTCCACCAGAAGTGGCCTGGGAGCGATGAGGGCGGCAACGTCGTACATCTCCCCGTATCTGAGAATGCCCGGTATGTAGTTGTCTACACAATGGTCTATCGAGAGTATGCTGTCCTTGAACGTGTTGAGATAGCCGCTGATCACGACGGCCTTGACTCTGTCGTCCAGCGCGGAGGTGAAGAGGGTGGTCGTACCACCTCCAGAGATGCCCATCATGCCTATACTTGAGGGATCGACCTCTTCCCTAGTGCAGAGATAATCTATTACCCTCATCGCATCCCATACCCTGCGTCCCGCAGCTGTCGTACCCATCATGAGCGCCCAAAGAGAGAGCGATTTGCACGAGCTCTGTTCCGGCCCGCGCTTGACATCCTCCTCTAGCCTGCGTTCGCCAAAACCACATTGTTCTGGCACGATCACAAGCAGACCGCGTCTTACAAGCTCGAGCGCAAAATCCTTTTGGTACCCTCTGGATACGGGTTCCACGCGCTCGCTTCCGTCCTCCCAGATGCCCACCAAGTCGTCTTTTCCGTAACCGTGGCCATGCACAGCAACCACAGCAGGTAGACCTCCCTTGATGCCTTCTGGCACCAAGACGTAAGCCGGCACTGATGTGTACGGATCGCTTTTGATGACCACCTTCTGTCTCAAATATCTGTCACAGCGCCTCTCCTCAATTATCGTGAAACTGGGTTCCGCCCTCTCGAAGAACTGTATGCCCAACAACTCATTCAACACCCTACGGAAATCGCTACGCCACGATTCCCACTCCGCCACGGTTTTTGCTTTGAAAGAAAAGATTTGGCCCCTTTTGTACCTTTCGACAAATGCCTTTATCGGGTCGTAATTGAACTCCATCGTTCCACATCTTGAGTGGAAGCTATTTATCACTTTTCGCGCACCAACTGCGATAAGAATTTGATTTGAGGTTTTGCGCTTTGGAAAAGGCTTTTTATATAAATCAACTTCTTAAGTAACATGAACTACGAACTGAAGTACAGGCCCTCATACACCCTTTTAGTAGCCCGGCTGGAAGCTGGGGAGTCGATCACAGCTGAGGCAGGGGCGATGACGTACATGACCCCCAACATCCAGATGAGGACACACGCGAGGGCAGGCATCTGGGACACGCTCAAGGTCGGTGTGCTCGGTGGCCAATCTTTCTTCGTTAACGACTACACGGCGGTGGGCGGACCAGGGGAGATAGGGCTCGTTGCAGCACCCCTCGGCGACGTAGAGAAATTGAGTCTCGACGGGAGTCGTGGTTACATAATTCAGAAGTCCTCTTACATCGCGTCTCAACCGACAGTCAATCTGGACGTAAAATGGCAAGGGTTCACGAGGGGGATCTTCGGCCAAGGTCTTTTCATGATAAAGACATCGGGGGTCGGGGATCTCTTCATAAACACCTTCGGAGCAATAGACAGGCATGACCTACTCCCAAGCGAAAGGCTGGTGGTCGATAACTTCCACCTGGTTGGTTTCTCGGACACGTGCTCATACAGCGTCAAGAGGCTTGGCGGATTGAAGGAGTTCGTGTTAAGCGGGGAGGGGCTCGTTGTCGAGGTCGCAGGTCCTGGTGAGGTTTTCCTGCAGACGAAGAACCTGGCTGAGTTTGCAGAGTGGCTTTGGTATGTATTCGAGCCGAAGATCAGGGCCATGATGCACGCGCGCTAAAACAACAGTGATGGTGGTGATAAAACGACAACTCTAGCTTAATGTACACGAGAGTGGAACACCATTTTTTTATGAATTTGTTAAATAATAAAGTTATCTTGGCAAATACCCTACTTCAGGAGTTCCCATATCGGCTTACTTGGCACCAAATCGCCTAAAACGATTGGTTTTATGCCGGTGATTTCGCTGAAGTATATCAATTCTTGTACGCAGTCTCCAGCAACAGCGTGTATGTGGTTGGATGGAAAAGTGCTTACGAAATCCTCATAGGAACACTTCAACTTAGCGTGGACATGTGGCCAGGTAGGGTCGGTCTCCGCGTTTATCCTCTTCCTCGTCTGCTCGTCTAGCTCCACGCTTTCACCCTTAACGATGACCATGTAGACCTTGTCGCCAAAGAGCCCAAGCCTTGCGAAGGTGAGCTCTCCGGGACATGCGTCGAACGACACGGAGGCCCCTCCTGCCTTGAAGTATAACTCCAATGCGGGGTACAGAGTAACCTTCTTGAAGTTCTCCTTAGGGTCAAAGCTTCTCGAGGCATACCAGCTCGCGTGATTACCCGAATTGCAAAAGTCCCAGATGTCGAGCTCAGGATGATACAGCCTGACGTCCATGAACAGCACCGGCAAACCACCGCTCACGTACTTGAGGATCTGCATCGTCAGGGCCGCAAACGAGTCTGCTTCAGTTGCGCATACCGTGGGTTCTTTGGGGCCATTCCAATCGTAGGGGTCATTGAGCAACATCTCAGAAACATCGGGTATCACCACGTGCTCGGAGAGTTCCCTTTGACCCTTTATCCCGCAGAAATCAAACCCCATCTCCTCGTTCATCTTTTTCGCTGCCATGTAAAGCCTTAACTGCTTGGCGAGCGTCTCCCTCGTCAACATCTTGCCGTCGTACTTGATGTTTCCTTTTAACATACCCTCCAGCCAGTTCAGGCCTTTTTCCACCTCCCCTTCATCCACCTCCTTCATCTTCTCGACCAAGAGGAGCTGGTCGACTTGATACACGGTGGTCCCAAAGTGCCTCTGTATGGGTACCAAGTGGAAGTATCCGGTCTCCATTCCCATCGAATGACCTCCGTACATGCCGTAAACCTCGTTCCTAATGTTCGTTGCGGCGATGGCGGCCATCACCCACCTCCTCACCTTCTCCCTGACCAGGGGATCGTCAGGGTCCCCTACGATCCTGTGGGTCCTGAAGCCGGCCTGCCTTAGGGCACCGTCGGTGGCGAGCAAGCCGACATTGCCAGGGTATTTGCCCTCGTTGTTGGAAAGGTTGAGTATCGGCTTATCTCTGCCCAAGGTGTTGACGAAGGGCCAAACTAGGTACGGGAAGTCCCAGACATTGTAGACCAAGATCACCTGCCTAACACCCTTGCGTAGTAGCTCCTCGCCAACCTTCCTTGCGGAATCTATCGAAGTTATTAGCTCGGACGACACTACAACCTCTGGAGAGCTGCCGTCAACGAACTTTATCGAGTTCTTTATGAATTCGCCCCAGCCCTCAACCACCTTATAACAGCGGTCGTAGTAGTGCGGGTAAACATGCTTCCTTTCATCCAGGATCATGGTAAGCCCTACACTTGTGCTCTTCATTTTACATCGCTATTGGATGTAACCTCGGCGATTAATCTTTTTCTATGGGGCAGAAACGGGATGCGCACCCATGGCAACCAATCCCAAGTCGCGCTTTTCACATTTCAGCACTTTGTGGCGTATCTTATGGGAGGAGGTTTGAAGGGTAGAAAAGGTTAAAACTCATCGTGGCTACAGTGCTATCAGAGCATGTCCCTCTCGTTCTGGATCCTTGACGTGGCCAGCGAGCGAAGAAACAGGACGCCGGAGGTAATCCTTTGGGGCATTTCCGACGGGAATGAACGGATACTTGTTAGGGACAGGAGCTTTTCGGCACATCTCTACGTAGTGCCTCATGAGGGGGTTAGCACAGAGAGCTTGATCTCAGCTGTTAGAGGTCTGTCTTTCAACGACATCATAACGAACGCGGAGGTCGTACGGAAGAGGTACTTCGGAAATCCAACCGAGGCTATAAGGTTTGATATCAACGAACCGGAGGATATCGAGAAGCTGGCCCGCGCGGTCGATAGCCTACCGCAGGTGAAGATGGTTCTCGAGCACGATATCAGGTACGCGATGCAGTACATGCTAGAGAGGAATGTGCTACCGTGCGGTTGGGTTGAAGCCGATGTAGAGGCTATGGGCCATCAGGGCATACGAGTTGACTCTGCGTACAGCTTGTTGTCGAAGCCTCGCATGGCCGGTAGAGACGATATACCCAAGCTGAGGCAAATGGCGTTGCACGCCATATACCTTTCAAGGAGGGGTACGCCAAATCCGGATAGAGACCCGATAGCGATAATGAGCATCGCCACGTCCGACGGCGATGTGAAGCAGTTAGTTATGGAGGGCGAGGACGACTCGAAACTGCTTTCGGACTTCGTTGAGCTTTGCGGACAGAAGGACCCGGATGTGATCTACGGGTTCAGATCCAACCGCGGCCTTTGGCAATACCTGACGAGGAGGGCGAACCGCAGCGGCATCAGTTTGAGCGTAGGCAGAGGAGGTGAGGAACCTCACATGAGCGTTTACGGACACGTGTCCGTCTCCGGAAGGGCCAATGTCGACCTCTTCGACATAGCGAACGAGATCACGGACATAAAGCTGGAGACCCTAGAGGGTCTGGCCGACTATCTTGGTATCAGGCGCGAGGACGACTGGGAGGCTGTCGAACAACAGGAGGTCTACAGTTACTGGGGGAGCAGGAGGTCAGATCTCATGGAGTTCGGAAGGCAGGCCTCGGTGTGCACGCTGGAGATCGGGAAACGGTTCTTGGAGTACCTCGTCGAACTATCGCGTCTCACCGGCATACCGCTGGACCATGTGATGGCAGCCTCCACGGGCTTCAGGGTGGAGTGGTACCTTATGCGGGAGGCCGTTTCAAGAGGGGAGTTGATACCTCCGCGCATCGAGCGACCTTATACCCCCTACTTGGGGGCGATAGTGCTGAGCCCAAAGCCAGGGCTTCACGACAACATCGTGAGCCTAGACTTCAAGAGCATGTATCCAAGCCTCATGATCGCATACAACATCTCACCGGACACCCTCGTCAGATCAGATGACGTTGATGTAAACGAGTACAACATCGCACCTGAGGTTGGGCATATGTTCAGGAGAAGCCCTCCGGGCTTCTACAAGGAGGCTTTACTCAAACTGATCGAGACAAGAGACGCTCTTAAGGCCAAGATATCAAGAAGCGATATCAAAGAGGATGAGCGCAAAATTCTCGAGGCAAGGCAGATGGCTATGAAGCTGATCGCCAACGCCAGCTACGGCTACACAGGTTGGATCGGTGCCCGTTGGTACGTAAGGGAGGTTGCCGAATCCACAACGGCATGGGGACGGGCCTCGATAAGCAAGGCAATCGACGCCTGCAAGAGGATCGGGTTGGAGCTCGTATACGGCGATACTGACAGCCTCTTCGTCAGGAACGAGCCCGAGAAGGTAGAGCTGCTCTTGAGCTTCATCAGGAGCGAACTGGGGCTGGACATCAAAATCGACACCGCGTACAAAAGGGTGCTCTTTACAGAGGCAAAGAAGAGGTACGCAGGGATCACCGAGGATGGGCGGCTTGAGGTCGTCGGCCTTGAGGCAGTGAGGGGTGACTATCCGAACGTTGCTAGGAAGGCCCAGAGGGCCCTGCTTGAAATCATCCTGCGAGACCCCTCAAACAAGAAAGCGGCTTTGGAGTTCGTCAGGTCCTTGGTCGAGAGGATCTCGTCCGGATCGTATCCTTACAAAGACTTCGTGATATGGAAGGAAATATCTAAAGGTCTGGAGGAGTACAAGGTGAAGGCCGCACACGTGGAGGCAGCCAAGAGGATGATGGAGGAGGGATGGGAGATAAACCCTGGCGACAAAGTCGGCTACGTAGTAGTCAAAGGACCCGGCCAACTGTACGACAGGTCGATACCCTACTTCATGACGGACAAAGACCACTTAGACTATGAATACTACATCTCCAGTTTGGTGATGCCACCACTGCTCAGGGCGTTGGAAGCGGCCGGGATATCAGCCCAAGACATTCAGAGGAGAAAGGGCAGCCTTTTCGATTTCACTTAACGCCGCGGATGTGGCATACAATGAAAATCTGTTATGCTCGATGATTTACGTAGCGCGCGCTAGTGCACCATCTGGATTCGTCCAGCGCTCCGGCCAACCAATATGTTAGGACATTCGGAGCGCTCATCAAATATTCTGGTAACGCTTTTTCTCGACGATATCATGATATCTGTTTCACAGCCTCAGGTCTCTTGTGGCCTTTAATATCCAAGCCTCCTAAGGTAATCTCTGCTCTCCGCCATGCTGCTGTAGGGGCTACCGCTGGTCCAATCCTGTTCCACAACAACCCAAGATAAGCCCTCCTCGACAGCAAACCTGAGCACAGCCGGGAAGTCGATGGAACCCTTGCCGAGCTCGCAGAACCTCCTGTTCTTCATGTCCTCCTCAGAACCATCCTTGAGGTGTAGGTAGCCCACCCTGCTTCTGTTCTCCTCCAAGAACCTCAGCGGGTCCGAACCTCCGAATTTAACCCAGTATGTGTCGACGCAAAGTCCGACCACTTCCGGGTCCGTGGCCTCCAGTATCATCCTTATGCCTCTCTGATTTTCAGAGATCTCGTGTCCGTGGTTATGATAACATATCCTCACCCCATATTCCTTAGACCTGCGGCCTATCTCGTTCAGGAACTTGGCACAGTTTTGATAGTCAGCATCCGTACCCCTCCCGCCGGGTCCGCTGAAGGTTAGGTATTCGCCGCCGTAATCCCCAAGGACCTTCAGGGCTTGTTCGGACTTCTCTAGGTCGCCCACGCCCATGTGGAGCGCGACCAGCTTTAGATTGTTCTTCCTTAAGAGCTCCCTTACCATGGTCGGATTTCCTACCACCACCTCAGGGGAGGCCTCTATGCCCTCGTAACCAGCGCCCCTCACCTCCTCGAGCACGCCTCTCAGATTGGTCCTTGTCTCGTCACCCCAGATGATGAGCTGGGCTGCTACTTTAAGCCTGCTCATGTCCCAGATAGTATGATGACGATATATAAAATTAAAAATTTCAAACCAAAATTATCTGAGCGTTTGATACATTCCAAATCCATGGCGCCGAAGAGGTCTCAACAGCTTTCTGCGCCGTTAGTCTGCCCTTTGCCTGGCCCTCAGCATCAACCTATTAAGGCCCTCAACAAGCGCTTGCACAGATGACATCACTATGTCTCCACTAACAGCAGAGCCTGTGGCCTTGTTGCCCTTCAGGTCTTCAACGGTTACCTGCACGGAAGCCAACGAGTCGGTTCCACCCGATATGGCCTCAAGCTTGAAGTTGAGGAGCCTCAACTCCTTCCCCAGCGCCCTCTGAATGGCATTCGACGCTGCGTCGACCGGTCCAACGCCGACTCCTGCCGCGACCTGCATAACCCCGTCTGGAAGCCTCACCTGAACGGAGGCTGTGGGCGTCACCTTGTTCCCGGTCACCACGACTATCTCCTCGAGCTCGAAGGCCTTGCCGGCCTCCTCCACCTTGCCCAAAACCTCCTCCGCTATCGCCAGTACATCGTCCTCTGAAATCTTTTTCTTCAAAGCGCTCAGATGCTTGACCCTCTCCACCACCACCTGTACTTTGTCATCCGGGACTTCCCCGAAGTACCCTTTAACGAATGAGCTCACGGCGTGTCTGCCCGTGTGTTTGCCCATCACTATCCTCCTCTTCTGGCCGACGACTTCTGGAGGATACGGCTCATAGCAAGCGAAGTTCTGCAGGACGCCGTGCACGTGGATGCCGGATTCGTGGGCGAAGGCGTTGCTACCGACGACTGGATAGTTTGGGATTATGTTTATCATGCTGTACCTCTGTACGAGCTTAGATACTTCCGTCAAAAGTTCTAGCCTTATCCTCGAGTTCACACCGTACATAAGCCTGAGCGCCACGGCGGTTTGCTCCAAGCTTGCGTTCCCGGCTCTCTCGCCTAGGCCGTTCACGGTAACGTGAACCTGTTCGGCACCTGCCTTGACCCCCGCTATTGAGTTCGCGACCGCAAGCCCCAGGTCGTTGTGACAGTGCACAGATATGGTGCCCCTCAGACACCCCCTCAAGGAGGAGATCAGGGACTTCATCGCATCAGGCTCGATCACGCCCACCGTGTCAGGAACATTGAAGTAGGCGGCCCCGGCTTCCTCCACGGCCTTGTAAAATCTAAGCAGCCTCTCGATCGGTGTCCTTGTCGCATCCTCGCACGAGAATTCGCACTCCAAACCGTGGTCTCTGACGTACTCCACAGCGTCCACAGCCTGTCTCAGGGCCTCTTCCTCGGTCTTGTTCAGCTTATACCTGAGATGTATGTCTGATGTCGCTATGAAGAGGTGCACCCTTTGCACATCGCATCTTATGCAGGAGTCTATGTCCGCCCTGAGCGACCTGGCGAGGCCGCAAACCTTCGCCTTCAACCCTGCCTTCGCTATCTCCCTGACGATCCGCTCCTCCTCCTCGGAGTTTACTGGAAAACCGGCCTCTATCACATCAACGCCCAGCTCGTCAAGTGCCTTGGCGATGCTGACCTTCTCGTCCGCGGTGAACGACACCCCCGGCGTCTGCTCGCCGTCTCTCAGCGTCGTGTCAAAGAACATTACCTCCTTGGGTAAACTGGACGCCTTAACTACGTCCTTGAGGTATTCGCCGAAGCCCACCTCGCTGTAGCTGGGGTCTCTCGTTCCATCCATTTGAAGCTAAGGACGTAATTCTATTGCTTATATAGATTAATGTCATACTTAATAACAGAAACGAATAAATAGCCCCTTTATAAGTGGTCGCAAGACTTACGGGAAGAAGAAATGCCAGACGGCGCGACCCTAATGGTGAAATCGCTCGAGAGGGAGGGCGTTAAGGCTGCCTTTGGGATTCCTGGAGGCGCCATAATCGACTTTTATGACAGGATAAGGGATTCGAACATAAACCACATCCTGATGAGGCACGAGCAGGGCGCAGCTCACGCTGCAGACGGTTACGCGAGGGCCTCGGGCAAACAGGGGGTCTGCATTGCCACATCCGGCCCAGGCGCGACCAACCTAGTGACCGGCATAGCGAACGCTTTCCTCGACAGCTCGCCCGTGGTGGCAATAACGGGCCAGGTGCCGACTCACATGATCGGCAGGGATGCCTTCCAGGAGGCTGACATCGTCGGCATAGTCAGCCCGATAACGAAGTTCGCGTACCAAGTAAGATACACGAACGAAATACCTGCGATTTTCAGGAAGGCCTTTCAAGTTGCCGTCGACGGGAGGCAAGGTCCCGTATTGATAGACGTGCCCAAGGATGTGCAGCAGAAGGAAGTGCCCGAGTCGGTGCTCGAAGAGACATCAGTTAACTACCTCCGTCCAAGTAGGTCGCCCGATCCGGCGAAGGTTAAGAGCATCGCCAAGCTGCTTTGCGATTCCGAGAGGCCGCTCCTCATATGCGGAGGCGGTGTTATCGCGTCCGGTGCCCAAGACGAGCTCCTCGCCCTCTCCGATTACCTGATGGCCCCAGTGGCGACCACCCTTATGGGCAAGGGAGCCATACCGGAGGACCATCCTCTGTGCTTGGGGATGTTGGGGATGCACGGCAAGGCTGAGGCCAATCTCTCGACGTTTGAGGCAGACACGATACTGGTGGTAGGGGCGAGATTTTCCGATAGGTCTACCGGCAAGTTCTCGGAGTTCGCAAAGCAGGCCAGGCTCATACACATAGACATCGACGAGGCTGAGATAGGGAAGAACATCAAACCCCAATGCTTTATGGTCTCGGACGCCAAGTTGGCGTTGAAGGCAATATACGACGAGGTTGTCAGGATCAGCAAAAAGAGGGAGAACACAGCCTGGTCCAGGAGGGTAAAGGAGCTTAAGGATACGTTTGTTCCACTTTACCTTAAGGAAGCGGAAGGTGGTCTGAGCCCCTCGAAGATACTCAGGATACTCAGAGAGGAGCTTCCAAGAGAATCCGTAGTCACCACAGGGGTCGGCCAGAATCAGATGTGGGCTGCACTGCACTTCGATGCCTATTCCCCGAGGACCTTCATAAGCTCCGGGGGTTTGGGCACGATGGGCTTTGGCTTCCCTGCCTCGATAGGTGCTAAGGTGGCTCGTCCCGAGGTCCCGGTTTTCTGCGTCGACGGAGACGGCAGCTTCCTCATGACCTCCCAGAACCTCGCCACAGTGGCCTACTACAAGATAGCCGTGAACGTGGTCGTTATGGACAACAGGTACCTCGGCATGGTGAAGCAGTGGCAGGACATGTTCTACCGCGGGAGGCTTTCGGCAGTTGAACTTGGGGAAACCCCGGATATGGTGAAGTTGGCCGAGGCCTTCGGAGTGAATGGTGCAAGGGTGGGTAGCTACGACGAGTTTAGGTCCGCCGTCAGAAAGGCGTTGAGGTCGGACGTCTGCAACGTGATAGACGTCCCCATAGACCCTAACGCGAAGGTGCTGCCCTTCGTACCTCCCGGAAGGTTGTTGAAGGAGATGGTAATGTGAGATGTCGGCGAGGAACGAGCTTCATGCGGTCATGATGTTGGTAGAGGACAAGCCGGGCGTGATGAGCAGGGTCGCGGAAACCTTCAGGAGGCGCTCTATAAACATAGACACGATAACCGTCGGCAAGAGCGAGAGGGAGGGGCTTTCGAGGATCATAGTCACGTTGAGGCAGAACGCTGAAACCGTCGATTTGGTGGTGAGGCTCCTGAAGAAGATGATAGACGTGGTCGAGATCAAGGAACTGGACCTAAGCACCTCGATACTGAGGGAACTGGTGCTAATAAAGGTAAAGGCCAAGGACCGTGACGAGCGCTCAGAGGTCCTTCAACTGGTCAACATATTCAGAGGCCAGGTCGTCGACGTGGCCGAGGACTCCATGGTAGTTCAGATAACGGGTGCGCCGTCCAAGACGAACGCCTTCATCGAGTTGCTGAAGAGGTTCGAAATCCTGGAGATCACAAGGACGGGCATAGTCGCCTTGGAGCGTGGGGCGTCCTTTTACGCAGATGAGGGCAACAACAGCGATTGAGACATGAGGAGCGAGGGCGCAAAGAGGTTCACCATATCTGTGATGCCAGGAGATGGCGTTGGGCCTGAGATAACAAAGGCCCTCTTGATGGTCATTAACACCGTGAGTTCAAGGGAGGGGCTCGATCTGGAGCTCAAGACCGCGGAGGCAGGGGATGCCGCCCTGAACAAGTACGGCGACGCGCTTCCGAAAGAGACCTTAGACACGATAGTGCAGTCCGATGCCTGCATAAAGGGGCCGGTCGGAGAAACTGCCGCAGATGTTATAGTGAAACTGCGACAACACTTGGACCTGTACGCCAACGTAAGGCCGGCCAAATCCTTTCCAAACGTGCCCTCCCTGAAGCCCAATGTAGACTTGGTGATAGTTAGGGAGAACACAGAGGACCTTTACAAGGGCCTGGAGTACGAGCTTTCCGCCGGCGTCTCCTTGGGCGTGAGGGTCATAACTCACAGGGCGTCTCAGAGAGTGGCCAGGTACGCCTTCAGATTGGCTGAAGGGCGGAGGAGGAAGGTTACCTGCGTGCACAAGGCCAACGTCCTCAAGGTCACATGCGGAACATTCGCAAAGGCTTGCAGAGCGGTTTCCAAGGAGTTCCGGGATGTGGAGTACAGCGAGCAGTATGTGGATGCGTGCTCCGCTAACCTGATCAGGGCGCCGGACGCGTTCGACGTTATAGTCACCACCAACCTCTTCGGGGACATACTCTCGGATGAGGCTGCGCAGGTCGTTGGCGGGCTCGGCCTGGCCCCTGCGGGGAACATAGGCGACAGCTTTGCGATTTTCGAGCCTGTGCATGGCGCCGCCTTCGACATAGCAGGGAGGGGGATCGCCAACCCCACGGCCATCCTGCTGTCCGCGTCCATGATGTTCGAATGGCTCAGCGAGAGGCACCGTGACAAGGCCGCGTTATCCTGCGGAAGGCGTATAAGGCGCGGCGTAGAGGCTGTCCTCTCCGAGGCAAAGCACTTAACGCCCGACCTCGGTGGTAGGTCGACGACGCTAGAGTTTGCAGAGAGGGTCTGCAGGTTCGCGGGCGAGTGAAACACATGGGAGGTACGATCGCAGAGAAGGTGTTGGCAAGGGCCTCAGGCTTAACAAGGGTTGAGCCGGGCCAGATAGTCGAGGCCAGACCTGATCTGATAATGGTCAACGACATAACGGGTCCATTGGCCGTCAACACCATCAAGGATATAGGCAACCCCCCTATGAAAGCCAAGGACCGGTTGGTCGTAATCCTCGACCACCTGGTACCTGCGGTGACACCTGATTCGGCTGAGCTTCATAAAACGATGCGCTCCTTCTGCAAAGAGAATGGCGTTCGAAGGCTCCACGATGTCGGGGGTGGAGGAGTGTGTCACCAGGTTCTCGCTGAAGAGTACGTTAGGCCTGGTACACTAGTGATCGGCGCGGACTCGCACACGTGTACCCTAGGGGCGCTTGCGGCATTCGCAACCGGCGTTGGATCCACCGACGCAGCTGCCGCCATTTTAACCGGTGAGTTGTGGTTCAAGGTCCCAGAGTCGGTCAAGATCTCTCTAGTGGGCAAGCTTCCGAGGGCGGTTTTCCCAAAGGATGTGGTCTTGTACCTGGTAGGCCAGATCGGGCCTGATGGCGCCAACTACAAATCAGTAGAATACCATGGTCCGCTGGTTGAGGATATGGACATGCCAGGGAGGCTAACAATTTGCAACATGGGGGTCGAGTTCGGAGCGAAGGCCAGCATCGTCCCCCTCGATGAGGTAACGCTCGACTACATGAGATCTCTGAGGAACATAGTCCTGACGGAAGAGGAGTTGAACTGCTCAAGGCCGGATCCGCAAGCCGAGTACGATGATGCGCTCGAGTTTGATGCGACATTTCTTGAGCCTATGTTGGCCGCGCCGTATAGCGTGGACAACGTGAAACCAGTGAGCGAGCTCGAGGGCATCGAGGTCGACCAAGTTTTCATAGGGTCCTGTACAAATGGCAGGTTTGAGGACCTAGAGGTTGCCGCGCGCATAATGAGGGATAGGAAAGTGGCGCGGGGGGTCAGGTGCATAGTTTTGCCCTGTTCCATGAAGCAGTACATGAATGCTCTTAAAGCTGGAGTAGTTGAAACCCTCCTAAAAGCTGGCTGTGTAGTCGGTCCTCCGACCTGCGGCCCGTGTATAGGGGGCCATATGGGCGTTCTGGGGGAGAAGGAGGTCGCGGTTTCCACCTCCAACAGAAATTTCGTGGGCAGGATGGGCGCCAAAGGCTCCAAAGTGTACCTCTCTTCGCCAGCGACGGCCGCAGCCACGGCAGTCATGGGGAAGATAACTGATCCGCGCGTCTTCATGTAACTAAGGACACGACGCAAACTCCCCTTTTAAAACTGGACTATCTTAGCGTTTATGGTGTTACCCACATCCAATATACACATAGTCTCGTGAACTGCCGGGAAAGCCCCTGTCGCGCTTCCAGGGTTTATAAACAAGATGTCGTCGATCATCTTCTTCCTCGCCATGTGGGTGTGTCCAAATATTATCACTTTGGGCTTGCTAAATTTATCCCTAACGCGCCTCTCTATGTTGAATGGCGGCCCGCCCTCGGGCGGGTGTATGACGCCGATCTCGAACCTTCCGATCTCTATCTTCAACAACGGCGGCAGGGCCTTCCTCACTTCCGGCGGATCCATGTTCCCAAAAACCCCTTTGAATTCGCCCATCGACCTGAGCTCCTCAAGCAAGGAAACATGCGTGTAATCTCCTGCGTGAATTATCAGATCTACATCAGAAAGTATCTTCAAGGCATCTTTAGGTAGCTCGTTCAAGCTCTTAGCATGCGTGTCGGAGATGGCCCCCACCTTGACCATTTACGCTACCATATGCGACCCCTCTATAAGTTATATTTTTAATTCTAGTTTCCAAAAAGCCCGCAAAGCACTATCCGCACCGACCTAGATATCTGAGTTTTGGCCGTTGCGGCGCCCTCCTTTAACTTGGGGTTCGTTTTTCCGTAGGTTTTCCTATATTTTTGGTCACCACCTCACCCGCAGAGCCCTTGCCTCCGAGGCCAAGGTCGCGGGTCACGCTCTAGCGCGTGCTTTTACTTCAAAAAATTGTAAAAATATTATTACTTTTTATACAAGTATAACAAAAACGAAGATCGTCCAAAAAATCGAACGTATTTAGACATATTATTTTTAGGATGCCCCCCAAAAGTCGTTAGTAAACAATATGAATCAACTCCCAATCTGCGGTCGCTCCGCACCCGAGCGCGTTAGTGAAGTACACTAATACGGCCGTCTTGTAGCATTTAACCCGGGTTAATTGTCCATAAAAGGCCAAAGCTCAAGCCTTTATGTGGACATCACTAATGGGCCTAGACTCGGCCCTCAGTTTTCGTCAGGCTTTTACAATGGACCAAGCCCTTTCAGGATCCGATTTATTGGATGGTAGTTAACTTTCGATTTTTTGGATGTCTTTGAGTTTTTCGCCCTCGGTTTATTGATTTAATATTTTAGTTAATAAAAATTGAAGTAAATATTGATAAAAATTTTTTTTAACGAAGCCTTTTTCACGTATCAGAAATGCAAGAAACAGTTCGAAAAATCGAACCTTGGAATAAGGTGATCCGAACTCGTTTGATTCGATTAATTTATCTACCTCGCTCTTAATACGCTCCTTTCACAACCAAACGCTTGAAAGTGCTTATTGAATAAAAGCTGAAAAAATTTAAATATTTACAGACCCCTCAAATATATTCTGATGGCGTTGCAAAACGACCCACCGAAGGACCGCTTATCCACTGGGATTCCAGAATTAGATGAGTTAATAGAGGGCGGCATTCCTAAGGCTTTCTACCTCGACATACACGAAGCCAGGAGAGGTTTGGGTGCACGCCTTCTCCTCTGGAAACTCGTATGTAATTTCCTAAAGGGCGACCTCGTATGCATCTACGTTTGTCTGGATTTCCCATCAGACGAGGTTAGGGACCGTTTCAAGGAAGTAAAATTTGAACCAAACCAGTACGAGGACACGGGCAACCTGATCTTCTTAGACTTCTTTACAGCGAAAGCCAAAAAGTTCGAGGCAATGATGCCATCCCAGCTATCAACTTTGGAAAAGCTGACCTATGATCCTGAGGAGATAATCACGGAGCTTGTGGACACCATACCCCGCCTCAAAAGGTTTGACGAGAGGGGTATAATCGTGGTTGACAGTATCTCTTCCATACTTGCGGATGTTAAGTTAGAGGACGCCAACAAGTTCATTCGCGGAATTAAGATGCTCACGAGAAGCCACAAGCTCGTCGGCATTAGTACCTCTTACGGATTTGGGATAGACCCCCATGCGCTGGATATGTTACACGCAAGTGCAGATGGATGCATCAGAATCGATGACGGGGTGCTCTGGGTCGAGAGATTCAGTCGAACAGCCTACAGCAGTGAGAAACTCAGACTGGAGCGGACAAAGGAAGGCATCTTGATTTCAAAGAAGCCCTTGCCTTAAACTGAAAACCTAAAAAAGGATTTGAGGAGCGACATAGTAGCATTAAGAACAGTTATCTGGACGATGTGTGTCTACACATGCTTTTAGTCAACATGCCTGATTTGCCGGTGGACATACCACCTACGAGCGCGCGCTATGTAACACGGCAGAGAATTGAATATACGTTTCCGGAAGATAAGGTTTATTTCTCAATATCCAGTGAGATTGGGTGTGGACCAGCGAGCTGATGTAGTGGTGGTGGGAGCAGGTATAGCAGGGCTGACCGCGGCCCTGTACTGCGCCAGACAGAAGCTGAACGTGATCGTGGTGAGCAGCGATGTAGGAGGGCAGCTGATGATGGCATCCGATATAAGGAACTACCCTGGCATCATCAAGGTGTCGGGTTCAGAGCTCGCTTTGAGGGTTCTGAGCCAGGCGGAGAGTTACGGGGCCAACATCGTGTACGACGGGGTTGAGACCGTGGAGGTTTCGAGTGATGGTTTCGTAATCAGGACCTCATCTGGAGACAGTTACAGCGCTGAGACGCTAATCTTGGCACTCGGTAAGTCGCCGAGGGAGCTAGGAGTACCGGGCGAATCCAACCTTAGGGGCAAGGGGGTCTCGTACTGCGTCATCTGCGATGGGCCTCTCTTCAGGGGCAAGGTTGTGGCGCTCTACGGTTGGGGTCAGCATGCCTTCGAGGGATTGATGGTGTTGAAGGACTACGCTGAAAAAGTCTATTGGGTATACCCTCAGGACGAACCGTACGGCTCGGACAAGCTCTCGGAGGTGCTGGCGACGGGGCTGCTGGATTTGCTCCCGGGATCGAAACCCGTGAGAATCGAAGGCAGTGATAGGGTGAGCGCGATCGTCATCGAGGACAAGCATGGCCGTCAAAGCCGGTTGGAGGTGGATGGCGTTTTTGTCGAGGCAGGCTATGTGACCAAGTCCGAGTTTCTGCGTGGAATTGTAGAACTCAACGAAAAGGGCGAGGTGATAATCGATAAACTATGTCAAACCAGCAGGAGAGGCGTGTTCGCGGCCGGCGATATAACGGACACGCCCTATAAACAGGCTGTGGTTTCTGCAGGACAGGGTGCCATTGCAGCACTCTCCGCGTTCTCTTACATAATGGAAAGGAGAGGAAGACACGTCCAGATAATGGGTGACTGGGCCCACACCTGAAAAGCGGCAAACAGCTTGGTCTCTGCGGCTTGCGTTCAGCCTTTATATACATTCGGAGGTGCAAGTAAGCCATGTTCAAGTCCGTGTTTTTCGAGGCTATAGAAATAAGGGGCAAGGACCTCGTAACGAAGGCGAGGCTAGCATCCAAAGGTGGTTTTGAGGGCGTGCACGTCAGCCTGCATGAGCTATACGAGCTTGGCCCGGAAAGGGTAAACGAGATCCTAGGTGAATATGGCTTAAGGGTAGGTGGGAGCTTTCTGCCATTCTCAGTGGCGGAGAGCGAAATCGGCTTTGAACGAAGCCTGTCAGAGCTCCCGAGGCTTCTAAAGGCAGCAAGCGGCGCGGGTTGCGAGAGGATATCGACGTGGATAACCCCGTGCTCAGACGTTTTGCCCTACAGGGAAAATTTTGAATTTCACGTAAAGCGCTTGAAGAGAGTCGCAAGGACCTTGTCGGATTACGGTTGCAGGCTTGGGCTTGAGTTCATAGGCCCGTTCACGTCGCGAAGGGGTCACAGGTTCACCTTCGTACACACCTTGGGGGAGATGCTCAAGCTCTGCGACGCGATAGGCGAAGGAAACGTCGGCATACTGCTTGATTCCTGGCACTGGTACACGTCGCGCGGCACGCTGGACGACATTCTGGCGCTCAGCGACGGGGACGTTGTGGACGTACACTTGAACGACGCTCCCTTGGGGCTTTCGCCAGAGGAACAGGTGGACAACAGGAGAAAGTTGCCTGGAGAGACGGGAGCGATCGATTGCGTGGGCTTCTTGAGGGCTCTAAAGGGCATCGGATATCAGGGCCCGGTCGTGGTCGAACCCTTTCAAGAGGACCTCAGGAACATGAGCCCAGAGGATGTAGTCCTGCTGGTCTCTAAGTCTTTGCGTGACGTGTGGGACAAGGTTTGATCGAGCGCGGGATCTTAAGCCCCTACTGGTAGAAATACCAGCAAGCCTCATCGTTGAAGCAGGAAGCCCACACCCTTTCAGGGGTGGGTAGATCACTCCGAGAACGTTTATTTACCCATTTGGCATCGTTACAGATATGGAAGATGAGATAGAGATCAGGCACGCTGGTACTCCGAGGAGAAACATTGCCATAACCTTGGTAGTTTTGATCGCAGTAGCAGCGATAATCGTAATCGCGGTGTCCATCTACAGCGTGGAGCTGGGGGAGGTTGCGGTCGTGGTCGACCCGCTGACCCAATCTGTGGGAAAGCCTTTAGTGGGTCCGACTTATGGCTTCAAACCGCCTTGGGCTTACGTCGTTAAGGAGTACGTCGGGGTGGAAGCCGTAGACATGTTCTACGAGCCTCCGAGGGACTACCCTGCGGTCGATGCGCTCACGAGGGACGGCGTGAAGGTATCGGTCGACCTCACAATAAGATATCAGTTGATCCCCGAGAACTTCGACGACCTCGTGAGAGCCTATCCCAGGCTTAATCACGAAGAGGACTTCATAGTAGCCACCTCGAGGCAGGTGGCAAGGGAGATAGTGGCCACTTTTCCGATGACGGCGGCCATAGAGAACAGGGAGCTTATGGCAAGGGACATCGAGGGTGCCATCGAAAGCGCTCTGAAGAAGGATCCGCTGATAGGGCACGCGATAAAGTTGCTGGGGGTGAACATGAGGGACATAATATTGCCCAACGAGATCCTGAGCGCCATAAACGAGAAGGTCGCTGCTCAACAGAGGGCCATAAAGGCGGAGTACGAGAGGCAGGCTACGCTAGTAGAGGCGAACGCATCGGCGCAGAAGACGATAATAGAGGCTGAGGCGCAGGCCAGAGCTTTAAAACTCGTTGCCGAGGCTCAGGCGGAGAGCATAATGTCGCTCGCAATTAGGACTGGCGTAAACGCCTCTACGATATTGAATTACTACTTCTACCTGCAAGCTATAGAAAGGGCGGCTGCCTCGGGAAGGGCAACCTTCATAATGACAACGCAGGGCGTCACGCCACTCGTGGGTGTGCCATCCCAACCTTAATCTTCAATATTAACCGTATGAAAGATACAAACCGCTTAGGTAGTCTAAGTGTTAGTATATATCACGTACCATCATTAATGTTTTTAAAGAAATTAGAAGGGGTCTTCTTTGCATGCTTGAAAGCGAGCGGGAGAGGGCTAGGAAGAGGGCTGCACTCATGTTGAGGAGAGCTGGCATCAGGGTCACTAAACAGGAGGTCGAGAGCATGGAGGTCACTGACTTGGGTTTAAATGACCACAAGAACATAGGCATTCAAATAATCGTGTACGTTAACAACGAAAGGTATTGCGCCAAGGAGCTCATCCTTTTTCCCAGGCAGATATGCCCCGAGCATAGACACCCGCCGTTTGACGGCTATCCTGGGAAACAGGAGACCTTCAGGTGCAGGTGGGGCACGGTTCTTCTTTACGTGCCAGGGGAGAGATCGCCGAGGCCAAGGGCAAGGATCCCAAAAAGCTATGAACCTTACTTCACCGTGTGGAGGGAAATAGTGTTGAAACCAGGAGATCAGTATACGCTCCCTCCTGACACCTTGCACTGGTTCCAAGCGGGCGATAGGGGCGCCATAGTATCGGAGTTTTCCTCGGCGAGCTACGATGAGAAAGACTTATTCACTGACCCCAGGATAATTAGAGCCAGCAGGATGTAGCCTCTTTGACTGGGTGATAATGTTAACAGAGCGCACATTTCTACAGGTGAGGAGGAATGTGTGAGAAGTCGTCGATTGTCTTAAAGGCTCGATTTATCGCAAATGTGAACACTCGAGAAGATTTAGATATCTCCGCCAAGTACAGGCTTAAGGTTAGCCGGAGTATGCGAGGGTGATCTAAACGGACGAAAACTCGGTTCAAGGGGTAAAGGAGGATTTCACCTCACGCGGCGTGCAGCTCGCAGTCTTAGTACCGACGTACATGGAAGCCAAGACGCTCCCGAAGCTCATAGAAAGGTTGGAGGAGGTATTAAGGGACGTAGACTTCGAGGTCATCGTCATCGATGACAACAGTCCCGATGGAACGGCTGACATTGCGGAGGCGCTTTTTGGAAAGTTCGGAAACATCAGGGTGATAAGACGGCCTGGGAAGCTGGGTTTAGGTTCAGCCGTAGTAGATGGGCTGGTGGCGGCGAGGGCGAAGCTGATAGCCGTAATGGACGCCGACCTCCAACACCCCCCGGAGGTTCTACCTAAGGTACTAGAGAAGTTGAGAAGTGGTTGTGATGTGGTAGTCGCCTCAAGGTACGTAAAGGGCGGGGGCGTTGAGGGGCTTAGCTTGTGGAGGCGGATCCTGTCAAGGGGCGCCACAGTACTAGCGCACATATCTTTGCCAAGGGCGGGTTGCGTTGCGGATCCCCTTTCCGGGTATTTTGCGTTCAAAAGGGATGTGGTACACGGGACCAAGCTGAACCCGGTCGGCTACAAGGTCTTGCTCGAGGTGCTCGCAAAGGGCAGGTACACGAAGGTTTGCGAGGTGCCCTATAAATTTCAGCGCAGGGCCGAGGGCAGGAGCAAACTCGGAACGCTTGAGGTATTGCGTTACTTGAAGCACCTACATACCTTGATGAGGGAAACAAGGGAGTACAGGAGACTCCTGAACTTTGTGTTGGTCGGCTTGGTGGGCATCTTCGTTAATGAGAGCATTCTGTGGTTTCTAACCGAGTTCCTATCTCTTTATTACGTGTTATCGGCCGCCATCGGCTCTGAGGTTTCCATACTCTCAAACTTCGCTCTGAACGAGGTGTTTACCTTCAGGGACTTGAAGGCTGACTCCTCACTCAAGTCGGTTTTGAGTAGAGCCCTCGAGTACAACTGGACGAGAATAATTGGGATATTTCTCGGCCTCATCACACTATATGTTTTAACCACCTTCCTAGGCTTATACTACCTCCTAGCCAACCTGGTGGGCATCGCCGTCGGTCTGGCCTGGGGATATGCGACCAGTATCGCGATCGTCTGGAGGAGCTAAAATTCTAAGCGAGCCATTCAAGAGCCTAAGCTAATTTCCCGTTCAATTTTCTATTGCTCCTAGCGGAAAAAATTTTGGCGCATCAAACTACAGTCGTGTTCCCGCCGAAGAACGAACTTCCGTTAATTCCCTGCTCTATCGATGAACTCTATGATTTCTCTGCTTCTTGCTGGATTTAGTGAGATAATTTCACCTCCCTTAATGGAGTATAAGGTAGCCCTTGCTAAAAAGTTGTTTAACCATTCTTCGAATCCTTTTTCCCATTCTTACTTGTCTTTTTACTAAGCCAGTGCACAAGCGTGTCAAGTGAGGCTTATCTCGCACCCCAACAATACCTATTCTTCAGTTTAGCTAATATCATCACCTTGACTTGTTCATCTGATAGCCCTAGCATGATAGCGCGCGATCTCGGACGTCACAGGATCTCGCTTGGGCAATTCTTAAATATCCTGAAACGCCCTCGGCTTCTCCGAGGTCTTTGAATGAGCTCAGACAGGCTATCCGAACTGCGCCAGCGGGTTAGGGAGCTAACGGTTGACATCGTCCGGCTAACCAGCGAGAGGTTCAGGCTCGTCAGGTCCATATCTGAGGAGAAGCGGGCTTTGAACCTCCCAATCGAGGACTTGGATGCGGAAAGGGCTTTGAAACATCACATCTGTCGCTCAACATCGCAAGGGGAGCTGGATGCCGACCCCGATTTTGCTCTGCGCATCACCAACCTGCTAATAGACGAGTCCATAAAGTTGCAGAGGGGTGGCGGTACACAAGCGGGACGAACCACCACCGAGTTCTTCACGAGGGCGCTGCAGCTGGAGAGGGAAGGACATAGGGTTTTTCACCTGGAGCTCGGCGAGCCCGATTTCGAACTCGCGCCAGAGCTCGTAGACTCGGTGGTTAAGGCGCTGAAAGAGGGAAGGCATAAGTATACCGACCCGCGCGGCCTTTACGAGGTCAGAGAAGCTATATGCCGACATCTCGAAGAGAGCAAGGGAGCCGACGTTAAACCGGACGAGGTCCTTTTCACAGCGGGCGGCAGGATGGCGCTCGCCTGGGGGATCGGTGCCGTTGTACCACCTGGTGGCGAGGTTGTGGTAATAGAGCCGGCATGGCCAGGATACAGACAGGCCGTTGAGTTCTTTGGTGGGAAGTACGTGCCGGTCAGGACCTCGTCGTCAGATGGATGGGCTCCGAAGCTCGAGGAGGTCAGGTCGGCAATAAGCCCCTGTACTAGGGCCATAGTCGTGAACTCTCCGAGCAACCCGACCGGGAGGGTTGTCGACGAGGAGGAGCTTAGAGGCATCGCCGAGTTAGCCAAGGAGAACGACCTCTGGCTGATCTCTGACGAGGTATACTCGGACTTCGTCTACGACGGGAAGTTCAAGAGTGCCTTCGGCCTCAACTGCAAGTTGATTTACGTCGGGTCTTTCTCCAAGTCGTTGGGAATGACCGGATTTAGGGCTGGATACTTGGTAGCGAGCAAGGAGGTAATATCGAAGGCGCTGAAGTTCCAGACCGCGACGCTCACATGCGCGCCCGAGTTCGTGCAGCTGGCATGCTGCGAGGCTCTAAGGCTGAAAAACTACGTGGCGAGGAACTTCGAGATCATGAGGGCGCGCGTTGAGCTTTCTAACAAGGAGCTCTCGAGAGCTCGGGAATTGGAGTTCCTCAAGCCCCAGGGCGGCTTTTATGTCTTCCCCAGGTTTAGGGACGGAAGGGACGCGGAGGCTTTCGCGTCTGGGCTGCTCTCTAAAGAGCATGTGTCGGTAACACCGGGTGTGACCTTCGGGGAATACAGGGACTGCTTCAGGATATCGCTCTGCACAAGGACTGAGGACTTGCTAGAGGGTCTGATGAGGATGAGGGCGTTCATCGAATCGGCTGCGCGAAACGCAGGTGCTAACACGAGGTGATCAGATGAAGATTTGCGTGATAGGCGGAGCTGGCAGGATGGGTTCTTGGTTCGCCAGATATTTCAGGGATCGAGGACATGAAGTATCGATTTTGGATCTCGATGAGGAGAGATCCGAAAGGGTTTCCATTGAGCTTGGAGTAAGGTCGGTAAGAGATGTCAGGGGGACGGAGGCGGATGTCTATTTTATATGCGTGCCAACCAGCGCCGTCGCCGAAGTGCTCTCGAGAATCAATAGGGAGGTTGCGAACACTCGGGCTACGATCGTCGAGATATCCTCGGTGAAATCGCCGCTTGTAAGTGCACTGAAAGAATCGCTAGGGCGCGGCTTTAGCGTTTTGTCGATACATCCCATGTTCGGACCTGGAACAAGCGACCCGTCTAAAAGCCCAACCGTTCTAGTCAGCCTCGCCGGTGACGGCAGTGAGGTGGCGTTGGCCAGAGGCCTGATGCCTGACCTCAACTTCATAGTGATGAGCGCCGATGAACACGACCGTTTTACCTCCTTTTCCCTCTCGCTCACGCACTTTGTCAACATGGCCTTCTGCCTATCGATATGCGAGGAGGACCTCAGTAGGCTTAAAGAGGTCGCTGGCGCCTCGTTCAACTCCCAGGTCAAAACTCTAGGTCATGTGCTAGATGGAGGCGATGCGGCTATAGCCGACACGTTAACTCTCAACTCGAAATCGGTGTATGCTATCGAGAGGTTTTTGGAAGTCTCGAAATCCTTACTAGCCATGGTTCGGGGAGGTTGCGCGAAGGATCTGAAGAAAGAAGTAGCTCTCTGCAAGTCGATATTACCATCGCTCAATCTCTAGGTGCTTACAGTAAGACACTTCCTAACCGATAGCAACTGAAGATGGACAGAGAAGTTAAGGTTAACGAAAAAAAGCCTTGGCAGAGGGATTAGTACTTCTAAAGCCCCTTCTCTCTTAGTTTCGCTTTGTTGATTTTTAATAAGACGAGGTAAGTTTTAAATAGGTATTGTAATTACATTGTAATTACATAATGAGCGTCATAACCGTCAGAGTTCCTAAGAACCTAAAAAGGAGGATGAGCAAGTTCAAAAACGTGAATTGGAGCGAGGTGGTTAGGGAGGCTATATTGGAGAGGATCGCGGTTGAAGAGAGGTTGGGAAGCAAAGACTGGGGTCTTATCAGGAGTGCTGTCAAGGAGATGGATGAGCTGATGGAGGTGGTTGAAGCCAGAGGTGGGAAATGCGACTACGACAGTGCGGAGACGATAAGAAATTGGAGAGATGTTAGGGCTTGGAGAGGGTAGTTGTAGACGCGTCGGTTGCTGTGAAGTGGTTCGTCCCTGAAAGGGGCAGCGATAAGGCTTTGAGGCTCAGGGAACTGTACTTAAATGAGGCCTTGGAGATAATAGCCCCAACGCTAATTTGTTACGAGGTGGCCAATGCGTTAAGGTTCCACCCATATCATAGGTTGTCTCAGAAGGAGCTGCTCAAAGCAATCGCAGCATTGAAAGATATGCAGATCACTGTCGAGCCAACTACTAAAACTTGGTTTAAGGCATTTGAGATATCTGTTCTGAATGACATCTCGATCTACGATGCGATATACTTGGCAACCTCGATGTCGTTTAACACCAAGCTCATTACTAGCGATAAAGGGATGGTTGAAAAGTTGAGCGATAGCATTAAGAAGAATGTTTCCACCTTGGGAGATGTAGCCTTTTAGCGTGTGAAGTGCTGCCCTAAGGGCAAGAGTGTATTCTGAGTCCTCTTTGAAGAACTGGTATGAACTCAGGAAGGTCTGCCGGCACCCTCGTAGGAGGAAAAAAGTCAAGTTTAATCTTTCTATTTCCAAGTCACCGTCACGTATGCTTTAATATCCATTTTGTTTTCCAGCCACAATGGAATCCCCCATTTCAGCGAACGTTGAAGGCAGATTCTAAAATTATTAAAGACAACGACACCCCTTCTGTCATGCAAGCAAACTTAGGGAGGCTCTTGTTTAACTTCGGTGTTGTTGTGCTTTTCATGGCGTTGATACCGTTGCCATTCCTAGAGCCCGGAAGCGCGGAGTTCGTAGTTGATTTGATTGGCTTGGTAATAGACATTCTATTCCTTGTTGTGGTCTACATTGACATACGGAGGCAATCTCGCTTTAAAGCATGATGGTTAAAAAAAGCCGAATAACAACAAGTTTTATATACTCAGAAACAAATAAGTCACCATGTGGTTCAAAATGAAAGATATGTTCTTAAGCAAAAAACAACATTTTGAAAACAGAGCTTACATCTTCCTGTTCTTCATAGTGGTAACGTCGATAAGCCCCGTGTTGTTAAGGTTTTCCTACGGTCAGAACATAAAGCGGCCTGTTGTTTTCGTTTATTCGATGGAGGCGAACTTCCTGCCCGAAGGCCACTTCAATGCCTATGCTGAAACTGGTTTCATAGGGCATGCTGGTGTAAATATGTACGATCAGCTAGCTCCTCACGTGCTGGGAACTGATCGTTACTATCCTGAGTTAGCTGTGAATTGGACCTACGACGGCGATTGGTTGATGGTTAAGCTGAGGACCGGTGTCACGTGGCACGACGGTACCCCATTCACCGCAAGGGATGTCTGGAGTACCTTCATACTGCACAAAATAAGAGGGTATTCAGAATGGGGTAGTAACATCATCGATGATGTGCAGGTTGTGGATGACAACACCGTTAAATTTCACGTTATAGGCCTTAAGGACTTGGCTTTGAATTGGTTGCTCAGCACGTACATCAACGGACCATATCACGTGTTCAAGGAGTATGTTGATGGCTACATTGCCAATCCGGAGAGTGCCGATGCCATAGGTGTGGAGCTGAACAAGTTCACGCCAAGAACCATCGATGAAGGTGCTATCGGAACAGGACCCTTCATGGTAGTCAATATGACGGAGAGCGATCTCTGGATGAAGAAATTTGACAACTTCTACGCCGCCAACTCGATAGTGATCGACTACATACACGGCATAAAGGAACCGAGTAATGAGGTCGGCTGGGGATATTTCTTCTCAAATGTAGGGGATTGGGGAGAACCCTTCTCTCCAGTTCCCGTAGCAGAGGCTTTGACCGCCCAAGGCGTTAAAGTCCTGTTCTCAAAGAGCACGAGGCACGACTTCATTGTATTCAACCACAGGCGCCCTCTGCTTTCCGATAAGCTGTTCAGGCAAGCAGTGGCCTACGCGATAAATAGGACAGAGCTCGTATTGGCGGCTAACTACCCGGTCTTCCACGCTTCCAAGTACGTGATACCTTTCTCCGACCTATACGTACGAAACTGGTTAGACCAACAGTTCTTGGAGAGCCTCAACAAATACGAGTATGATCCGGAGAGGGCGAAGTCAATACTGCTCCAGATGGGTCTCAAGTACAATGAACAAGGTCAATTAACCTATCCCAATGGATCTGTAATAACTCTTTACGCGAAGTTCCCAGCTCCTTGGACCGACATCGCCTTAATGATGCAGAACCTAGCAACGCAGTTAAACAGAATCGGGATAACGCTCATACCTCTGGCGCTTGACTGGGCGACTGTAGCCACAGCTGAGACCAACGGCGACTTCGACGTAGTTTGGGATGCAAACGGTGGTGATCATCCGTTCATGCAGGGCTTCGATTCCACCTCCGGGTATGGTTTCCCAACATACGGAGCATTTCCAAAGGTTGTCGAGTGGAAAGGCAAGGAGTTCAACCTAACCCAGTTCTTCATCGACTGGGGCAAGGCGAAATCCGTGGATGAGCAAAAGACGTACGTACGCACGCTTGCAGAGTTGTATAACGACCAGCTCTTCGCGATACCCTTCGCTGACGTCGATGCCCAGTTCTACGGGTCAAATAGGTTCGTATACCCGCCGAGCTACGACGAGGCGTGGATGTGCACCGACTACGCCAGAGGCATCATAGTTGGCCAGATCCACTTCCCTGGCAGGTTCGCATTAAACATGACACATTGGACAATATCCGAGGAAAAACCTCCTGTGGAACAACCCTCAACACCGGTCGAGACCTATGTTATGTACGGTCTTGTCATAGTGGTCGTGGTGCTGGTTGTTGTTCTTGTCTTGTCTAGAAGGAAGTAGGAGCAAAAAGGAAAGGACACGATGAAGTGGATTTACAGGAGGGCGACGATTGCCCTCCTCTCCATTTTTTTCACCCTCGTCCTAACCTTCTTTTTAATAAGGCTGATGCCAGGAAATCCGATGGACGTGTATGTCCAGATCTTAATAAGGTCAGGCCGTGCCAAGACCAGAGAGGAGGCCATAGAGAGGGCGAAGTCGCTGATGCCCGTCAATATGAACGACCCGATTTGGAAACAGCTCGTAGATTACATCGCCGGAGTGTTAAGAGGCGATCTCGGAAGGTCGATATCGAGCTTCACTCCTGTTTCTGAGATCATAGTAAAGAGCTTGCCTTGGACGGTGTTCGTGTCGTCTATCGCACTGGCAACTAGCTTTGCCGTAGGTACCCTCCTAGGTTTGATATTGGCTTACAAAAGGGGAACTGCTTTCGAAGGTTTTTCGGTATCAGCTCTGACGATATTTGGAGCGATACCGAACTACATAATGGCGCTTATCTTGTTCTACGTGCTTACAATTGTTTATCCGGTATTCCCGATGAGAGGAGCGTATGATTCCACGATAAAGCCAGGGTTCACATTTGAGTTCATATCGAGTGTCCTTAAACACGCAGTTCTTCCTATAGCATCCTATGTTTTAACCGATTTCAGTGGATGGGCGCTCGGAATAAGGGCCATGGCAACCACCATATTAGGCGAGGACTATGTGACCGTCGCGAAAGCAAGGGGGCTCAGGGAGTCGAAGATAGTCAGAAGCTACGTAGGCCGCAATTCTATACTGCCCCAGTTCACAGCGCTTGTGCTCTCTATAGGCTTCATGTTTGGAGGGTCACCTCTCGTCGAAACGATCTTCACGTATCCGGGTATTGGAAGGTTCTTCGCTGCGGGTGTCTCAGCGAGGGACTACCCGCTACTGCAAGGTCTATTCTTGATGCTTTCAATCACGGTCATCTCAGCTAACTTGGTCGCAGATATCCTGTACACAAAGATAGATCCAAGGGTGAGGGTGAGCGATTAGAATGGAAATTCGAAATCTAACGAAGACGCTTAGAATACTCATAGAGAACAGGAGGGCCTTCATAGGCTTGTTAATAATTTTCTCCTTCGTTTTCATGGCCCTCGTTGGCCCACTGCTAATGCCGCTTGAGCTAGACCCGAGATTCGACAGGGTCTATGCCCCTCCATCACTTGAACACCCTCTGGGCTGCGACTACATAGGCCTTGACATATTCACGCAGATCGTGTGGGGAGCCAAGGATGTGCTTGTCATCATCTTGCTCGCCGGGTCGATCACGGTCTTCATAGGAGCGAGCGTTGGTTTGATAGCGGGTTACTTCGGCGGATTTGTTGACCTGCTTTTGAGCACGTTAGTGGATATCGTGCTCACGATTCCGGGCTTGCCACTGGTCATCGTCTTGGCAGGGCTAATACAGACGAGGGATCCATTTAGCATAGGATTGATACTCTCAGCCAACGCCTGGGCTTGGTTGGCTCGTGGAATAAGGTCGCAGGTTTTTTCGATAAAGGAGAGGGATTTCATCGAGGCCTCTAGGGCCATGGGCATAGGTAAGTTGAGAATCGTGTTCAACGACATATTGCCAATACTGATGCCCTACGTGGGAATCAACTTCCTGTTCGCTGTGATCCAAAGCCTATACGCGAGCGTAGCCCTGTTCTTCATCGGCGTCCTGCCCTTCTCCACGGTACACTGGGGCACTATGTTGAACATTGCGATGCAGGTGTCAGGAGCAATATTCGTTCCATATGCTAGACACTACGTCATAGCGCCCATAATATTCATCGTGTTGTTGCAAGTAGGCCTAATCCTGTTCTCCTACGGTATAGAAGACATATTTAACCCTAGATTGAAGACCTAGGGGGAAAAGATCTGGAGTGAGCGAACTAGGCTCTTTCAAGAACGTATACGATATTGAGGGTCTGACAATTGAGTACGAGGTGGGCAGGTCATCTCTGAGGGCAGTGAACGACGTCAGCCTCGGCATCAGAGACGGCGAAGCGTTGGGGATAGTTGGCGAGAGCGGAAGCGGGAAAACGACTTTGGCGCTCTCGCTTTTGAACCTAGTGCCTCCGCCGGGAAGGGTTAAGTCGGGCAAGGTCGTCTTCGATGGACAGATCGACATACTCTCCCTCAGTGGAGAGGAACTCAGGAAATTCAGGTGGAAGCAGACCGCTATGGTCTTTCAAGGCGCCTTGAATTCATTTAACCCCGTTCTACGCGTCGGCGACCAGATACTTGAGACGATGACCGAACACGGCCTCGGAGATAGACAAAAGGGCATGGAGAAGGCAAGCGACCTTCTCAGGCTGGTCAGGCTCGATCCTGAAAGGACGATGAAGGCTTTTCCGCATGAGCTCTCTGGTGGTATGAAGCAGAGGGCGCTTATCGCAACCTCATTGTTGTTAGATCCTAAGGTCCTTATTCTAGATGAGCCAACCACGGCTCTGGATGTCATCTCGCAGAAGTACATCCTGAACATACTGTCAGACTTGAGGCGAAAGCTGGGGATAACAATAGTGCTGCTCACGCATGACCTAGCAATATGCACAGAGGTCGTAGACAGAATAGCTGTCATGTACGCCGGCAGAATGGTGGAGATAGCGAAGACCCAAGACCTTTTTCTGAGACCCAAGCATCCCTATTCGATGGGTTTGATACGGGCAACGCCTTCAGTATTCGGTGATGTCAAGGAACTTAAGCCCATAGCTGGCTCTCCACCCGATATGTTCAACCCGCCACAGGGATGCCCCTTTAACCCACGGTGCCCGTTCGCATCGCAGGTGTGCACAAGCAAAGTTCCTAACCTCGAGATGATTTCCGAGGGCCGGCTCGTTGCCTGCCATAAATGGGGCGATATATGACTTGGGACAGGATTACCTTCTGGAAACGAAGGGGTTGACGATCAAGTTCGAAGCGAGGTCGAGTACCCTTTTGGGAAAGGCTGCAACCTTCAGCGCTGTTGAAAATTGCAATTTCGGCGTGAGAGGTGGGGAAGTCGTTTCCCTTGTCGGGGAGAGCGGTTGCGGAAAAACGACCTTAGGAAAGGCCATGATAGGCCTGATAAGGCCAACTTATGGAACTGTTTTATATGGTGGTAAAGGCATATGGGGACTCAAAGGTAGGGATTATTACGAGTTCAGGAGAAATGCCCAGATAATCCACCAGGACCCATATTCCTCGCTGCACCCCATAAAGAGGGTTTACGAAATAGTTAGCTCTGGGATGAGGTACTATAAGCTGTGTTCTAGCGAGGGCGAGATAAGAGACAAGGTAAGTGAGCTCCTGAACCTGGTCGGGTTAAATCCACCGGAGTATTTCATGAACAAATACCCACACCAGCTCTCTGGAGGCCAGAGGCAAAGGGTGGCAATAGCGAGGGCGATCAGCCTGAACCCAAAGTTCGTAGTCGCCGACGAGATCGTAACAATGATAGATGTCTCCCTTAAAATCGGCGTGCTGAACCTTTTGCTCGACCTGAGGAAGAGGCTGGGCAGCTCATTCCTCTTCATTACCCATGACTTCGGGGTCGCGAGATATTTTGCCGAGGGAGGCAGAACGGCTGTGATGTACTTGGGGAGCATGGCGGAAATCGGAAAAACGGAGGAACTTATAAACGAACCACTACACCCCTACACAAAGGCACTGCTTTCCGCCGTACCCATAACCGATCCGGTATTAGCCAAGAAGAGAAAGATGCTCGAATTGAGGAAGATAGATCCTCCGAACCCCGTGAACCCTCCACCGGGTTGTAAGTTCAGTGACCGCTGTCCATTTGCGATGGAAGGTAAGTGCGACAAGAGCGCTCCGGAACTAATTGAAGCTAAGCCTGAACACCTTGTGGCGTGCTACTTATACGCAAGCTGATTTCTTACTTTATAGCTCAAAATGAAAAAAGATTTATATGTAAGAAAAGTCTTATTTGTAAAATAAAGAGATGGGGGATTTAGAGCATCATCGTAGATTAGCAAAAGAGAAAAGGGATGCAGCTATTGAAGAGTACGACAAGGGAAGGTGGACCGTTGTAGGCGACTTAACAATTAAAGCTGTAGAGCAAGCTATAGAGGCCTTAACTCTTCGCTTGAAAATTTACACTTCCATATGAAACCCAGAAGTGCTCATGCCAACAGAATAGCATGGATAAAGGAGAAATTTCCCGATCTTTCAAAATATGTGGACATGCTATGGGGAACTTATGGAGCGCTTGGCTATGAAGGGATCGATGGCGAGAGGGCCAAAAAAGCCTTAGAGGCAATGGAGGTGATACTAAATGGTCTTGAGAGAGAAACAGGAATACGATTTAAGTAGATTGGTGGAAGCCATTTCTTCGATCAACGAAGTAATAGCAGCAATATTATTTGGCAGTGTGGCCAGGGGAGATTACGATGAATATTCCGACTATGACCTACTGGTTGTATTCAAGGATAAAGAAAGCATGTGGAAACGATGGGATGAGCTTTTTGGAAAAGTAGGAGAGTTGAAACTACTAGTCCACTTGATTCCGAAAGGTCTGGAGGAGTTTCTTAACAGCGAGCCAACATTACTAGCAGAAATATTTAGACACGGAAAACTACTTTATTCTAAGTATCCATTTCAATCCTGCATCGAACCTTTGAACCTTAAACGCATGTGATTACTCGTTTACGGCTGATCCATGCGATGAGACACCGAGTCGAAGAATGGCAATAAAGACTTCAGCTGCGAGAGTTTTCAAATAGAGACAAAATAATGAGCCAAATGGCTGCCATCAAAGACGTGATCGTCTCCTGTATCGCGACGCCACGCCACGGCCAGCTAACCACCCATGTTATAGCAGAGGCTATGCTGAAGGCGAGAGCGATCGCTCCCGCAATCGGCGAGCCCAGGGGCCACGAGCAATAGCTGTATATGAGCATCACTAGTATTATCGAGACGAAAAATATCTCCGACACCAAACCGTGTATTTTCCCGGCATCCTCCGGGAAGATGCCGATGAGCGCAAGGTCCGCACCCGCTACGGTCAGCAGGATGGACCAGCACAGGTACTTCCAGGAGCGATTTTTAACGGAGACCAAAAAGGCAAACGAGGCCACCAAGGCACCTGAGAGGACGAGGCCGGAGTTGTACACCAACGCAACCGGGCCGTTTAGCGTCATGTTGCCCAGGTCGCTCAAAGCGTTGTCGTAGAAGTTAAACCAGGGCGAGAGCAATATCGAGACTATTATAAAGGGGTAAGCTACAACCGCACCTATAGGCCCCACTAGCCTGTACAGTTTCATCGAGGTCAGCTGTCTCTCATCCTAGGCGTTTAAATAACTTGTCTTTTTACAAAGATAAATCACGGCACTAAAGTCCGATCCTTCTCAAAGTTGGACATAAACAGAGGGAAGTTCTTCGTTTCCAGCATAATAGTTTTATATACCTAGGTTTATTTTTTCTCCTAGGTGAAAAAAATGACCTTGGTGATTAAAAATGCCCAAGAGAAAATCCTCAGGGAATTTAAGGCTGAGGCTGCAAGGAGAGGGTTATCTCTATCTCAGGCATTTGAGGAGGCGGTCAAGTACTGGCTGACTTTTAAGGACAGGGAGGTTTTAAGCGAGGCTGACTTAAACAACATTGCTTATGAATCACTTGAAAACGATTTTAGGGAACACAGTGGGAAGTACGCTGTTGTAGTAGAGGGAAGGTTGGCGGGGATCTTTGCCTCGCTTGAAGAAGTATCTGCCGCTCTCAGAAAGTTCCACCCTGCGCCTAAGCACGCTTTAGTAGTTAAAATTGGGTTTGATGACAGAGTTCTGGAGGGGTTGGAATGGCTGGGAGGCTCTATGAATCGAGCAACTGCATAGAGTACGAAAAATCGGATTCAGAAAGCAAACCCAAGATTAACGTTAGGCTGTCCAATGTAAAGCTGGAGGATTATCCAGGAGTCATACCGCTAAGTATCGACACAGGTTTTGACGGCTCTATTCTAGTCACGGACGAGGTATACAGATTTTTCGAAATCGGGGAGCTCCCAAAGAAATACTGGAGAACCTATAAGTCGCTCGTCGGACCCATAACCATGAAAGTTGCAAAGGCCATAGTGAGCATCGAACCCGGTATTAGAATGGAAACGTATGTTGAGACCCCCCTCTTCGGGTTCGGAAAACTCCTCATTGGAAGGGAACTTCTCGACCGTTTAACAATAATCCTAGATGGCCCCCTTGGACAATTGTGCGTTGCAACCCTAAGACCCGAGCATTAGAAGGTCAGTAGTCACGCTCGAACACTGTACACCATTTTCGATAGATGGTCAGTGGATATGGGGTCAGGGCACAACCTTGGCGAAGTGGATCGAGTGTCGGTACTTTCCACAACGCTTTTAAACTCGGTAGCCATACCAGTGATGAATTTGGTCGGGTATCGCGCATCAAGATGAACAGGGGCTTAGCGAGGGTGGTGTATTCGCTGTCGAAACCATTTACAGCAGCTCTTATTCTCGCATCGCTTGCCCTTTACATTCTTTCGATACCCGTTGGGATGTGGCTCTTCGTGGGGGAGGCATCGTTGAGACCCCCATCCCCTTCGGAAACGCAGAGCTTGATCTATTTCATTTTGGCTGAACTTGTTTACGCCTTGTGCTTTGTCGCGGCTTGGAAATCGGAGGTGAGTTTTAGAAGATCCTTTTATAAGTTCATCAAGGAGCCATCAGCGCTTCCGCTTGGAAATTTCTTGCTGGTCATGCCAATCCTGTTAAGCCTGACCCACGTGACGCTGAGCGTTGTCGAGTACTTCCAGAAGTGTTTCCAAATACCGACGGGGCTTCCACCACTGAGCCCGGACCCGCTGTTGGCTTACATTGAACTTGCGTGGTCTCCCGTGTTCGAGGAGGTTGTTTTCAGAGCGCTTCCGCTGGGCGTCTTCTACGCGTTCTATCTCAGCAGAGATGTTGGCATCCAAAACGTCCGCAGAAACCTTAGCGTCGCTCTGGTCTCCTTCCTGAGCCCGGAACGCGCAAAGTGCATGAGGTCGGTGAGTTCACCCAAGCCCTCGAGAAAGATCGAGGCCGATGAGTGGACGATCGTCATCTTCTCCTCGGCCCTCTTCGCCCTTGCACACTACCTGACCCCAAGCACCTGGGAGGTCGGCAAACTCACCCTGTCCTTTATTCAGGGTACCGTTATGGCCCTGTCCTACGTCCTTTATGGCCTCTATGCCTCCGTACTCATACACTGGTACTTTAACTACTACCTGTACACTTACAGGCTGGTAGCGGTTTCACAGCCCAGCCTTTCATTTCTTAGTTTGTTCAGCGAAGCAATACCCACGGCTTTGACGGCGTTGACCTTAACGCTGCTAGTGGTCCTGAAAATGAAGAGCTTTAGCTCGTTTTTGATTACTTTGCGCCGAAGAAATCACCAGCTTTACGGGATGCCAAGGAGATTTTTCACGGTCCTACAGAAAAAGAGCTCGCATATCAGTGCAGGTAGAAAAGCATCCGTAGAGCTGGCTTTGCTAGCCGTCCTCACCATCACGCTTGGCCTTAGGCTGGCCGTCCTCGAATACCCCAAGCACGAGACTCCTGGAGGTACGGCGGGCTGGGACCTGATATTCGACGAGAAATATTACGTGGGCGCGGCGAGGGACATGTTGCAGGGCAAAGCGGCAAACAACGAACACCCGCCACTGGCCAAGGCCTTTATCGCACTGGGTATAACGCTATTGGGTGATAACCCTGCAGGTTGGCGCGCCTCCGCCATCTCAGCCAGCTCGTTTTCTGTAGCGCTCCTCTATATGCTAGCCATGATCCTCAGCGGCAGGAAGGACGTTTCCCTCTGTTCGGCAATTCTGTTCGCTCTCGACATAATGGCCTTCAACATAGGGCAGATCGCCCTACTCGACGCGCTGGCGATGGCTTTTGTGCTTGCTTCGAGCATATCGATCCTGAGAGGTAGTTATGACCTCGGTGGCCTCTTCCTCGGCCTGGCCTCTTTGTGCAAGCTCAGCTCTGCGTTCACATACTTCGGCATTGTGGTCTTTCTGGTCCTGACTGCGGGGCGTCGAAAGAAGTCGTTCAAGGAGGTCATAACGTCTTGCCTAAGAAGCGCGGTCTTAGCCCTAGTTGTCTTCCTAGTTGGGTTGTGGATCTACGACTCTTGGTACTCGGTATTCGCGAAAAACCCGCTGGGCCAAATTAGCTATATGCTCGCCTATCACAGCGGCCTAAGATACCAAGACCCAAGGGACGTGATACTGCCGCTGCAGTGGATAAACCCACTCGACCCATTCGCTCCCATGCCGTTCTACGTCATGACGGTAAAGGAGTTTATCGGGGACATTCTGAGAGAATATCACCCCGTAGCCTACTATGGCATCTACACCCCGCTGTGGTGGAGCGTATGGGCGGTCGTGCCGCTTTGCCTATTCTGCGTCATCAGAGGTGCTCGGAAGGCTGACCACGAGGAGGCCTGTCTTTTCACCCTGACCTGGATCATGGCCAGCTTTTTGCCTTACGTTCTGTTGGCGTATCTGATGTCGAGATGGGTCTACCCGTTCTACTTCTACTCAGCGTTGCCGGGACTCTACATCGGGCTGTCCAGTCTACTAAATCGGCGGGGCAAGTACCACAAAGTTCTGGAGGCTTCGGTTGTCTTCCTGCAAACCTTTTGGTTCGTCCTGTGGTTCCCGGTTAAGCCCAAGGTTATAATCGACCTATTCGCGCTCTTGGGACTGCCTGTTTAGTCAAATTGTTGGTCTTTTGGGGGTGCCGATCTTCTAAACTCGTTCCTCATCTGTACCAACAGCAGCAAGAGGGCTGCGGAGGTTATTAGGAGCAGGAAAAGATTGTATGCGAATTCGAACCTCCAAGTCATCGCGTTCAGACTGAAGTACATAAACGTCAGGATTTCCAGTATGAGCCCCCATACCAGAATGGTTAGCAAAACCCTCCTGAACATGTCCATCTGGTTTACTGCATTCTGTATTAGATTAACATTTCGATAAGAAGTAAATAAAAAAGATTGTTTTATCCCGCTACTTCTTCCTAGAAGCTACCAGCCAGCCGACCGCGACTCCCACTATGAGGGCCACTATGCCGACGCCTCCTGCGCTGGCAACGTCGAAGGTGGGGACGGTCTTTGTGGTGGTGACAACGGTCGAGGTCGTTGAGACTGCTGTGGATGTAACGGTTCTCGTAACGGTCACAAGGCCGTGAACCGGGGCGGCTGCCAGGTCTTCGAGTATCTTGCTGGTTGGAAACTTAGTCCTGTCTACCCAGGGCACTTCCTTGGGTGTCTGGCCCTTCGGCACCACCCTGAAGAATATCGGCATGTTCTGAGGCCAGTTCCAAGCCTGCGGGAACCAGAACTTGTTCTCCTCGTTCGCCCAGCCCACCCAGTTGGCCTCAGAGTACTCATACCAAGACGCACCGTAGAAGAGCGGTACACCGGGTATGTCTCTCAGCCATATCTCCTGCAGCTTGTTGTACATCGCCTTCACCTTAACTGGGTCGGTTTCGACCGGGAGCGCATCTATCAGGTCGATGACTTCGGGGTTGTTGTAGTTTTCCCAGTTGCCTGATGGGTGGCTCAGCCTCGGGTCCATCGTTGACCTGAAGGCGTTCCACGGGTGAGCGTATCCGGGCGAGGCGTCAGCCCACCCTATTACCATGTCCCAGTTTTTGTCGGTCAGGCGTTGCCACCAGACGGAGAAGTCAGGGAAGGTCGTTTCGACCTCTATCCCTATCGCTTTCAAGTTCGTCGATATCATGTCGCACATCATCATCCAGTCTGTCCAGCCGTATGGCACCTGTATCGTGTACGGACCTAGCCGGGTGCCGTCAGGCAGTACCCTTACGCCGTCTGCCCCTGGCCTTATGCCCGCGTCGTCCAGTATCTTCTTGGCTTTCTCGATGTTCAGGGACCACCCGTAGCTACTTATCAGCGATTGGTTGATGTACTTGGCTGCAGCACTTGTGTGTATTATCGGGACCGGCATGGCCTGTAAGCCGTAGTTGTAGTACGCCTTCTCGATCATCTCGCTTATGTTCAGAGCGTGAGCGATGGCTCTCCTCACCGCTGGATTGTCCAACCCCTTCGTTTTGTAGTTCATCCAGAGGAAGGTCACACTTCCGCCAACGTAGTACGGCGGGTGTGCGTAGTAGGTCCTCACTGGCAACCCCTTGACCTCCCACATCTCCCATATCTTAGGGGTGAAGTGGGTCATGTAGTCGAGCTCTCCCTGCTCGAACGCCAGGGCCGCCGCTACGTTGTCCTTCGGGATCCAGATCACCACGTACTTGGGGTTCGGGATTCCGAATATGTCCTTACCCCACCAGTCATCGACCCTGATGTACGAGAAGCTCGACTCTGCTACCTGATAGGCCTTGTAGGGACCTGCACCAATGATATCCTCCGGCTTGTCGTCCTTGAAGTCGGTCGTCAGCTTCGTGCCGTATGTGGCTTCCAGCGTCTCCCACCTGTGCTTCGGCAAAATTATCTGCTGCAACACGCCAAGCAGCTGGAAGTAGTTCAGCTTCTTCTCGCTCGTCCTGAACTGCACCGTTTTGGAGTCAACGGCTACGACCTCCTCCAAGTAGTCCCAGAAGGGGCTCGTGAATGGCACGAACATCCTCTTTCCTAGCTCCCAAGTGTACTTTACATCGTCGGCTGTAACTGGCTTCCCGTCCCACCACTTGGCCTCGTCACGGATCTTGACTTCTAAGGTGTACTTGTCAACCCACGTATAACCGGAGGCGGCATATGGGATCCACTCGTCCGTGAAGAGGTTGTACAAATACAGGCTCGGATATTGAATTTGGGTCATCCAGTTCGTGTCGCCCATTGTCGGATTCCAACCGGGTATGGACCAAGGTGAGGAGATGTATACCGTTTGGTCTCTAGGTAGTGCTTCTTGGGCGCTTGTGGTCCTCAATGGAAGCAAACCCAGAGTTGAGACGAGTACCAGTGCACTTACTATATAAAATTCCGTTTTTGAATTCCTTACTTTCATTTTTTGTATCACTATTGCTGATTCCTTTAAGCTATTTAAAACTTTCCCAGAAAGGGAATGGCTGCCCTCACTAAGCTTGATCGGGCACTGGCTTACAGATTGGCAAACCTAGCAAATTCTGTCTTGATTTAAAGGCCGCCGGAGAGGTGGCTCTTCAACTGCTGGCATAACCCGTCCTTATCCTGGGGTCTATGTACGAGTAGATCAGGTCGACTATGAAGTTAGCAAGCAGCAGGGTCGATATCAGGAGGATGAACGTTCCTTGTATCATGGGGTAGTCGAGTGTACTCAACGATCTGAATACCAGGTAGCCCGTGCCTGGGTAGCTGAATACCAGTTCCGTTATGAGGGACCCGCCGAGTATTGTCCCGAAGTTGAGGGCCAGCCCCGTTACTTGGGGCAGCATCGAGTTTTTGAAAACATAAGTTAAAATCTTCCTGTCCGATAAGCCCAGCGAATCAGCATAGCTCACGTAATCCGCGCCCAGCTCATAGATTACCATGGAGCGCATACCGATAGCCCAACCACCTATGGCGGCAAGTACTATCGAGAAGAACGGAAGTATATAGTGGTAGATGACGTCTACTACGAAAGTCGCGGTAAGAGACGGCATAAGCGCTTTACTATATGCTCCGCCGAGCGGGAATATCCTGAACGTCACGGCAAGCGTGTACAGCAAGATCATCGCAAGCCAGTAGTACGGCGTCTGCGAAAGCGTCAAAAAAACGGGTAGTAGTGCGTTGTCAACGATGGTCTTTCTCCTGTAGGCTGCTAAAGCGCCCAGAAGGTTGCCCAAGATCCAAGAGACTATGGTCGCCGGTATCAGGAGCCCCAATGACCAAGGCAGGTAGATGAACACGAGCTCGGCGACTTTCCGCGGGTAGAATGCGATCGAGGTCCCTAGGTCTCCCTGCAACAGCCTAGCGAAGAACTCGATTATCTGTGTGTGCAATGGCTTACCTATGCCGAACTCCTCCATAAGTTGTTTATACACCGCTTGGACAAGCTCGGGGTTGGTCTGGGCCTGCTGGTACATGCGATATAGAATCAGGGCTAGCGGGTTTCCTGGTATTGCTCTCGGCAAGGCGAATATTATGAGCAAGAAGGCAAAGAAGGTTGCTAGGAGAAACGAGATACGCCTCGCGATGTATCGAAGCAGTGGGTTCAATCTATACGTCACTCTTTTTACAAGAAGCGAGCTTAAAAGCTTTATGGACAAGCTCGGAACTTCTAGGGCTCAATGGCTTATTTTTTACACTATGACGTTTATCCCTGCAAACTTTAACGGGAACACTAATCAAATCACAGGAGCACCAAGCCTCAGCAGTCAAAAACCTTCCCACTTCCTGTAGAGTAGCGGGACGTCAGCCTTGAGCCTTTTGGTGTACTCGGATTGTGCGTGCTCTATTATTTCCTCGGGTGAACCCCTCTCGACTATCACACCCTTGTACATAATGAGTATCTCGTCGCTCACGTAGTAGGCCAAGCCTAGATCGTGCGTTATGAATATGACCGAGGTCTTGTACTCGTCTCTTAAATTGGAGAAGAGCTGGAGTACGCCCTTTCTGGTAGAAGCGTCTATCATCGATACGGGCTCGTCGGCCAGTATGAGCTTAGGTTTAATCAAGTAACATCTGGCCACCATGAACCTCTGCCTTTGCCCCCCGCTGAGCTCGTGTGGATATTTACCCAGCACCTCCTCTGGGCTAAGGCCAACTTCCCTCAGTACCTCACGAACAGCCCTAGCCCTGTCGATGTCCTTATCCCCTATTAGCTCAAATGCTTGATAGAGCACCCTGTCCACCCTCTGAAGCGGATTGAAAGAGGCGTAGGGATCCTGGAAGATGCCGTGCACTTTGCTCCAATAGTCCCTCAGCTCCTCGTGCTTCTTTAGCTTGGTGATGTCTTTGCCATCAAACAAGATCTCGCCGGAGGTGGGCGGAATTAACTTCAGGATCATTTTAGCGGTGGTAGTCTTGCCCGAACCGCTCTCGCCCACCAACGATATGAATTCGCCTGGATTTACCTGCAGAGACACGCCTTTCACGGCCACGATCTCCTTCTTCCTAAGCAGCCCTACCATGAAAATCTTAGTCAGGTTGTTAACCTCGAGTAGCAAAGACTATCACCTTCCTTTCGAGGAAAACAAATGACAAGCGACCAAGGTGTTGTCTCCAACCTCCAACAAGGGCGGCTCCTCGCGCGAACATATGTCCATCGCAAACTTGCAGCGGGGATGAAAGCGGCACCCACTGGGCGGCTTCAAAAGGTTTGGCGGCTCGCCGGCTATGGACACGATCCCTCGCCTTCTGACCTCGGGTTCGGGTGTGACGACAGCGTTTATCAGGCCAGTCGTGTAAGGGTGCTTGGGATCGTATAGCACGTTGTCGGTGGAGCTAAGCTCCACCAGCTTGCCGGCGTACATTACGCCAATGAGATCAGCTATTTGCCTAAGAACCGCTATGTCGTGGGTCACGAATATCATGCTTTGAATTATACTTGCCTTCTTGAGGTCCATGAGCATCTTCAGAACCTGCTTCTGGGTCGAGACATCCAAAGCCGAAGTCGGCTCGTCCACTATCAAAAGCTTGGGGTTGAGGAGCGTGGAGGTTGCTATGACGGCTCGCTGCTTCATGCCCCCGCTCAGCTCATGCGGGTGCATGTAAAGGGCCTCCACGTCGAGGTTCAACTCCTCGAACCTCTTTCTAGCCATGGATAAGATATCAGAGTCAGATAGCGCTTGGTGTTGAAGCACAACGTCCTTTATGAAGTCCAAGACCTTCTTGGTCGGCATTAGCGCGTTGAGTGCTGACTGCGGAACTAGAGATACCGTCACACCCCACACGCTCTTCTTGAGGGTATCTCTGTCCATGTCCGATATCTTTTGGCCGTCGAGCGTTATGGTGCCCTCGACTAGGTGCAGAGGTGGCTTGACGAACCCGAACAGCGTATTGACTAACGTCGACTTGCCACAACCTGACTCGCCGGCGAGTCCGAGGGTCATGCCTTTCTCTAAAAACAGGTTCACCCCGTCCACCGCCTTAACCTTGCCTTGGGATACAAAGTAGTACGCCCTGATATTTTCGGCCTGAAGGAGAACCATCTGATCAGCCCCCTTTCAACCTAGGGCTGAAGAACTCGTCGAGGGACGTCGACAAAAGTAATAGGGAGGCTGCCAAAAGTACCAAGCACGCACCCGGTGGACCAAACCACCACCACATGCCGCGTCTCACCGATTCGAGTAGTTGCGCCCAATATAATATGGTGCCCAGTGAGACGCCCCTCGTTACGCCGAGCCCTATCATGCTGAGACCCGCCTCCGCTATCATAGCACCAGACATCAACAGAACGAATGCCATGAACGTGTAGGAGGCTATGTTGGGCAGCAGGTCCTCCCATATTATCTTGACATCGCTTAACCCCGCCATCCTCGACATCTGTATGAACTCTCTCTCCTTCAAGCTCATTATCTGAGACCTTACAGCTCTGGCAACCCATGGCCATGAAGTTAGGCCTATTATCAGGGAGACGAAGAGCGGATTTCTCTCCTTGAGATAAGCGGCTATCAGCATCATGATCAATATGGAGGGAAGCACAAGTATTATGTCCGTGATGAGCATCAGGAAGCCGTCTGTAAGCCCGCCTTTGAACCCTGAAATAACGCCGATGGTCAGGCCTATAGCCAATGCTATCACGGCGGCCGTTACCCCCATGTAGAATGAGTTCTTTATCCCATGTAACAATAGCGCAAGTAGGTCCCTCCCCCAGCTGTCAGTACCCAAGGGGAAATTTCCTGACGGAGGCTGCTCTGGGGGACCAACCATTTTCAACGGATCGACCGGATATATCATTGAACCGACCACGCTCATGAGAATTGCACCCATGAATATCGCTATGCTCACGTCAAGCTTCTTTATCTTGAAAAGATCTTTAACGATTCTGGGTATCATAGGCACTCACCCATATAGTGCAGTGGCAACGTGAAGACCGCAGCAGAGCCGGTGTAGGAGATAACGTCTTTTGACCTACTGCTGAAGTGCGACATAAGTCAAAAGTGTTGACGAGGCGGCCTACCATGGTGCAAGGAAAAACTGGGTCTGATCCGGAGGATGTGCTCAAACCTCTTATCCAACGTCAAGCCGATTAGCTTAAAAATTTTTATTATTCTCAAAAAAGCGATAAAGCCGCACGCTATAGCTGTTGGAACGTCAAGACCCTAAACGCTCATTTGTTTCAATTTCATAAGTTCTGTTGTTTTTCTCGTCCCTGCAACAGCTTGAGAGACCTCGATGCGTCTTCAAGGCTTAGCTCGAACACGATGGGACCGTCGAAGCCGATCTCATCCAACAAATTCAGAAGCCCTTCGACGTCGAGGTCGCCCGTGCCCAATGGCAGGTGATCCCTGACCTTTACGCAATCCCCGCTGACCCTCCTGTAGGCGTCGTGCAGGTGTATTTCCGCAACTCTGCCCCTTGATGCCCTCAGGGCCTTCCCTAGGTCCACATCGCCAGGGTAGCCAGCCAAGATGTGGCCGGTGTCTATGCACACTGAGGCCTTGAACTCCTCAGCCAGCCTAAGGGTTTCCAAGAAGGGGAACTCCACGGACTCCAAAGCTATCCTCCTGGAGGCGATGCCGATGTCAGCCATCTGCTCGACCAGCTGTCCAACGCTATCCCTGGCGTTCTCGAGAAAAATTCCCGTGATCAGCCTCTTGTATGAGGGCTCGATCTGCAACCTGTGGAACTCTGCCGCCAATGAGCCGGTTGCATGGAGAACGTAAGGGTCTGGCCTCAGCTCCTCCAAGTCGCGAACAGATTCGACCAAGGCGTTGACCGATGCCTGTCTTATCCCGCATATGTGGGACGCCGGTTCTACGGACCACAGGGGCAGATGTGCGGAGAACGTTACGTTGTGTTCCTCACCTATCGCCTTCAGCGCCTTAACGCTATCCCTGTCGAACGAGCCCGGGAGAACGTAGCGCATGTCGAGGGTCAATTCCAGGTGGTCAAAACCGCGCTCGACAGCCCTTCTGGCAAACCTCGAGTAATCAAAAGCAGAGAGCTCTAGAGCACCGCCCCGCGTAACCTCCCGCATCACCGCGTCGAACGATAACACGGTGACGCCCACCCTCACTCTCATGCCACATCCGTGCCTTGCTGGCCATTTCTTCCTTTCCTCTGGGCGGAATAACTACGGTCCAAATGAGCGTTAGCGAAAAGCTTGGCTAAAGAGGTCGTCAAATCCCCTTTTTATATACTGAAAAACCATTTCTAGGTGTGAACTTGGAGGTGTCGGTGTTCAGACATCTCGGGAGGAAGGAGAGGGAAGATCTAACAGCTGCGATAAGAGATGGCAAGTATTGGAAAGCCACTAGCTCGAACAAGGACTTCGTGTACGTGGTCGCGCTCACCAGGGCCAGAGTGAAATCGCGCGAGGGTTTTTCCGCGAGGGCGACCTTCGTCGGAAGGGCGTTCCTTGCCGACGAGGCTGCCAAGTTCTGCAGAAAGTACAGGGTTCTCTTGGTTGAAAGGCGCACGGGTAGAGCCTTTTGCGTTTTGACATGGAGGGCTTTCCTCAGGGTCATGAAAGGCTACAGCGAAGACATCTACAGAACGCTAATAGGCGGTGAGCTTCCGCCTTATCTCAATACTAAGATTTTGGAGAGAGTTTTGGAGGAAAAGCGCAAGCACGAGCCTTAGCCTCTCTACTTTTTGCATTTTTAGCTCGCACAACTTGCCAAAAAACAACCGGCGTTGCCTGTTTGAAGATCCTAAAAGGCTGACATCTTCCTTGAATGGTTGGGCTTTCCGTGCTGCTCTGGATGTTACAGGCGTAAGATTTAAAAATACGTCACGATATATCATGATGTATCGAAAATGCACCATGGGGATATGGACTTCGGGTTTTGGCACAGGAGGCCTTTCAAGGCACCTTTCGGCGTCCCGCGAGGTCTCGCCAAGTTAGTCGTGCTGAACGCTCTTAAAGAGGGGCCGGCTCACGGCTATGAGGTAGCAAAACGAATAGCAAGGCAGTGCGGCGGCCTGTACTTTCCGAGCTCAGGGCTGATCTATCCGACGTTAAACCTGCTCGAGGACATGGGTTACGTCAGGGCGCTGCCCAAGGATGGCAAGACGGTATACGAGCTCACCGATGAGGGTACAAGGTATCTGGAAGCTCACAAGGAGGAGCTGGATTTGCTCAGCAGGGGGTTTGTGCTCAGGAAGCCCAGAGAGAAGACGGCCGAGGTGATGTTCGCGTTGAAGGAGCTAGCGCAAGCTGTTATGGATCCCCGAATACTATCATCGGACGAAAGGATAGAGGCGGCTAAGAAGATACTGGACGAGGCCAGGAGTAAGGTAGAGGGTTTGCGCTGAAGTGCAAGGTGTTCTTGATCGTATGCCCTTCGCGGTTGAAACAGAAGACCTAGTAAAGGTCTACAGGTCAGACAGCGTCGAGACCTACGCCCTCAGAGGCGTTAACCTGCGCGTCAAAGTTGGCGAGGTTGTTGCCGTTGTAGGTCCATCTGGCAGCGGCAAGTCAACCCTGCTCAACCTCATCGGTGCCCTGGACAGGCCTACGTCAGGCAGGGTCGTTGTCGACGGTGTCGACACGTCAACCCTCAGGGGGAACGAGCTCGCCGAGTTCAGGAACACCAAGATAGGCTTCATATTCCAGAGCTTCAACCTGATATCGAGGCTCAGCGCCTTGAAGAACGTCGAGATGCCCCTCATGGTTAGGAAGGTGCCCAGGAGGGAGAGGGAGGAGAAGGCGCTTTCCCTGCTCAGGGAGCTCGGCCTTGAGGAGAAGGCACAGCGCAGGCCAACCCAGCTTAGCGGTGGGGAGCAACAGAGGGTCGCTGTCGCACGGGCGCTCATCCAAGACCCGGCGATACTGCTGGGCGATGAGCCCACCGGGAACCTCGACACCAAGAACACCGCCGTGATAATCGAGCTTTTCAGGGAAATAAACAGGAGGACTGGTAAGACCTTCGTGATAATAACGCACAACATGGAGGTCGCCAAGAGGTGCCACAGAATAGTTTATCTGAAGGACGGGCTGGTGGATAGGGAGGAGGTCCCAAATGAGGTCTAGTGGAACAAGAGGTGGGTTGGCGATAGCGCTTACTATCGTCCTGTCGGCCTGCTGCCCTTTGATCGGGCATTTTGCTCTCGAGGCAAGGGGGGAGGGCGCGCGCGTCGAAATAGTCGACGCTTTCTGGGGCACCTCGGGCAACCCTATGGCGGTTGGCCCCGGCGACGAGGGAGTCATCCTCACAGTGGTGCTGCAGAACTCGGGTACCGAGGTCGTCTCGGGTGTAAACTTGTTTCTGTACCTACGGCCTCCGTTGCGCAACGCCACCGGGGGCGATGTCGCTAAGGGCTATGTCGCCAGCACGCTTCAGCCTGGCCAGCTTACGAACGTGCAGTTCCTATTGAACGTAGACGACAACGCATCTGTCGGGCGTTACTACTTGGAGGCTGAGGTGCACTACATGACACTAAAGCAAACCTCCGAGACCCAGAGCTCGTCAGTTTCCGAAAGCGAGCAGAAGGGCACCTCCGCGAGCAGGACTTCCACGTCGCAATCGTCCTCGACCTCCGGAACTCCACCGGCTACGAACACCACCACGAGCTCCAGCAGCGATACCTCCCAGACCTCGACGTCGAGCACGAGGCAAACGTCCTCCTCAAGCAGCGTTTCTTACACTAGGTACTCGGCCGACAGGATAGAGCAGAGTTTCAACGTTACGCTGTGGATTACGGGCAAAGTGGTCCTTGACGTTAACCTGGGAGTTGATTCCATATTCGCAGGTTCGGGAAGCATCGTACCGATAGAGATAGCCAACAGGGGCTCAGCTCCGGCCTCGTCGCTGAGTGTGGCTTTAACCCTGCCGTCGGGCGTCGCCGGTTCAGCTTCCTCCGTACCGCTCGTGCTCACGGGCAACGACAACTACTGGTACTTCCAGTCCTTGCCGGCTGGCGAAAGTGTGACGGTACATCCCACGTTCTTCGCGTCAAACAGTGCCATTGATGGCACGTTCCAGATTCAGGTAACCATGAGTTACAGGGACAACGTCGGCGCGGTTAGGACGGAGCAGAGGAGCATAGGCATCTTGGTCAAGGGGCCCATAAGGATCGTACTTCAAGACGTTGCCGTGATGCCATCGGTCGTGGGGGCGGGGGGGAACGTGACCGTTGCTGGAACCATAATGAACGAGGGTGCCGTCTCGGCGATGTACATGAACGCATCGCTTCTGACAGTGCCGCCCTTTGTAGCCTACGACGGGGCCCGTTCCTACATAGGCGAGGTCTCGCCGAACACGCCCATGCCCTTCAGCCTGAGTGTCGGCGTCTCTAGAGACGCGGAGAACGGTACCTACACGCTGCCGCTTTTGTTATACTACAAGGACAGCTACCACAACACCTATTCGATCGAGGTGCCCTTAAGGGTCACGGTACAAGGAGTTGTCCAGCCGCCGTCACCAGAGCAACCTCGGTCTGCTGAGCTCTTCTCGTTAACCCGGTTGGCGACATTGGCTTTAATAGCGGTCGTGGCCGTCCTCAGCAGCGCGGCCACGTACTTCTTGACCAAGCGCGGGTCTAAATCCGAGGTAAAGGAAACAAAAGGGTAGTTAAGCTTGGATCCGCGTGAGCTCATCTCCTTCGCCTACGCGTCTCTCAAGGACAGGAAGCTCAGGTCGACGCTGACGATACTAGGGCTGACGATAGGGCCTGCCGTTATAGTCGCCCTCGTAGGGGCCGTGCAGGGCTTCTCGGATGCCATAGCGGGGCAGTTCAGCAAGATAGGCGCAACCACAATACTCGTGATGCCCTCCGCGAGGGGCTTTACCATTTCGCAGAAGGACGTTGAGGCGCTGAGGTCGGTTGCGCACGTGACGGACGTTATACCCTTCTTCAGCACGACAGTCGCCGTCAAGTACGGCAGCACATCGAAGCCCGTGCAGCTGTTCGCCATGGACGTGAGCAAGTTGCCAAAGCTCGCACCGGGGGTAACGACGGCGCAGGGAAGGCTACCTTCAAGCTACGACTTGGTCGGTGCGGTTGTGGGCTTCAACCTGGCCAATCCGAAAAACCCGGAGGAGAGGCCATTCCGCCTCAACCAAGTCATATCGACGACGGTACCGCAGTCAAAGGGGGTTCAAGCCAGGTCTTTCCTAGTGGTAGGCACCCTTGAGAGGTTCGGTCAAGGGATGTTCATAAACCCTGACGACACGATCTTCGTGTCGCTTTCAGCCGGCCAGGCGATATTGAAGACGTCCTACTATTCAGGCGTACTGGTCATAGCCTCGGCTCCTGAGCACGTGAACTCCGTCCTCGATGGGATCGACGCGATATACGGAGACAAAGTCAGGGTCGTTGCAGTGTCCTCAGTGCTCGCTGTCATAAACAGCGTAACGCAGGGCGTTACGATGGTGCTCGGCACCGTTGCATCCATCTCCGTCATCGTGGCCTTCGTGGGCATAATGACCACGATGTTCACAGCCGTGGTCGAGAGGACGAAGGAGATAGGTTTGCTCAAGGCGCTTGGCTTCAAGGACTCGGACGTGACGCTCCTTTTCCTCACCGAGGCGGCGCTTGTGGGCTTGATAGGGGGGCTGATCGGCAGCACGGGCGGCATCGGGCTCTCCTACGCCATAGTTGCGATCATGAGGGGTGGTGTTTTCGGAGGACAGGTACGAAATAACATCAGGGGTTTGGGCGGCACCAGCACTGAGATGGGACAGGGTTTCGCGACTTTCGATTTTTCGCCTGTGATAAGCCCCGAACTGGTTTTACAGGCGATACTGATGTCAGTGGTAGTTGGCGCCCTAGCTGGCCTCATCCCTGCTAGGAGGGCGGCTAAGCTCGACCCCGTCGTCGCCCTGAGGCAGGAGTGACGATGCCTCATGATGGGCAATAGGCCTGCACCTCGGTCGTATGCGTAAGTTTAATAAGAATTGCCGGTTGTACAGGAAGCCATGGCGAAGATAGCCGTTATTGGTGCGGGGAGCTTGGCTTGGTCAACTACGTTGGTTCGCGACCTGTGTTTGACCCCGAGCTTAAAGGGGTCCGTGATCTCTTTTGTGGATATAAACGAGGAACGGTTGAACCTGATACACACCTTCGCAAGGAGATACGCCTCTGAGGTCAAGGCTGATTTGGCATTCGAGAAGACGACGGACAGGAGGGCTGCCATAAGGGGCTCGGACGTCGTGATAAACACGGCCATGGCAGGCGGCCACTCCTACTACGAGGCCATGAGGGGTGTCTCGGAGAAGCACGGCTACTACAGGGGCATAAACAGCGTTGAGTGGAACATGGTGTCGGACTATCACACGGTATGGGGATACTACCAGTTCAAGCTTGCGTTGAACATCGCCAAGGACATAGAGGAGCTGAGCCCTGACGCGTGGCTTCTCAATCTCGCCAACCCGGTCTTCGAGCTCACCACGCTCGTAAGCAGGGAGACCAAAGCGAAGATGATAGGTTTGTGTCACGGACACCTGGGTTACATGGAGATAGCCAGCGCTCTAGGGCTTGACCCTAAAGATATCGACTTCGAAGCCATAGGGTTCAACCACGTTATATGGTTGACTAAGTTCAGGAACAAGGGCGAGGACGCCTACCCCCTCTTGGACGAGTGGGTCGAGAAAAAGGCTGAGGGCTACTGGAGGAGGTGGCGCGAGGAACAGACGAGCCCCTTCGACCTTCAGATGTCACCAGCAGCGGTGGACATGTACAAGACATACGGGCTATTTCCAGTCGGGGACTCCGTAAGAGGCGGCACATGGAAGTACCACTGGGACCTGGAGACCAAGAAGAGGTGGTTCGGAGAGCTAGCTGGGCCAGACTCTGAGATAGGGTGGGCAATGTACCTGACGTTCCTCAGGATCAACCTCGAGAACATAGCCAGGGCTATAAAAAACCCGGACATACCGCTGACGAGCTTTGTGCGCCCGGAGCTGAGCCACGAGTCCGTAGTGCCCATCATAGACTCGCTGGTGAACGACAGAGAAGGGGTTTACCAGGTTAACGTTTTGAACAAGGGCGTGATAGACGGCCTGCCCGATGACGTTGCGGTTGAAATCCCGGCTAAAGTGGACGGGAGGGGCGTACATAGGATGAGGGTCGAAAGCCCGCCGAGGCGCGTGTTGAGGTATGTCCTCTACCCGAGGATGATGAGGATGGAGTGGGCACTAGAGGCCTTTCTGGAAGGTGGCAGAGATGCGCTGTTTGAATGGTTGATAGTCGACCCAAGAACGAGGTCGACCGAGCAGGTAAACCAGGTTATAGACGCTGTCCTCTCGATACCGGAGAACCAAGAGATGGCCAGACATTTCAGTTAACCCAATAAAAAGCTCTCTTGAAATCCACCACGCAGAGATGGCGAAACGACCCTTCGCATACTACCGCGCGCTAGAAGTTCTGGACCGGGATGACGAGGAGCCTGTCACCGATTCAGCATTGATCAGGTCCTTAAGAAACATAATGGTCTAGCGTCTCCACCAGAGAGCTGCGCAGCTTGGTTTTTGACAGCACTCAAGTTGACCTTACTCTGATCATCTCAGCAGTTGTGAACTTCTTTTCATCTCTGAGTGCTGACTCTCCAAAATTGTGGTACGCTACGCAAAGTTTAAAAAATATTGCATCACCAAAGTTTAAGGTGTTATAATATGTCAGCGGTAGCTGAACTCATCGACCGCTACCCCGAGCTGAAGATCCAAATACGCGTACTCGGCCTCATACGCGATTATCAATACAACATGGAAAGACTGAAAGCAATCCTGACCAAATATGGGGTTAAAAATGTGGAGGGGATCGAGGAGAAGATTAAGCAGGGTGAGGTTCCTGAACACCCATCGTATGAAGATTATCTCGAGGCGCTCTCTCACCAAGAGAACATGAAAGAAACGATCATGGAGATTCGCAAAATTGCGGACAGCTTAGAAGCTGAAATGGGCTGATGAGTCTAAAAATTATTAAAAGGTTGGCAGAGATCGCGAAAGAAGAGTTCAAAGACATTGTAACTGATACCGAAATACTCCATGCAGTTAGGTTAAGGCTGGAATTGGTTGATGGATCGACGGTTGATATACTCTACCCTATGCGTGAAAAATATTCATTCCACTGGCGCCAAGAAGATAGGGTCTTTAGAATTAATACTGGGGCCAAAAAGTAAGGAAAGTATCCTTAGAACCTGAAAAAAGACCGTTAGACGGTTGAGAGCTATCCGTCTATTGTACATTAACCTCACTGAAGAACACGCTCCTGGAGTTTATCAACTTGGTTTCCCCTGTGATCTCGAAGCTACCCTTGAGCCTGATGTCCTCAGACGAGCTGCCCACCATAACCTCGTAAGAACCCGGCTCGACTACAAGTCGCATGTTGCGGTCGTAGAATGCCAGCTGCTCGGCGTGCAGGGTGAACTCAACCTCCTTAGCCTCACCCGGCTTCAGGTTTATCCTCTTGAACCCCTTCAGCTCCTTGACAGGCCTGGATACGCTCGCGACGACGTCCCTTGTGTAAAGCTGGACGACCTCGTCGCCTTCCCGCCCGCCGACGTTTCTCACCCTGAGTCTTATCTTGACGCGCCCGTTGGGTCCCAGCTTGTCGGGACATATAACGAGGTTGTCGTATTCGAACTTAGTATAGCTCAGGCCGTGCCCGAAGGGGAACAGTGGCCGCGATGGCGTCGAGATGTAATCCCTGAAGGAAGAGGGCTTCCTGCTGTAGTTCAGCGGAACCTGGCCCACCTCCGCCGGAAACGATATCGGCAGCTTCCCGCCGGGGTTATACCTCCCGAGTATCACATCGGCCACCGCGCTTCCACCTTCCTCCCCAGGGTACCAGGCCTCGAGTACCGCCGAACAAGCGTCTGCCATCCACCCGAGCGATATTGGCCTGCCGTTGACGAGGACGAGCACGATGGGTTTGCCCAGCTTGGAGAGCTCCCTCACGAGGTCCTCCTGGACACCTGGCAAGCCGAGCGACGTCCTGTCACGTCCCTCGCCTGAGATGTCGGACTCCGAAAGGCCTGACTTCTCGCCCATGACCGCGATCACCACGTCAGAACCCCTGGCGACTTCCAACGCCTCCGGGAACCCGTCCCTTGAGGCGCTGGAGACGTCGCACCCGCGGGCGTAACCCACGTTGACGTTTGGAGGTACCTTGGACCTTATTCCGCGGAGTATGCTGACCGTAGGCACAGCGTCCTCCTCAATCCCCTTAGGGCGTCCTAGGAACTGCTCGACGCTGGGGATGTGGGAGGTGAAGCTGTAATCGCCGTGCAGGTTTCTCGTGCTGTCGGCATTAGGCCCGATGACGGCTATTGACCTAACGTACTCGCCGAGTGGAAGTACCCCGTCGTTCTTTAGCAGGACTATGGACTCCCTCGCGGCCCTCAGTGCCAGCTCCCTGTCGGCAGGCGTGTCGAAGTTCTTCGCCGCAGCCTCCGCATCTACGTAGGGGTTTTCGAAGAGGCCGAGTATGAACTTTGCCTTGAGGACCCTGTAAACAGCCCTGTCGACGGTCGCCTGGGAAACCGTCCCGTCCTCAACGGCCTCGATGAGCGATTTGCCGTAGCAATCGACGGTGGGCAACTCGATGTCTATGCCTGCCTCCAAGGCCTGGGTAGCAGCATCCTTAGCGTCAGACGCGACCATATGAAAGGTCTCCAACATCCTGATGGCGCCGTAGTCCGACACGACAAAGCCCTCAAAACCCCACTCCCCTCTCAAAGTAGTGGTGAGGAGCTCCCTCGATGCCGCGCACGGTATGCCGTCTATTTCGTGATACGCGTTCATCAAAGACATGGCGCCACCGAGCTTGATAGCAGCCTCGAAGGGAAACAGGAAAACCTCCCGAAGCTCCCTCTGCGACACGTGCACGGGCGCGCAATTTCTTCCGCCCTCAGGGAAGCCGTGTGCGGCGAAGTGCTTCGGCGTAGCGATCACGCCAAACCTCAGGTCTTCCCCCTGAAGCCCCTTCACGTACGCCACCCCCATGCGCGCAACCAAGTAGGGATCTTCGCCGAAAGTCTCCTCGGTCCTCCCCCATCTTGGGTCCCTGGCCACGTCGAGGACAGGGGCCAGGCCCTGATGCGCTCCCGAGGCTCTCATCTGCCTCCTGATGACAGTAGTTACCTCCTGAACCAGCTCGGGGTCCCACGTGCTCGCCAGACCTATCGCTTGAGGGAAGACTGTGCCCCCCCTCGCCATGAACCCGCTCAGGCATTCCTCGTGCACTATCGCAGGTATCCCCAAACGCGTCCTCTCGACGAGGTACCTCTGGATGCTATTCGCGAGCTTGGCCCCTTCACCTGGGTTTATCTCGCGAGCGCCCGAGATACGCGTCATCTGGCCTATGCCCTTACCGAGCAGCTCTTGGGCCCTTTCCTCGGATAGTTCCTTATCACCCGAGATGCCAAGCCAAACGGAGCCTAGCTGCGCCACCTTTTCCTCTAAGGTCATGCGCTTCAAAAGGTCCCTAACCCTGAGGTCCACTGGTGCTGAAGGCTCACGGTATATAACAGTTGATTCTTTTGTTTTCATATCGGTAAGATGGATGCCAAAAGTATTAAAACGTTTACCTAAATCAGACTGCACGCAGGGAGTAAATGCCGTTGCATTCCGGACGCTTATGCATATCGGGTGAAGATAAGCAGAAACAAAAGCACCAAAGGCGCATTAGGGCGGCAAAGGCCTGGATCACCGACCTAGATGGTACCCTTACGATCCTAGAAATAGACTGGGAGCGCATCAGGGGCATTGTGAGAACCATGTTGAATACGGACCACCCCTTGAGGCCATTGGCCATGAGCATACCATCAGCTACCGAGGACCCGATCCTGAGGAAAAGGGCACATGAGTACATAGCGCAGGTTGAACTGGAGGCGGCTACGAAGAAGCAGAGGGACGAGAAGCTGGTAAGCCTTGTGCGCTCGATGAGGATGGAGGGCTTGAAGTTGGGCGTCGTGACGCATCAGGCGAAGGCCCCGGCCAGACTCACGCTAGAGAGGCTTGGCGTCTTGAACTACTTCGAGGTGATCGTGAGCAGGGAGGACGCTTTGGAAAGAGGCGAACAAATAGGGTTAGCTGCCGATGCCCTAGGCGTCAAGCCTCACGAAGTCATCTTCACTGGTGACAGCCCTTGGGACATAGAAGCTGGCAAGCGCTTGGGGTGTTTCACGGTGTGCGTAGGTGCGGATCACCCCGAGGCGGACGCGTGTATACGCTCGATCTCAGAACTACAAAGCCTTATAGGATCCTGTGCACATGGTGTAGAATGAAAATCGCTGAGCAGACAAAACATCTTAGCGAAAGACGATAAGGCAGGACGAGGTGCTCCGAGTTATCCAGCCGTTTTTTGGCGTCAAAACGGGGAAGAAAAAAGTAAGTTTGAATTCAACCGTTCTGGTCCCAGCGTTAACGTCCTCCTTCTCCTATTTTTCATGAAGCACGAAGTACCACGCGAGAAAATGGGGACAGGACCACAGGGCCAAAATCCTACTTTCTCTAATATCTCCTCTTAACACGCCCCTCATAAGCGCGCGCACCATTTTGGCGAACCACCCTTTAACTTCTGAGGTCTAGCCTCTTGATAACCCTGTGTTTGTTTGCGGCCTCGTATAAAGCTAAGATGTTTTCAATCGGGGTTCCTCTCACTATGGTATGACTCGGCCTTAGAGTGTAGCCGGTTGGTCCAAGCACAGCTATCGCATTTTTAACTTCCGCCTCTATTTCCTCGACGGTCTTGAAAGGAAGCCTCTGCACCCCTATACCTCCCTCAAAGCTTAGCTTGTCTCCAAATTCTTCCTTTATTTTCTCTAGGTCCATGCACTCTGGTTGTACCGGTTCCAGGACATCGACCCCTATTTCAATCAGGTCGGGCATTATTGGCACGATCCAGCCATCGCTGTGAAAATGGAAAAACGCACCCCCTTTGTGTATTATACCAGCAAGCTTTTCGTACCTCGGTTTGAGAAACTTCCTCCATTGCGTTGGTGAAATCATCATGCCCGTTTGCGTTCCTACGTCGTCACCATTATAGACTTGATCCACTCCAGCCTCTGCGAGTAATTCCGCTTGTTTGTATGTGATTTCAAACAGTCTATCGAGGACGAAATCAACCGTTTTAGGTTCGATTATCATGCGCTTGAATAATTCATTGTAACCGAAAAGTGCACAAGCAGTCTCGAAGGCCTGCAAAGAGTAACCGACAACACAAAAGTCTTCATACCTTTTTCTAAACTGTTTGACTTTTTCTAAGTCTTCCTCTTCAACTTCGGGGAACGTATACTTCTCAACTTCCATGCGTTCCAGAGGGTGGTCGACGTGCATGCTCGTTAGGCCATCCCCAGATTCTGCTGTAACTATTCCAAACACATCCCTGTGAAGCGTTCTACCGTGATTGTCAACAAATGTCCCCACTTCAAACCCTCCCTTTAAACCAATCGTGGGAAAAAAGCCCGGAATGCCACGGTAATCTATTTTTAGGTACCTAAGTAATTTTTCTAAATCGTCTAAGTTGATTTGCTTTAGTAAGCTGCCTAAGGGTTCCGGAGAATCTATCCAGATATTAATCGGGATTAGATCGATTTCTTCTCTCTTTACCGCCCTGTAACACCTTTCTCTAGGGTTGCATTTCACGTTAAGTTGCTTACTTTTAGTTTTATTTAAAATTATTCATCTTTTGTATTTTTTATTGAAAAGGTTGTTCGGCTGAGGCGTTAGCAAGTGGAATTGCAGAGGGACCATCAGGAAGAAGAGTTATGCCGCCACTTGGTTTGAAGTTAGAAGCTACTTCTATAGCCTCTTTAAGGTTCTTAGCGTGAATCATGTGCATCGATTCAACGATCTTTGCGTTAACACCCCTTGACACTACTACAACTTTGAACTTCTCTAGGACTTTGGCTAAGATCTGCGCTTCCCATTGCGCCTCTTGCCATATTTCGCCAGACCTCAGCCTTTTGAGAAATTCGCCTGGGCTGCTCGATGAAGCGAGCATCTCGTAAAAGCCTTGATGTCCTATTCCATCTCTACACTCCCCACAAGCTATGATGACGCCTCCCTCCTTTGCCGTTAGGGCACCATTTGAGATACCCTTCACGAGCTGGTACAGGTTTCTGTCCAATGGATAGCCACCATTAGAGGTTATCACGATGTCGCTCAGAACTGGTGATACCCTACAACACCCCAATGAGAAAGACCTACCCATTTTGTGCGTCTCAATCACATCCCCAGCGAATGCTGAAATTATATGCTTACTTCTGTCCAAGACAACATTCAACACGAACCTAAGACGTGCCCTGCGCGCGGCCTCGCACATCTCCTCATAAATTGGATTGCCTTCAGCTATTCCACATCTCGCGTTTGGATGGTCGATGTTTCTAGGGGAATGATTAACCATTATCGTATCGGTCCCTGACACACCAGGAAGTATACTTTTAGGGCCCCCTGTGAAACCCGCGAAGAAGTGCCCCTCGATGAACCCCTCTGCGACCAAGAGGTCAACCTCTTCCAGCAATTTGTTCACGTACAACCTATTGCCGGTCGACAGCACTCCGAGGTCTGTGAGAGAGTTCTCATCCTTAGCTGAGTGGACAAGTACCTCTTCTACGTGATCAAGCGACGGACCAAACTTCTCCTTCAACTCGCCTCTACTTGGATTCCACTCGTGCAATCCCGTGGCTATCAGGACGCGTACTGACGAAGAGGGGTTGGCTTTCCTTATCTCGTTTAACAGATTCGGCATAGTAATTTTGCTCGGAACAGGTCTGGTGTTATCGCTGGTCAATATGAGTATGCGCTTTGCACCAGAGGCAAGGTCTTTAAGAGCGAGAGCACCTATAGGTTCAGACAGGGCCTTTGACACGCAGGCCTCCTGATGTTGAGCTGGGGCGGGCCATGATGGCTCAAGACACGCTCGGACTCTGTGGTCTTCAACCTCGCATTCTTCAAATCCTTGACCAAAAGGTATCCTGACGATCATCGATTTTCCTTTCTCACCCTTAGCCTTATATTCCTTTATACTCCGCTCAGGGCTTCACCCTAGCGGTCCGGGCCGTTTTTCCAGTTTTGTTCTACGCGCTGGGCTCTAAGGTTCAGCCTCCACTACATTAAACTGAAGGCGAGATACAGCTGAAGGTAACTGGCTTGTATGGCTTTCTGTAATCATCTTGACTTTGTGGTGTTCACGGCGGTCTGGTGTTACCACTTGGTGAACTCAGCTGTCTTGTCCCTCTTAGATTCGATGCCTGAGCTGTGCACCAGATACCTGATTTGAGAAGATGCCTCCATCATGCAAGTTATGTGGTACGCCTCCTCGAGTAGCTTGGCCGCAGCGAACGTCCCATGACCACGCACAACGACCCCCTTATAATGCCTCAGCGCCTCCGAGACCTTCTCCTCGAGCTCCTTCGATCCGCTTACCTCTTTTACAACTAAGACGGGTATTTTCCTTAGCACATAGTCACCCTCCGCGTCCATCGGTATTATCTCGTCGAATATCAGAGAGCAGACTATGGAGTAGGGGGGGTGCGCGTGTATTACGGCCAGCGCAGAAGTGTTGAGGTATATTGCCCTGTGGACCATCGTCTCCGAGGAGCTGAGCAATATGGAACTGTCCTCTTCGAAAAGGTCGACCTCGACCACATCTTCTTGCTTTATTTCATCGGCAGCTGCGCCTCTCCTCTTTATGTACATCTTGTCCCCACATCTGACGCTTATGTTGCCACTGTGACTTACCATGTAGCCCTTGTCGAAGAGCTTCTTGCCGTACTTGCTTATCTCCCTCCAGATGCCGCTTGCATCGGCCTCACTCAACTTGGCGGAAGCCATTTTCCATCCTGAGCGTTTGCGCAGCAAGATTAAAATCTTGCCGTATCCGGCTTGAGACGGTTATTTGGTACCATACTCTTTTTTAATACTCCCAAAGAAAAAAACACCTCAGTTTACAACCTAGAATACATCACGGCTGTCATTTGTTCGTTCCCTTAAACTACTTTTTATCAAGAGGTCTCCTTTCGATCTCAACTCCTTTCACTGTAGCCCAACCCTTTGAAGCGTTCTCTTAGATGGCCTTCCGTCATCATCCCATCCTCTGGACCTGTAGTATTCGTTTAGCATCGGCTCGAGTTCCACGATCTGGCCCTTGGTAGGTCCGTCCTGTAAAGGCTCATACAAGAGCCTGTGGGGTAGCGTGTCGTCTCTCCTGCCGAACCCCTCCCTTATGTTAAAGAGCCTCTCGAGGTTCCATATTCGCTCCCCGACTAGCATGAGGTCTTCGGCGGTATAATTGACTCCGGTGGCTGCCGATAGCATCCTAGAATAATACTCTTCGTCGAGACCGTAGCCTGTGAACCTGCAGGCCACTAGGGTGTCCATGGCCGCGTACAGGTTCTGCTGGTATATAACCAGCCCTGCCTTGTTCACGGCCGAGAACCTGTCGATCCTCTTCGGAACGCCAAGTATCTCCAAACCTATCATGTAGGACCTCAGGTGGCAACCACCCCTGTTGCTCGTGGCGTAAGCCAAACCCTGGCCCTTCGCGCCTCTTGGATCGTATGCCGGCAGTTCCAACCCCTTGACGTGCATCGCGGCATCTGGTGCACCGTGTTGCGCAGCAAATCTCCGCGATCCCTCGGCCAACTCTCTACCGATGCCCTCCTTATATGCTATCTTTTTGATCAGCTCTATTACCTTCTCCCCATCGCCCCAGCTGACCTTCTCAGGAATAAGGCCCCGCTCGCTCAGCTCCATAGCGCAGGCTATGGTCACGCCGGTCGAGATCGTGTCCAGCCCTAGGTCGTTGCAGAGGTTGTTCGTCCTCCAGATATTTTCCAGATCCCATACGAGACAGCAGGAGCCGAGCGAAAAAACCGTCTCGTACTCAGGCCCTTCACCCTCAGCCCCCTCGAGCTTGGTCCCTCTGCCACACGCTATCTTGCACCCGAAGCACGCCTTTGGCCTGATTAAAAGGCGCTTTGTTATCTCCTCACCCGCGATGTTTCTGGCCTCGGGGTGGAACGTCGACCTGAAGTTCTTCGCAGGTAGAACACCCAGCTCGTTCATAAGGTTAACCAACACCGCAGTTCCAAATCTGGGCAAAGCCTTGCTGGTTATAGGGTGCTGGTCGAAGACCCTGTTGCACTCCTTTACCACGAAGAGGAATTTATCCTTGTCAGCAACCTCGACCCTCAGGTTCCCCTTGGCGACTATCGCCTTGAGCCTCTTAGATCCCATGACAGCGCCGACGCCACCTCTGGCCGCTGCCCTGTAGCAGTCGTTCATTATGCTGGCCAACCTCACGAGGTTCTCCCCAGCGGGACCTATGCACGCGACTCTTGCGTCCTTTCCGAACTCCTCGTTCAGCGCCCTTGTGGTATCAAACACCCCTTTTCCCCAATATTTTTCTCCATCTAGTATCTGTATCTCCTTGTTATCCATATAGAGGATCACGGGGCTGCGTGCAGCGCCCTTCAGTACGAGGACATCGATACCGCAGGCCTTGAACTTCGTGGCGAAGAAGCCACCCGAACCAGAGTCGAACACAGTTCCCGTGAGTGGGGACTTCGTCGACACTATATACCTCCCCGATGTCGGTGCTGCTGTGGCTGTAAGCGGGCCAGTCGCGAAGACCAGTACATTATCTCCGCTTAAGGCATCCGTGTTGGGACCAACGTTGTCATAGACTATCTTGGCACCAATGCCCCTCCCGCCAATGAACTTGAGCTTATCGTCCTCATTCCATTCGCGGAATCTGACCTTAGAGTTGGACAGGTCAACTTCAGCTATCGACCCCATCCAGCCAGCCATAACAAACACTGGGAGTCGGCGCGCTGGGATAATTTATAAGCCTTCACCAGAAACCCACATACTTTAAAACACGGGATAAATGGCGTCAGAGTTTAAATGGTCAAAGGAGCCTCCTAATTTTGGATGTTCCATACACGGAGATGTTCAAGTTACGTGAAGAAATAGCCCTCGTTAAAGCAATAGCGCCTGATCACATGTGTCCTAGATTCTCTTCATACCTTGATCATCGAAGTCAATGCTTTTGCTTCCCATCCATGCTCAACCTTAACAAGTTCGAATTTTTC
>Ga0078972_1001536_pt1 | contig 85494 bp, 75 predicted proteins | sample YelNatPaOPGAMG01_FD_67568 | JGI IMG/M metagenome (GOLD analysis project Ga0078972, IMG submission 67568) | Hot spring thermophilic microbial communities from Obsidian Pool, Yellowstone National Park, USA - OP-RAMG-01 (SPADES assembly) (version 2) | ecosystem: Environmental > Aquatic > Thermal...
GGGGCTTCACCCGGAACTCTACATGAAAGGGTGCTTCCAACCGATCCACCCACAGGAACCCTATTCCCGCCCCGATGGATAGACGTGACAGGGGATTCCACTCCCCTTCCAGGGTTCCCTCGCCCACCGAAAACCCCTCTTTGGAAAGACCCGAATAGGTTCCCCCATAGAGAGAACCTTGTAGGGCAATGAACCCCTTATCCCCTCCATACACCGCCCGAAGGAGTGTCTTAGCCAAGGTTTCCGAACGATCTTGCGGCATAGAGCCTGTCAACAAACGGCTTGCATAGTGTATCCCCATTTCCGTGGAAAACCGAAAGTCGTCGGAAAAGTGGTGGGTTACGGTTCCTTTCCCATCCACGAATCGGTATAAGTTCGAGTAGGAGGGAGAAGCTCCCTGAAGGCCTATCTCTCGCTCTTCGATATTTCCTTTTATTTCTAGTGCCGTGCGAGGGGACAGTTTCCACCCTCCCTCACCTACCATTTGATCCTGACGATCGAAATATCCGTTTCCGGGCTTGTGGAACTGGTACCCATCCCTGGATTGATGGGAAAATTTGAGGTTGAACTTGCTGGATTCTCCTCGCTGGAACAGGGAAAGAGATCCCGCTAGGCTTGCCATGGTTCCCACCCCCAAGGTTCCTTCCGTATAGAGGGAGGTTCTCTCTCTGACAGTACCCGCAGGTTCGGGAGGGAGTATGGAAACCGAGAGGAAATCCGGCGGAAAGGTGAGGGAAGGTTCCACTTCTTGCAAAGGCGAAGGAAGTTCCAATCGGGGCTCTGCAAACAGGGGGAGAGGAACGAAGAACAGGTCTTCCCTCGCCTCCGCTTCCAGCACCATCGTGGGAAAGAGAACCTCGGGAGATTCTGGAACCGGAGCAGGCTGCTCCGTTTGGGCAGGGACATTGGGAAGTACGCCAAACAGCAGAACTGCGATGCCGAGAAACCTGGGAATCCAATGGATGTTCTTCATGGTAGTCCTAGCACCTTTCTTCCTTCAAGAGTCCAAGGAGATTCGGGGAATCTCTTCTGTAACACCTCGAGGAACCGTAGCGCCTCCTCTCGTCTCCCTGCCAAGGTCAATGCTTTCACCCCTTGATAGAGGGCCCGGGTGATGAGGTCGGCTTCTGCACCAGGGGAGGAGGCGGCTTCCCCATAGTACATGGCTGCTTCCAAGAGGTTTCCCCGCATCCGGGAAAGGTCTCCCCGCAAATACTTTGCCTCGGCCGCTTCCTTCACCTCTCCCTGCCCAAGGAGTTCCCCTAACCATCTTTCCGCTTCTTCCTCCGCCCTCTTACCTCCCATCTCGTACAGGTACAATTTCACCAATTCGAGAGCGATCCTTCTACCCCTTTCCGTAGCCACTCCTTTTGCCTCTTCCAAACCCACTTTGAGGGATGCTTCCCGTTCGGTGGCTCCCGTTTGTAGAAGCTCCAGTTCCCTTATGCGTCTAGTGATGACTTCGGAGCTCCCTTCGGCGGGATACTCCTGCTGTAGCTGTCTGAGGTAGCGGAGAGCCGCAGGATAGTCTCCCAACTCTGACAGTACGGCGGACACCTGGAGAAGCGCTTCGGAACGGATAGTGCTCCGGGGAAACTCCGTGATGAGCCTTTCCCACAGAAGAACGGCTGTGTACGGTTCCCCTATCTTGTAGGAAGCCATCCCTTCCCAAAATAGGGAACGGTCCATGGAAGAGCCATGGGGAAGCATCGAACGATACTGGGAGAAGGCGGCCTTTGCCTCTCGATACCGTTGGGATGCGTAGAATATTTCTCCCCGTTTGTACAACCCTTGGTCGCGGAAAGGGCTATCGGGATACTGTCGAAAGAGAGTCGCGTAGGCTTCGGAAGCCTTCTCCAGCTGATCGAACTCAGCGAAGATACCGGCATACTCGTAGAGGGCGTCATCCGCCAAAGAACTATTCGGTCGTTCGGTGACTAGGGTATGAAAGGCTTCCTGAGCTTCCCGTTTTTTCCCCAGCATATAGAGAGTTTTTGCCCGCAAGAAACATACCCGTTCCCATAAGGGACTTTCCTTCCGAATGGGAAAAGATTCCAAAAGAGTGTAGGCCAATTCGAATTGCTTCATCGTATAGGCGCTCCACCCTCCATAGTACACGGACCTCTCTCGAATCTCAGGTGCAAGATCCACTTCCTTCAAGAGGGATCGGTACACTTCCAGGGAGGCCGTGAAACGCCCCAATCGATAGTAGGCCCATCCTAGATAGAAGGTAGAGTAGGTAAAGAGATCTTTTCCCGAAGGAAGTTCTCTATTTCGGGAAGCCACCTGTTCCAGGACGGTACTGGCTTCGGCAAATTGGGCCTCTTCCAGTAGGGCGACTCCCTGTAGCAATCGTACCGCATCCTTCAGCCGGGGAGGAAGTTCCTTCTGCAGAAGACTCTCCGCCTCTTTACGGACATCCGAGGAACGTTTTGCCGCAAGAAGGAGCCGTAGTCGTTCTATCCTTCCTTCCGTATCCTCGGACCTATATCCGAGATAGGTCTCCCATGCGTGGAGGGCATCCGTCTCCCTGCCCAGCTTTCCTAAAAGAAGGGCCCGGAAACGAAGAAGAGGCAGGGATTCTTCCGGAAGGATACCGGTTGTTGGCAGGGCTTCCGTAACCATCAAGGCGTCTCCCACTCTCCCCTGTTTATCCATCACCCATGATAGAAGATACAGTGCAGGATACCGCAGGGTACTCTCTGGGTAAGAAGCGATCCATCCCTTAAAGGTTTTTTCCGCTTCCGACCAGTGGCCCATCTGGGCTTCGATTTCACCCCGAAGGAAGATGAGATCTGGAGCCTGCTGCCCTTCCAAGAGAACCGTACGAGCCTTTTCCAGATTTCCAGTTCTACGGTAGCTTTCAGCCAGTATCCCTATACCTTTTTCACTTACCCCTATTCCGCCCCCCCTGAGGATCTCGAGGTAACGGATGGCGCTTTCATACTCACCGGCATCGAAGAGAACCCTCCCCCCCAGTTCCCAAAGCTCGGCCAAGGAAGAAGAATCGTTCTTTAACCATTGCCTCCCCTCTTCCAGTACAAAAGGGATCCTCTGCGGTTCATGAAGGGCGGCGTAACACTGGATGGTTCGCTTCCAGGCATAGAGTTTTTCCCTCTGTAGATCTGGCGACACCGAGGTAAACGCTTCCATCGCTTCACGGAAAAGGGAATGGCGGAAATACCCTTCCCCCACAAAGAGGAGGAATCTGCTTTGCGCCGGTTCCGGGAGCTTTAGCCTTTGTACCTGGCCGTACAGGGAGAGTAGCCCCTCCACATCGCCTGACGAAAGAGCTATAGATCCATACAGTACCAGTGCCTCCGGATCAGGAGAGTTTAGGTATTCGGGGGTAAAGAGCTGGAGCAATGACTCCTTTGCTTCTTTCAATAGACCCGACTCCTTCCGAGAGAAGGCTAGATACAGAAGAGCGCGCCGCCTTCCTTCCTCCGGAGGATTCCCGCTTAAGTATTTCGAAAAGAGTTGCTCAGCCCGCTTGAAATCCTTCAGTCTGTAGGCGACCATTCCAGACCAGAAAGGAAGGGAGAGATAGTACTGGGTAGAAGGGTACCGCACCTCGATACGTTGAAATAGTTCATCCGCCTCTCTGTACCTCTTTAAATGGAAAAGGATCTGGGCCCGACGGAACTGCGCATCTGCCACAAGGGGGGAATCGGGGGAAGCTCGTAGAAAAGCATCGAAAGCGTCCAGCGCCAGGGGGTAGTTCCCCTCCAGATACAAACGTTCCCCCCGTTCGTAGGAGGTCTGGGAAAATACGGAAAGGACCGCCAGACAGAGTAAGATTGCCGAAAGGGATACCTTCTTTCCCATATGGGATAAAAAATAACCCAGCGGATGTATTTATTCAATCCGGGGAGGATCGAAGAGAGGATCCGCTTTTACACGCACCAGATGGATGAAATTCCCCTTGAAATTCTTTTTCAGAATAGAAAGGCCAGTTTCCACATTTCGTTCGAACACTGCCACTCGAAACTCACCCTTTTCGGTGAAATAGGGAAACAGGACCACTATATGCACATGCTGACGAAGAACAGGATCCGTTCCGTACTCTCGATTGATGGATCCCAGGTAAAAATTGCCGCCTTCCTGCACCGCCAGGGTATACAGGATCCCTTCCAACTCCTCTAGGGGATACCCTACGTCTTCTCTGTATTCCCAAAAAGGCACATACCGGACATCCTGCTGTTCCGGTTCCGTTACCCCTGCCAAGTAACGGGCAATATTGCGAGTCCAATCCAATCCAAAGAAGGGATCCCGATCCTCCTCGAAACGGTTGGTGATTCTAGACCCTCTTCGGGAAAGGTGTTTTTCCTTCAATGCTTCGATATCCAGATACTGTCCCGTTCTTGGCTTGTACAGGCCATCGGCTACCCATTTGGCAAAACCCGAACAGTTGAATCCCGGAAGCCTTTCCTGAGCTTTTAGGGTCGCAATGAGAACGAGTTTCCCGTTCTTGTCCATCGCCCCGTCCTCCGCATCGGGAAGGTGCGGAAGTTCCCGCCGAATCTTCTGTATCATGGTCAATACGGAAGCGTAAGCGAGAGGATCTGGCTGCCGAAGCAGGATCGACCAATCTACCGTAGTCCTGGTTCGGTCCACAATCTGCTGGAAGGACTCGGTCAGAAGAACGGAGAGGCTCATCCCTAGGGGTACAGCCTTGTACAGGAGTGAATCGAACAGGTAGACATCCATGAGGGTTTTAGTGCCCCGGGGAAAAAGCCTTATGTAGCAGCCCGGTTCGGTTCGGTAGAAAATTTTTACCTGCATGAGGGCGCCCGTTTTCCCATCTTTCTTCAGAATCCAGGAACCTGCCGAGTAGAGTGGGAACTCGCCGAAAGTTTCATTGAGGAACAGGAGGTATACGGCGCCGTTGGATCGCTCCGTACTGACTTTTACCCGGCTTCCTCCATTCCGCTGCGTTACCACCCGTTCCCTGAATCGTTCCAGTTCTTCCAAGGTAGCCGTAAATAACTGCCGGTAGGATAGTCGGGCGTCGAGATTCTCCTTATCCCAACCTGGTGAAGGATCGGAAACGAAAGCTCCGATTCCCCCCCACGGTTGAGGGTAAAGGGAAAGTCGGGAAACTCCTGCAAACAAGGAAACGAGAATGAGGACCCGAATACACCCTCTTAGCAATTCAGTTTCTCCTGTATCAGTATGGGCTGGGGACTCCGCTCCAGTAGACGGTACAAACCGGAGTGAAGCCGATGCACCACCCCTTCCTTTAGATCATCGACCGATATCCCTGAAGGATTGACGATCCTCACCCTCTCTTCCTTAACGGAAAAGGGAACCGTCGTTTTCTTTAGGAAATCGTTCTGTATCAGGTAGATCCCTGTGGTGAGGAAACCTCCCTCCCGGAGTAGAACCGTTCCCGAGATCTGGGTGTTTCTCTGCGTTACCGTTTCCAACAAAGCCGTATCGGGGAACCCCAAGGCATACCCATTCAAAGGCAGGACATAGAACCAGCGGATTCCCGACTGTTGAATGAACCGCTGGAAGGAACGGGACTGGAGCATCAGTAACCCGCCCCCGACCCCGGAGGAGTAGCATCCCAACTCTCCATCCTCAAAGACCACCAGCTTTCCATCCATAAGGTAAGGGAAAACGGGTTCTTTGACGAAGAGGATCACCCCTGGATCCATTCCGAAGTAATCTTCCTGCTGGAAGAGTTTCTTGACCGTCTCGATTCTCCGGGATTCTCCGAAGATCCAAAAGGGAATCCTGCGGCCGTACTGGTACGCTACCCTTCGAAGCCTCTCGGCTATGGGCGAGAAAAAATGGAGGGGTACTGCTTTGGGCGGGGAAGGAAGAAAGGTCAACACACCGATAGCCCCCTGGGAAAACAGGTGCTCGAAGAGTTCGGGGATCTCTCGCTTTGCCTCAGGAAGATTCCTCCGATCTAGAATCGTAGCCCTTAGGGGTTTTTCCGGTCTCGCTGTTTCCCCTAGGGATTGAGCCAGGGCAATGGATTCTTTGGAAAGATCCCGCATACGGCGGAGAAAACCTCTCTGTTTCTGGGGAGGCAAGTTTAGAAGAATCCTTCCGATATGCTCCTGACCAGGAAGGGTCATTCCCGAGGCTACCTTTTGCCACAGGGAAGCGGCAGTTTCCAGGGTGTCCCGTATTTCCAATAGATCTCGCCGAAGAGCCTGAATGTTCGCCTTAGTATCGGCGAATCGCCCCTCACTCTCCTCCACCAGGGCTTGTAACGCTCCCTCGAGGGTATACTTTCGTTCTTGAACGAGGTATTTCAATCGATAGAGGAGATGGATATCCCGTTCGCCATATGTCCTGCGGCCTCCTGAGCTCTTTTCCGGTTCGAACAGGGGGATCATCTGCTCCCAATACCGAATCACGTGGGGTCGAAGATCCAGGAGTCTGCACACCTCCCCCAGGCTCATCCGCTTCATGGGGAAGAACCTCTGGATTTCAATTCGATTTCGATAGGAATCGAGGGCAGATGGAACTCTTCCCTCAATCTGTTCCGAATGTACCCAATATAGAAACTGGGGAACCCTTCTTTCCGGTTCACGAACAGGACGAACCGCACGGGAGAAGCACGGACCTGGGTGATGAAACGGACTTTATACTTCTTCTTTCCGATTTGGGGCGGGGGATTCTTTTCTACCCATTGGCCAAGAGCCCGGTTCAGGGTGGAGGTCTCTATGCGTGTCTGTAGCTGTTTTTTCAGGGAGAAGGCTGTTTTCAGCAATGTTTCCACGTTGAAACCCGTTTTGGCAGAAATGGGCACGATGGGGGCAAAATCCAGCACAGGGAATTGAAACCGAATCCGATCCTCCCAGTCCCGGAAGGCTCGTTTCCCTCCCTGTACCCTGTCCCACTTGTTCACCACCAGGACGATCCCCCTCCCTTTCTTCACCACCTGGGCAGCGATCTTCTTGTCCTGCTCCGTCAGTCCCTCCTCGACATCGATCAGGAGAAAAACAACATCGGCCTCCCGAATGCCTTCTATCGCCCGATGGACCGAGTAGTACTCTACATCTTCCTTCACCTTCGTCTTGCGACGGATCCCCGCCGTATCCAGGACGCGAATCCTCTTCCCCTGGAACTGGAACATACCCTCCACCACGTCCCTCGTAGTACCGGGAATATCTGAAACGATAGACACTTCCTTTCCCAATAGACGGTTCACCAGGGTAGATTTACCGGTATTGGGTTTCCCCAGTACAGCGAGGGTCAAGGATACGGATTCCTCTGTTTCTCCTTGCTCTTTCGAATCCTGGAACTTCCCTCTTTCCTCCAAAAAAGAAAATACCCGATCAGCCAAATCCTCACAGTTCCTCCCGTGTACTGCGGAAATCGGGAACGGTTCCCCGAACCCCAGTCCGAAAAACTCCCCTAGAAGGGTTTCCCGTTCCTCCGTGTCCACTTTGTTCACCACCAGGAGTACCTTGCTGGCAAAAGGCCTCAAATCTTCAAACAGTTCTTCATCCTCGCCGGTGATCCCTTCCACGGAGGTAAGCAGGAGGATGCAATCGGCTTCCTCTATCGTTTGAAAACTCCGCTGAACCACTAGCTGGTCCAAGGGTTGCAAACCTTCCGAACGGACACCACCGGTATCTACTAGGAACACTTCCCTGTCCCGATGTTTCCATATATTCTTTATAGGATCTCGCGTGACTCCGGCCATTGCATGAGTGATGGCTTTCCGTTTACCGATCAAACGGTTGAAGAGGGTCGATTTTCCCACATTGGGTCTTCCCACTATGGCAACTAACGGAATTCTGGGGGTAAGTGCCGGTTCAGTACGCGTTGAGGTCAAATCGCTTTTCCATGAGCTGCCGTACATAGGTATCGATCTCCTTTCCTGAGCGCATCTCCATCACCGTCCCCACCAACTCTTCCGCTTCCGCCATGGAAACCGAGCGGATGATCTTCTTTACCGCAGGAATGGAGAAGGCGTTCATACTCAGCTCATCAAGCCCCAACCCTAGAAGAATGACGGTAGCCAATGGATCTCCTGCCATTTCTCCACACATCGCCACGGGAATCCCCACCGTATGGGCGTTTTCCACCGTCATACGAATCAGCCGCAGTACCGCGGGATGGAAAGGTTCGTACAGGTACGCAGTCCGTTGGTTCCCCCGGTCTACCGCGATGGTGTACTGGATGAGGTCGTTGGTTCCAATGGAAAAAAACTCTACCTTCCGAGCTAGCACATCCGAGGTCAACGCTGCGGAGGGGATCTCGATCATGCAACCCACCGCCACCTGATCGCGGAAGGGAATACCTTCGGAGCGGAGTTCTTGCTTGACCTGGTCCACTATCTCGAGGGTTTGATTCAATTCCTCGATCCCTGAGATCATGGGAAACATGATCTGTAGTTTTCCATGGACGGAGGCCCGGAAGAGGGCTCGTAACTGCGTCCGAAAGATGCTTACCCTGGAAAGGCAGAACCGAATGGCCCGCCAGCCCAGGAGGGGATTCTTTTCGCTTACGTCTACCAGATCGGGAATGATCTTGTCGCCCCCCAGGTCCAGGGTACGGATGGTGACGGTCTTTCCCTCCATCGCCTCCAACACTCTGCGGTAGGCTTCATACTGCATCTGTTCACTAGGGAGACGGCCTGGATTGAGGAAGAGGAACTCGGACCGGTACAACCCCACCCCCTCCGCTCCGTGCCCTTTCAGAGCTTCCACCTCCTCGGGCACCTCGATATTCCCCAACAGGTGAATGAGCTTCCCGTCTTTCGTCTCTGCGGGAAGTTCATTGAGGCTTAAGAGCTCCACTTCCTTCCTTGTACGAGCCTCGAGGGTTTTCAGGTATGACTTCTTCGTCGCCTCATCCGGTTTTAAAATAACAATGCCTTTGTTTCCATCGATGAGAATCTCGTCCCCGGTTTGAACATGCTTGGTGATCTCCCTCAAACCCAATACAGCGGGTATCTCGAATGCCCGGGCGAGGATGGCGGTATGGGAGGTTTTCCCCCCCTCGTCCAGAGCAATCCCGAGAATCATCCGTTTGTTCATGGCGATGGCTTCGGAGGGCAAGAGGTCTTTCCCTACCAGGATCACCTGCTCCTCGATGTCCGAGAGGGATATCCGCTCCCGATGAAGGAGGTGATTCAGTACACGGCGAGTTACATCGTTGATATCTGCTGTCCGTTCCCGAAGGTATGGATCGGAGGTATGGTTCAATTTTTCTAGAAAGGATTGGATCGTCATGTGAATGACCCACTCGATATTCTTCTTTTGGGCATAGAGCTCTTTTTCGATCCGTTCCCTCACCTCCGGATCCTGAAGAAGCATGAGATGGGAGTCCAGTACTCCCAGGGTCTCTTCCGACATTTCGCTTCCGGTTCGTTCCTTCAATAACTCGAGTTCTCGTATAGCTTTGCGTTGCGCTTCCTCGAATCGTTCAAGTTCCAGAGGAATGATGGCAGGGGATATATCGTACTTTGGTATGGGAGGATTGTCGTCGATATACAGGAAAGCCTTTCCGGTTACGATCCCCGGAGAAGCGGGAATCCCTTTCAATTCCATCATAGGGGAACTATACGTGCTTTTCTTTTCACTGTCAAATCCGGTTATTTTTTAGCCGAAACTAACCATAGTATGGGGAAAGAGAAGAAACCCTCTCTCGGTGTAGTGTTCTGGATCGCTCTACTTTGTTTCATTGCGATACTGTACATTGGTTCCCGGGTGCAGTTCCCCCAGTGGATCGCCCGACATTTCGGGGGCGACTACCGTCATGGGGCATCGTTACCGAAAAGCCCTACACCCGAAGTGCCTCCTCCGGAAGAAAAACCTTCCCTTCCGGAATCACACCCCGAAGTCCCTAAAGAATCCCCTGCCGCAGAATCCCAGGAAGGACAAGGGACAAAATCCACTGTCCCTCCCACCCGCAGCCGCACTTCGAAACTGTACTTTGTCCGGATTTCGGAAACAGGAAAACCGGAACTCGTGGCCTCAGAACGAAGGATCACCTATCAGAGCGCTCCCCTCACCGAAACTTTGAAGGAACTCCTAAAAGGGCCTAGCCCCGCCGAGAAACAAAGGGGAATTTCCAGCCTCATTCCCTCGGGAACTGAAATCAAATCGGTCAGTATCCGGGACGGAATTGCCTTCATCAATCTAAATGAATCCTTTCAATTCAATCCCTATGGGGCAGAAGGGTATCGGACTCAGGTACTTCAGATCGTGTACACGGCAACCGAGTTTCCCGGTATTCAGGGCGTGCAGTTTCTGCTCGAGGGGCGGAAGGTCGATTACTTGAGTCCCGAGGGTGTGTACATCGGAAAACCCCTCTCCCGGGACTCTCTCGTCAAGTAGAAAAAGAACTCCCGATTTCCTCCTCTTCCCCGAATGGGGGATTCCAGGATCTTCTCTGTGTGCACTCCCTCTTTTTCCAAATCATCCTGGAGGGAAGCGAGGATTCTACGCAGAGCCTCCTCGGAACGAACTACCCCCCGGAATCCCGGCGAATCTTCCCCTCCTTCGAACTGAGGCTTTACCAGTGCCACCAGCCAGTTCTCCGCTGTAAGGGAAAGAATGTGGGAAGCGGCACCTCGCAGGGACCGGAAGGAAAGATCGCACACGGCGCCATGGGGTTTTTGGGGAAGGGTGGTCACCTCCAGGATGTTGGTCCCCTCCATCACGGTAACCCTTGGATCCTTCCTGAACTTCGGGTGGATCTGATTGTACCCTACATCGATGGCATACACGTGGGCCGCTCCAAACTGAAGAAGGCAATCGGTGAACCCTCCGGTAGAAGCCCCGGCATCCAGCATCACTTTCCCTGCCACGGCGAGGTGCCACCTCGACAGGGCATGTTCCAGCTTGATACCCCCCCTCGATACATAGCGAACGGGACGAACCTCTATCTCGGCTTCTTCAGGTACCGTTCTGGCCGGATCCCTCACGGTTTCCCCTTGGACAGACACCTCTCCGCAGAGGATGAAGGCAAGACACTGGTCTCGGTCCCACTGTGTGTATCGTTCCCGCATGAGATCGAGGATTCTACGGTTCTTTCTCTTCATGATCCCAATGCATACAGCCCAAGGTCATACGGGGGAGGCGGTTCGAATCCGTTCGATGGATAGAGCCTTTCCCGAGGACACATCGAGGGTTACCACGATCCCATGGATCACCGCCGGCCCTTCCTCCGCTTCCATCTTGATGGGGAGCTGGGTAAGGGAACGTTCCAACGCAATGGCGGTCTTGAACCCTATGACACTGTCGTCGGTACCGATCATTCCGATGTCGGTAATGTAGGCAGTTCCCCGTTTGAGAATCCGTTCATCCGCCGTTTGTACATGGGTGTGGGTTCCAAACACAGCGCTCACTTCCCCATCCAGGTACATACCCAGGGCTTCTTTCTCTTCTGGATCTTCCGCATGAAAATCCACGAGGATCAATTTCGTTTCCTTTTCCAACCTTCGCACGGCTTCCTTCCCTACCAGGAAAGGGCAAAGGATATTGTTCATCCGTACCCGCCCCTGCAGGTTCACCACAGCGACCTTCGTTCCCCTGATTTCCACGATACAGGAACCATGACCCGGCACCCCTTTGGGATAATTCAAAGGCCGGAGGAGCCGGTCCTCTTGGTCCAGCAGGGGTACCACCTCCTTCTGCTGCCAGATATGGTTTCCGGAGGTGATCACATGAACCCCCGCGGTAAAGAATTTTTCCACCATGTCGGGCAGGATTCCAAAACCCGATGCGGCATTTTCACCGTTCACCACGACAAGATCGGCCCCGTGGGCCTTTACCAATCCTGCAAGGAGAAGGAACAGAGCCCTACAGCCTGCTTGTCCCACCACATCCCCCAGAATCAGCGCCCGCAGAGTTTTATCGGGCATACTCCACCACTCGTGTTTCCCTTATCACGGTTACCTTGATCCTGCCAGGATACCGTAAATCGGATTCGATCTTCTTGGCTATTTGTTTCGCCGTTTCCCTGGCCTGCTCTTCCGATACCTTGTCGGTATTCACCAGGATCCGCAGTTCCCTGCCAGCTTGTATTGCGTAGGCCTTGTCCACCCCTTCGAAATCGTTGGCGATCTTCTCGAGGTTCTCCAACCTCTTGATGTAGGTGTCGAGGGTCTCCCTTCTGGCTCCCGGTCTTGCCGCAGAGATGGAATCGGCGATTTGCACGATTACAGCTTCCAGGCAGCTAAACTCGGAATCCCCATGATGGGCAGCGATAGCGTTGATGACCCGCGGATCTTCCCCCAGTTTCTTTGCCAATTCGATTCCCAACTCCACATGGGTGGAATCCCCCTCGCTCTCCACCCCTTTGCCGATATCATGGAGTAGCGCGCCCCTTTTGGCGATTTCCCGATCCGCTCCCAGCTCGGAAGCCAGCATCCCTGCCAGAATGGCCACCTCTTTCGAATGGGCCAGTACATTCTGGCCGTAACTGGTTCGGAAGTGCAGCCTTCCCAGGGCACGGATCCCCTCCGGAGGAAAGTTATGGATTCCCAATTCGAAGAGCACCTTCTCCCCTTCCTCGTAGATGATCTGGGCAATCTCCTTGGTGGTTTTTTGCACCATCTCTTCGATCCGTGCCGGATGGATCCGGCCATCGGAGATAAGTTTCTCCAGGGTCCGCCGGGCTATTTCCTTCCGAACGGGATCGAAACAGGAGATCACTACCGCCTCGGGAGTGTCGTCGATGATGATGTCCACCCCGGTAAGGGTTTCCAGGGTACGGATGTTCCGTCCTTCCCGTCCGATGATCCTTCCCTTCATTTCGTCGTTGGGAAGGCTTACTGTGGTGACGGTGACCTCGGAGGTAACATCGGTAGCGATTCGTTGCATCGTGGCAATGAGAATTTCCCGGGCTTTTTTCTCTGCAGCCAGGTTCATCTCCTGTTCGATCTTGTTCAGGATTACCTGGGCATCGTGACGGGCTTCGTTCTCAAGGGTCGAAATGATGAGGCGTTTCGCTTCCTCCGAACTCAAACCGGAAACTCGTTCCAGTTCCTTGATCCACCGTTCTTCCTGTTGTCCTAAAAACTCTTCTTTCTCCGCTAATGTCCTCTCACGGGCCAGTAAGGTTTGGGCTTGTTTGTCTACCTGAGCCAACTTTCGTTCTAAGGTCTCCTCACGCTGAAGCAGTCTGCGTTCGAACCTCTGCAGTTCGTTTCTCCGCTCTCGAATTTCACGTTCCTGCTGTGTTCGTTCCCTAAGAAGCTGGTCCTTGGTTTCAAGGATAAGTTCTTTCTTCTTGGCTTCTGCTTCTTTGATCGCATCCTGCTTGATTCTCTCAGCTTTTTGCTCCAATGATGAAAGTTGAAATCTGGCATACAACCATCTAACAATCCAACCTAAAACAAAACCAGTAAGAGGAAGGAGAACCAGTAACCAGTATGGCATTGGATTCCTCCCACTGTACCTTTTTTGTGAATTATATAGGTATTGCTCTCTTTGTCAAGGAAAACTTATAACTTTAAGCCCTAGCAAGGGTTACATCTTTTCCTCTAATTCTTTTATTTTCTCCTTTCCTTTGGCCGTTCCTTTTACGAAACGGGCCGCAGTGATGGGTTTGGAAGATAGCCTTTTCCCCGCTGAGCGATAGTTCTTTATGGGGAACTTCTTCAAGGGAAAAGTCTCCTCCTCTATTTTCAGTTTGGGGGTTTTCACATACTTTACATAGACAAAGGCATCCTCCTTTGTCGTCAGTTGTAAGGCTTCCCCTTCCGGAGGTACCGCCTCGTACGCCTTATCGAGAATATAGCCTTCGATCCGAAAGCGTTTGATGTATCCTTCTCCGGAATCCTTCATCCGATACAAAATCGAGAACACTTTCTCCGACAACCGTTCCTTGTCCGCTTCCCCACAGTACAGAAGATGCTTATCCACGAAGAGCTTCTCCGGCACGTTCTGGACGGAGAACACTCCCGAACCCCTTACGATAAGAATCCGATCGAAGGGGGATACTTCGAAGAGAACCGTCCCACTGGTGATTCCATACCCCAGGTATCCAGATTCCTCGTCGTAACGGAGTTTCAAGTTCTTCACCGCCACCTCTCGGGCATCCACCTTCTTGAAGCTCTTGACGACCGTTCGACGTGGAAACCGCTTCCCGTATCGTTCCATGATTCCGTCCAGGAAAGAGATGGCATAATCCACCAGGTGGGAGAGGTGATGCTTGATCTCTTTCAACCTCCCTCGGATCTCCTCCATCTCCTTCTTGTTCTTCTGAATGTCGTAGAGGGAGATCCTCCGGATGGGGATTTTCAGAAGCTTATCCACATCCTCTTCGGTGACAGGACGAAGGAGCTGGGAGGAAAAGGGTTTGAAGCCGTCGATTACCGCCTTTACCACCGTTTCCGCCGTACGTTTCTCTTCAATTTTCTTGTAGATCCGCTCCTCTACGAAAATCTGCTCCAGGGTGCGAATGTGGAGCCGATCCAGCAAGGTTTTCTGTTCCAGGAGCAGTTCCTGCTTGAGTATCTCCACGAGGCGCTTCGTGTGATAGTCGATCACCTCGCTCACCGTCATCTGCACGGGGGTCTTGTCCTTGATCACCAGAAGGTTCACCGGAATGGAAACCTCGCAGTCGGTGAAAGCGAAAAGGGAATCCACCACGTCCTTCGAGTAGGTGCCGCGGGCGAGTTTGATTTCGATCTCCACCTCTTCGGTGGTAAAATCATTGATGCTGGCGATCTTCAGTACTCCCTTACGGGCTGCCGCTTCGATGGAAGCGATGAGACTTTCCGTGGTACATCCATAGGGGAGTTCCCGAATTACGATCCGTTTAGGGTCCGCCGTGTCCAGCTTGGCCCGCACGCGGACTTTCCCGTTTCCATCCTGATACTCGGTTACATCCAGGATTCCGCCCGTAGGAAAGTCGGGGTACAGGGTCGCTTTCTTTCCCCGTAGGCGTGCTTTCATCCCTTCCATCACCTCCACGGGATTATGGGGGAGAATCCGGGTGGACATCCCCACGGCAATTCCCTCGGCCCCCAGGATGAGGACCAGCGGAATTTTGGCGGGAAAGGTAACCGGTTCCTTGTTCCGGCCATCGTAACTGTCTTCGTACGGGGTGAGTTCCGGGTTATAGAGGATCTCTTTCGCCAGAGGCAACACCCGGCATTCGATGTACCGAGCGGCCGAAGGGGCATCTCCGGTGAAGATGTTTCCGAAATTCCCCTGTTTTTCGATGAGGAGTTCCTTGTTGGCCAGATTCACCAGGGCTTCATAGATGGAAGCATCCCCATGGGGATGGTACTTCATGCAGTGCCCTACGACGTTTGCCACTTTGTGGAACTTCCCGTCATCCATCTCGAAGAGGGAATGGAGGATTCGACGTTGAACCGGTTTCAGCCCATCGTCCAGGTGAGGTATCGCACGATCCTTGATTACATAGGAAGCATACTCGAGAAAGTTCGTTTGGTAGAGGTTGGTGATGTAGGTCATACTAGATCAGATTCTCCATGATGAAGTCCCGGCGTTCGGGGGTGTTCTTCCCCATGTAGAATTCCAGCGTGTCGGGTATCGTTTTTACCGACTTCACGTTTACCTCCACCAACCGCATGTTGGGCCCGATGAATTGCCCGAACTCCTTGGGGGATATTTCCCCCAAACCCTTGAATCGGGTCACCTCACAGCCGGAAAGTTCCTTCATTGCCTGGTCCCGTTCCCGCAGGGAATAACAGTATCGGGTTTCCTGCTTGTTCCGCACACGAAACAGGGGAGTTTCCAGGATGAACAACCTTCCTGCAAGGACTAGTTCCTCGAAATAGTTGAGGAAGAAGGTGAGAAGGAGGTTACGGATATGGTAACCATCGTGGTCTGCATCGGTTGCGATAATCACCTTGCCGTACCGAAGGTCTTCTACCGAATGTTCGATCCCCAAGGCGGTCATCAGGTTATAGAGTTCTTCGTTCTGGTAGATTGCCGTTCGCCTGCGGCCGTACATGTTCTGGGGTTTCCCACGGAGGGAAAAGATCGCCTGGTGGTACACATCCCGGGCGGAAACCATCGAGCCGGAAGCCGACTGACCTTCGGTGAGGAAGATCATCGATTTTTCCCCTTCCTCCCCATCTTCCCCCCTGTGGTACTTGCAGTCCTTCAGATTGGGGATTTTGAGGGCGATTTTCTTGGCAGCCTCTTTGGCTTCCTTCTGTACCAAGGTGAGTTCCTTCCGAAGGGCTTCGTTCTGGAGGATCTTTCCTTCCAATACCTTGGACAACTTTTTGTTTCGGTGCAGAGCATCCACGATCGCGGACTTTACCTCTCCCACGATCCAGGGACGGATCTCCGTATTCCCCAACTTGTTTTTGGTCTGGCTTTCGAAAATCGGATTCTTCAGCTTGATGGCAATGGCTCCCACAAACCCTTCCCTCACATCCGAACCATTGAAGCTCTTCTGGAAGTACTCGCAGATTCCTTTCAGAACTCCCTCTCGAAAGGCAGAAAGATGCGTACCCCCATCGACGGTATGCTGTCCATTGACGAAGGAGAAGTAGGTTTCCCCATAGTTCTCCGTATGGGTAAAGGCGAACTCCAGAGCAGGACCGGAAAAATAGACGGGGTCGTACAGACCGTTGCTTCCGATTTCCGCGGCCAGGAGATCCTCCAACCCACGCTCCGAATGAAACTCCTTTCCGTTATAGGTGAGAGTAAGTCCCTTGTTCAGATAGGCATAGGTCCACAGCCGTTTCTCCACGAATTCCTGGTTAAAGGCATATTCGCCAAACAGTTCGGAATCCGGTTCGAACTCCACGAGAGTTCCATTCCTTTCCTTCGTTCGCTTCCCCGATTCCTGGGAAAGGAGTTTACCCTGAGCGAATCGAACCTCTGCCCATTGCCCGTCCCGAAAGGAAACCACCCGGAAGAAGGCAGAAAGAGCATTGACCGCCTTCGTCCCTACTCCGTTCAACCCTACACTGAATTGGAACACATCATCGTTGTACTTGGCTCCCGTATTGATTACCGAGACACATTCGACCAGTTTGCCCAGGGGAATCCCTCTCCCATAGTCACGGACACGGATCCTTGTCCCCTCCTGGGTGACATCGATCCTATTCCCATACCCCATGATGAACTCATCCACACTGTTGTCGATCACTTCCTTTAGCAACACGTAGATCCCATCGTCGAAACTACTCCCATCCCCCAACCGTCCAATATACATACCTGTGCGGAGACGGATATGTTCCAACGAACTGAGAGTGATTATTTTGCTTTCGTCATAGACGGGAGCCTGTTGTATCGGCATCGTTCCCCTCCCAAACGCATGCTTCGATACCTAACCTTACCACTTTTTCAAAGGAATGCAAAGATCGATCAGGGAAATTAGGCCCCCAACGTCCAATATATGGGGCGCATATAGGACGCCTTCCGGGGATCCAAAGGGCATAAAAAAAGCCGGAACTCACTTCCGGCTTTTAGAAGTCCGAAGAGGTACAATACCCTTCGTGACCTCACATACATACCTTCTGTGCCCCTTGGGGCACGATGGAATAACCCAGTCTATGTCTCCTAGATGCCGGCTCCTCACCGGCCTTTCCCCTTCGGCGGAGTAGTCATTTCGACCTCCTTCCCTATAAAGATTATACTCCATTTTCCTTGAAAAAGCAAACAGAAAAATCGTTGTAAAATGGCTAAACAGGGCATACAATCGATAGTAGCAGGGGAAAACTATGAAAACAAAAGAACACAAGTTTCTCTATATCTTGAAAATGGAACTCGAAGAAATAGAGGAAGACTTGAAAACCCTCCTGGATATCTATCGTTGTCACGAACAGAAGCATGAAATAACCAACTATGTACTGCAGGAAAACTCCAGCCTCATTCAGGCGGAAATAGCCGCCCTGCGGTCCCTGTTCAAGTTTCTCGATACTTTTTCCCCCGAAGGGTACGAATCCCTCGAGGCATTGGCAGAGGGAGTGCTCGCAAAGTTCAAGGAATTGATTAAAAAGAAGGAATACCCTCAAGCCCTGTACTACCTGATCGAGCGGAGGGTACAGAAAGTAGTAAAATACCTTGCAATGGCCTGAAAATGGGCGACGCGGGATTCGAACCCACGACCCCAAGCTCCGGAGGCTTGTACTCTATCCAACTGAGCTAGTCGCCCTAAGTGCTCATACACTACCTATTTTTCTACTCCCTGTCAATTCCTCGGGAATGGTTGTGCATAGACCCGCCGGGCTTCCTCGAGGCTAGCGGGCGTGCCGATGTCGTACCGTTTTCCTTGAAAAAAGTATGCGTAAACCTCTTTTCGTTGAAGGAGCCAGGGAATGAAGTTCCCCGGCGCATCGGGATTGTTTCCCTCGGACAGGTAGGTTTCAAGCAAGGGGAGGGTGTCCTTGCGGTAGAGATAGATGGGAGGAACCGCCAAATCGCTTTTAGGAACTAAAGGTTTTTCCTCGAAGGATAGGACCCTCCCTTCGGAGTTCACCAGAATCACCCCTGTCCGTTTCAATTGTTCCGGATCTTCCACTCGGTGAGCGGTGATACAATCGGCACCCCTGGCAAGAGAGAAATCCACGAAAGCCTTTAGGGAGAAATCGAAAAGGTTGTCACCCGCCAAAACCAGAGTATCCTCGTGAATATTCCTTTCCCGAACGGCAAACTCCAGATCCGCAACGGCCCCCAGCCGATGGTCGTTATCCATGGCACCGTCGTTCAATACGGTTATCTTCCGGTGAGAGGAACATTTTGTCGCCCACTGGATGAAGGTGGTAAAGAATCGCCCGTTACTCACCAGGATCACTTCATCTATAAGGGGGATCTCCTCTACCTTATCCATTAGTCTTTCAAGGATCGTTTTACCTCCTACCTCTAGAAGAGGTTTGGGAGTATGGAGGGTCAGGGGATACAAACGGGTAGCGAATCCTGCTACTAAAAGTACACATTTCATTGCTTTTCCCCTACAGGAGTCCTATAGAGAGAATTGCGAAGTCTCTTCCGGGTTGAGTAATCGAGCCCCGTCCCCAGTCCTGCTGAAGTAAACTTTGAACACATCCTTGTATCTGGGATGACGGGCTGGGTAGAGGGACTCGATCCGCTCCTGGATCGACTCCTTTCGAGAAGGATCCACCAATCCGATGCAGCATCCCCGGTATCCTGCCCCGCTGAACCGTGCGCCATACACCCCGGAGGTGGCAGCGAGAATTTCGAAGATTGTGATCAACTCGGGGCAGCCGCATTCGTAGTTGCGGATGGAACTTTCCCCCGACTGGAACATGAGTTGACCGAATTTCAGCAGGTCCCCTTCTTTCCAGTAACGAACCCCTGCTAGTACCCGCTGGTTTTCGGTAAAGAAATGTTCCGCTCTCCTTCGAAAACGACCCGGCAGTTTATCCTTCAGGGCTTCGTACCGAGCAGGATCGATGTCCCGCAACCGAACCTGTTTCAACGAGGACACCCTTCCCGAATCCAGTTCTTGGAGAATCCAGGCAGCCACCTTGCATTCATCCACTCTATTGTTGTAATCCGTTCCCATCAGGGTAGTGCTGATCCCCGAATATACGACGATGATCTCATAGGGAGCCATGTGGGGATGTTTGGGCACTAGCTCGTACTGTTCCGACCGACAATCCATCACCATCAGGTGGCCGTCCCTGCTTAAGATGTTGGCCGACTGATCCAGAATCCCATTGTTCAATCCGATGAAGTCTGTTTCCACCCAATGACTCAGCCGGATCAGTTCCTCCCGTGTAGGGGAAACTTCGTTCACCTCCGCCAGAGCCATCAGGTAGGCGGTGATCACCGCTGCCGAAGAGGACAATCCGCCGATGGGATGTTTCCCCCGGATCACTCCCTGAATCCCATTTCGAAGTTTGTACTGTCTGCCGAGGGAAAGGACCGCCCCCCGAAGGTAGTTCCCCCAATACCCTGGGATCATGTCGGGCACATGGTTCAAATGGAAGTATTCCTCATCGGGAAAGTCCAGACTCTGTACCCGGATGTATCCTTCCGGATCAGGGGCGAACATGAAATAGATGGAAGCCTCCAGGGCCATCCCCGTTACATACCCGTGCTGGTGATCTACATGTGCCCCCAAGGGACAGATCCTTAAGGGGGACCGAACGATCCGATAGGCTTTCTTGCCGAACTTTTCCCGAAATGCCTCCTGCAGTGTTTCCATCCTTTCCCCCCTACTCCAAAGAACGTTGGATCTCCCTCACGATGTCTCCCACATCGGGGATGGACAACTCTTCGAGGGCTTTCGAGACGGGCATGGGGATATTCTTCCCTCCCAGCCGGAGGATTTCCCCATCTAAGGTATCGAAGAACCTTCGTTGTACCTCATCGGCAATGTGTCCGCCCAATCCCCCATACATGTGCCCTTCCTCCACGATCAGAAGCCGGCCCGTTTTTTCGAGAGACCGACCGATGGTTTCGTAATCGAGACTCAAGAGATCCAGCGTCCGAAGGTCGATCACTTCCGCCTCTATTCCCCTCTTTTTCAGGAGTTCTGCCGCCTCCAGGGCCCGGTGTACCATCCGGGAATAACTCACCACGGTGATATCCCTGCCCTTCCTGCGAAGAAGGGCTTTGCCAAAGGGAATACAGTAGTCTCGATCCTTCGGTACCCACCCTTCCATCGGATAGAGAGCCTGATGCTCGATGATCAGCACGGGATCCAGGCTATGGTAGGATGTATTGAAGAGCCCGATATAGTCGAAAGGGGTTGCGGGAGCCACGATACGCCACCCCTCGAACAGGGCAAAGAGAGAGGCAGGCTCCATCGAATGCTGGGCTCCATACCCTGTGCCGATGCTGACCCGTGTACGGACGATCAGGGGAATATCGTGCTGGTTCCCGTACATGAACCTACATTTTCCGATCTGATTGAAGAGCTGGTCAGCGGCAACAAGGGCAAAATCGGGGAACATAATCTCTACCACGGGTCGTTTTCCCGAGAGTGCTAACCCCAAGGACATACCGGTAAAGCCCGCTTCCGAGATGGGTGTATCGATCACCCTGCCGGGGAATCGTTTGGATAACCCCTTGGTAGCCATGTAGGCTCCCCCCTTCAGGTGTCCCACCTCTTCGCCTATCACTATCCCTCGAGGATCCGTTTCCATCCGTCTACCGATCACTTCGGAAATTACATCCACGTAGGTTTTTCTTTCCCCCTCGGAAGCCAGGTTTGAACCCTCCGGTTCGATTGTCGGATCTTCCCTGTACGGGAGCCCCTCGAGTTCCTTTCCATCGCTCCGTACTCCGATCCCGAGTTCCTCCGCTTTCGGGTAGAGTTCTTCCCCCACCACTAAAGAGGTACCCTGCTTGCGCACCAGTTTGTCTACCGCCCCTTGCACCACCTGGGCTGCGACGGTTTTCAATCGGGCGATACCCTCCTCTCCGAGAATCCCTTCCTTCAGGAGCTTTTCGGGGTAGGTATGGTAAGGATCCCGTTCCTGCCACTTCTGTTCTTCCCCTTTATCCCGGTAGCCGAAGGCACTGCCGGGAAGACTCTGGGCATGGTGTCTGTACCGATACGTCTCTGCCTCGATCCAGAAGGGACCCTCCCCTTGCAAAGCTTCCTTTCGGGCAAACTGAACAGCGAGGGAAACGGTATCCGGATCCATCCCATCGATTACCATGGAGGAAAGGCCATACCCCATCCCGATCTGTGCCAACCGGGAAACCGCGGAGGCTTCTTTCACAGAAGTTGCTACTGCATACAGGTTGTTTTCTATGAAATAGAGGACGGGAATCTTCCACAACTTTGCCATGTTCATCACTTCGTGTACCACCCCCTGATGTACAGCCCCATCCCCTAGGAATGAGACCGCTACCTGGGGTGCGTGATCCAGCGCAAAGGCCCACCCGAGTCCCGTGGCCATGGGGACTCCACCCGCCACAATGGCGTTTGTTCCATAACAGTAGCATCCCTTGTCGCCCAGGTGCATCGAACCACCACGGCCACGGCAGAATCCCTGGGAAAGCCCCATGATCTCCGCGAGGGTCCGCTCTACTATCCGGTTCAGTTCAGGAGGCAGGGGCGCTTCGGGATCGAAGTCTAGAAAGTAATACCCCAACGCTTTGGCTAGAAAATGATGATGCCCCCGATGGGTAGAGGCCACCGCATCCCTCGGATCCAGCGCGCTCATCACCCCTACGGCTGCTCCCTCCTGCCCGATACTGGAATGGACAGGGCCGTGTATCAGGCCTGCATCCTTCAATTCCAGCAATCGTGTTTCGAACTCGCGAATCAGTAGCAGTTCGAAAAGCATCCGAATGCGTTTCTTTTTCGGAAGGGATCTAACCTCCTTCTCGGTGGGTACGAATCGAAACAGTTTGCCTTGCAATTGCAGTGATTCTTTCTTCGGCATAATTCCCCCTGTGGGAATACTTGTACCGTATTCTGGCCTTTCAGTACAACCCTTATCGATTCCCTAGCCGCACCTATGTTCACTCGCGGCCGGGCACTTTTAACCCTTACACATTCGCAGCTCACCCTTGACAGAACGCCCCCTGGCACTATATTGCAATGGAATGCCGGTAGTCCTGGCTAGCAACCTTTCATTTTCCTTCGGTGAAACGGAGATTCTTTCCCGCCTGACCTTCTCCATCAAAAGGGGAGAGTTCGTCAGTTTCATCGGGCCTTCGGGCTGCGGGAAAACAACCCTCATGAACATCCTTTCGGGTCTGCAGAAGGGTTGGACAGGAGAACTCTCCATCGAGGCGGAGCGGATCTCCCTAGTGTTTCAGCATGACACTCTTCTGGAATGGAAGAATGTACTGGAGAACGTCCTTCTCCCTTTCCAGTTGAAACGCATTCCCCTTTCCGAACCCCTCACCGCAAGAGCGATAGAAGTACTCGATTCGGTAGGTCTCAAGGGGTACGAGTACTATTTTCCCCACCAGCTCTCGGGGGGTATGAAAAAGCGGGTAGAAATCGCCCGGGCTCTCGTGACCGAACCGGATCTGTTGATCCTGGACGAACCTTTCTCCGCCCTCGATATCATTACCCGGGAACGCCTCAACCTTCTGGTAAAACGGCTTCATTCCACTCGTAACACTACGATCCTTCTCGTTACCCATTCGGTGGAGGAAGCTTGCTTCCTATCGAACCGGATCTACGTGCTTTCCCCCCTGCCCGGGCGCATCCTCGACATTAAAAAAATCGAAAAAAATCCATCTGCCGATGGTAAACCCATGAACGGTCTTTTCGTCCTTACCGAGGCCCAGCAGGAAGTGAACGGTGCGATCCGACGGGAAGTGCAGTTTCTCTGGGAAACGGAAGCGGAAAAGCCTGCTCCCCCCTCCTCCAGTTCACCCCGCGGAGGTACGGTATCGAACACCTCGCCACTTTCAGCCCCAAAACGCGCACTTCAATACATAGAGGCTCACTGGAGCACACTGCTCCTTCCCCTGGAAGTGCTGATTCTCTTTTTCCTCCTCGATTTCCTGAAACACGCTCTTGCGATTCCCGATCTGCTTTTTCCTTCCCCCCGATCGATCCTGCGGAGGCTCCTAGAAACTCTCTCGAACGGAACGATCCTTCCTGACCTGGAACTTACCGTGACGGAATCCCTTCTGGGCTTCTGGATCGCTTTCACCCTGAGCATGATCGTGGGCTTCGGAATCGCAAAGTTCAAGTTCCTCTCCCGACTCCTGATGCCCTACTTCATCGGAGCCAACACGATTCCATCGGTTGCGCTGGCACCGTTCCTGGTGCTCTGGTTCGGGTTCGGGATCCTGCCGAGGATCGTTACGTCGGTAATCGTGATTTTCTTTCCCCTCCTGATCAACATCATTGCAGCCTTCCGTCATTCGGAGGAACGGGTCCAGTGTTTGATCCGTTTCTACAAACCCGGGAAACTCCAGAGTCTCTTTGGGATGGAGTTTCCCGCTGCATTACCCGGGATCTTCAGCGGGGTAAAAATTTCCATCACCCTCTCGGTGATCGGCGCGGTGGTGGGAGAGTTCGTATCCGGCCACGAAGGGTTAGGGGCTCTAGTGAACCGGGCAAAGGCCAACTTCGATATCGAACTGATGTTCGTCGCCTTGATCTGGCTGATCACCCTGGGACTGCTCTACTATGGAGCCGCATCCCTTTCCTACCGTTGGATACGCAAGCGTCTGTTGACACCCCCACCCCGATTACGGAAAACCTTAATAGAAGGAGGCAGTGCACCATGAAACGAAATAACCGGATAGGAACTGTGATAAGTACCCTGCTTCGTGGGGTAGTACTCGGTGGGCTACTCGCATCCCTTCCCCCTATGCAGAATGCGGGAGCTCAGGAACAAACGGTCCGGGTGGCCATCGGCTACATTCCCCACATCCAGTTTGCCCCCCTCTACGTGGGGATCGAAAAAGGGTTCTACCGGGATGAAGGATTGCGTCTGGAGATCGAGTACGGATTCGGGATGGATATCTTTTCCCTCCTTCAGGCGGGTAAGATCGATGTGGGACTTTCCGATTCGGATCAGCTGATCATCGCTTCATCCAAAGGGGTGGATCTGCGGGCTATCTTTCAGTACTACCAGAAGTACCCGGTAACAATTCTGGCAAAGGCCGATCGAATTCGTACTCCCGGAGACTTTCAGGGAAAGGTGATCGGCACACCGGAACTCTATGGTACCAGCTGGATCGGGTTACAGTTGTTTCTGGAACGGTTCCAGCTGAAGGATAAGGTGAAGATCGAGCGTATCGGCTACACCCAGATTCCTACTTTGCTGGCAGATCGGGTGGATGGAGTCGTTTGTTTCTTCAACAACGAACCGATCCAGTTGAAAGAATCAGGAGTGAGGATCGTGCAGTGGAACGTGAAGGATTTTTCCCCTATGGTGGGGGCTTCCTTTATCACCAGCACCTCGATCCTCGCGAAGAAACGGGATGTACTGGCGGCCTTCGTTCGAGCTACGGAGAAAGGAATCCGCTATACTATCGAACATCAGGAAGAAGGGTATCGAATTTCCTACCCCTACATCGGTAAGCCGGATTCTTCCAGGAGTAAGTTCTTTCAATCTGTCCTCAAGGAAACCTGCACCCTCTTCGAAACTGCCGGGCCCTATGGGAGTATGGATCCAGAGGTGTACAGGGATTCTGTAGCTACCCTGAAGCGGTTGGGCCTGATCGATCGGGATGTACCGGTGGAACGAATCATCCAGTCCCTCCGGTGAGTTCGATTTTTAGATTTCCCGGTAGTTCGCTGCCGCCTCTTTTGCCAGGTTGATGTAATGGCCACTGTTCTTTCGAATCGCCTCCACAGCGGCATCGTCCAGGGTGCGAACCACTTTGGCTGGGCTTCCCAGGATCAAGGAACGGGGGGGGAACACCTTTCCCTCTGTCACCAGCGCGCCCGCTCCCACGATCGACTCCCTGCCGATCACGGCCCTGCTCAGGATCACGGCTCCCATCCCGATGAGGCAGCCGTCCTCCACCGTACACCCATGGATTACGGCATTGTGACCGATGGTAACGCCCTTTCCAATGGTACAGGGGGCATTGAAATCCGTATGCACCGTGGCGTTGTCCTGGATGTTGGTTCCTTCCCCCACCCTGATGGGCTCGATATCTCCCCGAAGGGAGGCTCCGAACCATACGCTCACGTCTTTCTCCAGGGTCACGGCCCCCGACACTTCGGCATTCCAGGCTATAAAGGCTGCTTCTTTCGTCTGGGGTACTCGATCTCCGATTCTATGGATCATTCTTCTCTCCTCGGAGGGGCATCATATCCGGATCGATGTTCCAAATCAATCATTCTTCCCTTGTCTGCGCCTTTTTGGTATTATCTCTTTCGATGCGTAGATCCATTGAAGACCTTTTGAAGAAGCAACCCATCATCTTCGATGGAGCGATGGGGACAGAATTGTACAATCGAAACCACTTCATTAACGTGTGTTTCGAAGAGCTCTGCGTGAGTAAACCCGCGGTGGTTCGTACGATCCATGAGGAGTACAAGAATGCGGGTGCCGACGTGATAACCACCAACAGCTTCGGAGCGAATCGGTACAAACTTGCCGAGTACCTACTGGCAGACAGGGTCCGATCCATCGCCAAGAGTGCGGCTGAACTAGCCCGAAGCGTTGCGGGAGAAGAAATTTTTGTGGCGGGCTCTGTCGGCCCCCTGGGGAAAATCGTGGGGAAAGAGATCGATGAACGGGATGCTCGGGAAGCCTTTCGGGAACCCATTCTGGGATTGCAGGAAGGAGGGGTGGATTTCATCATCTTCGAAACCTTCTCTCGTTCCAAAGAATTGAAAGTTGCCGCACAGGCAGCTTCGGAGGTGGGAATCCCCTACATCGGGAGTCTCGCCTTTGGGGAACGGAACATATCCCGGGCGGGTGAAGGAATCGAAGAGTTTTTCGCACCTATCCTGGAACTTCCCCATCCACCCTTCTTGATCAGCTTCAACTGTTCCGTGGGGCCCAAGCAGATGCTGGAATACCTGGAGGATTTCCTTCCCCGTACACCCCTTCCCGTGCTGATCATGCCCAATGCCGGGTACCCTCAACTGGTCCATGACCGGATGATCTACATGACTACCCCAGAATACTTCGCCACCTATGCGAAACGGTTTGCCGAGCTAGGCGCCTCCGCAGTGGGCGGATGCTGCGGCACCACCCCTGCCCACATCGCTGAAACTGCCCGGTCGGTGAAAGCTTTCTTTCGCCACCGGATCGAAATTCCTTCCTCCCCTGCCATGGTCAACCTTCGTACCCCGCCTCCTCGGGAAGCCCGCAGTGCCCTGGGCGCAAAGCTCGAGACGGGATCCTGGGTTACCAGTGTGGAGTTGACTCCTCCGCTGGGGTACGACCTTACGGGTATTCTCGCAAAGGCTCGCACATGCAAGGAAGCCGGGGTGGATGCCATCAATATCCCCGACGGCCCCCGCGCAAGCTCGAGGATCAACCCCATGATTACCGCTCTACGGATCCAGCAGGATGCAGGCATCGAAACTGTCCTCCATGTGACCTGCCGGGACAAGAACATCATCGGCTTGCAGTCCGATCTATTGGGGTGTGCCGCTGCCGGCATCAAGAACCTCCTGATCATCACAGGGGATCCTCCCAAACTAGGAGACTATCCCCAGGCAACGGCGGTGTTCGACCTGGACTCCATAGGTCTCACCCGTATCGCCTCCCGACTGAACCAGGGAGTGGACATCGGGGGCAAGGAAGTGAACCCTCCCACGGCCTTTCTTATCGGAGTGGGAGCGGATCCTACCCATCTGGATCAGGAACGGGAATTGGATAGATTAGCCAAGAAGGTCGAAGCAGGGGCGGATTTCTGCATCACCCAACCGGTCTATGACGTGGAAGCCCTTCTTACCTTTCTCGAAAGGATCCGACACCTCCGGCTCAAGGTAATTGCCGGAGTGTGGCCCCTGGCATCCCTGCAGAATGCCCGATTTCTCAACAACGAAGTACCCGGGGTTCGTATACCCGAGTCCCTCATGAAACGGATGGAAAAGGCAGGATCCAAAGAGGAGGCCCGTGCCACAGGGATAGCCATTGCCCAGGAAATCATCCAGGCCATCCGACCCCATGTGGCGGGGGTACAGGTCAGTGCGCCCTTCGGTAATGTGGATACCGCCCTGAAAGTACTCTCCATCGGTTCCTAGACGTCTTACGCCGTTTGAAGAATATCGCCGATTCCTCTCGGGGTTTAAAGAATTCCTATCTGTTTTCCCTAAATGTAACAGAATGTAACAGGGCCTGGGAAATAAATCGTTTCAGTCTTCTGGGAGCGTTGGCATTCCAATTGCTTTTGATTTCCCTGCTATGGCGAGTTCCCTCCAGTCGGCCTGGAACGATTACGCTCACACAGGGGAAGGGTACGAGACACTCCTTCGATCCATCAGCCTCTACGTGTATCGGTTTCCCCTCCATTACAAGTATTGCTCCGAAGAGGATTGTGCCGAATTCTTCCTTTCCTTCTACCAGAGGATCCCCCATATCATCCAGCACTACCAGGAACAGGGGAAAGGAATCGAAGTGTACCTCCGAACCTGCCTGAAGTGGCACATGAAAACCTACCTGCGATCGAAATGGAAGAAGAACAGGGTCCAGCAGCTTGCCTATTCCGAATGGAAACTCACGGCACCCGCTTGGGTAGAGGATGAAACCATGGGAATGGAAGTTCGAGAATCGCCGTCCCTGATCTATAAAAACCAAGCACGGAAACTTCTTCTGCTTTCCATGAAAGCCGCTTACGATCTGGAGGACCGCACGATCGAAAGGATAGCCCAAACCATCGGGATGCATCAGGAAGTACTGTTCCACCTCGTCGAAATCATCCGTGTCACCCTGCTGAAGAAAGAGGAACGGTTTCGCAAACTGCAAGAGAAACGAAGCAAACTGTACTTCCGTATTCATTCCCTGCAGGACGAACTGGATCTATGCTCCAATGTACAGGCGAAAGAGAATCTCAAAATACGTCTTTTCAGATTGCGGTATTATTTCCAGAAGATTCAGAAAAAATTAGCCCACCGCTGCCTTTCGCCCAGTCACCAAAAAGTGGCCGAAATCCTCGGCATACCGAAAGGATCCATCGATTCCACCCTCTATTATTTGAAAAAGGGCTACTGAAATATTTTCCAGAAAGAGAACCCCCTTCCCCAGGCATCTCATTTTTTGCTACAGTTCCGCCATGAAATTGGTTTTGGCATCGGGCAATCCCCATAAACGGGAAGAGCTATCCGCCCTGTTCCAGGGGCACACCCTTCTTCTGCCCCAGGATCTAGGAGTTGTCTACCACCATGAGGAAACCGGTTCCACCTTCCTCGAGAATGCATTGGGGAAAGCGAGAACCCTGTACCGACAACTTGCCGAGGTGGGACGATCCGGCTGCTCCGTACTGGCGGACGATTCCGGCCTCTCCATTCCTGCCCTGGGTGGGGAACCGGGGGTCTACTCGGCCCGATTCGGGGAGAAGGAGTTGGGACGGAAACCCACCTATGCGGAACAGCATCAGCTTCTCCTGGAGCGGATGCGCTCCCTAACGGATCGAAGGGCTTTCTTCATCTGCTGCATGGTTCTATTGATCCATCCCGATCGATGGTTCGTAGCGCAGGAAACCCTGGAGGGAGTAATCGCGCATAAGCCGAGGGGTACGGGCGGATTCGGATACGATCCTCTCCTGTACCTCCCCTGGAAAGGAAGAACGGTGGCGGAACTGAGCCTGGAAGAAAAGAACGCTCTTTCCCACCGGGGAGCAGCTGCGCGAGCCCTGCAGGCCATACTGGAAAGACATCTGGAGACTAACTATGAAAGTGCCTGAACGAAAAGAAGTGAAACCGGAGCACTGCTGGAACCTTTCCTCCCTATTCGAAAGCGAGGAGGCGTGGGAAAAGGGTCTGGAACGATACAGAGAGATGGTTCAGAAAATTCCTACCTTTCAAGGCTCCTTAAGTTCCTCTGTGGATGCGGTAAAAACATGCCTCGATTTCATGACGGAGGTGGGAATCCTAGAAGAACGTCTGGCCTACTATGCCCATCTGAGGCTCAGTGAGGATGGAGGGGATTCTGCAAACCAGGATCGATGGGGCCGGTTCCTGCAGATTTCAACGCAAGCCGAAGCTCTGGCAGGGTACTTGAAACCGGAAATTCAGGCCCTCCCCTCTGAATTAATGAACCGCGTACTGGAAGAACTTCCCGACTACCGGGTTATGATTCGGAAGATCCTTCGCTATAAGCCGCATACCCTATCCCCTTCCGAGGAACGGCTCCTAGCACTCCAGCAGGAAGCGAACCAAACGGCAGAAAAAGCCTTCTCCGCTCTGACAGACGTGGATTTCGACTTTGGCACCCTCACTACTCCGGAAGGCGAGAAACCCCTTACCCATGGCAGCTTTCAATCTTTCCTGATGAATCCTGATCGTTCGATTCGGGAGAAAGCGTACAAGCAGTATATGGGGCTCTTCGCCCGGTACAAGAATACGCTGGCCAGTCTCTACGGGGGCAGTGTCCATCTGGATATCTATATCGCGAAGGTACGGGCCTTCCCCTCAGCTCTTCATGCCAAATTATTCCCCGACGATGTTCCTCCCGAAGTGTACCATTCCCTCATTCATACAGTCCACGAAGGGCTCCCCGTGCTGCATCGGTACTACGGGCTTCGAAAAAAGATCTTGGGACTGCCCACCCTCCGGCTGTGGGATACCAAGGTTCCCCTCGTTCCCGACATTCAGGTGCGGCACACCTACGAAGAAGCGGTGGACAAGGTCATCGCTTCCCTCAAGCCCCTGGGAGAAGAGTACTGTTCCATCCTGAAAAAAGGACTCCTCGGCGGCTGGGTGGATAGGTACGAGAACAGGGGGAAACGGTCGGGAGCTTTTTCTGCCGGCACCTACACGGGGGATCCCTACATCCTGCTGAACTTCAAGGAGGACCTCCTGCGGGATGTATTCACCCTTGCCCACGAAGCAGGGCACTCGATGCATTCCTACTACTCCGCCCGCCACAACCCTTTCCCCCACTACAACTACTCCATCGTGGAAGCGGAAACCGCCTCTACCTTCAATGAACAGCTTCTAATGCATCATTTTATCAATACCAGCACCTCGGAAGAGTTTCGGCGATACCTGACGGTAAAACATATCGACGACATTATAGGGACCTTCTTCCGTCAGACCATGTTTGCCGAGTTCGAACTCCAGTGCCATACATCGGTGGAAGAAGGGAAACCCCTTACGGTAGAGGCAATCCGGAAGATCTACAGGAGATTGCTGGAAACTTACTTCGGAGACGCAGTCACCATCGAGGAGGAAGATGAGGTGGAAGGACTCCGGATCCCCCATTTCTATCGTTCCTTCTACGTGTACAAGTATGCCACCGGATTGGCGGCCGCCATTGCCCTGTCGAAAAAGGTGCTGGAGGGGGGGGTAGAGGAACGAGAGCGCTACCTTTCTTTCCTGAAAACCGGCGGCTCCCTGTTCCCGTTGGATTCCCTCGCTCGCGCCGGAGTGGACCTCCGCACACCGGAACCCTTGCAGGAAACGATCCGTCTATTCGATAGGCTCCTCCGTTCGTTAGAAGAGTACTATTCCTGATCACTCCCCGTAAGGGTATGTACGATAACTCCACCCAGCAGGAAGGCCACGGAGGGGAACTGGTAGAGGGAATCCTTTTGAAACGGTACGGGTAGAGAATGGAGAAGTTCCTCTTTTTCCCAGAGCTCTCGGGCAAAGGTATAAAACCGTTGGGGATCGTCAGGAATTGCATAGAAGGCATCCACCCATTGTTCTTTAGTGCAGGGGGATCTCACTTCTTCCGGATGCGCCAACAGGGGATCCAGGAGAAAATCGACCCCCTTGATAGGTTCATCCAGAAAAATCGTAAAGATCGGGTAGAACCAATCCTCCATTCCTACTAGTCCTGCAACTCCCAAGATCACGTGGTTTCGAACGGAATCGGGGAGTTCGGACTTTTCCGCAATCTCCAAAAGAAGGGAGATGGAAGCGGGATCCTGATAGATCTTCATCGCTTCCGCTCCATGGATGATGAGAAAGGGGTTCCGTGCCACCCGGAGCAAAGCCTCGATTTTCCCCTTGCTATGGGTGTCCTGAAGACGAGCGAGGGCTACCATACTTTCCGCTGCAAGAAGGTAGTCTTCCGAATGGAGGGACTGTCTTAGAAGGGGGATCCCTCGGTGGATTCTATACTTTCCGAGGATCCTTGCCGCCAGGTAGGCGGTAGTGAACTCTCCGATCTTTACCTCGTGTAATAAAGCTTCCACCACGCGTTCGTCCGGTTCGTGGGTCTCCAGAGCCTGTAGGGCTTCCCGGCGAATGACGAAGCTCGGAGACTTCAAACGCTGAAGCAGTCCTTCCAACGAGATGGAAGAGGGGGCTTCACTCATCTCGCGGATCACCCTTCTCTCGGCTTCAATGGAGGTGGTGCGATCGAGCTTGTTGAGAAGGAGGATGGCCCGCAGATCCCTCGCAGAAAACATGATAGTCAGGGCATTCCGTACCCCTACCGACCCGATGGGGGCTAGCCTAGACATCCAGAGTAGAGAAACGAAAGTGAGAAACAGGGCGCCGCCAAAAAAGAATCGGTACGAAGCCACATCCCCCAATCCGAGGGAATGGATGCCATCGAGTATCACTCCTCCCAGGGCTGAACCAATAGTACCGCCCAATCCAAAGATCAGGTAGTATAAAATCCCCAGGTTCATCTGATCCTCGGGCCGAATGGCTCCGTAGAAATAGGTTTGGGACGCGTTCTCCTGCCCCAGGGTACCGAAATGAAAGAAAAAAAATAGGAACCCCAGGTACAGATACTCTCCCCATCCATGGAAGGAAATAGAGACGACAATGGGGATCATGCTGATAAAATATACGAAGGTAAAGAAGATCAACATCGGTTTGGCCCCCACACGATCCAGAAGCAACTGAGCTACCACTCCCATCGTGAGGGCCCCCAGGCTTCCCACCACAGTAAGGTACATGTTGGTACTATCGCTCACCTGGTACACATCGGCGGTATAAAGGACCAGAAATGGCCGGGTGATACCCGCCACCACCATTACCAAGGCAAATACCTTGATGAATCGCAAGAAAGAAGGATCTTTCAACGCTCGGTTGATCGAAGCGAACACCCCCTCTTCCATGGGGAACCCGCCCCCCAGGTGGAGGGGAAGTTTGAAGAGGAAGATGCACCCCGCCAAACCGAAGAGAATTCCTAAAAGGATCAGGAGGGAATATCGCAAGAGGGAAGCCTGCCCTGTACCCAACAGAAAAGCCATTAAGAGACCCGTAACGATGGAAACCGTGTGGGTGATGATCTGGATCCGGGAAAGGTAATCTCCTCGGTCCTTCCCTTCCGAAAGGTCACCCATGATAGGGCTGTTACTCACGAGGCCTATCCCGCGCATCACCTGGAATCCCAAGGCTCCCGATACTACGAGGGAAAACCCCACACTCCCCTGCCCCCGCAGGATAAAAATAGGGGAGAACAAAAGGGGGATGGCCGCCAGGTATCGAGCAGTCCAGCAGTAGGCAAAGAGTCTCGAAACTCCCACTTTCTGTACGATGACCCGTCCGAGGAGCATGAAGAAGAAAGAAATGTAGGTGAAGGAAGAAATAATCCCTATGAGAGTGCTGCTAGCTCCCAATCGGAGGAGATAGAGGGATAGGATATTGCCGCTGAGCAAGAGGTACGAAAACGTATTGAAGACCGAAAAGATATTGAAGAGTTTTCTTGCTCTCAATCTCTCTGCCTGAGAGATCTGGAAGGTAGGCAGATATGGACTGGAAGAGTTCATCTCACCCCGAAAGAGAGGCCATTCCTTTTACATGCGGAGGATAGGATCCCTTCGATCAGTTGGGTATAGGAAACTCCGTTGAGACGGGAAAGAATCGGCAGATCCGAGTCCACAGGATGAAGGCCGGGAAGGGGGTTGATCTCGAGGAACTGTGGCTCTCCCTTCTCATCCTCCCGAATATCCACCCGCCCCCCGTCCCTGCAAGAGAGGGCCCGATACGCATCTAATGCCAGGCGGTATATTTTTTCTTTTGTAGAATTTTCGATAGGGTGATAGCTGATTCTGCCTTCATAGTGGGCCTTGTTTGAGTAGGAATAAATGTTTCCCTCGGCCGCGCTACCATACCGAATTTCCATCCCTCCGATCACCTTCGCCTCAGGGCCGGTGCCGACGATCCCCACGGTGTATTCTTTCCCCGGGAGAAACCGTTCCACCAGCACGGGCTGGTGGAATCTTTCCCACAGCAGGTGCACGGTCTTCCGAAGGGCTTCCAGAGTTTCCACCTTCGAATGAGGGGACACTCCCTTTCCTGTACCCTCTGCCACAGGTTTTACGAAAAGCGGAAAGGTAAGACTCACCTTTCCCACATCTTCCTCGCCTTCCAGCACAACGAAATCCGAAGTGGGAATGCGGTTGTCACGGATCACATGTTTGGTCATCCCTTTATGCAGACAGAGAGCGAGCACCATGGGATCGGAAAAGGTGTAGGGTATCCGAAAGGCTTCCAACAGGCAGGGAACCTCGGATTCCCTCCCCGGCCCTCGGACTCCTTCGGCGATATTGAATACCAGATCCCACCGATCCCCCTCCAGTAACCGTTTCATCAAAGCCCGGAGATTCCCGATCCGATCAACCTCGAAACCGAGGGATTTTATGGTATCTTCCAGAGCCTGGATCGTCTGCGGGGAATCGAATTCCGCCGCCTCCTCTTTCGAGAAGCCGGCGGCAATGTAATCGTCTTTCAAATCATAGGTAAGACCGATGGTTCTCATCGGATGTAGTTACCCTCTGCTGCGCCCGGATCGGGGTACCGGTACGTATTCCCTTCGAAGTTCCGCAGGAGCAGGTCCCCGTTCTCATACCCTACCACATACTCGGGTAGCAAGGGGATCTTCCCCCCTCCCCCGGGAGCATCGATCACATAGGTAGGCACTGCATACCCTGTGGTGAACCCCCGAAGCCCCTGCATGATTTCCAGCGCCTTCTTCACCGATGTCCGGAAATGTCCCGAACCCGGGATGGGATCGCACTGGTAGAGATAGTACGGCCGGACACGTACCGTCAGAAGCCCGTGGAAGAGTTTCCGCAAGGTTTCCACCGAGTCGTTGATCCCCGCAAGAAGCACCGTTTGGCTTCCCAAAGGAATTCCCGCATCGGCCAGCCTATTGCAGGCAGAGCGCATTTCCGGAGTGAGTTCGTCGGGATGGGTGGCATGGATACTTATCCACAGGGGCCTGTACTTTTTCAAAACCTTCAGGAGTGATCGGGTAATCCGCTGGGGTAGAACCGCCGGGACCTTGGTACCGATTCGGACGAACTCCACATGGGGAATGGCAGTGACCCTCGAAAGGAGGTAATCGATCGATTCATCGGGTAAGGTCAATGGATCACCACCCGAAATGAGCACATCCCGCACTTCGTTATGTTTTCGGATGTACTCCAGAGCCTTTTCCCAGCGGCTACGAATGTCTCCCCCTTCCTGATGTCCTACGGCCCGGGATCGGGTACAGTACCTGCAGTAGGTGGAGCACGCATAGGTGGCCAGGAACAAGACTCGGTCGGGGTACCGATGCACTAGCCCCGGAACCGGCGAATCGTGGTCTTCCCCCAAGGGGTCTACACTTTCCCCGGCACTTAGAACCTTCTCGTAGAACACGGGCACCACGGAACGTCGCAATGCCTGGAGAGGGTTCTTCGGATCCAGAAGGCTCAAGTAGTACGGGGTGATGGACAGGGGCAGCCCGTTTCCGCTTTCCTGGAAGATCCTCTTCTCGTGGTCAGAGAGGTACAGGATTTTCCCCAACTCTTCGTAGGTGGTGATCCTATTGGCTAGCTGCCAACGCCAATCGTTCCACTCTGCCCTGGTGACATGGGGATAGAACTTTTGTCGGAATCCTTTGGGGTCACCCCTGCGTTCTCGTTGGGATTTTAAGACACGTAGCGCTTTGATGGGGGTTGTAGATACATCCGGAATGTCCGGAAGGTCCGAAGACGACAGATGGGATGATTGGAGGCCCTCCCTCAATGCCGCACTAGGCTCCGGAGGGTCCTCCGAAAGACTGGGGGGATCCTCTTCAATGGGGATCGATTTCTGCATCATTTGAAGTGCTCCTTCATAACTGTCTTGATACTGCTAATACTCACTCTTAAACTTTTTGTCAACCACTCTATATGATTTCGACAAAAATCAGAAAAAAAATCTATAAAAAGATCTACATACTTGTGTAGGTGTTTGCATTCCATTGATCATTTTCCTAATTCCCTCCGCGCGCCTCAACATGAGAATCGTTGCCCCCACCCGTTCCCCTTGACAAAACCCAGATACTATCATAAATAATAAGTGATTCGTAAGGAAATCGAAAGCTATTATACTATGCATACAAATCTAACCGAAAAAGAAAGGGGACTACTGGAACTGCTCCGGGAAAATCCCGGTATGGGAATCACGGAGATGGGAAAAACTCTAAAGGTCTCCACGGTTACGGTACGTTCGATTCTGAACACTCTATCGGAAAAAGGGTACATCCTTCGTACCTGGGGTGGGGCTTTGCCCACCTTCCATCCCACGATGATGGAACAACTGCGAAAGCATACGGAAGAAAAAAACCGGATTGCAAAGGCTGCCGCTTCCCTCATTCAGGATGGTGATACGGTGATGATCGAAGCAGGGTCCACCACCGCTCTCATCGTTCGGTACCTCCTGGGAAAACGGGATATTACCATCGTGAGCAACAACACCCTCCTCCTCCCCTATGCCCGCGCCAACCCCTCCCTCCGCCTTACCCTGGTGGGAGGCGAATTCCGCCCCCAGACCGAATCCCTCGTAGGGCCCATCGCCCTGGCGGAGCTGGAACGGTTCCACGTTCGGAAAGCCTTCGTGGGCACCGATGGCTTCACCCTGGAGAAGGGACTTACCACTCACCTGGTGGAGGGAGCGGAAATCGTGAAACGGATGGCTGCCCAGGCGCAGGAAACGATCCTCGTGGCGGATAGTTCGAAGTACGGAAAGGTAGGATTCGTACAGGTGTTACCGTTAAAACGGATCCATCGCTTGATCACGGATACCGGGTTACCCGAAGAGGCCGCTCGGGTGTTACAATCCGAGGGTCTACCGGTTGACCGGGTCTAGCAAGAGCTTTTTATCAAAGGAGCAGGTATGGCAACGGAAGTATTGATGCCCAGGCAGGGACAGTCGGTGGAAAGCTGTGTAATCCTCGATTGGAAGAAGAAAGAAGGTGAGGAAGTGCAGAAAGGAGAAACCCTCTGTGAGGTAGAAACCGACAAGGCAGTTTTCTCCGTAGAAGCGCCCCAAAGTGGAGTGGTGCTGAAAATCCTCTATCCGGAAGGTTCCGATGTTCCCGTACTCAAGCCCATCGCGTACATCGGAGAGAGAGGGGAAAAACTTCCCACAGGAGATACTTCGGGCCCTAAAGGTGACGAAATGCAGAAAGCACCGTCCAGGGAAACAGCTGGCAGGGCTTTCCAGGAGAATAGGGTACAGGAGTCCCGTGAAGGATCCGAGCAGAAAGAAGCCTCCCGGAAGGCCTACCGCATATCCCCCCGGGCATTAAAATTAGCGAAGGAACAGGGAGTGGCTCTGGAAACGGTACAGGGAACAGGTCCGAAAGGCCGGATAATCGAACGGGACGTACGAAAAGCGATCGAACAAAAGCAGAAGGCCCTTCACAGGATCGCGGAGGAAGCCGCTATCCTCGCTTCCGCCCGGGAAGAAGCAGGGGAAAGGGCAGGGCTTGCAGTAGCCGCTCCCGGCCAGGGGAAGCATCCAGCGGAAAAACCGGAAACCTCGAAAGTTATACCCTTGGGGGGAACCCGCAAGGTCATCGCCCAGCGGATGATGGAATCCCTCCGCTCCCATGCGCAGTACACTCTCCATACATCTGCCGATGCGCGGACACTCCTGCGGATCCGGAAACAGTATAAAGAATCCCCCGAATCCTTCGGCTGCAGGGATATCACCATCAACGATCTGATCCTCTTTGCCGTAGCCCGTATTCTTACCCGCTTCCCGGAACTCAACGCCTACTGGCTTAAGGATACCATCCAACAGTTTTCTGAAATACATCTCGGAATGGCGGTGGACACCCCCAAGGGACTTCTGGTCCCCGTGATCCGCAATGCGCACTCCCTATCACTGCTGGCTTTAAGTAAGGAAGCGAAACGGTTAGCCGAAGCCTGTACGGAGGGAAAAGTGAAGGCCGAAGAATTGCAGGGAGGGACCTTTACCGTAACAAACCTGGGGAATCTGGGCATACAATCCTTCACTCCCATTCTCAACGCTCCCCAGGTAGCCATACTAGGAGTTTGCTCCATCCAACCTCAAGCAGTGATGGAGGGCGAGGAGGTGAAGTTCTATCCCCACATCGGTCTTTCCCTCACGGTGGATCATCAGGCGGTGGACGGGGCTCCGGCTTCCCGATTCCTGAAGGCCCTTGTGGATGGGATCAGCAACATTGATCTGCTCCTTGCGGGGGCCTAGGCCTCGGGCCAGGCTCTTGTAAGTTCACTATCGAGTAGAGGAAGGAGAAGTACCGTTATGCCTAAATCAATTCTCATCGATCCTAAAGAAGTCAGAAGAAAGGGGATCCTTTCCATCGAAAGCATTCCCCTAAACCAATACACTCCGGATATCCACACAGAGTTGAAGCTCTACGGGGAAGAGGGACTGAAGAAGATCCTCTACCACATGCTTGTAGTCCGTGAGTTCGAGACCATGCTGAACGAGTTCAAGACGAAGGGCAAATACTACGATGTGGAGTACAACCATCCAGGACCCGCTCACCTGTCTATCGGCCAGGAATCGGCCGCAGTAGGTCAATGCGTGAACCTTACCCCCCATGATTTTATCTTTGGTAGCCACCGTAGTCATGGGGAAATCCTTGCCAAGTGCTTCTCCGCCATTGAGAAACTCCCCGAACAGGAATTGGAACGGACGATGAAATCCTACTTCGAGGGGGCGATCCTCCGGGTAGTGGAACGAGAGCCCTATAAGGATACGAAGGATCTGGCGGAGAATTTCATCCTCTATGCGGTACTGGCAGAAATCTTCGCCCGGGAAAATGGGGTGAACAAAGGGTTGGGTGGATCGATGCATGCATTCTTCATTCCCTTTGGGAGCATGCCCAACAATGCCATCGTGGGCGGTTCTGCCGATATTGCCGTGGGAGCTGCCCTGTTCAAACGGATCAATAAACGACCGGGAATCGTGATCGCCAATATCGGCGATGCCTCGATGGGGTGCGGTCCCGTGTGGGAAGGGATGATGGTGGCGGCCATGGATCAGTACCGTACCCTCTGGCCCAAAGAAGCGGGGGGAGCCCCCCCGGTCCTGTTTAACTTCTTCAACAACTTCTACGGGATGGGAGGGCAGACCTATGGGGAAACCATGGGATTCAGGATCCTTGCCCGGGTAGGCGCAGGGGTAAACCCGGAAAACATGCACGCTGAACGGGTGGACGGATACAATCCTCTTGCCGTGGCCGATGCGATCTATCGCAAGAAAAAAATACTGGAAGAAGGAAAGGGCCCCGTACTCCTGGATACCATCACCTACCGGTTGTCCGGTCATAGTCCTTCCGATGCCTCCAGTTACCGCACCCGGGAGGAAATTCAACTTTGGGAAGGGGAAGACTGCATCCGGGGCTACCAGCAGTACCTTATCGAGCACAGGGTCTTGAGCACCTCGGAGGTCGAATCCCTGGGGAGCAGGGTAATCGAAAAGATCCGAAAAACGGTTCAAAAAGTAGTACCCCTCTCTACCTCTCCCCGATGCGATGCCGAGTTCATCGGAAAGGTGATGTTTTCCAATCTGAAGGTTCCCGCATGGGACACGAGGAAGCCAGAAGTCCTCCTTCCCAAAGAGGAAAATCCCCGTTTGAAAAAAATTCAAGGGAAATCCCGGACTGCCCTCGACTCCCAAGGGAAACCTCTTCCGAAAATGAAGGTAGTTTCCTTCCGGGAGGCTCTTTTCGAAGCGATCCTAGACGCTTTCTATCGGGATCCCACCCTGATTGCCTTTGGAGAAGAGAACCGCGATTGGGGAGGAGCCTTCGGCGTGTACCAGGGTTTGACCGAATGTCTTCCCTACCCCCGACTATTCAATACCCCGATTTCAGAGGGAGCTATCGTGGGAGCCGGTGTGGGGTATGCCCTTTCTGGAGGACGGGCCCTTGTGGAGCTGATGTACTGCGACTTCATGGGCCGCGCGGGAGATGAAATCTTCAATCAAATGTCCAAGTGGCAGAGCATGTCTGCGGGAATTCTGCGGATGCCCCTAGTACTAAGGGTCTCCGTTGGAAGCAAGTATGGTGCCCAACACTCTCAGGACTGGTCCAGCATTGTGGCCCATATTCCGGGACTGAAGGTGATGTTCCCCGCCACCCCCTACGATGCAAAGGGAATGATGAACTTGGCCCTGCAGGGCAGCGACCCGGTGGTATTCTTCGAAAGTCAGCGCCTGTATGACATCGGGGAACTGTTTGAACCGGGTGGAGTCCCCGAGGGGTACTACGAAGTACAGGAAGGGGAGCCGGCCATCCGCAGGAAGGGAAAGGATCTAACGATTATCAGTATCGGAGCTACCCTCTATCGAGCCCTGGAAGCGGCAGAGGAACTTTCTGTGCGGTACGGTCTAGAGGCAGAGGTGATCGACACCCGTTTCCTTAACCCCCTCAACTACGAGAAGATCTATGAATCGGTCCACAAGACGGGCAAGGCACTCCTTACCTCCGATGCATGCGAACGGGGAAGTTTCCTCCATACCATGGCTAACCGAATCACCGAGACAGTATTCGATTCCCTCGATGCACCCCCCGTGATCGTGGGCTCCCGCAACTGGATCACCCCCGCACACGAGATGGAACACTTCTTCTTCCCCCAGAAGGAATGGATCCTGGACGCTATCCACCAGAGGATCGTTCCGTTACAGGGACATACACCAACCACCGATCAGAGCTTGGAAACCTTACACGAAAGGGACCGCGAAGGGGTCTGACTGATCCAGTTAAATTAGGGCAATTCAAAATTCAAAAGGTGAGTGGATGGTTTGTGAAATTGAAGGAGCAATGGCTGCATACAACAACATGTGAAAGCTACATGAGAAGGGGGCGCAGGCCCCCTTCGATTTTTTAAACCCCGAGTTTGAATCCAGAGACTGAACCTAGGGTTCTTTGTCCGGAACGCGCAGCCATTTCCAGTAGTACTTTTCTCCGTTTACCTCGACAATATCCTTGAAAAGTTCATCCACAGAAGTGACCCTTCCAAGCTTCCAGAGTCCCTTCCGATAGTCCTCATCACTGATATCTTTGGCATCCCTGTGCCAAACAGGAGCGAAAAGCACCTTTCCCACAACCAGGTCCTGTTTGGTAGCTTTCCGGCTCGGGATAACGAAGTTGACCCATTCTTTCTTCCCGTCCTTTAGGTACACCACCTCTGCCTGGTTCTTCGTGGCGGTTGAGGGTTGGGTCAAGATTCGGGCGACATAAAAATCTTCCCTGTAAGGATCCGTACCTTCGGCACAGAGCACTTCCCCATCCCGGAAGTCTACCCCCGTAATAGAGGTGCTTGGAAGACCCGTTCCCGAAGTTAGGGGAATTCCGGGCAATTTAGAAGAAACGGTAGCGCAGGAAGTGAAGACCCCTGCCAGAACGAGTAACGCTACTCCCCATTTAGCTAAACCCTTCATAGTGTGTTACCTCCTTGTAAGATCGAATCCACGTATTAGTTATATTATAGCGACTCTTCCTGCCTAAAACAATCGAAAAAGTACTATTCTCTGTACTAAATCTGTTCTTCGTGGATCAGGGTCCCTCCAATATCCAATACTTGAACCTTCACAGGAACGGTACGGGTAGCCCGAGCTACACTTTCCTGCACAAGCCTCACCAAGCCCCTGCAGCAGGGGACCTCCATGATGAGCACGGTAATCGAACAGATCTTACTACCCTCGATAAGTTGAAGAATCTTTTCAAAGTACCTCTCCTGCCCCGTATCGAGTTTAGGGCAGGCAACGGCTAGCGTCTTTCCCTTTAGGAATTTCCTATGGAATTCTGTAGCGGTGAAGGCTGAACAATCTGCAGCTAAAAGCAGATCTGTTCCTTTAAAAGAAGTGGAGAGAGGATTGATGAGATGAAGCTGAATAGGCCATTGAAGCACATCCTGCTTTTGAGGTATTTCTCGATTCTCCTCGGATGTTTCATACCCGAACAACGAGAGGAACTCTTTCGCCTGTTGGAAGTATTCCTCCTGTCCATGGTATTTTAAATGGCGGAGATGCTCCTGCACCGATGCAGGGCCGGCCTTAACCACCTGTTCCATCACCCTCCACTCGTCGTACGGTTCCGCCTCCTTCTCGACCACTCGGATCGCTCCTTGCGGGCAATGCCCGATACAGGCCCCCAACCCATCACAGAACAGCTCACTAATGATTCTCGCTTTCCCATCCACGATCTTCAAGGCACCTTCGGCACAGTTAGGGATACAGAGACCGCATCCATTACAGAGGGCTTCATCGATTTCTACGATCATCCGTTTCATTTAGGTATCCTCCTTCCCCTGGACCATATCCCAAATGCATACTTCCTTCTGTACCATTTGTTACGCTTTCGCTACAATGCGCGCCATGGATACAGTGGTACTTGCCTCCTCTTCCCCGAGACGTCAGGAACTTCTCAAACAGATGGGAATTCCCTTCATCGTATGTGCGGAAGAGATCGATGAAAGCTGGGACGGATCGGGAGATATCCTTGAGTTTGCCTGCAGGCTAGCAAAAAAGAAAATTGACAGTGTCTTGACAAAGCATCTGGTTCGTGGATCCAGATGGTTCATCGGCGCAGATACATTGGTACTATGCGGAAAACGGATCCTGGGAAAGCCCAAAAACCGGGAGGAGGCAGAATCGTTTCTGAAGTTCCTCGCCGGCAAGTCGCACCGGGTGATCACCGGGGTAGCCCTCTACGATCGGCATACCGACCGATATGATTACACCTCAGAAACCGCATGGGTTCGTTTCGCTCCCCTGGAAGAAGAGGAAATTCAATGGTACCTCAACACGGGGGAGTGGCAGGGAGTGGCAGGCGGATACCGGATCCAACAACGGGCCGCTTGCTTCATAGAAAGCCTCCGGGGTAACTACAGTACCGTGATGGGCTTGCCAATCCGCTCGATTTATGTCATCTTGAAGCGTAACAACTACCCGTTTTTCGGGTAGGAATCTTCCGTCGGTATGTGCCGAACGAGAATTAGAGAAGGACCATACGGATCGTATGGGTAGAGGAGGAACACTTGGCAGTAGTTACCATGAAAAATCTGCTTGAGTCTGGAGTTCATTTCGGGCATCAGACCAAGCGCTGGGATCCCCGGATGAAGAAGTTCATCTTCGCGGAACGAAATGGGATCCACATCATCGACCTTCAAAAAACCATCGCCGCTATCAAAGAGGCCTACGAAGCGGTGCGGAAAACCGTGCTGGAAGGAAAGTCTGTCCTTTTCGTAGGCACCAAGAAGCAGGCCCAGAGTGCCATCCAGAGGGAAGCGGAACGATGCGGGATGTTCTATGTGAACAACCGCTGGCTCGGTGGAATGTTGACAAACTTTGCCACCATCAAAAAGTCCCTTCTCCGGCTGAAGAAGCTGGAAAAGATGGAAGTAGACGGCAGCTTCGAAGGCATGACAAAGAAAGAGGTAGCCGCCCTCATGAAAGAGAAGGCGAAGTTGGAGAAGACCCTGGGCGGCATCAAGGACATGAAAGAGCTTCCCGGTATCATTTTCATCATCGACACTCGAAAGGAAGCCATAGCGGTGGCTGAAGCCCAACGGATGAAGATCCCTATCGTGGCAGTGGTCGATACCAACTGCAATCCGGAAGGGATCGACTATCCCATTCCCGGGAATGATGACGCCATTCGATCTATTACCCTGTTCACACAAATTATTTCCAATGCGGTGATCGAAGCGGATAACGAAATCGGCCTCGAAGTGATCGAATCGTACCAGGAGGACGAGGAACCCGTCATCGACGAAGCAGCGGTTCGGGCCCGTTATTCGGAGGATGAGGAAGAGGAGCGGGTACCTCTGGCCGTACGTGCGGGTGTAGCCGCTCCGGAAGAAGAGGGCTTCACTACGGAAGACTATTCCAACTACACACCGGAAGAGAAGGAAGCTCCTCCCGAGGAAGAGGATGTAGCCGCCAAAGCAGGAATCGACGAAGATAAATTGTACGAAGAATGATCGATACATACAGAATTCATACATACAGATAGGAGAACCGCCGTGGAAATCAAAGCTGAAGACGTAAAAGCCCTCCGGGAAAAGACCGGCGCGGGCATGATGGACTGTAAAAAAGCCCTCACTGAGGCAGGGGGGGATTTCAAAAAAGCCGAAAAAATCCTCAAGGAGATTGGGGCTGCCAGCGCCGCGAAACGGGTTGGCCGCATCACCAAAGAAGGCAGAGTCTTTACCAAAATTGCGCCTTCCAAGGCAGGGATACTGGAACTCACCTGCGAAACGGATTTTGTGGCGAGAAACCAAGAATTCATCCGCCTAGGAAACGAAATCCTCGCTCTCATCGTGGACAAAGGGGTATCCCCCCAGGCTGCCGAAATCAACGAAAAGATCACCTCCCTCATCAGTACCATAAAAGAAAATATGGTTCTGCGAAGAGCGGAAGTCATCAGTGTCGCTCCCGACGAGATTATCCAGGATTACATTCACGGGGAAGGAAGAATCGGTGTCCTGGTAAAAGCGAAGGTGGACAAGCCGGAACTCCTTAAAAATGAAAAGGTTCGGGCCTTCGTGTTCGATTGCGCCCTCCACGTGGCTGCCTTCAGTCCTCAATTCCTATCGGAAGAGGTGATTCCTCCCGAGTACCTGAAGGAACAGGAGGAAATCTTCATGAAACAAGCGGAAAGCCTGGGAAAACCGGCAAACGTTCTGCAGGGAATCGTGAAGGGAAAGCTCAAGAAGCATTTCGCAGAGGTATGCCTCCTGGACCAACCCTTCGTAAGGGACGAAAAACGATCGGTTAGCAAAGTGGCTCAGGATGTCGGAAAAGAGGTGGGAGGCACGATCTCCATCGTCCAATTCCTCTACTATCGTGTGGGAGAGGATCTTAAATAGGGAGTAATCGGTATGGATAAAATCACTTCCCAGGCAGAAGAAAGGATGAAGAAATCTCTCCGTTCCCTCCAGGAAGAGTTCAACACATTGCGAACAGGGCGGGCTTCTCCCGCTCTGTTCGACAAGATTCGCGTGGATTACTACGGGCAGAAAACACCCCTCAATCAGGTGGCCACAATCTCGGTTCCCGAAGCCCGCCTGGTGGTGATTCAGCCCTGGGACAAGGCTCTTCTAGGGGAAATCGAAAAAGCGATCCAGATGTCCGAACTGTCGGTAAATCCTTCCAACGACGGGAAGGTGATTCGGATCAATATCCCCCCTCTCTCGGAAGAACGAAGGAAAGAGCTGGCAAAAGTAGCCAAAAACATGGCGGAGCAGTGCCGGGTAGCCTGCAGAAACATCCGAAGAGACGCGATGGACGAAGTAAAAAAGGCCCTAAAGAACGGAGATATCACGGAAGATCAGGAAAAAAAGATTCAGGATGAAATCCAGAAACTCACCGATCGGTTCATGATGGAGATAAACAAGGAACTCGAAGCGAAAGAAAAAGAAATAATGGAAGTCTGAATGCCGGAATCCGCATCAAGAACCTTAATCCCGGAACGGTTACCCATCCATGTGGGTATCATCATGGACGGAAACGGAAGATGGGCCCGTCAGCGGAACTTGAACCGAACTGCAGGGCACAGGGAAGGGTTGAAGGCAACCAAGGCCATCGTAAAAGCGGCAGCCGATATGGGGATCAAATACCTTTCCCTGTACACCTTTTCCACAGAGAATTGGAAACGAGCCCAGGAGGAAGTCTCTTTCTTGATGGGGCTGGTCCACCAGCACCTTCGGAAAGAGTACGATTTCTATCGAGAGAACGAAATCCGTATCCGGCACAGCGGAGACCTATCAGGACTCCCCCCGGAAGTGCAGGAGGACATTCGTACCGTAATACGGGACACCGCTTCCCATGAAAGACTTACAGTGAACCTGGCCATCAACTATGGGGGAAAGAACGAGATCCTTCGGGCTGTTCGTAAACTGATCCAATCGAATCCGGTTTTAGTCCCGGAGGAATTGACAGAAGCTTCCATCGCTCAGTATCTAGACAACCCCGATATTCCGGATCTGGATCTCGTTATACGGACAGCGGGAGAGCTGCGCTTGAGCAACTTTCTCTTATGGGAATCGGCCTATGCGGAGTTGTACTTCTCTCCCAAACTATGGCCCGATTTTACTCCCGACGATTTCCTGGAAGCCATACTCAATTACCAATCAAGACAGAGAAAATTTGGTGGTGTATCGTGAGCAACGCACGCATCCGGTTGATCCTTTTCTTTACTGCCTTACCTTTATTGGTCGCCATCATACTCTTCCTTCCCTATTTCCATTACGGAGCCTTTGCCCTCCTCTGTATGGGAGCTTCGGGTGTGGCTGCTTTGGAACTGGAATCCATGTTTAGGCATAGAGGGATACACCTTTCGAAACCGATCGCGTTTCTGCTAGGAATCTTCGGTCCCTTGACGGCATACATAGAACTATGGGGAGGCTGGCCCTCTTCCTTCTCTACGGCACTCTATGTATTCTTTTTAGCCGGCCTGTTCGCTTGTGAAATCGTGAAAAAATCGGAACTGGAGTTTTCCCACTCCTTGCCCCGAATGGCATCCTATACCTTCGTGACCTTCTACCCCGGGATTTTCAGCTCCTATGCGGTTCGACTCACCCGGTTCGAGGAAGGGGGAATTCTCGTTCTGGTCTTCCTTCTTGCCACCTTCATGAACGATTCCTTCGCATGGGTCTTCGGAATGCTCTTCGGAAGGAACAATCGAAACATCCTCGTGGTGAGTCCCAATAAAAGTCTTATGGGTTTCATTTTCGGATTCCTTGCCTCCATCCTGGCAATGGGGCTGAGTGCGATCCTTTTCCCCAGAATTTTCCCCTTTTCTCTCCCTAGCTCGATTCTCTTCGGAAGCATCATGGGAATCACCACCATCATGGGGGACCTGGTGGAGTCTGTCATCAAACGATCCGCTGCGGTGAAGGATTCCGGTTCCCTCATTCCGGGCAGGGGAGGGCTCCTGGATTCCATCGACTCTCCCCTTTTCAACGCACCGATCTTCTTCTACCTGTACCAATGGTTTGCGGGTAAGTTCTAGTTGGCGTTGAACTTTTTCCTTTCCTGTGCCATAGTGCATTCGGCAGGTTACAATAAATGAAGCGTAAAAAACTCCTCATCCTGGGCAGTACGGGTTCCATCGGAATCAACGCTCTGGAAGTGGTGTCCGAAAAGAGAGATCTCTTCGAAATAGTAGGTTTGGCTGCCCATCGGAACGAATCGAGTCTCCTGGAGCAAGCTGCCCGTTTCGGTGTTTCGAAACTGGCCCTGAGTGGGGAACCACCGAAAGATACCCGTATTGGATACCACGGATTGGAGGGATTGCTCCACCTCATCGAAGATACGGATGCGGATATCGTGTTGAACGGGATCGCGGGTGCCGCGGGATTCCTGCCTTCCCTAACATCTATTCAAACGGGAAAACATCTGGCTCTTGCCAATAAAGAGACCCTCGTAATGGCAGGAGAGCTGGTGCTGGCGGAAGCAAAAAAACGGGGAGTAGCCATATTGCCCGTAGACTCGGAACATTCCGCCGTGTTTCAGATGATCAGCCGGTTCGATAAAAACTCCATCCAGAGTATCGTCTTGACGGCCAGTGGGGGAGCGTTTCGAGACTTGCCCAAGGAACGCCTTTCCTCCGTGACTCCTGCCCTTGCGTTGAATCATCCTACATGGAACATGGGGAAAAAAATCACCATCGACTCGGCTTCCCTTGCCAACAAAGGGTTGGAAGTGATCGAGGCTCACCATCTGTTCGAAATGCCTCCCGAACGGATACAGGTGGTGATACACCCGCAAAGTTACGTACATTCCCTGATAGAGACAAAGGACGGGAACTTCTACGCTCAGATCGGGAAACCCGACATGAGGATACCGATCCTGAATGCCCTGACGTATCCTGAAATACTCTCCCATTCCATGGGAAAGCTCTCGTTGACCAACGTAAACTTAAGTTTCTTCGAACCCGATAGGGAAAAGTATCCCATGCTCCCCCTTGCCTATCAAGCGTTGCGCAGAGGGGGGACATACCCTCTGGTATACAATGCCGCCAATGAGGTCGCGGTGGAAGCATTCATCCAGGGGCAAATTCCTTTTACGGGGATCCCTCGACTGGTGCAAGAGACTTTAGAGTGGTGCGATTGGCCTCTCGGTATCGAAGGGGTGGAAATGGTTCTGGAAACCGATGCACGGGTTCGTGCTATTGCCCAGGCTATCCTTACGCAAAGGAACGTGTAGATTCTATGAAAGTAGTACTCGGTCTTGTCGGTCTGGGAATCGTGGTATTCATCCATGAATTGGGTCACTTCATCGCTGCCAAACTTTCCGGCATCGGGGTAGAGGTATTTTCCCTCGGATGGGGCAAACGCCTCTTTTCCGTTACCTATAAGGGCACTGAGTATAGGCTTTCACTCCTGCCCATCGGCGGGTACTGCAAATTGCAAGGTGAAGACGCTCTCAAGCACTCTGCGGAAACCTACAAACCAGAACCAGGCAGTTTCTATGGGGCATCTCCCCTGAAACGTATCTTTGTGGCCCTTTCAGGACCTCTTTCCAATCTACTCTTCGCATTCCTTGCCTTCACGCTGGTCTGGTCAATAGGTTTTACCTATCCTACCTTTTCCAATAGAATCATTCTCGAATCGGATTACCCCTCAGGGGCATCCAGCAGGTTCCCCGCAACCGAGGGAGGGCTCAAGACCGGAGACGAGATCCTCGCCATCGATGAGGCACCCATACGCACCTACCGGGACATACAGGAGATAGTGAGTCGCAATCCCCATAAACCTCTTACCTTTACCTACCGAAGGAATGGGGCCATCGGGAAAACCGTAGTTACACCGGAGCTAAACAAGGATACCGGCGCAGGCAGAATCGGCGTATATGCCTGGATCGATCCCATCGTCGACGGGGTACGGAAGGACTCTGCCGCCTACATCGCAGGAATAAAGAAAGGGGATACGATCCTCAAGGCAGATGGGGAAGAAGTCCCCCACACACTCTTCCTCCTGCAGAAGCTCACGCAGGCAAGATCGAAGCCGATCCGGTTGGTTCTACAGAGGGATGGAAAGATGATAGAAACCGATCTTATCCCCCATTTCACCGATACAGGTGTGTTGGATACGGGTTTGACCTTCAAACCCATCCTCTACACCGAGCGAAGCGAAAACCTCGCGAAGGCCTTTCAGAGAGGGATAGAGGAAACCCTCAATACCCTTTCCGATACAGTACGGAGTCTCGCCTTGCTCTTCAAGGGGATCAACCTCTCTCAGGCCGTATCAGGTCCTATCCGTATCACCTACTATGTAGGAGAAATCGCATCCCAGGGTTTCAGTAAAGACATCGCCACGGGCATCACTTCTTCCCTCAGCTTCCTCTCTCTGTTGAGTGTCACCCTCTTTTTCATGAACCTCCTCCCCATACCCGTACTGGATGGCGGACTGATCCTCATGTTTTGCATCGAAATGGTTCTTCGCAGGAGGCTTTCGCCAAAATTCGTATATCGGTATCAATATTTAGGGTTTATTATCATCCTTAGCCTGATTCTTCTATCGACGATGAGTGATGTATTCTTTCTGTTCCGAAGGTAGCCGGATGAAACGAAGAGTAGCGGTATTCTTCCTTTTCCTGACTCTTTTGATACGATGTGAAGGGGATGAAGTAGGGGTACTCCAGAACGGTCACAACGGCCCCATCCTTTCCATGGCGAAGGACGAGGGTCGCAACCTCCTCTTTACGGGCGGGAAGGATGGTACGATCCGCGTGTGGTCAGGGAACCCTTTGATCCAGCTTCGGAAAATTCAGGTGTCCCACCTTCCCATTCTATCCATAACGGTAGATTCAAAGAAGGGGCGAATTGGGGTAGTGGAATCCAATGGCATCACGCAACATTTCCTGAGTGTGTGGGACTGGGAAACAGGGTTACGTAAGTTCCACATTCCCCTGAAAGAGTTTCCCCTATGCATGCAGTTTTCCCCCCAGGGAACTTTTATAGGCTTAGGTAAACCTACCTGGCAAAGCCTTACCCTTTACGACGCAGAAACAGGGGAACCTCTACCCTACCTCCAGGAAGGATTCGGGATCGTGAATTTCATTCTGGTTTCCACGACGGAGAATACCCTTCTCAGTTATTCCCCTGCGTCAGGCACTCTTATCTATTGGAATCTGAGAGAAGGCACGAGGAAAAGCACCATTCGAACGGTGACGGATTTGAAAAACTTGAAGCTCCTTACAGATCGTCACGCTGTGGGGTTCGATACCAGGACCCTCTTTCTGATCGATCTCGTGACGGGAGAAACTCTATCGAAAGCAGAGTATCCTGGAATCACCGGCATCCTTCCCGATACCTCACGGGAGGAATTGATCATCCTGTCCTCCGGAAGCGAAGAATCTTTCCTGTGTTTGTGGAAATACCAACTTCCCTTTCAAGAGGGAGATCGTGGAACCCTTTTCCTGGTACAGGAGAAACTCCACACCCTACCCCCCAACGCTACCCAGGCGGTCCTATGGGAGAACCGGATCCTCGTGGGATTCCCCGATGGAACGATAGGAAGTTACCAGGCCAACAATCCCTTCCCCGCCATCGAAGGGAAGCGGATCGTGGAACCCATTACCGACCTTCAGGTCCACAAGGGACAAGTGGTGATCACCACTCGAAAGGATGCCTGGATCTTTCCCGCTAGCTTTCTCGAAGCACAGCAGTTAACCCCTAGTTCATTAACCCCTAGCACCGTGAAAAGGTTCGACAATCCCTATGGGAGGCCGCTAGGGATACTGGCTGGTCGGGATTCTGAACTCCTCCTCTATACCAAAGACCCCCTTGCAGAAGGGGTGCTGGCCCGTTTGGATCCAGGGAGTTCCCGGGAAATACAAACCGTCAAAACTTTTTCCCTGCCTCTCTTGGGAGTCTGGCCTTCCGCAAAAGGCTATTACGCCCTGGAAAAAGGGGGAAGTATCACAAGATTACAGATCGATACCTTTACGGAAGACTTTCAGATCCCTGCGGGAGACATCCAGTCCCTCCTTCCCCTGGATGAGAACACCCTCCTATTGGGGAAGAATGCCATTGGACACTACGGAAATCCGCTGATCCTGCTGGAGATGACTACCCGCGAGACCATCCCTATCCAGATTCCCGGGGTGTTCATCGCTTTCAAGCTTACGATCCAACCCGACACGGGAAAAGTTTTTGTCCTGGCACTCCGACAGGGCAGGGAAAAAGAAACGGAGACCGTACTGTACCTGTCCGATCGAAACAGTCTGGAACAATTCAAACCCATCGCGATCCTGCGATCCGAGGATCTAGAGGCCGATATCACCTTCGACTACAATACGGGAGAACTCCTCACCACGTTGGGTACAGGTTCCATTCGAAGGTGGGATGGTTCCCTGTGGAAATCTTTGGAGCCCCACAACAATTTGGCTTCCAGTATCCGTACCTATGACCACTTTATTTTTTGCATCAACAAGGATGGTACTGCCTCGATATGGGATGCCCGAGCAGGAGCCTATTGGGGTGACATCGTCTTGTTCCAGGAAGGCGGATGGATCCTTCTTAGAAAGGACGGAAAGGTTATCGGATCCCCCGAAGTGGACACAAGAAAGTTTTTGAAGGTATTCTCCAAAAAGAAGAATTGAAACGAAACCTACCCGTGGGAGGGATTGGCTTTTACCTTCTGGATAGCGTTTCTTACAGCATTCTGAATTTCTTCCATGTAAGGAGTGTTCACCACTCCTGCGGTATAGAGGGTACCCAATAGGGACACCCTATACATGGGCTTCACGTTGTTCAAGGCCAAAGCTGCAATGTCCAGGATGCAATCCTGGCATTTACACATTCCTCTATGTTCATCGGAAGCTAGCTGCCGTTCCATTTCTTCGAATACCAACCGTTCCGCTTCGTTTACCAGAGATTCGAACTCGTACTGATCTTTCAGACTCATTGGTTCCTCCCTTCTCCATAGGATCTCACAGGCGGATATTTTCTGCAAGACTTTCGAATCGAGTGTACTGTGGGATGAAGGCTACCTTTATCGTTCCCACAGGTCCGTTCCTCTGTTTCGCCACCACTAGCTGAGTTTCTATCACACTCGGCATATCTTCGATGTCTCGATCGTTCTGCCTCTCCCGATGGAGGAATATGACCACATCCGCATCCTGTTCGATGGAGCCGGATTCCCGAAGATCCGCCAGTGTCGGGGTCTTTCCCTCCGTTTCCCTGCGAACCTGGGATAGAGCCACTACCGGTATATCCAGTTCTCGGGCAAGGGCTTTCAAGGAACGGCTAATTTCGGCAATCTGCTCATGCCGGGGAAGCTCCTGATTTTCCGACTGGATCAGGGTCAAATAATCGATGAAGATGATTTCCACGTGATGATGACTCCGCATCCGGCGAGCTTGAGCCCGAAGATCCAACAGTTTGATGTTGGGGATGTCACTGATATAGAGGGGAGCTTCGTAGATCAGACCCGCTGCCGTAGTCAAGTTATTGAAATCTGCGGGTTTCAACATCCCCGTTCGAATCACCTGGGAACTGATTCTTGCCTCGCTGGCCACCAACCGTTGCATCAAGGCCATACGGGACATTTCCAGTGTGAAGAACCCAACGGGACGGTTCTGTCGAATGGAAATATTTGCCGCCATGGAAAGTGCCAAAGCGGTCTTCCCTACGGAGGGGCGGGCACCGATTACGATAAACTCGGAGGGTTGAAAACCGCTCAACATGTTGTCCAGGGCGGGGAAACCGCTGGGGATTCCGGTGTAGCTTTCATGGGTGTGGTACAGCTTCTCGATAGCCTCTATGGTTTCCGGGATAATGTCTCCCGCCCGTACATAGGTTCCCGATTGATGGGAATCTGAAATATCGAAGATTTTTCGTTCTGCCTCCTCGATGATGATCCTCGAATCTTTCCCCTCGTTGTATGCATCCGAGTGAATCTCCTGGGAGATACGGATGAGATTCCGCCGTATACTGGTTTCCTGAACGATCTTTGCGTAGTATTCGATATTGGCACTGGAGGGTACTTCGGAAGTCAATGAAGAAACGTAGGCCGTTCCGCCTGCGGCTTCCAGATCACCGGTAGATCTGAGCTCTTTAGTAAGGGTGATGAGATCGATCGATTCTCCACGGTTGAAGAGATTCAGAATTGCCCGATAGATCTTTCGATGGGAAGATTTATAAAAATCGTCCTCTCGTAGATACCTGATCACCGTCGCCAAGGTATCGGTATCCGCAGAGAGTAGAATGGCACCGAGTGTTGCCTTTTCCGCCTCCTCGTTATGGGGTGGAACTTTTCCTTTCGATTCTCGGTTTTCCATGGGAGACGGATTTGTCAAAGATACTTATTCCTTCGATGCTTCTTCCTTTGGGTTCACTAGTACTTTCAGTACGGCTTCCTGATTATCGTACAATTTCACCTTTACCTTGTACGTTCCCTGAGCTTTGATCGCATGTTCAGGTATTTCGATTTTCTTTTTTTCGATGGAGATTCCCTGCTTCTGCAACTCGTCTGCAATGATGGCATTGGTGACGGACCCAAACAACCTGCCGTTCTCCCCCATGGGCATCACGATCTTGAGGCTCAAGGATTCCAGCCGTTCCTTCAGTCCAAGGGCAGCCTGTCGCTTCTCTTCTTTTTTCTGTTCGATGATGGCTCTTCTAGCTTCGATGAGTTTCAAATTACCCTTGGTAAAGGGAACCGCCAATTTTTTCGGTATGAGGTAATTCCTTGCGTATCCTCGTTTTACTTCTTTCACGTCGCCCTCTTCACCGAGGTCCTTCACATCTTGAATCAAAATCACTTTCGTGTTCATTTTTCGCTCCTTTCCTCAACCGTTCTTCTATATTGAATCCAAATTTCGGAAACTCCTAAAAGAGGAACTCCGACCATCATTAGTATATTCAATCCAGGTATAAATACGAAAAGCAGGATCGTCACCAGGATCACGATCCGGAGGCGCTCTACCTTCTTGATATAGTACCGCAGGATGTCTATCCCTTGCATCCCATACAGTACGGTACTCAGCAGGGCGATGTTCCAGAACACGATGCTTACCCATCCCAGGGGGCGAAGCAGCGACAAAAGAACTCCGAACCAACCGAGCAAGAATCCCCAGATGAGTTTTTCGTTCAGATGAACGTTCCCCACTACCGATTCTACAGGATAGATCCCTTTCGACCTTAACCCGAGTCGGGACCCTACCACCCAGTTGAACAGGAAAGTCAGAAAGTATCCTAAGGTATACGTGTTGGCAAAGATCTGCTTCGACAGTCGAAGGATTTCTCCGGTACTTACCGTTCCCATCGTTCCTAGATCCAAGGATGTTTTCCCTTCCACCATCGCCCGCATCATCGTTTCTATCTGAGCTTTCAGGTATGCCTCGAAGGCTGGATCGGTCAATACATACCGTATGAGAGGTATTCCCAGTACCCCTGAAACAACCGTAACCAGAGCAATCCTTCCGTAGGGGGGAAGTCTGGGAAAGAAGGACCCCTCGGTCACTGCGAGTCCCAGTAGAAACGCAAAAGGATACGTGAGATCCAACAGGAGGAGATCCTCCCGAAGAGTTCCTCCCACGCTGCCTCCTCGGATCACTTTCACCAAGAGGATGCCCACAAAGGTTCCTAGGGTTCCGAGGACACCCACCCTGTACCCCTGCCTTTTATAAAGCACCACTAGCGGTATGACAAAGATCAAAATAGTCGTTTGAAACTGGTAGAGAACTACCCCTAATACGCTAAACCCTATTCCCTCTAGAACAATCCGCACATTCACTTTTCTACGAACGGAAGCAAGGCTAAATGCCGGGCCCGCTTGATTTCCAGGGCCAGAACCCTCTGGTGCTTCGCACAGGTTCCTGTAATCCGACGGGGAAGTATCTTTCCCCTCTCGGTGGTAAATCGTCGGAGAACTTCCGGAGTTTTATAGTCGGCTTTCAGCTTCTGAGTGCAAAACCGACAGACTTTCTTTTTGAAGAAAACCCTCCCGGTTCCCCTTCCCGGCCTGCCTCTTCCAGTTTTATCCAACTCTTCCGGATTCTCTACGGTATTTTCTTCATCGATCCTTTGTTCGTTTAGCTCTTCCTCTACTTTTTGCCCTTTTTCGACCTGTTCATCAGACATTGGTATACTTCCTCCCTCAATAATTCACTCTGTGCATGAGCTTAAAACGGAATATCGTCTTCGAACTTCCCGGTTGCACCATTCTCTACAGGCGGAACCTCTTCTTCCGGAAGAGGGGCAACACGGTCTACCGTTCCTGCCGGACGATTCCCCAACAGTTGAATGTTGTTTGCCACTATGACAATTTTGCTTCGCTTTTGCCCATCCTGTTCCCATCGATCCTGCCGAAGCTCGCCCTCGATGGCTACCTGGTTCCCCTTCCGCAGATACTGGTTGATCGCCTCTGCCTGTTTCCCGAAGAGGGTGATATCGAAAAAATGAGCTTCATCCGTCCATCGATCGCCCTGCTTGATTCTTCGGTTTATGGCTACTGCGAAGGTACTGATAGCTACACCGGAATTGGTGTATTTCAGTTGAGCATCCCTGGTTAATCTGCCTACCAAGACAACATGATTGATATCCGCCACTTCGTACGCACTCCTACGGTTATTTACCGTCTTTCTTGATCACCAGCACGCGTAGTAGTTCGGATGTAAGTCTGAGAGCATGTTCGATCTGCTTTGCTTTTATAGGATCCATCTGTACGGAATAGATCCAGTAGTGTCCCCTAGTTTCTTTTTTGATAGGATAAGCGAGGTTCCGTTGGCCCAGGTCTTCTTCCCCCACAATCTGGGCTCCTAGCTTTGCCAACTCCGACTTAACAGTTTCCTTGCCACGGGTGAACACTACATCATCCCCATGGAAGACACAGGCAACCTCATATGAACGCATCGAATCCTCCTTCCGGACATAATGAGTGGCAAATAATCGATTGCCACTAAAGAGGTGGTAGCACCCTACCACAAGGGAAGTGTTCTGTCAAGGTGTTTTTCTTTTCAAGGCATCCCACCCCTGTGCCGATAGCTAAAATTAGTTATGCTGCAAAAAATTAACTACAAATCCACTTTGGAATTCCTCTCCTTGACCATCCATGCGTTGGAAACAGGATTCCAACTTGAAATCGATGCAGATCTGTTTCTGGACAAGATTCTGGAGGATCTTCTGTTCACCGATTCCATCCTATCCCGATTGTTTCACCAATTGCGGGACAATCCCTACTTGCATCGGAGGAGCGAATACCTGGATCAATTGGAAAAGACGAAGGAAAAATTCATCCAACTGATCAACCGGATCATTAGCAAGGGAAACTTTCTCGGCGAACCCCTCGAACTTTACCTTCCTACCCTCCAAACCTGCCTGTCGGGGCAAACGGCAGAGCTCGCCTCTTTAAAGTCCCTTCTACAAGAAGCGAAAACCCATAGCCTCGGGGTTGCGGAAGAAGTTATTTCTCCTTTGGAGTATCAGTTCCTGCTTGAATTGGACGAACCGAAAGAAGGGAATTCTCCCTTAGAAAAGCCCTGAAGTCTCGGATATCAAGTACAGGAATCGTTCTCTGCTCGAGCCATTCGGGTTTTACATATCCCCAGCCCGCCAGGAAAGGTAAAATCCTACTGTCTTCCATCGCTAGGCGCAAGTGATCCAGTTGATCGTCCAGAAGGAGCGCTTCCGAGACTCCTTTCGATTCTAGGACGGCTCCGATGATATCCTTCTTGGAAATTGTATGGGAGTATAGAATTCGATCTTCTGGCCAGTCGATTCCATGATACAGAAGGATTTTGTGAATAAGATCGGATACCTTCGTAGAAAGTATGTATACCCTCGGATCCGGGGCCACCTCCAAAAGGGGGTCCTTCACCCCTGCATAGAGGGGATTCAACCGCATCCAATGGAGGAAATCGTGGGCGATCAACTCCCTCCGGGTCTGGTAGAAAAGGTCCCTGAAGAGGGATAGCCTCTCTTGAGGGTTCGACTGTAGTTCCCTATCGAAATCTTCCTGACTATGGATCTTCACTCCTTTAGCCACGAGTTCCGCGAGTACCACATAGTCTTCCCCCGTTCGAATGAAGGGTCTGTAACGGATAAAGTCTTCCTTGAAGGACAGAGGAAGGGCTGTAATCCGTTCCTTCAAGTACTTCGAATAGTACGCAATGGTGGCGCTATAGAGACATTCCAGAACGGAGTTACAGATTACTCCATCGAAATCGAGGAAGATAACCCTCTTTACCATAGGGAGAACTGTACCCTCTATTCCCGGAGAAAGGCAATGGCCGTTTCTGCGATTTGTTCCCCTTGCAGGCCGAACTTCGCCAGAAGATCTTCATAGGGGCCCGTTCCCACGAAGGTATCGTCTATGCCGAGCATCCGAACAGGAACTGGATAGGTGGAGGAAACCACACTGCACACTAGGCTTCCCAGCCCCCCTCGGAGGTAATTCTCCTCGACGGTGAGGATCTTTCCCGTCTCTTTGGCAGCCTGGATAATGATCTCTCGATCGATCGGTTTCAACGTATGCATGTTGATCACCCGAGCGCCGATTCCCTTCTTTTTAAGAAGATCGGAAGCGGCTACTGCCTTCTGTAATACTGTACCCGTGGCTATGATGGTAAGGTCCTTCCCTTCCCGCAGTGTCACGCCCTTCCCGATTTCGAAGGAATACTCACCCGCATAAAGGTACGGCAGGGGTTGCTGTCCTATCCGCATGTACACCGGTCCTACATGCTCAAACATCGCCTGGGTCGCCTTCCGAATCTCCAGAGGATCCCCCGGGGAAAGGAGGGTGAAGCCAGGGATCGTTCCCAGGATGGCAAAGTCCTCCAGAGAATGATGGGTTGGCCCTAAATCGTTGTAGGTGATTCCTCCACAGCGACCTACCAATTTCACATTCTGTTTCATGTAGCCGATATCGTTCCTCACCATCTCGAAGGGACGTGAAGTAACAAAGGTAGCGATGGTAGCCACTACCGGAATCTTTCCCATGGTGGCAAGGCCTGAAGCAAACCCAATTACTCCCTGCTCCATGATTCCGAATTCCAAATGACGGTCGGGGAAATTCTTTTTAAAGAGGGAAAATCCCGAACCACTGGAACTGTCCGCCGAGAGAGCTACGATCCTGAAGTCTTTCTTCCCCGCCTCTAGAAGCGCCTCGGCAAAAGTTTCTCGGGGATCGGCAAACTTTTCCATCACTGCAATCTCCTTTCCATCTCTTCCAAGTCCCGTTCCGCCTGGGCCAATTCTTCCGGCGTCACTTTCCAGTAGTGGTAACTCGCTTTCCCTTCGGCAAAGGAAAATCCTTTTGACTTTACCGTGTGTGCGATTACCACCGAAGGCTTGCCTTTTTCGAAGGGGAATCCCGTGGCCACATGGAGGATTTCCCTCATGTTGTGGCCGTCGATTTCCCTTACAGCCCATCCGAAGGCCTTCCATTTGTCTGGGAGGGGATCGTAGCACATCACTTCCTTCGTAGGCCCGCTGATCTGCAGCTCGTTTTTGTCTACGAAGACCAATAGGTTTTCCAGTTGGTACTTTGCACAGGCAGCGGCCGCTTCCCAGTTGGAGCCCTCTGCCAGCTCCCCATCCCCCATCACCACATACACTTTTACATCCGAGCGATCCAGTTTAGCCCCCAGAGCCATTCCCCCGGCGATGGAAAGTCCATGACCCAGGGCCCCCGTATTTGTCTCCACCCCAGGCAACTTGTGCATGTCCGGGTGTCCGGGAAACCTGCTGTCCAAAGCTCCATACGTATCCAGCAGGTTCTTGTCGAAGTATCCCTTTTCCGCCAGAGCTGCGTAGAGGACGAGGCACTTGTGTCCCGCCGACAAGACGAATCGGTCTCGATCCTTCCACTTCGGATCTTCCGGTTTGATTCGCATGACCTGGAAGTACAGAGCCGTGACAATATCCGCCGCCGACAGTGCCCCTCCCAGGTGCCCCTTTCCATACGCCTTGATCATCCGAAGGATGTTCCTACGGATCTGAACCGCTATGCGTTCGAGGTTCTTTACATTCTGTTCAGATATTTCCTTCACCGCCATACCCTTTCTTTTCTTCACCCTCTCTTGCGTACATCTCCCCGTTCCCGGTCGTACTCCTTGATCCGGTTCACCTTAGGTTCCGACCGGCCGCCGGGTTTGTAGTAGTTCTGCATCCAGATCTTTACCAGTGCTTTGGCATGTTCGATCCCCAGGGTCTGAGCTCCCAGGGTAATGATGTTGGCATCGTTACTCAGGGCCGCTCGTTCGGCAGAATAGGCATCCGAAACCAATGCGGCGTAGGCTCCCAGTACCTTGTTGGCCGCTATGCTCATCCCGATTCCCGTTCCACAGATGAGAATTCCCCGCTCATGTTTTCCAGCGGCTACCGCTTCCGCAACACGAAAAGCTACATTCGCATAGATGGGGTCTTCAGAGCCATAGTCTTCCACCTGGTATCCCATCTCGATAAGCACTTTTTTTACAGCTTCTTTCATCTCTTTGGCATTGGGGTCCCACCCCAGTGCTATCGGTTTCATAATCGATCCTCCCCTAATATACTATACTAAAATACTAATAATTCTATTGCAATTTGAAATATTTTTTCCACTTCTCCTGATTCAACACTTCCGGATTTGCAATGTGATCCGGTATGCGCCTATTCAGCAAGGCAACTACCCTTTCCGCGCCTGCCACGGCCATCCGTACCACACACTCCTTCGTCAAAGCAGCCGAATGGGGAGTGAGAATTACGTTGTCCATCTGGAGAAGGGGGTTGTCCGGTTCCAGGGGTTCATGCTCGAACACATCCAAACCGGCTCCCGCAAGGGCTTTCTTCTGTAACGCTTCGATGAGATCTTTCTCCTGGATCACCCCACCTCTCGAAGTATTGACGAGAAACGCATCCGGTTTCATGAGGGACAATAGGGAAGCATTCACCATACCCCGGGTTTCTTCCGTCAGGGGGATGTGAATGGTAACGATGTCCGCTTGTCGAAAGAGTTCTTCTTTGGAAGTGAAAATTGCCCAGGAACGGTAGGAGCTCTTGACATCCTCCGGTAGATAATCGTCGTTCGCCAGGATCTTCATCTGAAAGGACCGGTGGCAGATCTGAGCCAGACCCGAACCGATCCGACCGAATCCCAGAACTCCCAGGGTTCTACCCTGCAGGTCTCGCGGCAAGTTCTTGTAACGGATCCCGAAGTTTCCCTTCCGGACCTCCCTATCCATGAGGAACAGTTGTTTGGACAGAGCCAGGATGAGGGCTAGTGCGTGTTCGATCACGGAAGAAGTATTGGCTCCCAAACTGGAAGTAACGATTACCCCTTTTTCGGTAGCTGCCTCTAGGTCGACGTTGTCCACCCCACCGCCGGTGCGGGAGATGGTCAACAACTGTTCCGCCCGTCCCAACAAGTCTCTCGTAATCTGGATCCCTGTTCGAAGCACTATGGCATGGGCATCCTTCATCAGGGGAGCTACCGTTTCCGGTTTGGGGTCTTTCGCCTGGATGATTTCCAGATCGTTCTCCTCCAGGATCCTCCTAGCCTCCTCTTCGATGGGTTGGGGTAAAAGCACTTTATATTTCATTTTTTTCTCCCATTCCGCTCTAACGGAGGTACCTGCCTCCCACTACATCGAGACAGATCCCGGTAATGTAGCTTGCCTCATCCGAGGCAAGAAACACCACTGCAGCAGCCACCTCCTGTGGAGTGCCCAACCGACGCAACGGAATTTGGGAAAGGGTTCTCTGCCGTTCCTCTTCGTCTTTCTGTTCCCAAAGCCCTTTCACCCGCTCCCCTGTCATGGTAACGGTAGGAGCCACGGCGTTCACTCGGATTCCCTTGGGCCCCCAATCCCATGCCAGTTGCCGAGTCAGTCCCTCCACACCCGCCTTCGCGGCTGTGTACTGTACCCCTGCAAGGGAAGCCCTATAGTGAGCAGCCAAGGCAGAAATGTTCACGATGGCTCCGCCCCCCTTCTCCACCATCTCGGGTATAATCGCTTGACAACAGAGGAAAGCCCCCTTCAGATTCACATTCAATACGAGATCCCAGTGTTTTTCCTCGATCTCATGTAGAAGGTAGGGAGTATTGAGAGCTCCTCCCGCATTGTTGACCAGAATATCGATCCGGCCCCAGGCTTTCTTCACGTCCTGAACCATCTGCTGCACTTGAGCCTTGCTCGTTACATCCACCTTCAGCCCCATTGCTTTATGGCCTTTGCTCAAAAGCTCGCCAACGGTATTCTGGATTTCTCCTTCCAGGATATCACAGATCACCACCCAGGCACCCTCCCTGGCCAACGCTTCTGCAATCGCCTTCCCCATACCCCGGCCAGAGCCAGTAACGATGGCCACTCGATCCTTCAATCGTTCCATGTACACCTCCTACTTGAGAAAGCCCAAATCCTTCAAGGTGTTTCGAAGGGATTCCTTCTGAGCATCGGTAAGCTCCAGTAGCGGTCTGCGAGGCACTCCCCCTATGTATCCCGCCAGATCCATCGCCGCTTTCACCCCGGCAACCCCAAAGGTTCCTGAAACAGCTTTGTTGAGAGTAACGAGAGTCTCGTTAAGGCGTTTCGCTTCTTCCTTCTTCCCTTCCACAAAGGCTCGGTAGAGACGTACACAGGCATCGGGGAATACATTGGCCAGGGATAAGACCCCTCCTGTTCCCCCATTTTCCAGCAGATCCAGGAAGTAGTTGGCGGAGCCGGCGAGTACAAAGAACTTTTCGGAAGATGCCTTCAAGTTTTCCTTGTACGTATCCTTAGAACTATCCTTGATCCCCATCACGTTGGGATGGTCCTTCACCCGTCTCAGTACGTTGTGGGTGATGGTGACTCCTGCTGCCACCGCTGGATTGTTGTAGAGCACTACCGGGATAGGGGCATGATCCGCCACTTCAACGATGAACCTCACCATTACATCCTCATTGATCGACTTGGCAAAGAAGCTAGGCATCAGGAGGCTAGCCATCGAGGCTCCGCGATAGGCCGCTTCACGAACGAGGTCTAACGTCTCGCGGGTGCTTTCCGCTCCGCACCCTGCCATAATGATCTTGTCGGAAGCGCTTGACCTGACAACGGTGTCCAAAACCCGAAACCGTTCGGTAACCGACAGAGATTTGTACTCCCCATTGGTCCCTAACACGAAGTACCCCCGCAGGCCGGTGGCATTCCATTTCTCTACATTCTGTCGAATGCCGGCATACAGGATTTCATCGTTCCGGAAGGGAGTAACCATGGGAACGAATACTCCCGAAAGCTTACTTCTAAAATCTGACATACCTTCCTCTCTTCATTTTGCAGATATCATAATATCTAACATTTCCAGGAATTGATCAACCACCGGATCAATGAACTCGGGATCATTAATGTGGGCATCGATCTCTCGCACGGGAATCCGGGGGCTCAGGTGCTTCTTGATTGTATCGAAGAGGAACTGGTTTTCCTCTGGATCCCAATGGGGGAGTCCCTCTCGATCGGGGTATGACAATCCCCGCAAAGGCAAAAAAAGACAAACCGGGCCCTTCGCGCGATTCAGTTTTTCGGCCACCAGCTTACCGGTAATTTCCAATTCTTCTCTAGAAAGACGCACTAGGGTAAGGTTCGGGTTATGGATGATGTACTTGCGCCGTTTCATTTCGGGTGATAGGGTGTCCAGAGGGCCCTGTACTGTGTAGTTGATGCTCCCCGGGGCAACTACCTGGGGAATACCTAGCGCTCCTGCCGACTCCAATCGATACTCTCGAATGGCTCCATGCAATCCCCCTACCACTCGATCCCCTATTTCATGCAGGTTCAGATCCAGCACCCCTAGAAACATGCCTTCCCGAATCAGGTCCTCCATGGCGATCCCGCCTGTTCCATTCTGATGGAACGCCACCACTTCGAAACCTTCCTGTTCCAGCCTCTCCTTTGCACGAAGCGCTCCTTGCGTGGTGGTTCCCAGCATGGATAGGGCTACCGCCCCTTTGTCTTTCTTTCCACCGTCCGGGATCACATACTCGGGCCCCTCCCCTCTCCCAATTCCCCTTTCCCATCTATCGAGTACCATGCCGCTCACAGCCACTGCCGCATTCCGGAGAACAGTACAGGTCAATCGGTTGAGGCCCTGCAAATCGGCCACCGAGTGCATCAGGATGATGTCCTTCGTACCGACGAAAGGGCCAAAGGGGGTTTGGCCACTGGCTACGGTTGAAACCATGAACTTCGGGATACCGAAGGGAAGTGTACGCATGGCGGCAGTTCCGATGTCGGTTCCCTGTGCACCTCCGATAGCCAGTACTCCCTGTATCCTTCCTTCCCGATAGAGACGCTCTGCCCAGGCAGCGGCGCCTTTCATCATCGTCCGAATGCAGAGCCCCTTGTCTTTCGAAGCGATGAGCTTGGATAAATTCTCTCCTCCCGCCTCGGCCACCTCTTCCCTGGAAACATCCGGCTTTATCCTTGGATGCTGAAGAATACCTGGGTCCATCAACACCACCTCGCACCCCTCGGATCGAAGGACCTCCCGCACAAAGAGAGCCTCCTCTCCCTTCGTATCCAGGGTGGCGATGAGCAACACACATGGTTGGTCTGTAACTTTTTTTGCGCCTTTCTTCATAAGGTTCCTCATCCCTTTACTGAGCCTCTACTACACCTTTACGAAGGATCAGGTACATTTCCCGCTCTATATCGTTCAGATGGTGTTCCATCACTTCCCGGGCTTTTTTATCGTTCCCGTCCTTTATTGCCTGGCATAGCTCTTTGTGGTAGGCGAAGGACCTTGGCTTTATCGTTTCACTATTCCGGAGGATAATGGCCTGGTTCTTCTTCATGATCATTTGAAGACTTCTGATGATCTCCAGCAGGATGGGATTCTCGGTGGCCTCGAATACTGCCAGGTGAAACTCATTGTCGCAGCGGATAAAATCCTCCACGTTATCGAGGGTACGTTCCATCTCCTGAAGACAGCGTTCGATTTTTTCTACTTTCTCGGGGTTACCCCGTTCTGCCGCAAGTTCTGCCGCCCGCGGCTCGATGATCTTCCGTACCTCGATCATCTTCATCACATCTTCATGTTTATGGACTCTCTGCAGAAAATCGGTTGGGATACTCTGTGCATTGGCTGCATAGGAGATATAGGTGGCCTTTCCCCTGCGTTCGATCAAACCCAAATAGAGTAGCACTCGTAAGGTTTCCCGAACCGTCCCTCTCCCTACTCCCAATTGTTTGGCCAAGTTCTCTTCGGAGGGCAACCGTTCCCCCGGTTTGAGGGTATGGTTGAGAATTTCGTTTTTCAAATACTCGATGATCTCTTCCGTCACGGAGCGTTTCTCGATACGTTTGAATTTCATGCCAATTTACCTTCAGAAAGATGTCAACACGATCCTTCCCGGGGTATTCCCCTGTTTGAGGATTTCCAACCCCCGGTTCACCTCTTCCAGGGGCAACTCCATCGTTACCACTGGCTTCAACCTTCCCCCGATAGCCAGATCGATCAATTCCAATAGTTCCTGCTTGGTGGCAAGGCGAGTTCCGGACACCTTCCATTCGTTGTAATGCATCTCTTTTCCGTTCAGGGAAAGGGGGGTAGAAGGATCGTAGCCCATAATCACCAAAGTTCCGCCCCGCTTCAAACAGGATAAAGCCCATTCGAAGGTGAGAGGAGAACCGACTCCCTCCAGGACCACATCCACCCCTTTCCCTTCTGTCCAGGAAAGAATCTTTTTTCTTGCTGCCTCATCCGTAGTGGACAAGGCGAGTTCCGCTCCAAATTTCACGGCCAGGGATCGGTTTTCCTCCCGGATGTCCACTACGGAAACCGGGGCACCGAGTAACCTTGCCACCTGCACCCCATGCAATCCCAGGCCGCCGGCGCCGACGATCAACACCCTCTGCCCCAGGGTGAGGTTTGCGACAGTTTTCAGCCCATGGTAGGGGGTCGCTCCCGCATCGGTCAAAACTGCGAGACTCTTTAGAATCTCCATCGACCCCTCCACCTTACAGAAGTTATAGGCAGGAACGCTTACATACTCGGCAAAGCCGCCATTCAATTCGAATCCGAACCGTTTGATGCTGAAACAGATGTTCTCTCTTCCTGTTCGGCAGAGTTCACAGTCCTTGCAGGCTACATAGGGATACACGATTCCCCAGTCACCTATACGAAGGTTCTTCACGTCCTGGCCAATCTCCACTAGGGTACCTGCAATTTCATGGCCCGGAATGTGGGGTAGTTTCACGATATCGGGCAACTTCCCTTCCACGATTTTCAGATCCGTTCCACAGATCCCGCAGTACTGTACTCTGACGAGCACTTCACCTGGGCCTAAGGATGGGTTCCTTACCTCCTCCACTTGTAAAGGATGATTGTACTCTCTAAGAACCATTGCCTTCATGGGATTCCCCTACTGATCGAACCCAAAGGCTACTCCCTTTACCCCAAACAGACCATTAGGCTTGAAGATCAGTACGGTAAACATCACGAAGAAAGGCCCCACGAAGGATAGGGGTGACCAGATTGTCCCGCCGATAGAGATCACCTGCCCCAGTATGAGGGCGGAGATAAAGGTTCCCTTCAAACTGCCTAAACCTCCCAAGATCACTGTGGTAAAGGCATAGAGGAGCATATCGTTTCCCATGTAGGGACCTACCATGATCAAGGGTGCGTTCAGGGCACCTCCCAACCCTGCCAATCCACTGGCCAACACGAAAGTGAGTGTAAAAATGCGGTAGATATTTATTCCCAGTGCTTGGACATGGTCACGATTCTCGATTCCAGCTCGAATCGCTTTTCCTACTATCGTACGGTTGAGGAACAACTGAAACCCGATGTAGGTAATACCCGCGATTCCAATGATGAGTACCCGATACAGGGGAATCGCCACCCCCCAAAATCGGAGCATCGTGTCCGTGGGAGAAGCGACAGGTTTGGGATTCAATCCCCACACGTACTGGATCAACCCAATCCCGATGAGGTACACACTGAATGTGGTCACCATGGAGAAGAGCATGTTCTTCCCATAAACCCTGCGAAGGAGTTGCGTCTCTACCACGAATCCCAAAGCGGATCCCACCAGGACTCCACAGAGAGCGCCGAGCCACATGCTTCCCGTGGTACTCACCAGGGTATAGGTGAGGTAGGCTCCCAGGGAGTAGTAAAGCATTGCCTCCAGGTTCACTATACGCATCAGTCCATAGCCCACCGAAAGCGCGATGGATACCAAAAATAGAATTGCACTGGTACTCAACCCGTACACGACAGCCGATAACCAAACACTCATCCTTCCCTGCCTTTCCGCACTCTTAAATGATGTTTATTCCCTTTGTAAAACAGAAGTTTTCCGCCCTTTATGGATCAGATCCATAAAGGTTCCCCATACACCCCGATTGAACCTGAATAGCACAACGATGGTGAGAACTCCTACCAGGAGTTCCCATCGTGTGATCCACTGGCTTACGATTTCCTTTATTCCCAGGAAGGTGATGGCACCGAAGAAGGGTCCATACACAGTTCCCGATCCTCCCAGGAGGGTCGCCACAATCACTTCCGCAGCTCGGGAGTTTTCTCCTAAATTGGGATTCACGAATCCGAAGTTGATGGCATAGAGAGACCCCGCCAGTGTGGAAAGAACAGTGGCCAACACGAACCCTATCCAGCGTATCTTGAAGGTATCGTACCCCAGGAACTGCATCCTTCGTTCATTGCCCTGCGTCGCTTTGAAGGCCACACCGAGAACGGATCGATCCATTCTGCGGTAGAGAAGAAAAATTACGAGAAGAACCATTATGGCAAAGAAGAAAAAATTCCTGGGTTGCCGAATATCCAATAGAGGAGTAGCCAGCATTCGAGTTCGAAACCATAGGCCATCATTCCCGCGGGTAATGCCGATGAGAAGTCTTTCCACTGTGAATAGGCCTATGGCACAGAAGGCGGCATTCACCAGGGTAAAGTAACTGCCCCGCAACCGGATCAACACGGGACCCATCAACACCCCCACGAGGACTCCCATGAGGATGGCCACGAGAATCGCTACAAGCGGACTCCTTCCAAGGTAAGCAAGGTAGATGGCTGCCGAATAAGCACCCATACTAAGGTACACTGGTTGCCCGAAGGAAACGTATCCCATGTATCCGAAGAGAATGTTGTTCCCCATCACATACAGAGTATAGAGGGCCACCTCGGTGATGAAGGTCATCTTCGAGGGAAACAGGTACCGGGCAAGGATCAATCCTCCCGTAAAGAGGAAGGGTAGTAGCCATTCATAGGTTCGTTTTGCCATGCAGGAACTCTCCTAACACAATCCCTTTAGAGATACTTCTCGAACACCAACGCCCGAATTTCTTCAGGACTTGAGGTTTCCGCCACGATTTTTCCTTCCTTCATAGAGTACACTTTGTCGGCGATCTGGGTTACCATGGGAAGGTTCTGTTCCACGATGCAGAGGGTCGTTTCTTTACGAATCTCCTTGAATACCTGTGTGAGATCGTGGATCAGATGAGGAGCCAGGCCTTCCGTGGGTTCGTCCATCAGTACCAGCGAGGGTCTCCCTAAAAGTGCCATGGCGATTAAAAGCATCTGTTTCTCTCCCCCGCTGAGCAAGCCCGCTTTCCTCTGTAGCAATATCTTCAATTTGGGAAGGTAGGCAAACACCCGATCCCATTCGTAATCTTTCGTAGCATAACTGGCCAGTTCCAGGTTTTCTTTTACTGTCAGATCCGAAAATACCTGTTTATCCTGATGAACGTACTTCAGTCCCGAAAGGGCAATCTTAAAAGGGTATTCTCCTACCAAGTTTTTTTGCTGGAAAAGGATCTCGCCACTAAAGGGTTTGAGGAAACCTGAGAGTGTGCGAAAAAGGGTGGTTTTCCCTGCCCCATTCCGTCCTACCAGGCACACGACCTCGCCGGGGTACACATCCATCGATATATCGAAAAGTACCTTCAGATTTCCGTAACCGGAATATAGCTTCTTTACCTTTAGTAAAGGTGTTTTGCCCGTTTCCATGTCTTCGTTCCCGTTCATTTTGTTTCCGTGGGATCCGGACAACTGTCCAGCTTCCAGTAGGAGCGTCTCACTTCCGGATGGTTGAGGGTTTCCTCACAGGGCCCACTGGCAATGATGGTACCCTCGTGCATCACGGCAATATTCTCCACGATGGAGGTTAGTTTCGAAAGCTTATGCTCCACGATCAACATCGTTTTCTTCTGCTTTTGAACTGCATTCTTCAGAATGGGAAGTATTTCATCTATCTCCTGATCCCCCAGACCTGCAAAAGGCTCGTCGAGGATCATCACTTCCGGATCCACCACATAGATCATCGCCAACTCGAGTTTCTTTTTATCTCCTAGAGAAAGGTTCCCTACCTGCTCTTCTTCCAATGAAGAAAGATGGAACAGATCGAGGACTTTCTCTACCTTTTCCTGTCGACTTGCATCCTTTACGGAGTGAAAAAAGGACTGCAGGATGGCATGTTTCCCCGTTTGCCTGCGATAGAGGGACAAAGCAATGTTTTCGTATACCGTAAGATTGTCGAACACATGGACCAACTGAAAGGTCCGTAGCATACCGAAGGACACCCTCTCTGCGGGAGTGAAAGAGGAGATCTCCTTTCCGAAGATGCGAATACTTCCACTATCGGGAGCGTAATACCCGGTGATCAAATTCACCAGAGTGGTTTTGCCAGCCCCGTTGGGACCGATGATCCCGATGGAATCACTCGTTTTCAGTTCGAGCGATACATTCCTCACCGCCGTGAAATCGCCGAACCGCTTGGTTACATTTTCTACCGCAATGGCCACCGAACTATCCATGGAATGGAAACTCTCCTTAATTATTAGAGTGTCGCACCCTCCTTACGGGGTGCGACACTATCCTTCGTTTCTAAGCGGCTCAGTAGCCTAAGGATTGCAGACTCGGAAGCGCTTCATCGCCTCCGAAGGAACCCTGCACCTCGAATACGTCCCATTTGTCTTTCCGTGCAGACGGAGCCTTCCCTTTCACGAGGAAAGCGAGGTACTTACCTACCATCTGCTGATCCTGCCGGAAGTACATATCGCCCTTGATCGTGGGGATCGTATTGTTCGGATTGGTGGCAGCCAGCACCGCTCCGACCTTCGCTGCATCGAAGGAACCAGCCTTTTCAACTGCCCAGAACAAAGTCTGAGTGGCTACGTAGGCGATGGAACCGTATGCATCGGGAGGTTCTTTCCACATGGCTTCATAGGCTTTTCGATACTCCAAAGTCCTCTTCTCCACTTCCGGATCTCCCAAACCGGATAGATCGTGGTAGTGGTACATCAGGGCATACACCTGACTCAACGCAGCATCGGGGATTCCCCGGGCGACTACACTGGTGATGAAGGTGTTGAACACGGTAGTTACGTTGAACAAACCCATATCGTACGCTTGCTTGATCACTGCAATGGCATCCCCTGCAAACTGACTTGCCATGAAAATGTCCGGTTTCGTATCGATCGCTTTTCGAATGATAGCCGAGAAATCAACTGTGCCTAGAGGCGCCTCTGCGTACCCTACGATTTCCCCACCGTACTTTTCTGTAGCAGCTTTCACCCCTTCGAAGATCGTCCGTCCCCAGGAATCCGATCGGGCAAGGAAGAAGATCTTCTTCTTACCGAGTTTGTTGATGGATGAAGCTCCTGCAAGGTACCCGATACTCCAGGGGGTAAACGCTACCGAGTAGGTGGCCACCGCAGGATTCCCTTTCTTGAAAGAATCCAGAGCCGGAACGCAGGCGGCCAGGTAGGGCATGGGAGTGATCTTCATTTCCTCGTTCAACGCAGCGGCCATAGGATTCCACACTGTACCCACGAGGGCATGGATCCCTTCCTGCTGGAGTTCCCGGAAACGTCGAATCCCTACATCGAGCTTTGCCTCATCGTCCTTGATACTCGTCTCCACCTTTACCTTTCCCCAGGGCATGGAAAGCCCCCCCTGCTGGTTCTTCTGTTCCACGGCTAGAAGGATTGCAGCCTTTTGCGTTTCTGCCACTGCGGCGAAGGTTCCACTCAGGGAGGTCATGATTCCAAGCTTATAAACCTTCGGACCCGAGACAGATTCCTGCTTGCCCCCGGCATACACGAATGACGCTGCTGCCAGGAGAGCCACAAGGGCAAGTATGTACCATTTTTTCATCTTACACCCCCTCAAAATTATAGGATTGTTATACGATTATACAACAATTATGGTAGGTGTCAACCAAAATCTTTTTGCAATCAGCAATTCTAATTTTGCACAGTAGACCTGAGGCGGGCGTGGGGGAAGGGCTTGAACCTATAGAAGCTTTTTAGGGACAGGTGGGTAGTTTATCCAAACCTTCCACTCACTTTTAACTAAACTACCACAAACACACAAGCAAAGTGAATACTTATTTCGTTTTTCTTTTGCTCTCCCAGCGAAGCTGCTGGGGGGAACCAAAGGAAGAAAAAGAAACGAGACAGAGAGGAAGACGGAAGTATCCCTTAGCCAAAACCCCTACGGCTCCCCTCATCCACCGGGGTCCTCGAGGTGTAGTTGGGTAAGCATGAACACCAATACCTCTGTCCAGGAGTCAAAATACCAGTAACAAAGCAGCGTTCCCAGCTCCTGAAAGAACCGATGCCTCCGCCCTCGGTCTGCCCGTAGCACGCGGTACCGCGCATCATACAAATCCAACAGGGTATGGAGCAGAAAGGCGAGCATGTTCAACGTAGCCAGCGTTTCACAGAGGTGTTGCTTCCCATGCCCAAAGTTATGTTCCAGGTGATACCCCTTCGTCTTCAGGGTGTTGATATCCTCATTCTCCACTTTCCATCGGGCCCGACCCGCTTCCACCACCTCCCGTACCCGCTGCGCACTCAACGGGTGGTTCGTAATAAAGGCATTCTTGTATACCACCTCCCCCGCCGCATTCTTCTCCGTCACTCCTACCCACCCCACCCGCAACGCATCCTCCGAGTCCCGAATCGGGACCTCCTCCATCCACTCGTACTCCCGAATCCGTTCCTTCTTCCCGTACCCCACCCGCTCGGTATACCGTTCCAGCTCACCCCCCTTGCGAAAACTCTCCACACTCTCATACAGGTAGGGATGCGAGTCGGGCTTACACACACAGAGAAAGTTCAGCCCCTTCTCCCGAACCAGGCTCAGAAACGGATGCGCCGCATACAGATCATCCCCCACCAGGGTCACCGACAATGGACGAAGCTTCTCCGCCATCCGCTCCACCCATCGCTTCGAAGCGGTAATCTCATTCTCCGCTTTCTTCCCCCCATCCTCCGCCCGAATAAACTCCGGCGCCAACACCAACACTTCCCCTTTCCCCGGCTTCACCAGCGCCGAAGTCAGCACCAGATGCTTGTACCCTACTTTCCCATTCCTCTGCTTCACTCGGTGACACTGCGCACAGAAATGCTTTTCACTGCGGTAGTACTCCGTACCGTCCAAAGTCACTAACACATCCCCTCCCAGAGACCGAAACTCCTCTATCCCCCCGGCCTTCCGTACCTCCTCCAGTACCTGATCAAAGATCCCATACAACCGCTCCGCCTCCACCGCATCCAATACTGACCGTATCTGATTGTCCGTGGGAATTTCCCTCACGCCAAAGATCGAGGCCGCATTGTGCTGCCCTTTCGCACGCCCCATCTGCCGTTGGAAATCTAGAAACGAGGGACTCTGGGTAAAAAACACGGAAAACGCACTGAGGGCAATATCGGCCATCGAGTAGTGAATATTCTTGCCTACCCGTCGGTCCGGCAACTGTTCTAGCTGCGTGCGTAGGAGAGTAAGGAGATGATCAAACTGTAGCCCGCCCGTTCGGCTACTCACAGAATAAGGATACAGGAAAAAAGGGGATTTGTCTAGATAAATATTTTTTTATCGATTCCCTTCCCCCACGCCCGTCTCAAAATTAGAATTGCTGTTTTGCAATGTCGAAAACGGCAGTTCCATCACTCCTTTGTAGGCTCCCTCGGCCTCTGTTGCCAATTTTCCTACAAAGATGTAGTATACGACGGTATGGAAGAAACAAGGCTTCAAACCGATACGGAACGAATCGAGGAGCTTTCCCTCCTTTTCGAGATCAGTCAGATCATAGACCAGAGTATCGACATCAAGCAGGCCATCCAACCGGTACTGGATACGCTGGCTACCCGGATGAGGATGCTCCGGGGAACCATCACTATCCTGAACCGTTCTACGGGGGAAATCTTTATCGAAGCTGCCCATGGACTCACCAGTTCCCAGATCGAAAAAGGGCGGTACAAACTGGGAGAGGGGGTTACCGGAAGGGTGATACAGATGGGAATGCCCATGATCATCCCCAAAGTGTCGGAAGAACCCCTATTCCTGAATAAAACGGGGGCAAGGAAGAACCTCAGGAAATCGGATATCAGCTTCATCTGCGTTCCCATAAAACTGGGAAACGAAACCTTGGGAGCCATCAGCGTAGACAAACTCTTCAAGGAGAACGTAAGGTACGAAGAGGACGTACGTCTCCTTTCCATCATCGCCTCCATGCTGGCACAAGCCATAAAACTCCGGCAATCCTTCTACGAAGAACGGGAACAACTTGTCGAGGAAAACGCCCGTTTGAAAGCAGAACTCCGGGAACGATTCCGTCCCGCCAACATCATCGGGAACTCGAAAGCCATGCAGGAGGTGTTCGATCTCATCGCCCAGGTAGCCAGAAGCGACGCTACCGTGCTGATTCGGGGAGAGAGCGGCACCGGGAAGGAATTGGTAGCTCATGCGATCCACTATAACAGCAGCCGAGCCGACAAACCCTTCATCAAGGTAAATTGTGCCGCCTTGCCCGAAACCGTGATAGAGAGCGAACTCTTCGGGCACGAAAAGGGCTCTTTCACCGGGGCCATCGCCACCCGGAAAGGGCGATTCGAATTGGCCAACGGAGGAACTATCTTCCTGGATGAAATTGGGGACCTTTCCCCCACCACCCAGATCAAGTTACTGCGAGTCCTCCAGGAGCGAGAATTCGAGCGGGTGGGCGGTAACGAAACGATCCGCTGCAACGTACGGGTCATTGCCGCCACGAATCGAAACCTGGAGCAGTTGATGGAAAAGGGGAGCTTCCGGGAAGATCTCTACTACCGTCTGAACGTGTTCCCCATCCATATCCCGCCCCTTCGGGAACGAAAGAGCGACATCATCCTCCTGGTGGATCATTTCATAGAAAAGTACGCCACCCTCAACCACAAGAAGATCCAGCGGATTTCCACACCTGCCATCGATCTGCTGATGGCTTACCATTGGCCGGGAAACGTGCGGGAATTGGAGAACTGCATCGAACGGGCCGTACTTCTTTCTACCGATGAGGTGATCCACAGCCATCATCTACCTCCCAGCCTCCAGTCGGCAGAATCCACCAATACCCGGCTTCACACCACCCTGCAGGAAGCGCTGGACAATCTAGAAAGGGAATTGATCCTGGACGCCCTCAAATCCACCAAGGGAAACATGGCAAAGGCGGCAAAGCTGCTGGGAATCACCGAGAGGATCATGGGATTACGAGTGCAGAAACACCGAATAGATCCGAGAGTGTACCGCGCCTATTCGAAGCATTGAGGGGTATTGCCCAAGGCATCGATGAAACGTCCGCACCGTTCCTTATACTGCTCGTACCGGTTCCGAAACAAGGTTTCAAGGGGAGGAGCGGGTTCAATCAGCTCGTCGAAGGTTACCAGGCTACTGGCAGCCTCATCGAAATCCTTGAATGTACCATCCGCCGTCCGCAGAACGGCAAGGCCGCCTAGGAGTTCCGCATCCTTCACGCGGGGTACCAGGAGAGGTTTTCCTACGATATTCGCCTTCATCCGGTTCCATAGCTGATTGTTCGCCTGTCCGCCGGATACCCGAAGGATATCGATAGCGCATCCCCCTCGCTCCAGTTCTTCCACGATGGACCGAACGGCAAACCCTATCGCCTCTACCACGGCAAATCCCAACTCGGCCTTCCCATGCTCTGTCCCCAACCCCACAAAAATACCCCGAGAAAAGTCCCAGCCATTTCCTAATTGGGCAAAGGGGAAAAAACTAGGAAATTTTCCCGGGGTTCGCAACACCTCCGGCAGAAGCGCCTCGATGGTTTCCATCATGAGATCATAGGCCAGGGTTCTTTGATTGGTAAGGTCTCGGAACCACTCGAATAGCCTTCCCGAGGAGGAAAGCATCCCTGCCAGAGTATAGAGGCCAGGTATGAGGTGGGGCAAACACCGCAGTCGTGGATGCTGGATTCGCGTGGGGATGCATACGTTGATCCCTTCGGAAGTTCCTGCTCGATCGCAGGTCCTCCCTACCCGGGTGGTTGCCGTACCGAGAAGACTCATGAGGTAATCGGGGCCTCCAGCATACACCCTTACGTTGGGTGGTAGACCAAACCGGGAAGCCCCCTCCTTCGTAACCCTTCCGATCAGGGTGGCTGGCCGAATCAGGGGAGGAAAGAGATCCGGAGGAAGTTCGTACCTATCCAGTTCTTCCCTGTTCCAGTAATAGGGATCGAATTCTTCAGAAGGAGATACCGTGACCACTTCTCCGGTAAGCTTCCGAATCAGGTATTCAGGGCAGGTGAGAAAGCGTGTCGTCCGATTATAGGCAGTCCCCGCATACTTCTGGAACCAGCGAACCTTGGGAAGAAAGAGACTTTTACCACCTGGAACGGGATCTTCCCTTCCATCCAGCCAAAGGAGAGCGAAAAAAGTGGGTTTTCCCTCCGCATCTACGGGAATCAGGGTAGGACCCTGCCCGCTAAAGACGATGCATTCGGGGATAGAGGTGGTCAACCGTCCCACTAGGAGCCTGAAGCCATCTTCCCATCTTGTTGGATCGAATCGGTGAAAATCCTCCGTACCTGGATCAGCAATCGGAATCCTTAAAAGCTGTAAGATCTCCCCCTCTTCCGAAAAAACCCCTCCTTTCATCGAAGAGGTGCCGATATCGATGCAGAGGATAGGATGTGCCATGCAAGTATCTACGTTTTCTGTCGACTCAGCAGTTTCTGGATGATCTTCCGATTATCCAGTAGCTCGCTCAAGCTCATATTATGATGAAGTCTAGAGATGATCCGTGCGAACAGGTTGGAGACATCGGCGCTGATGTACCATTCCTTCGAAAGAAGCTTCTCGTCGTGCTGTACTGCATTGGTGCCTATGATCCGGTAGAAGTACCCAGCCTTAAAGGCTTCATCGAAATGTTTCACTGCATCTCCGGTAAAGAGGGGGATACTCACTGCACAGATGATCTGCCTGGCCCCCATGTCTTTCAGTACCTTCATCGCTTTGATGAGGGTACTCCCCGTGCCCAACATATCGTCCACCATGAACACGATTTTCCCTTCCACCGAACCGAGAAGTTTCATGGACACGATGTTGCTATCCTTTGCATTGAGAGAAAAACGCGAATAGTCCCGTTCCTTGTACAGTACCGAGAGGGGAACCCCTAGATTGGAAGCGAAAAATTTATTTCGCTCCACCGCGCCTGTATCCGGTGCCACTACCACTAGATCGGGGTTTCGGAGGTCGAGGATCTCGGATAGTTTTACCAGGATCTGGTAGGAAGCATGGAGATTTTCCAACAGCAGGGTACGAAACCCGTTATAGATATCCCGGGAATGGATATCCAGGGTAATGATCCGTTTCACCCCCAAGAACTCAAGGATCTGCCCTACCCGCACAGCCGTAAGGCTCTCTCTGCCCTTTTTCTTATGCTGGCGACTGTAGGGATAGGTGGGAAGCACGACAGTAATACTCCTTGCCCCTGCCTGGAAGGCAGCGTCAATGGTAACCATCAGGCAAAAGAAATGCTCGTTCACATTCAGCTCATACGCTTCGGGAGAATTGGTGAACCGCAGGGGAAGGTGGTTTTCAACATCCTGCACGATGTACAGGTCCATTCCCCGGATCGAGTGCAGGATTTCAACCTTGAACTCTCCGTTGGGGAATCGGGTATAGGCCGCCGGGATTCGAAACTCGGGGATCCGACAGGTCTCGGTACTACCCCGCTGCACTCCTCTGGGAGACTTTAGATCCTGATTGTAGTTAAGATCTCGGGAGATCTCCTCCTTGGAACGCTCGTACTTTTCTGCCAGCAGAGCTGCCTTCCGTTCGAACCTGCGTTTATAGATACGTTTCAGGTGCTTGATGATGGAATCGGTAAAAGCCTCCCCCCCGGGACAGGCAATGATACCGAGTGTTTCTGGTCGGATATGGCTCATAGGTTTTAAAAACCATACCATACGGTGAAAGGGTGGTCAAGGATCAGGAGAAAAACTGGAATTGCTCCGGGGGCATAGATTTTTTCTTTTTCCTCCGATAGGATAGATGAAAATGACAGGTATCCTTTTATTGATCTTCACAGTGATCCCCTTTACCCTAGGGGCTAATCCTTCCTCTCTTCCCCCCCCGCCCCCTATCAGTTCTTTGGCAGCCGTCCTTATGGACGCCACCACGGGAACCATCCTCTACGAAAAGAATGCAGACCTGCCCCACCCGCCCGCCTCCCTCACGAAGGTGGTTACCATCCATATTCTCCTGGACAAGATTAAAAAGGGAGAAATTTCCTGGCAAACCCCTGTCCCCCTGCCCCCCGAAACCTGGGCCATTCATCAGCCCTCCGATTCTTCCCTCATGTTCCTGGGACCGAACCAGCGTGCTACCGTGGAAGACATCCTGCAAGGCCTTGCAGTAGCTTCGGGAAATGATGCCGCCATTGCGGCCGCTCTATTCGTTTCTGGATCCGTTTCTGCCTTTGCCGAGAAGATGAATCGAGAAGTGGAACGGCTAGGTCTTACACACCTCCATTTCGTGGAGCCCTCGGGCTACGACGCAGACAACCGGATCACGGCCCGCGAATTTGCCCTGTTCCTGAAATTCTATCTGGAAGAACACCCCGAGAGCTTGCAAACCCTCCACAGTGTGCGGGAGTTTACCTATCCCCGGCCAGAAAATGTAGAGAACGGTCAGAAGGTGAGATCCATCACCCAGTTCAACAAGAACTCCCTTGTCTACACCTACCCATGGGCGGATGGGATCAAGACTGGTTTCCTCTACGAATCGGGATTCAACCTGGCGGCCACGGCAAAGAAAAATGGCACCCGATTGTTGGTTGTAATACTGGGTACCACAGGCCCAAATCCCCGGAAAGCGATACAAACTCGAAACGATGAGGCGGTAAGCCTTTTAGAGTATGGATTCGAACACTTCGTGACTATGGAAGTCTCCATTCCGCCCCTAAGCTCCATCCGGGTTTGGAAGGGGGCCATTCCGAACTTTACACCTCCCACTCCCAAGGCGATACCGGTAACTGTACGAAGGGGACGCGAACAGTCCATCCGGGTGGAATGTTCTCAATCGCACTTCCTGGAAGCGCCGGTCCAACCTTCCACTGTTGTCGCTACCCTAAGGGTCTACGATGGGGAAATGGTCCTTCGGGAGGGGAACCTGTTAGCGGGTGCGAAGATCCCCCGAGGTTCCTGGTTCACTGTAGCGAAAGATACGATCCTCATGTTCTTCCGGAAACTCCTCCGTATACCCGTATAAAGATCCTTGACAGCAGGGAAGCATTCCAAGTACATTTTAATTAGGAAAGCCAAAGAATATTCAGGGAGCCTTACCATGGAAACCACGAGATTGAAGGATCTACAGATCGGGGAAGAAGCGGAAATTTTGGGGTACGCTCCCTGCAATCCAGCCTATCGCAATAAACTGCTGAGTCTGGGGCTTACGAAAGCAACCCGTATTCGACTGATACAGAAAGCTCCCTTAGGGGACCCTGTAGAAATCGAAGTGCGAGGGTTTCGACTTTCCCTCCGTAAAGACGAGGCGGATGTCATTCTCCTGAGAAAACTCAATGGGAAAACTTTGCAAGAACAAGGGCTCAAGGGGGAAACAGGGCAGGCTTCGCATGCCCCCGGTCTAGGCCTTCAAAACAAGGGGCCAGGCCCCCACCGAAAACGCTTCCGATGGGGGCTCAAGCGATTCCTCCACGAACATCTCTTCCCGTAAGCTTAGCCAACGCGGACAACTGCCTTGATCACTCCTGTTTCCGGTTTCCTCCATAGGGGAAACTGCTCCGCTGCCTCTTCCAAGCTAGCCGTATGAGTTATAAATCCTTCGGTACTGATCCGACCACTTTCCATGGCGGAAATCACGTTCCTGAAATCTTCCAGCGTAGCGTTTCGGCTAGCATAGAGGGTTATTTCTTTCCTGTGGAACAGAGGATCGGAAAAGGTGATGTCTGCTGTCACGAGGCCTACGAATACAACCCTGCCCCCCTGGGAGGCAAAATTAAACGACTGCATCATCTGTTTGGCATTTCCCGTTGCATCCATCACGAGAGTCGGGTTCTCTCCTCCCGTAAGTTCCAGTATTCGCTGTTCTACGGGTTCCTTGCCGGCATGCACCGTTACATCTGCCTTAGCCACCTGATGGGCATACTCGAGCCTCTTTTCATTGATATCCAGCACGATGACCCGTGCTCCCCGTTCCTTTAGCCCATGGATCACCCCAATGCCGATTGGCCCCGCTCCTACCACAAGAACATTCTCCCCTGGTTTTACCTCCGATCTCCTTACCCCATGGAAACCGATGGAAAAGCATTCTACCAATGCGATATCTTCCACTGGCACCCTGGATGCAGGCACGAGGTACTTGGGTTGGATGGTAAAGAATTCCCTCATTCCCCCATCCGTATGCACCCCAAGACATTGCAGTTCGATGCAACAATTGGTCTTACCGTTCCTACAAGCAATGCACTTCCCACAGTGGAGGTAGGGCAGCACGGCAACGATATCCCCTTCCTGCACATGGGAGGCCTGCCGCCTCGCCTCTTTAGGGATCTCTACCACCTGGACAGCCAGCTCGTGCCCTACGATGCGGGGATAGGAGAAGAAAGGTTGGTTCCCCCCATAGGCATGAAGGTCCGTTCCGCAAACCCCAACCCGCAGAACTCTCACCAACACCTCGTTCCCCTGGGGAACTGGTTTGGGGACCTCTTGGATCACCATTTCATGCGGCTGTTTCAACACCAAAGCTTTCATGCTTCACTCCTTGCCTAGATGGATTGTTTCTTTTCTAAAGAGGGAAAATAGTTCTCCCTCCAACCTGGCTAGTTCATGGTTCCCGGGAATCCTATCCTTAAGGGGAACGGGATTCCTGAGGGAATGGATGATACGGGCAGGTATGGGAGAAAGGAGATGGATCTCGTCTCCCAATAGTAGAGCCTCTTCGATGTCATGGGTAACGAACACCGTTGTCTTCGGGGAAGTGGATCGCAACTGTTGAAAGTTCGAAAGGAGTTGGAATTTCAAGGGGGGGTCCAGCCCCTGGAAGGATTCGTCCATCAGGTAGAGATCCGGCTCGAAGAGGTAGGCACGGGCCATCCCTACCCTTCGGGACATCCCTCCGGAAAGTTGATCGGGAAACAAACCGAGGGCATGTTCCAATCCCATCAACCGCAATACGGTTTGGATCCGTTGCATCCTTTCCGTTAGAGGAATTGTCCGGGGAAGCACGAGGTCGAGGTTCCTCCCCACCGTGAGCCAGGGGATCAACCGCACATCCTGAAAAATGTATCCCACCCGTACTTCCAGAGGGGACCTGCCCCCCACTCGAAGGGTTCCTTCCCGAGGGATCAGGAGTCCTGCCAGAAGGTTCAGGATGGTGGTTTTTCCACAACCGGAGGGTCCTAGAAGAACTGTAACCTCCCCAGAGGGGAATTGGGCGCAAAATCGCTCCAAAACCGTCAGGCCTCCATACGCAAAACTCACCCGATCCAGTTCAACCTTCATGCCAACCTCTTCAATCTTCGAACTATCCACCGGAAGATCGATTCCGTAGAGTAGCTCAAAACCAACGCAGCCAACGTCCAGGCGAAAACCCGCGCGGTCTCCAAACGGAGTTTAGCTTCCTGCATCCCTGTCCCGATACCTAGAAGGGGTTGACTGAGCACTTCTGAAGCCACTACCACTCGCCAGGAAAGACCCAGGGCAGAGGAAGCCCCTCCCACAAGATAAGGGAGGATGGAAGGCAACACTACATAGAGGGCTCGCCTCCATCGGTCGATCCGGTATACCCTGCTCATCTCGAGAAGCCGATGATCCACAGCCAGAATCCCTTCCGCCACATTGGTGGTAATGATGGGAAACCCCATGAGAAAGGCTACGAACACGGGGACCGTTTCCGTGGGAAACCAGATGAGGGCCAAAAGAATGATGGCCAACACAGGGGTCGATTGGATACTGGTGAGGAAGGGCCGAAAGAACTCCCGGAGAACGTACGATTTTCCTGCCAGGACACCTACAAGAAGGCCGCAAGCCAGGGAAAGGAGAAAACCCGTAATCCCCCGGACCAGGGTGGCACCGAGGGATCGGTAGAAACTGGAAGCGTGAAGCAGCCCCCAGGTTTCCTTCAGGGTATCCTCCGGAGAAGGAAGGATAATGGCACTATCCATCCACTCCGAACCCAGTTTCCATAGCACGAGGAAACTCAAGAGGGAGAGGATACGGATAGGAAGAAGGGATCTCTTCCCCTCAGGGGACTGCATAGAACTCCGAATCGGGGAGCTTGCCGCCGATCGATTCAGGAGCGAACTGGAGAAGGATCTTGAGGAACCGTTCAACCACCGGTCGAGCTTCCTTAGCGGGTACGAAAGTCAGGTTGCACCTGGGGATGGCATCCTTCGCATCTTCCCGTTCGATCCCCAAAGACAACTGGCTTGCCAGGATCCCCGCCTCTTCGGGATGCTTCTTTACCCATTCCTGGGAGTCCCGATAGAGGGAAAGGAACGAATCTATAAGGGGTCGATAGGTACGGAGAAACGAAGCCTTCACCACGAGGGCTGTCATGGGATAGGTAGGCGTGTCGGGATAGAGAGCCCTCCATTCTTCCTGCAGATCCGAAATGATACGGGCATCCGGACGTGCTCGTAACACCTTCGTGGCAAAGGGCTCGGGTAGAACGCCCGTCTTTTCCCTTCCCGCAATGAGGAGCTGGGCAAGTTCGACGGGAGCATACCGGAACTCCACTTTCACCTTATCCTTCAACCCTTTGACTTCCAGGATATGCCTAAGGATAAACTCGGGCGTGGAACCTTTAGCCACATTCTGAATTCGATCCAGGGTTTCCAGATTCTTCACAGTAGGATCGGTAGAGATGCAGTACAGCACTCCGTTCCCTATGATAGCGGCCAATACATAGGGAATCTTTTTGTTGTATAGGTTAACTGCCACATTGGCAGGTAGGGCGGCTAGATCGATTTCCCCATTCACCAGGCGAGGAATTACCACATCGGGAGAAGGGTAGGCAACGTACTCGGTTCGCACACCGCTATCCAGAGTCGGCTTTTCCTGGAACAGCTTGATCATCCCCAAGCCCGTGGGTCCTTTCAGGGCAGCGATCCGAACCACCTCGGGTTGCGAAAGAAGGGGTTGCGACAGAAGGGATAGGACGAATGTAAGTAACCATGCCTTGACAAGGAAGATCGTTTTGTTTCGAATCATAGGAATCCTCCTTCGGTCCCTATTCTACTCGCACTCTAACATACCGCTTTTTTCCTGCCCGGAGCAACAGGATCCCCTCCTGCAGAAAGGAGGTATCGAGTTTCGTTTCCAGATCCGTCACCTTTCCCTCGTTGACGAATGCTCCCCCTTGCTGGATCAGCCTTCGAGCTTCGCTTTTGGAAGGACAGAGCCCGGATTCCACGAAAAGATCGATGGCGAGAATCCCCGCTTCGAGCCTTTGGGCAGGGATTTTGTGGGTGGGGACCGCATCCGCCTCTCCCGCTATCCCCCCTTTTCCGAAGAGGGCCCTTGCCGCTTGCAGGGCCTTGTCAGCCTCCTCCTTCCCATGGATCAGAGCGGTAACTTCCCAGGCCAGGCGTTCCTTTGCCTGATTGATGGCGCTGTCCCTGGCAGATCCCAATGCCTCGCATTCTGATACGGGAAGGAATGTAAACATGAGGAGAAACCGTTTCACGTCGGCATCCGTCACATTCCGAAAGTACTGGAAGAACTCGTAGGGACTCGTTAGGGCAGGATCGAGGAACAGAGCCCCTTTCTCCGTTTTTCCCATCTTCTTCCCATCCGAGGTGGTGACCAGAGGAAAGGTGAGGCCGTAGGTTTCTGCCCCGCGGATCCGCCGTATCAGTTCGATCCCTGCCACGATGTTTCCCCACTGATCATCGCCCCCAATTTGAAGTCTACACCCGTACCGGTCGTACAATTGAAGGAAATCGTAACTCTGGAGGAGTTGATAGTTGAACTCGATGAAGGAGAGACCCGTTTCCAGCCGTTTTCGGTAGGCTTCGAAGGAGAGCATCCGATTCACCGAAAAATGCACCCCTATATCGCGGAGGAAATCGATGTAGTTCAAATCCGCAAGCCAATCCTTGTTGTTGGCCGTAAAGGCGGTTTTTCCATCGAACCCGATGAAGGCATCCAACTGCTTCCGGATTCGTTCGGAGTTCTCGTCGATCTGCTGGTAGGTCAACATCTTCCGCATTTCGGTTTTCCCCGAAGGGTCGCCGATCCGGGCAGTGCCCCCCCCTATGAGGGCTATGGCGATATGACCCGCTTCGTGCAAGTGGCGAAGGGCAAAGAAGGGAACCATGTGTCCGATATGGAGGCTGGGCCCCGTAGGGTCACACCCCACATAGAAGGTCACCGGCCCCGCATCCATCAAAGCGGACAACCCTTCCAGATCCGTGCACTGTTGAATGAACCCCCGCTCCTGTAAGGTCTGTAAGGCTCTGTTCATTACACACCCACCCTCTTGTACTCTCGAATGCTCTGACGAATCGCAGGAACCAACTCCTCGATCTTCAGGCGAATCTGCTCCATGGAATCCCGGTATCGGAGGGTAACCGTCCCATCGTCCTTCGTCTGGTAGTCCACAGTCACGCAGAAGGGAGTGCCCACTTCATCCTGCCGGCGGTACCTCCTCCCAATCGATCCGGACTGGTCGTAGAAGGTGGTATAGTGTTCCCGGAGTTCTTCTACGATCCGCCGGGCAATTTCCGGAAGGCCGTCCTTCTTCATCAAGGGGAACACTCCCACCGTAATGGGAGCGATCAACGGATGGAACCGCAGGACCGAACGGGTTTCCCCATCGGGAAGCTGTTCCTCCTCGTAGGCATCGGAGAGTACCATCAGTACACTGCGGGTCAAACCTGCGGAAGTTTCGATGATGTAGGGAATGTACCGTTCCTTCGTTTCCTCATCCAGGTAGGAAAGGTCCTTTCCCGAGTATTCGCTATGCCTCCGAAGATCGTAGTCCGACCGGTTGTGCACTCCTTCCAATTCACGCCACCCCATGGGGAACTCGAACTGGATGTCGTAGGCATCCTTCGCATAGTGGGCCAATTCATCCGGACCATGGCGATGCCATCTCAGTTTGGAGGGCCTGATTCCCAGCTTGTGATAGTACTCCATCCGTTTTTCCCTCCAGTAGGCGAACCACTTTTCATCCTCTCCCGGCTTCACGAAAAACTGCATCTCCATCTGTTCGAACTCGCAGGTCCGGAAGATGAAGTTCTTCGTCACGATTTCATTTCGGAAAGCCTTACCTACCTGGGCAATTCCAAATGGAATCTTCAAACGGCTTGTCTGCATGCAGTTCTTGTAGTTCACATAGATCCCCTGGGCAGTCTCGGGGCGTAGGTAGACAATGGAAGCGTCGTTTTCCACGGGCCCGATGTGGGTCTTGAACATCAGGTTGAACTTCCGGGGCTCCGTCAACTGACCCCCGCACTCCGGGCAGATCCTTTTGATCCGATTCTCTTCCGGGATCATATCTTCCCGGAACCGCTGCTTACACTGCTTGCACTCCATCAAAGGATCGGTGAAATTTTCCACATGTCCGGAAGCTTCCCACACTTTCGGATGCATGAGGATGGCCGCATCTAGCCCTACGATATTCTCGTGGAGTTGGGTCATCTCCTTCCACCAGAACTGCTGGATCCGGTTTTTCAGTTCAACTCCCAGAGGACCGTAGTCCCACGCGGAGGATAGCCCTCCATAGATTTCACTGGACTGAAACACGAACCCACGCTGTTTACATAAGGATACCAAAGTTTCCATCGTCAATTCTGCCATGCTATTCTCCCTTTCTTTTTTCTAAGGGTTCTGTTGCCCCCTAAGGAACTCTAACGTATGTGTTATTGGTGAATGATCGTAACGCTCTAACCAGAAAGAAGCTCGAGGGCTTTTTCTATTCTCCTCATCGTTTCTTTTTTCCCGAGAATCCGGATCGATTCCATCAACGGAGGCGAAACAGAGGAACCGGTGACAGCCACCCGTAAGGGCATCAGCAGGTTCCCCAACTTTATCTGTAAAGATTCCGAGAGGTTACGGAGGAACTCTTCGCTCTGTCTAGGATCCTCCTGGAACCACTGATCCATCGTAGAAAGAAGGGCTTCGAGGCTCTTCCGTGCCTCCTCTTTACTCCCCTTCTTGGGAATCAAGGCTTCCACAGGATAGGGCTCCAGTTCCTTGAACAGGAATCGAACCCATTGGGAAGCATCGGTCAGAAACTTCAGTCGCTCCTGAATCAGGGGAATGACTGCGGTGAGTTTTCTGTCCTCCTCTTCGGTAACGGGATCACCGAGAATACCGTCCCGCTTCAGGAAGGGGATCAGCTCTTGCTTCAGTTTTTCCCTATCCCGTTCCCGGATATACACCCCGTTGAACCATTCGAGTTTCTTGTAATCGAACACCGCAGGGGCTTTGTTCAACTTATCCAGGGTAAAGAGTCGTTCCAGTTCTTCCTTGGTAAAAAGTTGCCGGGAATCGTCGTAGGACCACCCGAGGAGGGAAATATAGTTTATGATGGCCTCGGGCACGTACCCTGCGTTGCGAAACTCGATCAGGCTCGTAGACCCATGTCGCTTGGAAAGTTTGTGTCCATCGGAACCCATTACCATCGGCAGATGGCAGTATTCGGGTGGCTCCCACCCAAAAGCCTGGTAGATCAACACGTGAAGGGGACAGGAAGGGATCCATTCCTGCGCTCTCAAGATATGGGTGATCTGCATATGGTGATCGTCTACTACGTTGGCCAGATGGTATGTGGGAAAACCATCCGATTTTAAGAGCACAGGATCCGGATTGATATCCTTGTTCGCATGAACCACCGTACCGATCAGCCGGTCATGGAAGGTGGTAGTCCCCTCGAGGGGTATTTTCAACCGGATCACATACGGTTCTCCCGCTTCTTTCCTCTTCCGGGCCTCCTCCGGAGAAAGATTCCTGCAGAATCGGTCGTAGCCGATGGGTTGTTTCTGTTTGATCTGCTCTTCCCGGAGTTTTTCCAGGCGCTCGGGACTGCAGAAACAATAGTATCCTCGGCCAGCCTCCACCAATTTTTCCGCATGTTCCCGATACAAGGCTGTCCGTTCGGATTGGAAATAAGGACCATAGGGCCCGCCCACCCCAGGTCCCTCGTCCCATTGAATGCCCAGCCATTCGAAGGTATCGTAGATATCCTGCAAGGCTCGCGGATCGTACCGTTCCCGATCGGTGTCTTCTATCCGCAGGATGAAGGTTCCTCCGGAAGAGCGGGCAAAGAAATAGTTGAACAGGGCAGTCCGTACCCCCCCTATGTGCTGTAACCCTGTCGGGGAAGGTGCATAGCGAACACGAACACTCATGGAAGGTCCTTTTTCTAATCTTCTAAACTATAGGAAATGTTTGGGGCATTATAATCTAATGGCGGACTCGGTTCAAGAGATACAGGAAAACCATCGAGAAGAGATAGACGATTACGTAGGTAAGGTTTAGCCCTACCACTGGTAGAAGCAGAGCAAGGAGAAGATACAACAGCAGAAGGTTCAGCACACTGTAGGAAAACCCTGTAATGACTCCTGGATACACCTTTGGTCCTTCCTCCACATGGAGGAAGACCAGTACCTGAAAT
>Ga0078972_1001537_pt1 | contig 85460 bp, 69 predicted proteins | sample YelNatPaOPGAMG01_FD_67568 | JGI IMG/M metagenome (GOLD analysis project Ga0078972, IMG submission 67568) | Hot spring thermophilic microbial communities from Obsidian Pool, Yellowstone National Park, USA - OP-RAMG-01 (SPADES assembly) (version 2) | ecosystem: Environmental > Aquatic > Thermal...
TAGGCCTTTGTGCCAGCCACATAGCCAAGGTCTGTTGCTGATTCGCGGCTGTCGTTTTCCTCTTGGTCCTGATCCTCATAGCTATCAGGATCTACGCTGCCAAACCAATCCTTATCTGTACCTGCCTTTGTGTCATTGCTGGCCTTGGAATCAGGACCCGTATTGACCAGCCTGGCTATGACATAGTACTGCCCTGCCTTGGGTATGGCAGGTACCTTTGCAACGAGGGTCTTATCTATAGTGCCCTTTGATGGTATGTCATCGTCATATGTGTCTGAACCGATCAGGATATCGGTCGCCCCGATCTTGTTGTCCGAGGATAGATACCACTCGACGGTCCATTGGGCGGTTTGGTCAACAGGTCCATTGTTCGCGACCGTTACGCTCCAGGTGACGTCGTCATGGATCTGGGCAGATTGCCAGACGCTGCTGTCAACTGCTGTTGGCTGCAGGTCCGGGATGGGGGCGACGTCGATCTTGACCTGTACTGCTGAGCCTGATGTAGATTCCCCGTCAGAGGCCTTGACCTTGAATGCATTCAGTAGGCCGTTCTTACCCGCAGGTGGCTGCCAGGTCCAGGTCTGGCCTTCCCCTAGCCTGGCCCCCGCACTAAGATTGTTGCCTTGTGCGTCCTTGAGTGTGCCGCTGCTGACAGAGTCGAGCTGGAATTGTATCGGGTCGCCGTCAGGATCCTGTGCATCCGATGCAGCCAGTAAGGCCTCGTACGAGATCTGGTAAGGCCAATCCTGGGACGCGCCGGTCAGGGTTTCGATACTTGTCAAGGTCGGTGCGTGGTTGAGGGGCAATTGGTGTATCTTGGCCACAAAGCCGTCGCCACTGATGTCGTCATCCTCTTCTGGGTCAGCGCCGATGGTAGCACCAGCATAGCTGGTGTCGTACCCGCCACTTACCCAACCTGAGGACTCCGTCTGCCCTGCCACCAAGATATTGTCATCATGGTCGATGGCCACCGTGTAGGCCTCCTCGGCCTGGTTGCCGCCAAGGTATGAACTCCACAGGTGGCTACCATCCGAGGTGAGGGCCAATATGAAGGCATCGCCATTGCCATTGTAGGTGGTGTCAAAACCGTCCTTGACCCACCCGGATGACTGTGTGCTACCCCAAACGAAGATGTCGCCGGAGCTATTGATCGCTACGCCATGGGCCCAATCAAAGTTACTTCCACCGATATATGTCCCCCAGAGGACCTTGCTGCCATCCTTGTGGATCTTGGCGGCAAAGGCATCTGGTTCCTTCGTACTGTTGCCAGCAAAGCTGGTGTCATAGCCACCCTTTATCCATCCTATGGGCCCGCATGCCCCTACGATGACAGGATTACCCGAGCCATCTATCGCGACGTCGAAAACGGCATCTGGATAGCTATCGCCGATGTATGTGCTCCAGAGGTGATTGCCGTTGGCATCAAACTTGATCAAAAAGCCATCGTAAGGCGGATAGCCGGCGATACTGCCTCCCTTGTAACTAGTGTCGAAGCCGCCTGATGTCCAACCCGATGAGCTGGTAAAGCCTACTACATAGGCGTTGCCATCAGCATCGACAGCAATCGCATTGGCTGAATCACCGCCCTTGCCCCCGATGTAGCTGGCCCAGAGGACCTGCTGGCCATCTGGTGAGAGCTTGGCTACAAACCCGTCACCTGTATCATCCTCGGCACCGCCGTAGGTTTTATCCCACCCATTGGTGATCCAGCCGCTGGATTGCGTTTCGCCACATACGAGGATATTGCCATCCTTATCTATAGCTATGCCATAAGTCTCCTCATAATTGGCACCACCGATATACGCCTGCCAGATCATATTGCCGTTACTGTCGAACTTGGCGACCAGGCCTTTGGAGCCCTCGTTGTCATCCGGGATCTCAACGCAACCTGTGATATAAATATTATCATTGCCGTCGACGGCGACCCTGTTGCCGTATCCGTTCAAGACGTACTGAGTCCACACCACCCCACTGCCGTCGGGTTTGATCTTGGTCAAGACCACCCTGTCTTGGATGTAGGGCTGGCCGTCTGGTGCATACCCTGTAATGGCGCAATCCTCGCCTAGGGCGTATATGTAGCCTTGGCTATCTGTAGCTATGCCGTAGACGAAGTCGTCTGATTCGTTGCCCACGTATGTAGACCACAGCAACTCCGCTCCGCTTAGCAATACCCTCGGCTCCAGCTGTTCGACCTTGGGAGCTGGGCGGCCCCTTGCTGCACTGTGGAGCAAACCTGCGATCTTCTTGATCACCCAATCACAAAGGTGCATTGTCACCCTCCTTTCGAATATAGCCCTTCCTTGGGTTAGCACAATAAATTGTACATCCACCTTAGCCTTCATACAAGTGTATTTAGGTTGCGTCAAGAATCTCCTGTACGCTAGCATGCCAGGCCAAGGAGGTTATAGTGCATAAGTTGCTGTCATACAACTGGTTAGGCTTGGTCATGTTGTCGGTCAGACTGGTTTTGGCTTGGCATGCCGATGGTCACATAAGGTCGACGGCCATTGTGGTCGATTATGTCAGGTCGGCTGTTCAAGATCGATCTCGGCTCAGACTGCCTCTATCAGGCAGTACCCCGGTTCGCTACAATTCTCTGGATCCCTGGACCCTTCTTTGCCATAAGGTTACCACATTGGCCTCTGGTATCCGACATGCCCGTGTTACGATCAGATAGACCAGACCATATGTGGGGACCGCGATGCCTGCTGCAGCTACAGGATGGAGTCGCACCAGCGTAGGCCTTGTCAAGGTTACTACCATAGCTGCCGAGAGGGCGGCCAACCAGACCAGCATCAGGAAGCCTGGCGACAATCCTATCCTGCCAAGTCTTCGGTTTATACCCCTCTTGAGCATGGAATACTCGATTATGGCGGCCATCGCGGATCCTGCAGCCAGGCCTACGATACCCCACCTTTCAGATATCCCTGTTGCAGAAGGCAACCAGAAGGCCATCGCCAGCCCGAGCATGGTCGCAGTTGCCACGCGAACGAGAGAGAACCGCAATGGTGTCCTGGTATCCCCAAGTGCATAGAAGGCGGCAGAATAGAGTCGCGAAAGGGTAGATGCAGGCAGGCCAATACTAGCTGCAGCCAATATGGCCCACACATATCCTGCATCTGCAGGGCCGAACCTACCTGATCTATAGATAGCCCCTACGATAAGGTCGCCCAATGCGACAAAGCCGACGGTAGATGGTACCACCAGGTATGCGATCCTTCTTAGGCCAGCGTGCAACCTCTGGCAGGCCGATTGACCAGCCCCATCCTTGCACGCAGCATCGCTCGAAAGTGCTGGAAGCTCGGCTGCAGACACGGACATCCCGAACAGGCTTACCGGAAGCAGATAGAGGGTCTGGGCATAGCCAAGTGCGGCAAGGCTGCCTGAGGGCAAGAAACTGGCGATAATAGAGTCTACATAGCCACTTATCTGGACGACGCCCCTTCCTATGATCACCGGTATGGCATTGACAAGGACGTATCTAAGGCCCTCGGTTGCAATGTCCATCGATGGTCTGATTAGACCTGCAGCCTTCATCACCTGTGGTATTTGGACCGCGATCTGCAGAAGGCTGCCGAATACAGCGCCCCAGGCAGCCATGATGGCAAGTCTGGGCAATGGGACCTTTGGGCCGCAGTACAATAGTGCGGCTATGATCGCCCCATTCCACATTACTGGTGCTGCATAAGAGACGAAGAATCGGCGGTGGCTGTTGAGTATCCCTAGGCAAAGGGCCGACATGACCAATATCCCCGTGCCAGGGAAGAGGATCCTGACCATAGTGATCGTCAATTGCCTCTTCTGACCTGAAAAGCCTGGGGCGAAGAGGTCTGTCAGTACTGGGGCCGTCAGGAGTCCCAAGAGGACGATGCAAGAGACGATAAGGCCCAACACACCGGCCGTGGCCTCGACCAGCCTGGTGGCCTGCTGTCTCTGGCCACGGGCCAGCATGCCTGCATAAACGGGTATGAATGAGGCAGAAAGTACCCCTTCGCCAAACAGATTCTGCAGAAAATTCGGGATCCTCAGGGCAGCCCTGAATGCATCAGCAGCGTCGGTATTGCCGAAGTAATGGGCAAACGCCCTATCCCTGATCAGGCCAGCGATCCTGCTGAGCAGTATGCCTGTGGCCACAAGCAGGGCTGCTAACCCTGTCTGGCCGTTGTGGGTCTTGTCTGACATTCAAGCCACAGACAACCCTTCGAGGCCCAGAGGGCCTATATCGTTTATGCCTTTTGTCCGCAGGAGGCCATGGACCTCCTTGCAGCCGCTGCTACTGCCTCGGCCGTGATGCCAAACCCTTCGTAACATCTCTTGAACGGTCCAGAGGCCCCAAAGCCGGACATGCCCACAAAGATCCCGTGGTCGCCTATCCACTTATGCCAGCCCAACTCCACCTGGGCCTCAACTGCAACCCTCGCCCTACATGCAGGTGGCAGGACCTGATCCTTGTAGGATTGGGGTTGCCTTTCGAAGAGCTGCCAGCAGGGCATGCTGACCACCTGTGCCTTGATCCCTTCCTGTGCCAGGCTCCTGGCAGCCGCAAGTGCAATATGGACCTCTGAACCTGTGCCTATGATAATGCAATCTGGCTGTTCCTGCCGTACCAAGACATACGCCCCTCTTTCCAATTGACTGGCAGGGCCATATGACGCCTGGTCAAGGACGTCTACATTCTGCCTGGTAAGGAGCATGGCCATAGGCCCATCGCGATGCTCGAGTATGTACCTCCATGCTTGGGCGGTCTCGTTTGCATCTGCAGGCCTGAAGACCAGCAGGTTCGGTATGGCCCTCAGTGCCGCAGCGTGCTCGACAGGCTGGTGTGTAGGACCATCCTCGCCCACACCTATGCTGTCGTGTGTCCAGACGAATATGGACGGGTACCTTGCCATGGCCGCAACCCTGACTGCAGCCCGCATGTAGTCGCTGAAGACCAGGAACGTACCGCCGTATGCCCTCAAGGGCTTGGTGACCGAGATGCCGTTGAGGATGGCACCCATCGCATGCTCCCTGACACCGAATCTGATATAGCGGCCATCGTAGGAACCCTTCTGGAAGTCCTTTGCACCCTCGAACCTGGTATTGTTGGATGGGGTCAGGTCTGCCGAGCCTCCTAGCACCAATGGCAGATGTCGCATCAGGGCATTGAGGACCTTGCCAGAGGCCGCCCTGGTGGCCATGGGTTTGGCAGGATCGAAGCTGGGTAGTAGCGATCCGATATCCACGGGCAGCCTGCCTTCGATGCCGTCGATTAGTTGCTTGGCCAGATCCGGATATGCCTTTGCGTACCGATCGAAGAGCCTCTGCCAGGCCTGGTGTGCCTTCTTGCCCCGATCGATGCAGGTCCTCATGCGATCGTATACCTCCTGCGGCACATAGAACTGCTTGTCTGGGTCCCATCCGAAGGCCTTCTTCATCTGCCTGATAGGCTCCTCGCCTAGCGGTGCGCCATGTGCCTCGCTGGTATCCTGTCTGCCCGGGCAGCCATATGCGATGTGGGTCCTGACCTTGACCATGGTCGGCCTGCCCCTGTAGGCCTTTGCCCTACATATGGCATTCTCGATGGCCACCAGGTCGTTGCCGTCACCATCCACCACGATCACATTCCAGCCATATGCCTTGAATCGCCTGGTCACGTCCTCGGTGAACGACAGGTCTGTTGGGCCATCTATGCTGATATGGTTGTCATCGTATATCACCACCAGGTTGTCCAGGCCCAGATGGCCTGCAAGGGAACAGGCCTCTGATGAGATGCCCTCCTGCATGCACCCATCCCCTGCAATGACATAGACCTTGAAATCGAAGAGCCTAAAGCCATCTCGGTTGAAGTATGATGCAAGGTATTTCTGGGCTATGGCCATACCGACTCCATTGGCGATCCCCTGCCCCAATGGGCCAGTGGTGACCTCGATGCCAAGCTCAGGGTGATACTCTGGATGGCCTGGGGTCTTGCTTGCCCACTGCCTGAAGGCCTTGAGGTCGTCCAAGGACATGTTGTAGCCCGTCAGGTGCAGTAGCGAATAGAGCAACATGCTGCCGTGGCCAGCGGAAAGGATGAACCTGTCGCGATTCGGCCATTGTGGGTCTAGCGGGTTGTGCCTGAGGATCCTGGTCCATAGCACATATGCGGTAGGGGCCATGCCTATGGGCATGCCAGGATGGCCTGAATTGGCCTTCTGCACGGCGTCTGCAGCCAAGAACCTTATCGTGTCTATACAAAGCCTGTCTATATCTGAGCTCATCGTCTACCTCATCAATCTGACTATATTCACCTTGACCGAGGCCGGTAGGTTAACCTCAGTTGGCCCGAACCGCAACGGTTTTTGCTACGACTTGACCTGCCGGGCCTTTGACCTACAATCGCTCCATTCGAACAAGACCAGATGATGCTCAAGTCCTGGACAAGTGTATTGCTCGTGGCCGTTTGTTGCCAGGCCCTGTGGGCAGTTGGGCCTGATCGAGGGCCGGCCACCAGGTATCTGACCCAAGATGGGGCCTGGTGCTGGTTTTCAGACCCACGGGCGGTATTCTATCATGGCCTGCATCGCCGCACATATGGGGGTTGGATCACCAGCAAAGGTGATGTCCAGGTGTTCGCGTATGACCACCAGACCGGCCAGATCCAGATCAGGACCATCCATCAGGCCCTGGAGGTGGATGACCACGACAATCCAGCCGTACTGATCCTCCCGGACGGCAGGATCGCGGTCTTCTACACCAGGCATGGCGGCAAGGAGATGTTCATGGCTGTCACTACTGGACCGGAGGACATCACCTCCTGGCAGCCGGTCAGGGTACTGCCGTTCAGGCCGGACAGGTTCGGGATATGCTATAGCAATCCCGTCATGTTGGCGGGGCAGCGCAACAGGATATACCTTTTCTGGAGAGGCCTGGATTACAAGCCCACATTCTCTTGGTCGGATGATTTTGGTCAGACATGGGCCGATCAGAGGCAGTTGATCACCAGCACAGGGGCAAGGCCGTATCTGAAGGTCTCGACCGACGGCTCGAGGACCATCCACCTGGCCTTCACCGATGGTCATCCGAGGGACGAGCCAACCAATAGCATCTACTACATGGCATACAAAGACGGTGTCTTTTGCAAGGCAGACGGGACCTTCATTGCAGACATCAATGGCCTTCCTATCGACCGCAGGTCTGCAGATGTGGTCTATGATGGCCAGAAGGACAAGGTCAGGGCATGGGTCTGGGACGTAGCTGTGGATGTCAAAGGCAGGCCGGTGATCGTCTATGCCAGGCTCCCTTCTGAGACGGATCATAGGTATCACTATGCCTGGTGGGATGGACGGGCCTGGCAGGATATAGAGCTATGCAAGGCAGGCAGATGGTTTCCACAGACCCCTGAGGGTCAGCCCGAGCGCGAGCCGCACTATTCGGGTGGTTTAGTGTTGGACCATGAGGAGCCATCGGTGGTCTATCTTTCCAGACAGGTCCCGGATGGCAATGGCAGGTTCCAGATCGAACGTTATCGGATCGAAGGCGGTCTGGTACAGCAGCAATCCATTATCGCCGCCGACCCTGGCATTGACCATGTAAGGCCGTTTGTGGTCCGCGGTCATCAGGAAGGTGGACCAACGGTACTTTGGCTTTGTATCCAGAGGTATCGCCACTATACCGACTATCTGGCGTCGGTCGGGATGGCGTTCATGGATCAACCACGGTGACTTGCGTACCTTGGGCATTGCGGTTATATTCCCGCTGTTTCCATCTCGCTTCATAGGAGCCGCAAATGGGTCTATCATTGTTGGTCAGTCTCGTAGGGCAGATGGTCATGGTCGGCGCTGGGACCGTCGATGAAGGGCTCGTCCAGCGGGCGGCCGCCCTTGAGCCCAATGCCATAAAGGCGGTGATGATGGCAGTGGCCGACTGGCAGCTTGCCCACCCTGTGGCCAGGCGGAGGACCGATTGGACACATGGGGCCTTCTTTGCAGGGCTCTGTGCACTGGCCCAGATGCCTGGTGGCGAAAGGTACCTCGATGTCCTGAAGGGCTTTGGTCAAGAGAATCATTGGCAGCTCGGCCCCAGACCATACCATGCAGATGACCATTGTGTCGGCCAGATGTACCTATGCCTATATAGGATATACAAGGATCCAAACATGATCGGTCCCCTTAGGCAGCGGTTCGATTGGATCCTGGCCAACCCTTCGGATGTGACCCTGGAGTATGGAGCGCAACAGGGCAAGGACCGTTGGTGGTGGTGCGATGCCCTTTTCATGGCCCCTCCAGTGTGGGCAGGTCTGGCCCAGGCCACAGGCGACAAGAGGTACCTAGAGTTTATGGAGCAGCAGTGGTGGGCGACCACGGACTACCTCTACGATAAGGCTGAGCACCTCTACTTTAGGGATAGTCGATACTTCCAGAAGAGGCAGGATGGCCAAAAGGTCTTCTGGTCGAGGGGCAATGGCTGGGTCTTTGCGGGTCTTGTCCGCGTGATCGAGCAACTGCCTGCGGACCATCCTGGTCTGGATAGGTTCAGGCAGTTGTACGCGCAGATGGCAGAGAGACTCCTGGGCCTACAGCAGTCGGACGGGCTCTGGAGGTCCGGTCTGCTCGCCCCCCAGTCATATCCTTCGAAGGAGTCCAGTGGCAGCGGGTTCTTCTGTTACGGGCTTGCATGGGGCTGCAACAGGGGGATGCTTGGTCAGCCATATCGTGCTGCGGTAAGGAGGGCCTGGCATGGGCTATTGGGTTGTGTACACCCTGATGGCAAGCTGGGGTTTGTGCAACCAATAGGCGATGCACCGAGCCAGGTCAGCCCTGATGCCAATGACCTATTTGGCACAGGTGCATTCCTCTTGGCAGGTAGCGAGGTCTACAGAATGGCCTGCACTTCAGACAGATAGGAGGTCCACGATGGAGGTCAGGTATCTACCAGATCCAGTGGCATTCAAGGGCCTTGATACGGACCAGTTGAGACAGAACTTCCTGATAGAAGACCTGTTCATTCCGGACCAGGTGAGGCTCGTGTATTGCGATTGTGACAGGGCCATCGTCGGCTCTGCGGTGCCCGTCAAGGGCGAGCTATCCTTGGAGGCAGCTAGCGAGCTGAGGTCTGATTTCTTTTGCCAGAGGCGGGAGCTGGGGGTGTTCAACGTAGGTGGCGATGGCCAAGTCACTGTAGATGGAAAGGCATACAGGCTCGCAAGGTTGGATTGCCTCTATGTGGGCCGGGGGTCCAGAAAGGTAGGTTTTCGCAGCGATCGCCAATCGGAACCGGCAAGGTTCTACCTGCTGAGCTTCCCTGCACATACTGATCACCCTACAACGTTGATCGGTCGTTCCCAGGCGCAGCTCGTCAAGCTAGGTTCCAATGCCCAGGCAAACAACAGGACGATCTACAAGTACATACACCAGGCAGGTGCAAGGAGTTGCCAGTTGGTGATGGGCTATACGGAGTTGGAGACAGGTAATGTCTGGAATACCATGCCGCCCCATACACATGCCAGGCGCATGGAGGTGTACCTTTATTTTGGGTTTTCTCAGCAAGATCGCGTCTTCCATCTGATAGGGCCGCCAGATCAGACAAGACACATCGTGGTTGCGGAAGGGCAGGCGGTACTATCTCCTAGTTGGTCCATACACTCCGGTGTAGGGACTGCTGCCTATAGCTTCTGTTGGGGTATGGGTGGCGAGAATCAGGCCTTTGATGATATGGATGGATTGAGGATATCGGATTTGAGGTAGCAGGTATGATATTGGATAAGTTCAGGCTCGACGGGAAGGTTGCGATCGTCACTGGTGGTGCTCGCGGCCTGGGCCGCGGCATGGCCATAGGTCTTGCTGAGGCTGGGGCAGATATCGCGTTGGTAGACATCTTGGATATGTCTGAGGCCCAGGGCAAGATAAGGTCATTGGGCCGCAGGTGTATTGCGATCAAGGCGGATCTGGCAAGGAGGGAGGACATAGAGAAGGTCGTCAGCCAGACCGTCGATCAGTTGGGCAGCATAGACATATTGTTCAACAACGCAGGTATCATCAGGAGGGCACCATTCTTGGAATTCAGCGAGAAGGACTGGGATGAGGTGATGGATATCAACATAAAGGCGGTCTTTCTGCTCAGCCAGGCGGTTGCCAAGGTCATGGTCAGACAGGGCAGGGGCGGCAAGATCATAAACACCGCCTCCATGCTGAGCTTCCAAGGTGGTATATTGGTGCCTTCTTATACCGCTTCCAAGAGTGCGGTCATGGGGCTGACCAGGCTCATGGCCAACGAGCTTGCGGCATATGGGATCCATGTCAACGCCATTGCCCCAGGCTATATGGCCACTGACAATACCAAGCCACTCCGCGACGACCCTGTACGGAGCAAGGCCATATTGGATCGGATACCCATGGGTCGTTGGGGTACGCCAGAGGACCTGCAGGGCGTTGCGGTCTTCTTGGCTTCGGCAGCCTCTGACTATATGACTGGTTATACGGTGGCAGTGGATGGCGGTTGGCTTGCGAGGTAGCTGATGATGTTGAGGATAAGACCAGCAGATGAATGCAAGTATGATATCCTTTCCCTGGGCGAGGTCATGATCCGGCTAGACCCAGCGGAAGGGCGTATCCATACCACAAGGTGTTTTAGGGTTTGGGAGGGCGGGGGTGAGTATAATGTAGCAAGGGGCCTGAGGAGGTGTTTCGGCAAGAGGGCGGCAGTGGTGACATCCATACCCGACAACCCTGTTGGCAGGCTGCTCGAGGACCTGATACTACAGGGCGGTGTCAGTACCGAGTATATCAGGTGGGTGCCTTTCGATGGTGTGGGCAGACGGGTACGCGTGGGCCTGAACTTCACTGAAAGGGGCTTTGGCGTCAGGGCAGCGGTTGGGTGTTCGGACAGGGGGCATAGCGCTGCGTCTCAGATGAAGAAGGGGGATGTAGACTGGGAGCGGATATTCGGCCAGGATCGGATCAGGTGGTTCCATACCGGTGGTATCTTTGCAGGCCTATCTCAAACCACTGCAGATGTGATCTTGGAGGCAGTATCTGCTGCAAAGAGACACGGCACGGTGGTATCCTATGACCTCAATTACAGGCCGTCCCTTTGGAAGGATATAGGTGGCAAGGAAAAGGCCATCGAGGTAAATCGATCGATAGTTCCGATGGTTGATGTCCTTTTGGGCAATGAGGAGGACTTCTCTGCTGCACTTGGCTTCAAGGTGGAAGGCCTGGACGAGGCCTGTTCCAGGTTGGATGTGACAGGGTTCAGGCAGATGATGCAGGAGGTATCAAGGGCCTATCCAAACATAAAGGTGATCGCCACGACCCTGCGTAATGCAAAGACCGCTACGAGAAATGACTGGGCCGCGCTGCTCTACATGGATGGCCAATTCTACCAGGCCCAACTGAGGGAGGACCTGGAGATACTCGACCGGGTAGGTGGCGGCGATAGCTTTGCTTCTGGCATGATATATGCATTCTTGGAAGGTAAGTCCCCGCAAGAGGCGGTTGAATATGGGGCCGCGCACGGTGCCTTGGCCATGACCACCCCTGGCGATACCAGCATGGCGACACTTGCCGAGGTTGAAAGGGTCATGAAGGGTGGTACGGCCAGGATCTCCAGATGAAAGGAGGTGACTATGGCCTTACACAGCCGACTAGAGACCTTGCTCACCATCAAGAGGCTTGGTTTGGTCCCGCTCTTCTACCATGGTGACCTGTCAGTTGCCAGATCCATAGTAAAGGCGTGCGTGGATGGCGGGGCCACAGTGGTGGAGTTCACCAACAGGGGTGACCGGGCGATAGAGGTCTTCAGGGAATTGGCGGAGTTGAGGGACAGGGAGATACCATCGTTGATCATGGGTGTTGGGTCGGTCTGCGATGGGCCGACTGCAGCCATCCTGATCAATACTGGGGCAGACTTTGTGGTCAGCCCATTCTTGGATGAGGAGATAGCGAGGGTCTGCAATGGCCGCAAGGTACCTTATATGCCTGGCTGCGGCAGCCTGACGGAGGTGCACAAGGCCCATCTCTTGGGCGTTGAGATCTGTAAGGTCTTCCCAGCAGACTGTGTTGGCGGGCCTGCGTTCATCAGGGCCGTAAAGGGGCCTTGTCCCTGGGCCGACCTCATGCCTACTGGTGGTGTCGCCCCTACCTTGGAGAGCATCAGTAGCTGGTTCCAGGCAGGGGCTGCATGTGTGGGCATGGGATCTAACCTCATCACGCAGGAACTGGTGCAGAAGCGGGACTATGCAGTATTGGCCGAGAGGGTCAGGAATACACTTGCATTGATCAAACAGGTCAGGGGTGGCTAGGTAGGAAAGGTGGCAGACGAGATTGTAAGGCTTCGGACCCCTCTTGACGAGCAGCTGGTACGTTCGCTCAGGGCTGGTCAGCAGGTAGCCTTGTCAGGCCAGATCTATACGGCAAGGGATGCAGCACACAAGAGGTTCTGCGAAGCCATGGCGAAGGGCCTGCCCTTGCCGTTCGAACCTAGTGGGGCGGTGGTATACTTTGTAGGTCCAACCCCAGCAAGACCTGGCCGCGCGATAGGCGCTGCAGGACCAACTACCGCCTCGAGGATGGACCTATTTACGCCCATCCTGCTTGCCGCCGGCCTGAGGGCCACGATAGGAAAGGGATATCGCTCCACCGAGGTCAGGCAGGCCTTGGCCAGATATGGGGCCGTACATCTGGCTGCCATAGGTGGTGCAGGTGCGTATCTAAGTCGGTTCATCATCAAGGCAGAGCCCTTGGCCTATCCAGACCTGGGCCCTGAGGCGGTCTTGTGCTTGACCGTCGAGGATCTTCCTACATTCGTTGCATATGACAGCCATGGTGGCACCATATATGTAAAGGACAAAGGATGAAGGTTGCACTGATAGGACCTATCCAGTCTGGCAAGACCACATTGCTCGCTGCATTGACAGGCAGACCAGTCGGGCATCTTGTGCCAACGGCAGTCAATGAGGGGATCGTATCCGTACCTGACGAGCGGTTAGACTGGTTGGCAGGGCACTACAAGCCCAAGCGGGTGACCTATGCAGCTATAGACTGCCTGGACATGCCAGGTCTTGATCTGCAGACCGAGCATGGCCGTGCGGCTGCGAGGAGGTTGGTCAGCCAGGCCAGGGCAGCGGACATGTTGGTCGTGGTCGTCAGGGCATTCCAGGACCAATCGGTGGCCCCATATCGTGGCCGGATTGATCCGAGGGCGGACCTGGCAGAGATCAGGACAGAGCTACTGTTTTCCGACCTGGAGCTGATCACGACACGGATAGACAAGCTTGCAAAACAGGTACACAAGCCCACACCGACCCAGGCCCAGGATAAACTGGAGCTGGCCCTCCATCAGCGGCTTCAACAGGCCATAGAGTCAGATAGGCCTATCAGCTCGGCCATCCAGAGCGAGGCCGACAAGAAGATGATAAGGTCATTGGCCCTGCTTTCCTTAAAGCCGATGGCAGTGGTCGTAAATATCGGGGAAGGGCAGTTGGGCGCAGCTCATCCGATCGAGGATATCTGTGGTCCCGATGTGCCTGTCTTGAGCCTATCTGTCAAGCTGGAGTATGAGCTGTCGCAGCTTGATCCTGATAGCAAGGCGGAATTTATGGCTGGCCTAGGGATAGAGACCCCTGCCATAAACAGGTTCGTCAAGGTCTGTTATAGCTCCCTGGGTTTGATCAGCTTCCTGACGGTGGGTGCTGATGAGGTAAGGGCTTGGCCTATCCCCAAGGGTACCGTGGCCTTGGACGCCGCCGGCCGCGTGCACAGTGACATGAAGCGGGGTTTCATAAGGGCAGAGGTATTCAGATTCGATGACCTCAAGGCCTTGGGTAGCGAAAAGGAGCTGCGCGCAGCCGGTAAGTTCAGGTTGGAGGGAAAGGACTACGTTGTCCAAGATGGCGATATTGTACATTTTAGGTTCAATGTCTGATCGGTTGGATGGGCGATGAAGGCGGCTGCACTCGTTGGACCGGGCCGGATAGAGTTAATAGAAAGGCCCAATCCAGGCCCTCTGGGAAACGGGCAGGTCCTGCTAGAGGTGAAGATGGTAGGGATTTGTGGATCCGATATCCACTATTTCGAGACCGGCAGGATAGGGGATGCCAAGGTCAGCTATCCATTCGTACTTGGCCATGAGTTCGCTGCAGTGGTCAAAGAGGTAGGGCCTGGCGTGGATAGACCGAGGCCGGGTGATACGGTTGCGGTAGACCCTGCAATCTCTTGCCGCGAATGTGATCAGTGCAATGCAGGCAGGTTCCACACCTGCCGTAGGCTCAGATTCCTCGGTTGCCCTGGCCAGGCCGAGGGATGCCTCTGTCAGTACGTGGTCATGCCGAGCCACTGTTGTTTCGTGGTCCCGGATGGTCTTGACATTCGAGATGCAGTACTGACCGAGCCGCTGTCTATCGCGGTCTATGCAATAGACAGGGCGGGCTTGAAGCCAGGTATGGACGTGGCCACATTGGGTGCAGGGCCTATCGGCCTTTGTTGCCTGCAGGTGGCGAGGGCCATTGGTGCAGGTAGGTGCCTGGTGACGGATCTCTTGGATTGCCGCATCGAGGCGGCAGGTGCGCACGGTGCTGATTGGGCAGGTAGGCCGGAAGGACTGAGCCAGGCGGTCAGCAGGCTTGCCCCAGCAGGGTTGGATGTGGTGCTGGAGGCCGCTGGCCAGCAGGCTGCTATAGATCAGGCGATCGGGATCCTCAGGCCAGGTGGTGTACTGGCAGTGATAGGTATACCGAGGACAGACAGGATATACATCAATATCCACACCGCTAGGCGTAACGAGGTCGACATCGTCAATATCCGCAGACAGAATAACTGCACACAAAGGGCCATCGACCTGATCGGGGATGGTAAGGTCGAGGTTGGGTTCATGGCTACTCACACCTTCACCCTGTCACAATGCCAGCAGGCCTTTGAGTTGGTTGCTGGTTACAAGGATGGGGTGATAAAGGCCATGGTAAGGCTATGATCAAGGCCGCACTGATCAGTGTAGGAAACGAACTGCTGAAGGGGCTTGTGGTAGATACCAATGCAGCCTTCTTGGCCAGGCAGCTTTGGTCTATGGGGATCGTGCCTAGATACCATCGGACCGTAGGCGATGTTGTAGAGGACATCCTGTCTGCAATGGAACAGGCCGTTACTGATGCAGATGTGGTGATCGCAACAGGTGGGCTCGGGCCTACTGCGGACGACCTGACACGGCATGCCATTGCCAGGTTGCTCGGCGTAGAGCTGGAGTTACGACCGGAATTGCTGGACCAGATAAAGGCCAGGCTTGCCAAGGTTGGCAGGCAGATGTCAGCTCTAGACCAGATACAGGCATGCATGCCGATGGGTACACAGGCCTTGACCAACGATCTTGGCACAGCAGCAGGTATCCTCTGTCGAAAGGGCCATTGCCTGATCGTGGCCCTTCCAGGGGTGCCTGCAGAGATGGAACGGATCTTCTCCAGTTCGGTCCAGCCCATCCTAGGTCAGATGACCGGTAGGGGCCATGTGGTTGTGCGGAGGCTGCATTGTTTCGGCCAGCCTGAATCGGCTATCGCGGAGGTGCTCGGCTCGATGATGGATAGGGGAAGGAACCCATCGGTGGACTGCACCGCTAGCTATGGCCAGGTCACCATATATATCACTGCTTGGGGCCAGGATATGGGGCTTGCAGAGCAACTGGTTGGAGGTGACGAGGCAGTTATCAGATCCAGGCTTGGCCGTACGATCTTCGGTGTAGACGAGCAGACACTGCCTGGTGTGGTGGGGCATGGTCTTTGCCAGGCAGGCAAGACCCTGGCGGTTGCCGAGTCTTGCACCGGAGGGCTCTTGTCCAAGATACTGACCGATCAACCTGGTTCAAGCCGGTATCTCTTGGGTGGTTTTGTCGTATATAGTAATAGGGCGAAGTCATTGGAGCTTGGGGTGGATCAGGCCTTGCTTGCCGAGCATGGTGCGATAAGCCCACAGGTTGCGCAGGCCATGGCCTCTGCAGCAAGGGCCAAACTGGGCTGTGACTACGCCATCTCTATCACAGGCGTGGCAGGTCCAGACCAGTTGGAGGATAAGCCTGTCGGGATGGTCTTTGTCGGGCTGGATGGGCCTGAGGGCCCACAGGTCCAGTGTCTGAGGTTGTCTGGTGACCGCTGCAGTATCAGGATGCGGGCGGCCCTTACGGCCTTGAACCTGCTGCGGTTACGTCTGGGTCTTTGACTTGGATGGCATTTTAGGCTATAATCTTTGTAAGTATCTGAGCTTGCGGAGGCAATTGCCAGACTGAAAGTCGATGCCAGGTGCAAGAAAACATCTAGGTGAGATCCTTCTAAGGGCAGGTGTGGTAGAGAAGAATGCCCTCATAGAAGGTATAAGGCAGGCCAGGACGACCGGCAAACGGCTTGGCCAGATACTGCTCGAAAAGGGACTGTTGGATGAGGAGACCTTGACCAAGGCCCTGGCCAAGCAGGCAGGCCTGAAGTACGTCAATCTGGATAAGATCAGCATCCCTCCGGACTACACCAAGCTCATCCCTGAGGACCTGATCAAGAGGCACAATATCATCCCGTTGAAACTCGAGAACCGAAGGCTCCAGTTGATTATAGGCGACCCCTTAGACCTGGATATGATGGATGCGGTTCGCCTGCGTACCGGTGCAGAGCTGGAGTGCTTCCTGGCAAGCCCATCCAAGATCCGCGCGTTCCTGGAAAGGAGTGCCGACGAGGTAGCCACTCAACAGCACGACGAGCTCAAGCATAGCATCGATGCGACTGCAGCGGAGTTGGCAGAGTTTGGCAGCGAGCTACAGGCGGAGGTCCTGAGGGCGGAGGCCGCGGGCTTTGTGGACGATGGACCTGTGGTCAGGCTGGTGAACCTGATCATCGACACAGCCTGCAGGATGAGGGCCAGCGATATCCATGTTGAGCCTATGGCCGACCGGGTCAGGATCAGGTACCGGATTGATGGGGTATGCCTGGAGAAGGATAGCCTTCCAAAGGCCATGCAGGCGGCACTGATCACTAGGCTAAAGATCCTCTCTGGTATGGATATCGCCGAGAAGAGACTGCCCCAGGATGGCCGAATCAAGCGGAATGTAGATGGTCAGGACATAGACTTCCGTGTCTCATCACTACCTGCCACACATGGCGAGAGCGTGGTGTTGCGTATCCTCAGGCCCGACTCGGTCAATATCGGTATAGGCGCCCTTGGGTTTGAGCCCGACAACTATGAACAATTCCAGAGGATCATACGCAGGCCCAACGGTATATTCCTGGTGACAGGTCCTACAGGTAGCGGCAAGACCACCACCCTCTATGCAGCACTACAGGAGCTGAACAAACCCGACAAGAAGATCATTACCGCTGAAGACCCGGTCGAGTACAACTTCCCAGGCATGAACCAGTGCCAGGTCAAGGAGGAGATAGGCCTGACCTTCGAGCGGATCCTCAGGGCCATGCTCAGGCAGGCACCCAATATCATCCTGATCGGTGAGATCCGCGATAGCGTGGTGGCAGATATCGCCATTCAGGCGGCACTTACAGGGCACCTGGTATTTAGCACCTTGCACACCAATGATGCCTGCAGTGCCATAACGCGTCTAATAGACATGGGCGTCAAGCCGTTCTTGGTGGCTAGTTCTATCCAGGCCATCATGGCACAGAGGTTGATCAGGGTCATATGCAAGAACTGCAAGACCGTAGATCCGAACCCTGACCCCAAGTATATGCGCTTGATTGGGATAACGGAGGAGGAGGCCAAGAAGTACACGTTCTATAAGGGGGCAGGCTGCAGCGCATGCCAAGGTACCGGTTATAAAGGCAGGCTGGGTATCTTCGAGATGGTAGAGATGAATACCAGGCTGCGTGAGCTGGCCTTTAGGAAGGCCCCTACATCCGAGCTAAGGGCGGCTGCAAAGGCCGCCGGTATGAGGACATTGGCGGAGGATGGAAAGATAAAGGTGTTGAAGGGTATATCTACCGTCCAAGAGGTCGCTAGCGTCGCGCAGGTTGAGACGGCGATGGTCTGATGGTTCTTTTTTGGGGGAATACATGGCAACAATAAACATGGACAGGCTCCTTCAGGCCTGTGTAGAGCAGAATGCCTCAGATATACACATCACCGTAGGTAGACCACCAGTCTTCAGGATTCACGGCAGGCTCAGGTCCTTGGAGACCAAGGTCTTGGAGCCTGATGATACAGTGGCCCTGATGAAGAGCATCACCCCCGAGAGGAACCAACAGGAGCTCCAGGAGGAAGGGGGCACCGATTTTGGGTTTGCATTTGGCGATGCAGCAAGGTTCAGGGTCTCGGTCTTCAAACAGAAGGGCAATGTCTCCATGGTCCTGAGGTTGATCCCGAGCCGCATCATGACCTTTGAGGAGATAGGCCTGCCGAAGATCGTCACTGCGCTGTGCCGCAGACCTAGGGGTATGTTCCTGGTTACCGGACCAACGGGTAGTGGCAAGACCACCACATTGGCCACCATGATAAACTACATAAACGAGAACCTTGACCGCCATATAGTAACCATCGAGGACCCGATCGAGTACTATCACACCCACAAGAAGTCTATCATCAACCAGAGGGAGGTTGGGGTGGATGTCCCCAGTTTCGATGAGGCACTCAGGAGAGTCCTGCGTATGGATCCTGATGTGATCCTGGTCGGCGAGTTGCGAGACCTAGAGACGATCGAGGCTGCCATCAGGGCCGCCGAGACAGGTCACCTGGTCTTCAGCACCCTCCACACTACAAGCGCGGCAGGCACCATCACCCGTATCATAGACGTGTTCCCTGTCAACCAACAGGAGCAGATCAGGGTCCAATTGAGCAGTAACCTGATCGCAGTCCTATCGCAGGCGCTGTGCCCCTTGGCCACGGGCAAGGGTAGGATAGCCGCCTATGAGTTCATGGTGGTTACCCCTGCCATAGCCAACCTCATCAGGGAGAACAAGACCTACAGGATAGACTCGAGTATCCAGACGGGAAAGAAGCTGGGGATGCAGTTGCTGGACGAGCATCTCTGGCAGTTGTACGACGAGGGCAAGATCTCCCTAGAGGAGATGCTAGACAAGGCCCGGCAGCCTGGCGCGTTGTACGATAAGGCCAAGGCCAAGGCTGCTTCCAAGGGCAAGGTGAAGGTTGGGGTCAAGACGGCCATAGAGAAGGAGCTCGAGGACATAGGGCCTGTCTTGAGGACATAGGCTATGAGGGTGGCTTAGGGGTGTTGAGCTGTATGGCCTATGTACCGCATACCAACTGTCCAATTCTTAATTTCCGTTATATCCGAGGGTTGCTGCGGTACAATCATTATAGAGGCAGGTATGGTAGATGGCTGTTGATACCAAGACATTGAGATTACCCCCTGTAGACCAGCTAAAGGCGAGGCCTGTAGGTAGGGTCCTTATAAAGATGGGCCTACTGACCAGAGAGCAGGTGCACGAATGCCTCAGGATCCAGAAGGAGCGAAAGGGGGTAAAGATAGGGCAGGTCATGGTGGAAAAGGGGCTTGTTAGTTCAGAGCAGCTCCAGATCGCCCTGGCCGCCCAACGGGGCATAGAGTATGTGAATTTGGATGGTTTGATGGTCCCACCCGACGCCCTTGACAAGGTGCCTGCCCAGATGGCCAGGAGCTATCGCGTTCTGCCATTGGCCTTCAGTGCGGCGGGGAATGAGCTGACCATAGTCATAGATAGTGCGGAAAACTTCAAGGCCATCGACGATATCCAGACCCTGACTGGCCTTAAGATCAAGGCCAAGATCACGGATCCCCAGGCCTTGGACAAGGCGCTGAACAGGTACTATCCTGAGAAGGGGGCAGAGGACAACATCAAGGACCTGATTGCCGAGATCCAGGGGGATCAGTTCCTTGCGGAGTTCGAGGGGCGTAACCAGAGCATAGACCTCGAGGACCTCAAGGAGCTGTCGGAGTCGAACCCGGTAAAGAAGCTTTTGAATCTGGTCCTGTTGCAGGCTATCAGGGACAAGGCCTCGGACATACACTTCGAGCCATTCGAGAACGAGTACAGGATGAGGTACCGCATAGATGGCGTCCTGTACGAGATGGTCCCTCCGCCCAAGTACATCGCGGCAGCCTTGAGCTCGAGGATCAAGGTCATGGCCAACCTGGACATCGCCGAGAGGCGCCTGCCCCAGGATGGCCGTATCTCCCTGACCGTTGGGGGCAAGCCCGTTGACCTGCGTGTCAGTGTACTACCGACGATGTTCGGCGAGAGCGTGGTGCTCCGTATCCTGGATCGGTCCCAGGTAAGCTTCGACCTGGAAAAGCTGGGCTTCAGACCTGAGGAGCTGAAGATCTTCGAGCAGTTGATACACAAGCCCAACGGGATCATCATAGTGACAGGCCCGACTGGTTGCGGTAAGACCACCACACTTTACTCTGCCCTCAATGCCCTAAACGACATAGAGACCAAGATCATCACCACCGAGGACCCCGTTGAATACGATCTAGATGGGGTCATACAGGTCCAGATCCGTTCCGACATAGGCCTGACATTTGCAAGGTGTCTGAGGTCTATATTACGTCAGGACCCGGACATAGTCCTCGTAGGTGAGATCAGAGACCTGGAGACGGCCAGGATCGCTGCCCAGGCGTCGCTGACCGGTCACCTGGTCTTTACTACCCTGCACACCAATGATGCGCCAAGCTCTGTAGCCCGCCTGTTGGATCTGGGTGTAGAGCCCTATCTGCTTACTGCCACATTGGAGGGTGTAGTGGCACAGAGGTTGGTCAGGAGGATATGCACCTACTGCAAGACCGAATACGAGCCTACCGATGACCAGCTATTCGAGCTGCAACTGACAAGGGAACAGGTCAAGGGCAGGAAGTTTTATTATGGGAGGGGCTGCTCTAGGTGCAACAACACCGGCTACAGGGGCAGGATCGCCATATTCGAGATCATGGTGCTCAACGATGAGATCAGGTCACTGATCATGGAGAAGGCCTCCACCAATATCCTTCGGGCTGCTGCACAGAAGGCCGGTATGAGGTTGCTTAGGGAAAACGGCCTTGCTGCTATATACGACGGTATCACCACCATCGATGAGGTGGTCAGGGAAACGATAATCGAGGGTTGATCATGCCGGTCTTTGAATACATAGCACTGGATTCGAAGGGACTTGAGGTAAGGTCTGAGATAGAGGCCCTGACCGATAAGGACGCCATCACCAAGATCCGCAACCTCGGCTATTTCCCGACCAAGGTCCAGCCCAAGGGTGCTGCTAAGGCGGCCCCAGCAAGGGCAGCGGCAAGGGCTAGGCCAAGGCGCGGTTCAAATGCCAGGGTAAGTGTCAAGAATATCACCCAGTTCTGCAGGCAGTTGTCCACTTTGCAGGATGCTGGGCTGCCGATACTGAGGTCCCTGAGGATCTTGGAAGAGCAGCAAAGGAAGGGCAGCTTCAAGAGGATCATAGGTTATGTAGCCGACGACATAGAGGGCGGCTCTACCCTTTCGGAGGCACTGGCCAAGTATCCGAGGGCCTTTGACCGTCTGATGGTCAGCATGGTTGCTGCAGGCGAGGCTGGGGGCGTGCTGGACCTGATCCTGGCCAGGGTGGCAGACTTCAAGGAAAAGAGCCTCAAGCTCAAGGGCCGTGTAAAGGGTGCATTGGTCTACCCCATCGTGGTATTGACCGCAGCCTTCCTGATCGTGCTGGGCCTTATGAAGTTCGTGATCCCGCAGTTCCAGTCGGTCCTCACAGAGATGGTCCAGGGCAAGCTCAATCCAGTAACGACCACGGTCTTGGCCATAAGTGCATGGATCGCAGGTGGTCAGGGTTTGATCGTGCTGCTATCGATCCCATTTGGGATCATCATGACCCTGAAGATCCTTAAGAGATTCAAGCCCACCAGGATGATCCTAGATTCGATCGCACTTCGGCTGCCAGTCGTAGGGCAGCTTGTGGCCAAGATATCTGTATCCCGCTGGACAAGGACTTTGGGCACATTGATAGGTGCAGGCGTGCCGATATTGGATGCCCTGAATGTCACGCGTGAGACGGCTGGCAATGAGGTCTATGCGGCCTTGCTGACAAAGATCCACAATTCCATCCGACAGGGAGATACATTTGCTGGCCCGCTGCGGCAGTCAAGGGTGGTGGATGGGATAGTTGCTAACATGGTGGCGGTTGGAGAGGAGACGGGCGACCTTGACAAGATGTTGTTGAAGATCGCCGATAATTACGACGAGCAGGTTGACGTACTGGTTGGTTCTATGATGTCTTTGTTGGAGCCTGTCATGATCATCTTCTTGGGTGCAACGGTTGGTACGGTGGTCTTGGCAGTGTTCCTGCCGATGATACAGGTAATCCAGGGTCTAAGCAGTTCCTCTGGAGGATAACTTATTGCCAATATGCCAAACTGACAAGGAGATGCCCATGAAAGATTCAAAGCGCGATAGATCAGTATCTAAGGCCTTTACGATCATAGAGTTGCTGACGGTGATGAGCATCATCGTCATCCTGATAGGCCTCTTGGTCCCAGCAGTCAACAACGTCAGGAAGTATGCCCTAGGGGTCAGACAACGTGCACAGTTGAAGGCCATGGAGGATGGATTGGAGATGTTCAGGAATGACTTTGAGGATTATCCTGATTCGAGGGCAGTGGATGCCTCGGGCCAGGCATACTATTGTGGGGCCATGAAGCTGTGCGAGGCCCTTATGGGACAGGACCTCATGGGATATCACCCTGGCTCTAGATTCCTGGCAAGCTCCATATACCAACCAGGTGGCGTATATCGGCTGGCAGTGCCCAGCGACGACAATCTCAAGCAGAGGAAGGGCCCCTACCTTGAGCCCGAGAAGGTCAGTGCCCATATGCTCACCGACCTCTATCCGGCCGCTGTACTAGCCGGGAGCCGTTTTCGTCAGGGGCAGTATCCGACCGATCGAATGTTCGTGCTGTGCGACGTATACAAGCGGGCTGAAAACCTCGATCCTAAGGGTACCGAGACCAAGATCGGTATGCCTGTGCTCTACTACAAGGCAGATCCTGCAGGGATGATCCACGATCCTAATGACCCAAGGTTCACCGCCTGGCCTGATGTCACGAACAACAATGGTTTTATCTACAATTACAACGACAACATCGACATACTGACCCTGGGTATGCCATGGGACATTTCAGCTCGTAGGCCACACAGGTTGGCGGACCGCATGACCTTCTATTCGCAGACCCGCAACCCGCAGTTTGATTTTTCCGGCACTGGTGCAGGAAGGCCATTTAGGTCCGATACCTTCCTGTTGATCTCGGCAGGTTGGGATAGTGAGTTTGGAACCGGGGACGACGTGACCAACTACAAGCAGTAAGCTATGGTAGGTGAAGGCAGTGAGGCTCAAGGGCGTAACCATCGTTGAGATCATGACCGTCGTGGCCATCATCGCCATATTGGTCGGGATATTGATCCCTGCCACCCAGATGGCCAGACGTGCTGCACTCAACGGAAAGCAGAAGATGCAGATGGCTGCCATAGAGACTGCATTGGTGGCATTCAAGAACGATTATGGCGACTATCCCCCATCCGAGACATCGATCGCTTCAGGCCAATTCTATTGCGGTGCCCAGAAGTTGGCAGAGGCGATGGTCGGAAGGGACATGATGGGCTTTGACCCCAATAGTTGCTGGTCCGTGGATGACGGGGCATACAAGAATACAAGTGGCCGTCGAGAGCTTTACCTAGATCCTGATACTGCCAATGCATTCAGGTTGGGGTCTGGGCCTGGGATTGTCGGGCTTTTTGATCAGGATAAGCTGTGGAACCTGGCTGCTGCGAGCTTTGTGTTGTGCGATGTATTTACACAATACCAAGTCGTATATACCGAAGGTGCCACCGTTCGGCAGGTCCGCGTAGGTTCACCTATACTGTACTACAGGGCCAACCGCCTGGGTAGGACCAGCCAGGAGATCTATAACTACGAGGATAATTTCCAACTCATCCTGGCGAAGGAGAATATCGATGTGCTTGCCCATGGCAGATCCAGACTGAGCCCATGGGGGCAGAACGCCCCTGACAGACAACGTGCATTCTATTCGTTTATCCGCGATCCAAGGGTTCCCATACCTGACCCTACCAACAAGCCATCCGATGGCAGACCATACAGGGCAGACTCATACCTGCTCATATCTGCCGGGCATGACGGCATATACGGGACTAACGATGACGTGACCAACTTTGCCAGGATAGGCGGCCCGTAAGGTGAGATGCTATGGTGAGGTCTGTGTCCAGGATTGCGGTGACACTTGTGGAGATGCTGACGGTCCTGGCGATCCTGGTCATCCTCGCGGGCGTGGCTGGGGTGGCCTTTTCCAGATGGGATAACTATCTAAAGCAACAGGCCACCAAGGGCCTGATGCTCATACTGGATGGGGCCCTGACGGAATACTGGCAGGTTGAAGGCGGATTTCCAGCACCTAGCGGATCGTTGACCGAGGCAGCTGCCAGGAATCAATTCCTTTTGCAGTCGCTTGAGGCAGTAGCTGCCAGCAGGCAGGTCTTGGAGCGGGCAGATAAGGCCTTGTTCAAGGATCTTTGGCCGAAGGATAAGCCGGATGGTCTCCTGGAGGTCTATGATCCATGGCAGACGGTCTTGGATTATACGTACGTACCACCAGACAGCCTACCTGTGATTCGATCTGCAGGTCCCGATAGGGTATATCAGACCGGTGACGACATCACCAGCAGGTAGGTAAATGCGGATAGGCACATGGCGATTCGAAGATCAGGCCTGACATTGGTGGAGTTATTGGTGGTGGTGGCGATTATCGCTGCCATGGTCGGGCTTGGCCTACCTGTGATGAAGGCGGTCTTGAGGTCCTTCCAATCCGAGGATTCGACAGCGGTACTGGTCCAGACGGCCTTGAATAGCGCACGTGCCATGGCAATGGGACAGCAGAGGTATGTCGGCATTAGGTTCCAGCAGGCCTACTGCCCGCCAAAAAGCCCAACGGAGGCCCGTCAGTACCTCATCTTTATTGTATACTCACCAGATGCTGACCTTGCCTCAAGGTTTAGGGCCGTTAGGGGACTGGAGCCCATACCATTGCCTGAATGGGCGGCCGTGATGGATATGGAATTCTCAGGTCCTTTGGTCGGCAGGCAAGGACCAGTAGGCCCTGGCGAGTGGGATGACAAGGTCCTATCGGATCCGGATGTCCTGAGGGATCTGGCGACGTTCTCCATCGTCTTTGGGCCGTCTGGAAGGCTTGCCTTCAAAGAGGTCTGTGTTCGGGATGCTGGGCAGCTGTTCAATAGCATCTCTAAGGTGCAGGGTGGGGTAGGGATGTTCGTACAGGATGACCCTGACGCCAAGGACCTTGGACTTGCAAAGGAAGAAAGCAGGGACCGATTCTTGATCTATGATAGGCAGGCCTTTAATGAGGCCCTGCGTCGAGGCAGGCCTTTGAGCGATTGTCTGAATATGGTTTTGCAAAGGCCTTGGTACGTGAATCCTTATTCTGGCAATCTTGTACGGGGCCGATAGATGGCAGTTCGTTTACCAAGGGGTTTCTCGTTGACCGAGGTCCTTCTGGCGGTTGCCACGGTGGCTGTTGGTATGCTGTTCATTGGTGGGGCCTTTGTGCTAGGTATCCATTATGCCACCATTTCTACCGAGCAGACGATAGGGGCGGCCGTTGTCCGCGAGGCCGTTTGTACTGTTCGGCTGCGAGGCATCTTTCGCCACGATCTACTGGCGCAGGATCGGCATTTGCCCTACACCCAGGATAGATCCGGCAAGGTCTTGAGCGTGGATGATAGGCTCTATCCATCGATCGGCAGGCTTGCTCGCCAATATCGCCAGTACTACTGGCAGGCCTTGTGCAGGGCCGATCCGTTAGATCCTTGCTCGGTCTTGCTGACGGTCTTTGTCTGTAGATCGACCCTGCAGTCAGATGTGGACCTGCCTGAACCTGTACAGGTCCAGATCAATGCCACTGCAAGGGGCCTTTGTCCAGAACAGGCAGGATATGTATATGATGGCGGGCTGTTAGTAAGGGATGCCGATGGTCTTATCTGCAGGGCAAGGCGGCTTGCTGACCAAGGGCAGGAGCTTTTCTCGATTACGCCAAAAGGTCAGGTTCAGGATATGTCTGGTCGATATTGGGTGATTCGCTCGCCTGATGGAAAGGGAAGGGATCCTACTTTGGCCATCTATCAGACCAGGCTTAGCCTGCCAGATTCGAGGCCTTCTGTACAAGTTCAGACCAGTGCAGGTGGGGGGCTGTGAGCCTATGGTAGGTGGCAGGCACAAGGGTTTGTCGCTGGTGGAACTGCTGGTGGCCATTGGCCTTATGGCAATGGTCATAGTGATGGCCGGTGTGGTCTTTCGCATAGCAGTTCAGACCACCAGGCTAGCAAGGGCCAATGCAGAGGTCCTTCAGAGGCTGCGGGTCATAACACAACAATTGGATGCGGACCTTCGTGGGCTATATAAGCAGGGCGAGGTCTTCATAGGCTATGTCGCGCGTAGGGACCCGAATGCCATAGGTGGCCACAGAAGACTAGACAGGATGATGTTCTTTACAACTGGTGGATTCAGGTCGGCCAAGGCGGGTCTTTCGGGGGCGATCTACGGTCAGGTGGCCAGGGTCGGGTATCTCCTTTCCGAAAAGACCGGCGATCATGGTACACTGGTCCGCTTCCAGCATGTCCTCACTTCAGACATATCCTTGCCAATTCCTGTGGACCCCAACACCACTGGCCCTGGGCCTTGGCAGGCCTGGGCCAGGAATGCGCTGTTCCAGTACGATCGATTGACCATACAACAGTGGATGCAGATGCCTTATCCTGCCAAGAGGGCAGCCATCCTCGGTATGATGGGTGTAGATATCGAATCTGGGACGGTGGACGACCGTTATGGGCCTGGCGTGGATCCTGCTGATCCATGTTCTCGCGACCTTGTCCTAAGCGATCTTGTGAGCCAATTCAAGGTCCAGGCATGGTCCGAACGGCTCCAAAGGTGGGTACCGGAGATAGATCCAGATGGGGATGGCTCGCTAGTGGATTGTGACCTGTTTGCATCTGGTAACCTACTCGACGAAGAGAAGGCGGGCTATGTTTTTTTTACCACTGAGCCCACAGGCCGAGTGTGGTTTGGGCATGGGTTGGCAGGTCTTGCAGTAGATGTGCCTTCAGCGGATTTCTACGACGTCCCCGGTCTAGGCAAGGCGCTGAAGTTTACGCTAACGATCCATGATTCTAAAGGGTTGATCAAGGGTGGAAGGACCTTTACATACGTTGTGTACCTGGATAGGTAATCGCAGGTTTGGATTGAGGCATGGATCTGCCTTGATCCTGACGGTGGTCTTGACGAGCCTCCTGGCAGTGATAGGCGTTTTGTTTGCGCTGCTGTCCAGATTGGACAGGATGGCAGCAACGGCCATGGTACAGGAAAGGCAGCTCGACCTGGCCACGGATGCAGTGATTGGATCGATAGGTCGGCAACTTGTGCTAGATGCCCCAGGTGTAGGGGCAGCCGAGTACTACGATTATCCAGATCAGAACGATCCATTTCTGGCCTCGCTCGAGCCATCTTTGCTGAAGGATGGGACTGCAGTTTGGGCCCAAATCAGCGATCCAACCGGTTACATAAGGGCCAGGGGATGGGTGGCCAGGGATGTAGCCATCACCACGAGCCCTGGCGTACCTGCATCAGAGAAGGAGCTGTTCTATGCCTACCAGTCGGAATACAGGCCTATAGCAATAGATCCGTGTACTGGTGAGCCTCTAGAGCAGTTGGCAGATGCAGACGGGGATGGGATCGCAGATGCAAAGTGGACCCTGCTTGAGGATCTTTCCACATCCACTGGCAAGCGTTTCTATCTTGCTACGAGGATCATAGACAACTGCGGGATGTTAAACCTGAACACCAGCTACAGTTTCGACCCGAACGATCCTTGTTTGAGCGATGGTCTTCACCAGATGCAGGTGGATATGCTCTATCTTTCCAGACGCGGTAATAATGGTGGACCTGTCGCAGCCTCGAAGGCATTGATGGCGGTGAGGAGCCCTGGCCAGGCGGACTGGAGGCCATATCTGTTGGATGTGGTCTGGAATAATGGGTATATCAGGTCGGAATACGCACCATTCGATATCTCGGATGAGTTGAGACTCAGGTATCGATATGTGATAAACTACAACAAGGCACCGGCTAGGCTCGAATGGTTCTGGCAAAAGGCCTTCGAAGGGGGGCCAAGCGTGCCTGTTGGCACGGACACCTACTATCTCAATGACTGGTTTACCTTGACAGGCCTCAGGCCCGAGCAGGCCGGCCCAGAGAGGATCTATGACTATCGTCACATCTGCACCGTTTACAGTGCCGATAGACTCGTAGATCCTTGCGGCCTTCCACAGGTGAACCTGAACGCGGCGGACGCAAATACCATCTTCGTAGCCTTGCTGAAGGCCGGTCTGGATCAGGGCCAGGCTGCACAACTCGCAGTCAATATCCGTGACTTTGTGGATAACGACAGCAATGCCACATCCTTGAGGCCTATCGGTTCGGCCGTGACATACTGGGGACTGGAGCCGCAGCCGTTCATAAGGCAGATAGGCTTTACCATATCCTCAGTAGATCCGACAAGGCAGGGCAACAATGAGTTTGTTGTGGAGTTGTATAACCCATTTACGGTCCCTATAGACCTGGGCAATTGTGTCCTGGCACTGGTTGGACAGAAAGGTGGCAGGGCCGAGGTCAGGTTACCTGCCACAATAGGAGCTGGGCAGTATTTGACCATCAGCTCTAGGGATCGGGACAGGGGAAATCTGGTCCTGGCACTCTATGAACCTACCAGCTCGGGCGGTTTCCAGCTCAGAGAACGGTATGACCTCTATCTCGTGCGCAGGCAGGGCAGCAATCAGATATACCTGGATAGGCAGAGGACACAGGATGGCTGGTTCGATTGGAACCTAGTCAAGGGCATTTCGCAGTACTATGCCCGCCCGGATGCCCGCTGGAACATCGTGTATCAACAGATGTCGCTTGTAGGCCAGTCGAGACTACCGCCGACACCCCTGACCAGGTCGGATGACTCGAGCACCTGGGATTGGGTCTATTCCAGGGCTACGAGGACCAATTACAACCTGCCTAGCCCGCAAAAGATTTGGCCTTCTGGCCGCATGGGCCTGTTGACCGTAGGTCAGGTCGGCAGGTTGCTGATGGTAGGACCGAAGGCCGACGACATAGCTGGCACATTGGGGGACCAGCTGGCAGATGAACCGCCAGAGGCCAGCATCAGGTTGGACCTGAGCAGATCGCCTGCGGTATTGAACTACGTCACGGTAATGTTGCCGGTAGGTCAGGATAGACAAACGGGTCAGTCGGCGGTCAAGGGCAGGATCAACATCAATACCGCTAGCCCATTTGTGTTGGATAGGCTGCCTTGGATCCAATGGGCAGGCCAGAAGATCGGTTCAGATATAGGGCAGGCGATCGTGCAATACCGCCACGACTTGGGGGCTTTTGACAGTATAGCCCGATTGCTCCAGGTGCCTCAGATGCAGGCAATGGTGGGGCTGGCTGAACAGGAGGATCATGGCCCAGACCTGACGCCCGATGGTCAATACGATGACCTAGAGGCGAGGGATGTCCTATTCGCCAGGATCAGCAATCTCGTGACGGTCAGAAGCGACATATTCACCGCATATCTACTGATTAGGCTGGGCGAGGATGGACCGCAAAGGCGTATCATGGCCATATTCGACCGTAGCCAAGTCAGGACCGCTAACGACAGGCCTAGGCTGATCGCACTACACCAAGTGCCCGACCCACGCTGAATCATTGGTTGAGGATCTTTATGACCTGCCTGTGGGAGGTTGGGTTGGCGGCCAGTGTTGGGATGATCTGGCCCTGGTAGGACGGCAGATCCAGCGGCCAGATCGGCCTGCCATTCCAACTACTGACGATCGCACCTGCCTGCTGTGCGATCAGGGCCCCAGCAGCTATGTCCCAGACCTTTGGCATACATATGATCGCCGCTGCCATTGCGCCCTTTGCTACGTATGCCAGGTGAAGGGCCGCACTGCCAAGGTTGCGGAACCTCGTGCTGGTGACGATAGGACCTACCCAGGCGGGAAGTCCGTCTCCAAGGTGACTATCCAGCCCGACGCTCACCAAAGGCCCTAGGGGCTCATCCACAGCCTGGATCTGTCTGCCATTGCACAATGCTGGCCCATGGCTGGATGCAGTGAACATTAGGTCCATATTGGGGTCATAGACGGCAGCCGCGACAGGTCTGCCCCTATACAGGGCTGCAATGCTGATCGCGAATATGGGTATGCCCTTTGCGTAGTTCTGCGTACCATCTATCGGATCAATGGCCCACCAGAGGTGCTGATCGGCAGCAGGGGGCATCTTGAGCAGTTGGCCGGACGGGCCTTCCTCTGCGATTATGCCGTGATCTGGAAAAATGGATCTGATCCGCTCGACTATGGCCTGCTGACAGGCTACGTCCACGCTGGTGACCAACTCCGTACCGGCCTTGACGGAGACCTCTGCACCGGCCCTTGCAGCGATGGCCTGCAGACCTGCTGCCCTGGCCGCCTCCTGGGCCAAGCTGAGCATTGCATCTATATCAGCCAGACTGTATTCCATAGGGCGTGCATTTTACAGCCTTATGGCCGCTGACCAAGACAAAACTACCTTCGTAAGGCTTCAACCCAAGGGAAGGCGGGTCGCCTTGGGTCTTGCCTTGACCATAGCAGGCCTGTTTTGTGGGCTGTTTGTCGTGCAGTGGCTCGGCATCGACGTAGGCATCTGGTTTGGCCCTTGCGGTTTTCAACAGCGATACGGCCTGCCCTGCCCGACGTGTGGCATGACCACCGCGACCTTGGCCTTTGCAAGAGGAAAGGTCATCCGCGCCATCCTGATACAGCCTGCAGCCGGCCTCATCTGTCTTGGCCTGATGGTCACAGGCCTGGTATCTGCTGGCTGTGCATTGACTGGCCGGATCCCAAGGCGTCTGCTCAAGGCCAGGTATCTGGCCAGAGCCAGATATTTGGTATCTGCGCTGGTGATCTGGATACTAGCGGTCTGGTTGATCAGGCTCTTGGCGATCTGGGCTTAGGTTGGCATATGCCACCATTTGGGGTCCCTGAGGTATTCCTTTAGCAGGACCGCTGCGTGCACCCCATCGCCAACGGCAGTGGCAAGTTGCATCGCTGCCCCTACCCTACAATCTCCCGCAACGAATATGCCAGGGGTGTCTGTGCAGAGGGTGGCAGGGTCACACCTCACCAGGCCGGCCTCGGTCAGTCCTACGGTACCTTTGAGAAAATCGGTATTCGGGACCATGCCCACAAAGATGAACACACCATCGCATGGGTAATCCTGCTCCGAGCCCTCCCGAAGGTCCTTTATCCTCACGGATTCTACCTTGCCCTTGCCTTCAATGGCAGTGACGATGCTGTTGTACCTTATCACCAGGTTGCTGTCGGGCTCCCTGGCCCTTGCCAACAGTTCATCCACCAGTACCTTGTCCGCCCTGAACTGGTCCCTTCGATGCACGAGGGTGACCTTCTTGCAGAGCTTGGCAAGATACAGGGCCTCTTCGACTGCAGTATTGCCGCCACCTACGGCCACTACCTCCTTGCCCTTGAAGAACGGTCCGTCACATGTGCCGCAATAACTGACGCCTGCCCCCGCAGACCTGAACTCCTCCTCTCCGGGCACACCTAGCCTACGGTATGTACTACCGACGGCGAGTATCACTACGTGGGCTAGGTGAAGGTTGCCCTCGGCATGGACCTCGATCAGACCATCTGGCCTTCGCTGGATCCTGTTGACCTCGGTTCCAGTCAGGACCTCTGCCCCAAAACGCCGGACCTGTTTGTACATCGTCTCTACGAGGCTCCAGCCATCGATCCTCTCAATACCTGGGTAGTTCTCGATCCTGTCGGTAGTGACGATCTGGCCGCCAGGTGAGAACTTCTCGATGATGATGGTGCTATACCCACCGCGTGCGGTATAAAGCCCGGATGCAAGCCCAGCAGGACCTGCCCCTATGATCGCCACATCCCAGTTCGTCTTTGCCATACCTTGCCCAAGGATCGGTCCAGGGCGTGAGGATAGCAAGACCTCAGGTCCAGTCAATGGATTTTAGTGGCTCAAGACCACCTGGCCAGTGGCCTGATAAGGCTGTCCAGAGGCCATCTGGCCCTGTATGGTCAGATCCACCAGCCCATCCTGTCCGATTGCATCCAGTATGTCATCCTCCCAGAACAGGGCATATACGATCGTAGTGACAGGCCCTTCGCCATACTCTGTGGCATCCTGTGCCAAGGCCTCGATCCCATAAGGCTGTATGGTCAGTGGCGCTGTCATATCCAATTCTGCCAGCCCTACCTCAGGTAGCCTTATGATCGCCACTACATACCTGGTCGTATCAGTCCTGCTGACCTGGAATGGCCACAGCCACACCTGATATTGAGGCACGGCCTGTACGGTTATGACCACCGTGTCCTCAGGTGAATATTGGGTCCCATCGTGGACACGCAACCTGATCGTATGCACACCTACAGGTAGTTGTATCGTAGGCCTTACGCCGGAGGCGGTGTAGGTCTGGGTGCCTATGGTCCAAGTCCATGTGTATGTGAGCGGGCTACCTTCTGGGTCGTAGGATCCTGATCCATCTAGTTGCACGGTAGCGTAGCCGCCTGCACCTGCTGTGACGGTCCTGTCAGGCCCTGCATTGGCCACAGGCGGCTGATTCGCAGCTGCCTGCACGGTGATCCTCACGGTGTCAGGGCTGGAGTAGAGCGTCCCATCGAAGACCACAAGCTGTATGTTATGGACACCTACTGGCAGTTGTATCGTAGGCCTTACGCCGGAGGCGGTGTAGGTCTGGGTGCCTATGGTCCAAGTCCATGTGTATGTGAGCGGGCTACCTTCTGGGTCGTAGGATCCTGATCCATCTAGTTGCACGGTAGCGTAGCCGCCTGCACCTGCTGTGACGGTCCTGTCAGGCCCTGCATTGGCCACAGGCGGCTGATTCGCAGCTGCCTGCACGGTGATCCTCACGGTGTCAGGGCTGGAGTAGAGTACCCCGTCGAAGACCGTCAGGTATATCGTATGGGTCCCGACCGGCAGTTGGATGATCGGTTGTACGCCAGAGGCATGATAGACCTGTGCACCTACGGTCCAGGTCCAGGAATAGGTTAGAGGGCTACCCTCGGGGTCGTAAGATCCCGACCCATCCAACTGTACGGTTGCATATCCTGTCCCATCTGCCACCACCGTGCGATCCGGGCCTGCATTGGCCACAGGCGGTTGCCCGCCAGCTGTCTGCACGGTGATCCTCACGGTGTCAGGGCTGGAGTAGAGCGTCCCATCGAAGACCACAAGCTGTATGTTATGGACACCTACTGGCAGTTGTATCGTAGGCCTTACGCCGGAGGCGGTATATGTCTGCGACCCTATGGTCCAGGTCCAGGTGTATGTAATGGTATCGCCATCAGGATCATATGACCCGGAGCCATCCAGTTGTACCGTTGCGTAGCCGGTCCCGTCCTCAGTGACGGTCCTGTCAGGTCCTGCATTGGCTACAGGTGGGTTCTGACCAGGTGCCTGACTGCCGAATTCATAAACCCCCATATCCACGATAGGCGGCTGCCCATTTCCAGAATCAGCAGTGGCTGGATCGTCGAATCGCCGGGCCTTACCTGCCAGATCGCTCAGCAGGTCAAGGGGTAAGACAGTATTGTCACCTGCATCAATACATGGCGAGGATGCCGAGAGGCTCAGCACATCGTCCTGGTTGCCCAGGGTGTTGTCTGGCCCATCTCGGTCTGTGAACATAGGATTGCTTGAGACATTGCCAGTCCCAGGCCACCAGCTTTGTACGTCGCTGTAGGTGACCTTGATGTTAGAGCCATCGTTGTTGTAGATCTCAGAGCCTCCATCCCACAGTATGCTGTTGGCTATGACAAGCCTGCTTGACGTCTCAGGAGGGGATGTAGAACTACATGCTACGGCCTTTCCTCCAACCGCTGCATTCGCCGAGAAGGTGCAGTTGATGACGTTCAGCGAGGATTCGCTGCAACTGATCGCACCGCCATATGTGGCTGCATTGTTGCCATTGAAAAGACAGTTTATGATGTTTGGCTCGCTGCGACTGACGTAGACCGCGCCTGCCTCGTCATTGCTGCGATTTCCAACAAAGATGCAGTGCGAGATCCTAGAGGTGCCTGCCCAGTTGCTCACTGCACCGCCTGCCTGGCCTGTGGTATTGGCGATGAAGCTGCAGCGGCTGATGGTCGCGCGGGTATCATTGCTGTTCTCTATAGCACCACCTGACAGGCGGGTTGAGTTCTCTATGAATGTGCAATTGGTTATTATAGGACGGCTTCTGAGATTGTGTATAGCGCCGCCTTCGCTGCCGCCATAGTTCTTCTGAAATATGCTGCTAGTGATCACCGAGTTGCTGTCCTCGTTGGCTATGGCACCGCCCCTGCCCTGCTGGGCCACCAGGTTGTCTGCAAATGTACACCGCAGGATGTTTGGCTCTGCTGCAAGGTTGTACATGGCACCGCCCCGTTCAGAGGCGTAGTTGCCGACGATGGTGCAGGAGGTCAGGTCTGGCCTGCCATTGTTGATGTATATAGCCGCACCTCGCTCGGCGGCAGCACAACCGGTGATGGTGCAGTTGCGTACCACAGGCGATGCCTGGGTGCAGAGGATACCCCCACCTCTCTTGGCCGTGATGCCATTGGCAATACCCCCTATGATCACGAATCCGTCCAGCACGCAGGTGCTGTCAACGGAGGTGGCGGTCACTACATTATAGCAGTTGTCTTGCCTGGTGCTATCGGTCAGTAATAGGCCCACTGCAGTATGGTCTGCTGGATCTAGTGCCCAGTCATTGCCACTACGATCGCCACTGAGGATACTCTTATAGACATTAGGGTCCCTGTCATCAGAGGGCCAGCTTGGGGATGGGCCATACCCTGCGAACCCACCTAATAGTCTGACGCTCTGTCTCAACAAGAAGGTTGCAGACCGGTCGGCAGGTACAGGAACGGATGCAAGGTTGGGTTTGTACGTGCCCTGTCCTACCCTTATCTCGTCGCCAGGGGCTGCTACCGCGAGGGCGTCCTGGAGGTATCGGTATGCGTTGAGCCATGAGTTGCCGTTATTTGCACCAGGGGCATCATCATCCACATATATCACCCTTGCAAACGCCCCGGGCAGGACCGCCCCGAGTAATGCCAATAATATTGTTACGGTCGACAATCTATTGCTAGCCATGGTCATCCCCTTTCACGGCCTGTAGACGGACATAGACATACACAACTATCGTCCCACTGACATGGCGATATGAGTAAGTTGTCCTGGAGTAGACACATACCCTTTGCCTTTAACGAGGGCTTGTCTTGGACCTATAAATCATACACAAGGACCCCATAAACGTCCAGCCATTATGAGTGACGTCAATATGCGTAATTTTGTCACAGAAATTCTAATCAACTTAGCTTCTCACGCCGATAATTGGTTGCAGATGGATCGCAGATTAACAAGGAGACCTTGATGCAGACCATGGTAGAACAGAGAAGAGATGTACGCACTTCCCTTTCTTGGCCCGTCAGCGTATGGGTGCCCAAGGCCAACCGCTTCTTTAACGGTCAGAGTGCCAACATCAGCAAGGGTGGGGTGTTCATAAAACTCCCCATGACTACCCCCTTGACCCCTGGGACCATCGTGGAGATCAATTTCCCCCGCAGTACTGCCCTCGCCAGGCAGAAGGGTCAGTACGCGAGGATAAAGCAGGGCAGGGTGGTAAGGGTGGATAGGGAGGGCCTTTTGGATGAGGCCTCCATCGGGGTAGGCATCGCGTTCATAGACCGCTAAAGACTGTAGGCAACGGGCCGACGAAAAGGCTAGGGCAGCAGTGCAGAATGCACTGCTGCCCTAGGTCTATTTACCTCGCTTGCCAGCCTATCAAAGGCAGGCTATGATCATATCATGAAGCTCAGTTGGGCAACCCGGATCACGATCGTTCGTATCCTTCTGATCGTGCCGTTTGTCAGTTGCCTGCTGAGGATAAACGATCCTGAGCTTGGCACATCTACCAGGGCATGGTTGAGATACGCGGCCATGGCCATGTACATGGTCATGGCCATCAGTGATGGCCTTGACGGTTACCTGGCCAGGAGTACCAGACAGGTGACGAGGCTTGGGACCTTCCTCGACCCAGTGGCAGACAAGCTGTTGATAACCTCGGCCTGTCTGCTACTTGCCTCGAGACACGCCCATGTGCCAGGTTTCTTGATACCAGGTACGGTGGTGGTATTGATCATTGCAAAGGACGTCTTGCTGATGATAGGGTTTGTAATCGTATATATGATTACTGGCAGGGCCTGGGTGCAGCCTGTCCTTATCGGCAAGGCCGCAACCGCCCTTCAGTTGATCATGGTGGCTGCAGTACTGGTTGGGCCGGAGCTATCGAGGTGGGTCCCAGGATGGATCTGGCTAGTGCGGCTACTGTGGTGGTCTGCTGCCGGTGCGGCTGTACTTGCTACATTGGTCTATATCCGCAACGGCATAAGGTTCCTGGAGGCCTATGAATCACCAGAGTCAACAGACTGATACAGGGCACCAAGAGGCCTGCTTCAGCCAGATACCCGAGGTCCTAGAGGATCTCCGGTCAGGCAAGATGATCGTCTTGGTAGATGCAGAGGATAGGGAGAACGAGGGAGACCTTGTCTGCGCTGCCGAGTTTGCCACTGCAGAGGTGATCAACTTCATGGCAAAGTATGGCAGGGGGTTGATCTGTCTACCCATGACCGAGCAGAGGTGCGATCAACTCGGTCTGCACCCTCAGACCATAGACAATCGTTCCCCGTTCCAGACCGCATTCACCGTCAGTATAGATGCCGCAGAAGGGGTAACTACCGGTATCTCCGCTGCTGACAGGGCAAGGACGATAAAGGTCGCCATATCGGACGACACAAGGCCAGAGGACCTGGTCAGGCCTGGACATGTATTTCCCCTGAGGGCGAGGGATGGCGGGGTCCTGGTACGTGCAGGTCAGACCGAGGGGGCGGTGGACCTGATGAGGTTGGCCGGTCTGAAGCCTGCAGCCGTCATCTGTGAGATCATGAATGACGACGGCACCATGGCCCGCGTCCCACAACTCGTCAAGTTTTGCCAGGTCCATGGTCTGAAGATGACATCCATAGCCAAGTTGATAGAGTACAGGCTCCAGCGGGAGACACAGGTCCGGCGTATAGAGACGGTCCACCTGCCTACTGACTATGGCGATTTTAGGCTGATAGCATATCAGAGCATCACCTCTGTCGAGCCTCACCTTGCCCTGTGCAAGGGTCCTGTTGGCGAGCTGGATGCCAACGGCATGCCGGTGGTGATACAGGATCCGGTCCTTGTGAGGGTGCATTCAGAATGCATCACCGGCGATCTTTTCCATTCCCAGAGGTGTGAGTGCGGTGCGCAGCTTGTTGCTGCCATGCAGATGATAGAGAAGGCAGGATGCGGTGCGGTCATATACCTTCGGCAGGAGGGAAGGGGCATAGGCCTGGTCAACAAGCTGAAGGCCTATAAACTCCAAGAGAGGGGCCTCGATACGGTAGATGCAAACCTCAGCCTTGGTCTACCAGTGGACCGAAGGGACTATGGTATAGGTGCACAGATCTGCCGTGACCTAGGCATAAGGCAGGTGCGGATCCTGACCAATAACCCAAAGAAGATAAGTCGGCTCGAGGTCTATGGGATCAAGGTGGTCGAGCAGATACCCCTACGCATACCGCCTAACAAGCACAACCTGGCGTATCTGCGGGCAAAGAAGTACAGGCTGGGCCACATGTTGGAAGAGGACCTCTGATCCATGCGGGTTCTGCTGCTAGCTGGGTTTGCAATCTGGGTACTGCCCTGGCTCGTATTGGGCTGCCAGGCCATCGAAGGGGGTAGGCCCAATCAGGCAGGGTTAGCAGGACCTCAAGGCTTCGGGCCTGACCGGGTGATCATCACGCCTTTGACGGAGTTGGTAGGTCCTGTGGATAAGGCTGGCATCAGGCAGATCAGGGTATTCGTCAAGGTGGTAGATGGCTTTGGCTGTGACATGAAGGCCCCTGGGGTCTTCAGGTTCGAGTTGTACCAGATGCTGCCCCGCTCTGCCGAGCAAAGGGGTAGCAGGTTGGCCATCTGGCCGGACATAGACCTAACCGATCCTGCGAGGAACCATCAGTATTGGCACCAGATCCTCAGGATGTATATCTTTACCCTAGACCTGGCGGTAGGGACCGAGGGGCCCTATGTCCTGGAATGCACACTGATGTGCCCTGACGGCCGCAGACTCAGCGGGCAGTACCTATTGGCATGGTCCAGATAGGATCGTGCTGGAAAGGCCTTGACTGTCCTGGCCTGTTGGCCATAATCTGGCGGCAATCCGCGCCTACCAGCGTGGATCGGCATCTATGGCAAGCGCTGCTACGAACATATGCCAGTATGAGGCGGTCTTCAGATCCGCAACTAGTGGCCCACGGCCGGCGTGGGTCAGGCCAATTGTAGGGAGGCATATCATGCGAAGAGTCTACGGGATTTCGATCGCGGCGTTGATGGCACTATGGCTCTGTTCGTGCCAGATGGACCAGGAATCGGTCAGGAAGGAAGGTAAGGTAGGTATGGACATAAAGAGATCAGTGTTTGGCAAGACCCCAGATGGCAAGCAGGTGGATCTGTACACCCTGACAAACTCCAAGGGCATAGAGGTCAGGATCATGACCTTTGGGGGGACGGTGGTCTCGTTGAAGGTCCCCGATCGGAATGGCAAGTTAGGGGATATAGTCTTGGGCCATGACAGCCTTGAGCCATACCTTTTGCCGGATCACAAGGGTAGTCCCTATTTCGGGTGCATCATAGGACGTTATGGCAACAGGATCGCCAAGGGCAGATTCCAGCTGGATGGTAAGACGTACACCCTTGCCACAAACGACGGCGAAAACCACCTTCATGGCGGCAAGGAGGGATTCGACCGCAAGCTTTGGAAGGCCAAACCGATAAAGGGAAAGGACTATGTAGCGCTTGCCCTTACCTATACCAGCCCAGACATGGAGGAAGGCTATCCTGGTACACTCAAGGTAAAGGTCACCTACACATTGACAGAGGAGGACGAGCTAAAGATCGACTATGAGGCCACGACAGACAAGCCAACCATATGTAACCTTACCAACCACAACTACTACAACCTGACCTGTGGCCAGCGTGATATACTTGACCATGAGCTGATGATCGTGGCGGATCAGTTTACGCCCGTTGCCAGTGGCTTGATCCCTACCGGTCAGTTCCAATCAGTGGAGGGCACGCCTATGGACTTTAGGGAATCCAAGCCCATAGGCCGCGACATAAACGCCGATGACCAACAGCTCAGACTCGGTGGCGGCTATGACCACAACTGGGTCTTGCGCAAGAAGGGAGGCGAACTGGCATTGGCCGCGAGGCTGTATGAGCCGACCTCGGGCCGTGTGATGGAGATATACACCACAGAGCCGGGGCTGCAGTTCTACTCCGGCAACTTCCTGGATGGGTCTATAAGGGGTAAGGGTGGCGTGGCCTACAAGCATAGGTGGGGGCTGTGCCTTGAGACCCAACACTTCCCAGACTCACCCAATAAGCCTGATTGGCCTAGCACGGTACTCCGGCCTGGGCAGGTATATCGTAGCACCACGGTGCACAGGTTTACGACACGTTAGCTCGTGAAGGAACCGGCAAAGGAAAGGAAGACATATGGACGGATTGTCGATCTTGGCTCAGGCTGCAGGGCAGGTGGCACCGGCGGCAGGGTGGTCCACCCTTGATACGATCATCCTGCTTGGATTCTTCGGCGCACTTGCGGCGATCGTCGTCTGGGTACTCTATCAGAAGGAAGAGACGTCCTCGGACTATTTCCTAGCAGGAAAGGGGGCAGGATGGGTCTCTATCGGCTCATCCATCTTTGCCTCGAATATAGGTTCGGAGCACCTGGTTGGTCTGGCTGGGGCAGGGTTTGTCAGCGGCATGGCCATGGCACATTGGGAGATGCACGCCTGGCTGATACTGGTACTAGGATGGGTGTTCGTGCCATTCTATGACCGGATAAAGATATTCACCATGCCAGAGTTCCTGGAGAGGCGTTTTAACGCTACATCCAGGTCTATATTGTCCTTAATCTCACTTGTCAGTTATGTATTGACCAAGGTGGCGGTGACGGTCTATTCAGGTGGGGTGGTATTCGGCACGGTCTTTGGTATCCAGAGGGTTCCTGACACCGTGCCGCTGATAGGCGGCCTGGATATGTTCTGGGTCAGTGCCATAGGGCTTGTCTTGATCACTGGCCTTTACACGGTCTTGGGTGGTATGAAGGCCGTGATGTACACCTCCGTACTGCAGACGCCTGTATTGCTGATCGGTTCGATCGTTATACTTATCGTGGGGCTGACCAAGGTTGGAGGTTGGGGCGAGGTCGAGAAGATATGCGGCGCTAATTGCAATCTGATCAGACCTGCCAACGACCCAGAGTTCCCGTGGACCGGCGTACTATTTGGATCGATGATCATAGGCTTTTGGTACTGGTGCACGGACCAGTACATCGTCCAACGTGTCCTATCCGGTACTGACCAGAAGCAGGCGCGCAGGGGATGCATTTTGGCAGGCTACTTCAAGCTCCTGCCGGTCTTTATCTTCCTTGTGCCTGGCATGATCGCATTTGCCCTGTACAAGAAGGGCCTGCTGAGCATGCCAATGACCTCTGCAGGGCAACCCGATGCAGATAGGGCATTCTCGACATTGGTTGCAAACCTGCTGCCTATAGGGTTCAAGGGGGTTGTGGTTTGCGGCCTATTGGCAGCCCTAATGAGCTCGCTGGCATCGCTGTTCAATTCCTCTGCAGCCCTTTTCATAGGTGACTTCTACAAGAAGCTTAGGCCAAACGTCAGTGAGCGGCATCTGGTTGTGGCTGGCAAGATTGCCACTGCCGTGATCGTGATACTTGGTATCGTCTGGATCCCGGTCATGAAGGGCCTTGGAAACGTGCTTTATAGGTATCTACAGGCGGTCCAAGGACTCTTGGCCCCTGCAATAGCGGCTGCATTCATTATGGGTGTCTTCTGGAAGGGGACCACCCCTGCAGGCGGGCTCGCAGGGCTTGCCATCGGTTTTGTCCTCGGCATGTACAGGCTTGCCTTGAACGTGATCATGGGTGCAGAGGCAGAATCGATTGCCAAGATGACAGGCGAGGTAAAGATGCAGGCATTTGCCCAGGCCGTAGAACGATATGGCTGGCAGTTCCACATCGCCTACATCAATTGGCTCCATTATACGGTCGGGCTTTTTATCCTGTGCGTAGTAGTAACCTTGCTGGTTAGTGCCTTCACGAGGCGGTCCACCAGCGAACAACTGCGATATACATACTGGATGGCAACCCCGCAGGAGAAGGCCGCTACCAGGGCAAGCTGGAATGCATGGGATGTGCTACATACAGCCATCATACTGGGTGTGATCCTCGTGTTCTATATCTACTTCTGGAAGCGATATTGACGATAGGGGGTAGGAGTCTATGCCATATGCGATAGGTCTGGACTATGGCACTAATTCCGTAAGGTGCCTTATAGTCGATACGACAAACGGCAAGGAACTGGGTACGGCTGTATTCAATTACCCTACCGGAAAGATGGGGATCATCTTGGACCGGTCGGATCACAACCTTGCCAGACAGAACCCTGCCGATTACCTCAAGGGCCTCGAGGTGGCAGTGAAGGAGGCACTTGCGGCTGCAAAAAAGGCCTCCAAGAGATTCTCGCCCGATCAGGTCGTCGGTATCGGTGTGGATACTACTGGCTCGACACCGATACCGGTGGATGAGAATGGTGTGCCACTTGCCATGCTAAAGCAGTTCAAGGGTAATCCAAACGCGTATGCATGGCTTTGGAAGGACCATACCGGCTATGCCGAGGCGGCCCAGATCACGGAATTGGCAAGGAAGGAACATCCAGAATATCTAGCCAAGTGTGGAGGGGTCTATTCCTCGGAGTGGTTCTTCAGCAAGATCTGGCACTGCCTGAATGTCGACAAGAAGGTCTACGATGCCGCATTCACATGGGTTGAACATGCAGATTGGATACCCGCGGTCCTGACCGGCACCGATCATCCCAGCAAGATAAGACGTTGCCGTTGTGCAGCAGGGCACAAGGCCATGTTCAGTAGTCAGTGGGGAGGATACCCTGCTAGAGAGTTTCTGGTAAAACTACATCCAGATCTCGGTAGGGTCAGGGATACGTTGCCCGACCAGACCTACACTATCGCTGAGAAGGCAGGGGGTCTGACAGAATTATGGGCCAAGCGTCTTGGCCTGCCCGTCGGTATCCCCGTTGCCATAGGGGCCTTCGATGCACACCTCGGAGCCGTTGGTGCTGGTGTGGACAAGGGGACGCTGGTCAAGATCATTGGCACGAGCACATGCGATATGAGCGTCTGGCCAAATACCGAGAAGGTCGCCGACGTGCCTGGGATATGCGGGATAGTTGATGGCTCCATACTGCCCGGCTATTGGGGATTGGAGGCTGGCCAGTCTGCAGTAGGTGACATATTCAATTGGTTCGTCAATGAGATAAGGCCTGGCGGCGAGGAGCTTGGCTCGCACGAAGCCCTGACAAGGGCTGCCGCCAAGCTCAGGCCTGGGCAATCGGGCCTATTGGCATTGGACTGGAACAATGGCAACAGGACGATCCTGGTGGACCAGCGGCTGACAGGGCTGTTGCTGGGCCAGACATTGTTGACGCAACCTGCAGAGATCTACAGGGCATTGATAGAGGCCACGGCATTCGGTGCACTGACGATCATCAACAGGTTCGAGCAATATGGCGTGAAGATCCAGCAGGTGATAAACTGCGGCGGGATAGCGGAAAAGAACCCATTGTTGATGCAGATATATGCAGATGTAACCGGCCGCCAGATGAAGATAAGCCGATCTGCCCAGACCTGTGCATTAGGGGCAGCCATAGCAGGTGCGGTGGTAGGCGGTGCCCACGATAGTTTTGCCTCTGCACAAAAGGCCATGTGCGGGCTGAAGGACAAGGTATACAAGCCAGACATGGCGAACCATCAGGTCTACCAGCAACTGTATGGCCTGTACAAGCAGCTCCATGATGCCTTCGGGGTCAAGGACCACACCGCTTGCCTTTACAACGTGATGAAGGATCTGCTGGTCATAAAGGAGAAGGCCTGCAAGGCCTAGGCCATGTACGAGCGGCTCAAGGAACAGGTCTGCAAGGCGAACATTGCCTTGGTCGAGCACGGGCTTGTGGTCTTGACCTGGGGCAATGTCAGTCAGATCGATAGACAAACGGGCCTGGTGGCCATCAAGCCATCGGGCGTCGACTACAAGGACCTTACACCGGAAAAGATCGTGGTCCTCGACCTGAACGGTAGGCATATCGACGGTAGACTTAGGCCTTCCTCGGATACACCAACCCACCTCGAGCTTTATCGTAGTTTTCCTGGCATAGGTGGGATCTGCCACACCCACTCTAGATATGCCACGATATGGGCCCAGGCCTGCAAGGATATACCGTGCCTGGGCACTACCCACGCAGACCACTTTTATGGTCCCATACCTTGCACCTCCCCCATGGACAGGCAGGCGATAGAGGGCGATTACGAGCTCAACACAGGCAAGGCCATTGTAAGGAGGTTTGCAGGTATCGAGCCAATGACCATGCCAGCAGTACTGGTGGCAAATCATGGGCCATTTACCTGGGGCAAGGATGCATTCGATGCAGTGGCCAATGCGATCGTGCTAGAGGAGGTCGCGGCGATGGCCCTTGGCGTCGAGCAGCTCAGCCCGAGCCATCCACCTATAGACAAGGCCTTGCTGGATAGGCACTTCCTGCGAAAACATGGCTCCAAGGCCTACTATGGCCAGCGCTAGCCGTTTGCCTCCCACATTATCAGTCCAGGTTCGTACCTGCTGCAAAGGTCGGGATTGTTCGGCAGGATCCTGATGGTCAGACCCTGCCTACCGCTGGCGTCACAGGTCACTGTCTGGCCGAACCAATACGTCCCTTGTTGACCATCGGGCATCTGGTACTGCATCGGGATGGGTCTTCCCTGCCTGATGTTGCCCCAGGTATCCAGTGGGCCATAGTACAATTCGACAGAGACGTCGGATGGTGACAATGACCCGAGCTTGACCCTTGCCTTGACCTGCAGCTGCGAGCCTGCCCTGACCTGCGGTTGTTTGGGGTCTAGGGGCCTTGTGCCCTGGCCATCGTTTAGGTCTATCTGCACGTCGCAGATGGCCAGGCCCTGCCAAGCGCTCCTGAGCTTGGACTTCCATTCCACCAGGGCCTTCGCCTTGGCCAACTGCTGGTTAGTAAGGTGCCTCCACCTAGTGGCAGCAGGGTTGTAGAACCTCCGTACGTACTCTGCCACCATCCTGTGTGTGCTGAACCTAGGCGCGATACGCCTGATGGCATGTTTCATCCGTTGGATCCATGCCCTAGGTAGATTGTCGCTACTCCTGGTATAGTATAGCGGGATTATCTCCCTTTCCAGCAGCTCGTATATCGCCTGGGCCTCGAGCTGATCCTGGTATTCACCTTGTTGGGATTCCTGCGAAGGGCCTATTGCCCAGCCGCATTCAGGGGTGTAACCCTCGCACCACCAGCCATCCAGTGTACTCAGGTTCAACACGCCATTGGCTGCTGCCTTCATGCCGCTGGTTCCGCTTGCCTCCATGGGCCGGCGAGGGTTGTTCAGCCAGACATCAACGCCCTGCACCAGGAGCCTTGCCATGTTCATGTCATAGTCTTCAAGAAAGACGATCCTCCTACGTACCTGCCCTTGGGATGCAAACCTGACTATGTTGCGGATGATATCCTTGCCTTCGTTGTCCTTCGGGTGTGCCTTGCCAGCATAGATGATCTGTATCGGCCTATCGTTACTGGTAAGCAGTCTCTGGAGCCTGTGTGCGTCCCTCAGCAGCAGGTCGCCTCTCTTATAACCTGCAAACCTCCTGGCAAACCCGATGGTCAAGGTATCTGGATCAAGTGCCTCCTCGACGGCCTGGATATCGCTGCGGCAGGCACCACGCCTTGCCATCTGTGCCTTCAGGACATTCCGTACCGTCACGATCAGGAGTTTCTTGCACCTCTGGTGTGCTGACCAGAGTTCCACGTCAGGTATCTGGTAGATCCCGTCCCATACCGGACTATCCCAGACCGAATCTATCCAGCCAGGTCCTACGTATTGCTCGTACAGCTCTGCCATGGGTGGTGCCACCCAGGTTGGCAGGTGCACGCCGTTGGTAATGGCCCTTATCGGTACCTCTTCTGCAGGCAGGCCTGGCCAGAGGGTACCCCACACACCCCTGCTCATCTCTGCGTGGAGCTTGCTGACACCATTGACATAGCCGCTCAGCTTCATGGCCAGCACCGGCATCTTGAATGGCTCTGACTCGTCGTCAGGCAGCAGTCTACCCAAGGACAGGAACTGGGTCCTTGTCAGGCCAAGTTGTGGGATGTAGTCTGCAAAGTACTTGTCCATCAGCTCCACAGAGAACTCATCCAGCCCAGCCTTGACCAATGTATGTATGGTAAAGACGTTACTGGCCTTTGTGACCTCTGCGGCCTGTTCGAAGTCCAGGCCCTTTGCCTGTCTGAGCCTCCTTATCCGCTCAAGTGCCATGAATGCGGCGTGGCCTTCGTTCATGTGGCAGACCGTCGGCTCCAACCCCATGGCCACCAGTGCCCTGATGCCACCTATCCCGAGGCAGATCTCTTGTCTAATCCGCAGTTCCCGGTCCCCCCCATAAAGGGTACTCGTGATCATGCGGTCTGCCGGCGAGTTGGCAGGGATGTTTGTATCGAGTAATAGGAGCCTTGCCCTACCTACCGCCACAGACCATATCTGCACCCACACTGTCCTGCCTGGGTACTCCACCCCTACAGTCAGTGGACTGGCTGAGTCGGTCCTCACCAATTCCAGCGGCATGTTGTGGGGGTCATAGTCCGGATAAACCTCCTGCTGCCAACCATCTATATTGATCTGCTGCTTGAAGTAGCCCTTGTGATAGAACAGTCCCACGCCGACGATCGGTACGCCTAGATCGGATGAGCTCTTCAGGTGGTCCGCTGCCAAGACGCCAAGCCCACCTGCGTACAAAGGCAGCGACTCGTGGAGCCCGAACTCGGCGCTGAAATAAGCGATCAATGGGTCTTGGTCGCCGCCGCAGGCCATCTGGAACCAGGTGGGGGCTGCCAGATAAGAGTTCAGCTCTTCCTTTGCCTGACGGAGCAGGTGCAGGAAGCCCTGACTGGCTGCCAATGCCTGTAGCCGATGCTGGGGGATGGCACCCAATAGTTTTATGGGGTTGTGGCCGCATGACTGCCACAGCTCGGGATCTATCCGCTCGAAGATGGCCGCAAGCCTAGGGTGCCAGCACCAATAAAGATTGCGTGCGATCGTATCCAGGTCCTTTAGTGGCTCAGGCAGGGCAGGTAAGACAGTCAGGCTCCGTATTATCGGCATCCGTCACACTCCGTCCAAAAAGGGTCAGTTCTATCCGTTCCTTCCAAAAACTTGCCATTCATAATCCATCGGCAACCCCCCACGAGGGCTTAATATGCCTTGAGGCTAGGTGGCTTGGGCGGGGTCAATAATAAAGGCCTGCCAGGCAGGCCTTTAGATCGCGGGCTAACCTCCACGATTGCCGCTAGAAGGCGTCGCTGAAGAGAACCCATTACTTCCAGGTGGGCAATCCTTACTTGAGGCCTTGATTCCTGATCTCCAGGCATTCGCAGCACATCAAGGCAGGATTCCCCTCAGTACGGGTATCGGTTCTTTCAAATCCTTGCCTTCTTGGCGTACATCGCAGGGGCAGCCTGCTCATCTCAAACTATCAGAACCCACCCCGCTTGTCAAGCCAACATGGCCTTTCGATCTATACATCGGCAACAGTTGTGGTCGGACTGTAGGGCAAAAACCTCGCTACGAGCCAGGGCCCCGCAACTCCGCCCCGAGGTGGGTGCGGAGGTCGTCGATAATGCGTTGCTGGTGGGCGTCTACCTGTTCGTGTTGCAGGGTTCCATCCTTATCCCTGAACCTAAGCGAGAACGTAATACCCTTCTTCCCTTCAGGTATACCCTTGCCAAGATAAAGGTCTGTGAATCTTATCTGCTCCAATTCAGGAGGTTGGCTGCGTCTTATAACCGATTCTATGGCAGCCCATGGAATGTCTCTATCCACTATGACAGACAGGTCTCGCACGATGGCAGGGAACCTAGGTATTGGTCGAAGGGCAGGTCTAGCCCTGGGCATCTCGAGCAAGGCCTGGAGGTCTATCTCTGCACACGCAGGCCAGGTGTGCTTGATGTCTAGGGCCTGCTTGACCTGCTGGCTCAGGATACCAGCCGTGCCGATGACCAGGCCGTTTACGACCACGTCTGCACCGACCTGCGCCCAGACCGGCCTCGACTGGGTCAATTCCACCTTTGCCGTAGGCATTACCCTCAGGACTGCCCCCTCCAATGCTGCCCGCAACTGCCGAAGGTCGCCATCTGCAATAAGGCCTAGCCTCATCCTCTCCAATGGGCCCCTTCCTCGATCCCGGGGTATGAACGTCGAGGCGATCTCGTAGAGCCTGCACGGGTAGTTCTTGGCGTGCACGTTTGTCCTCAATGCCATCGCCAAGGAGCCTAGGAGCGTAGGCCGGAGGACCGTGTTGGACCTACCTGCAGGGTCCCTTACCATAAGGTAGGCCCGAGCTTCTGTGAACAGGTCGGCAAGGCCCTGTTCTATGAGGTCCACATTTATGGCCTCATAATAACCGCACGCATGGAGGAATTCGGCTATAGATGCCAACACCTGCTGCAGCTCGTCCTTGCCAGCAGCCCTGATCTGTATCTTGGGTCTAGTGGGTACCTTGTCGTACCCGTAGCAGCGGGCCACCTCCTCGATCAGGTCTACCTCCCTTGATACATCGGTCCTCCAGGAAGGTACGGTACATGTTATACGGTCCTGTTCCCAACTGGGCGCAAAGCCTAGCCCTTCCAATATTGACAAGGCCTTTTCTGTGGGTACCTCCAGCCCCAACAGGTGCCGCAGCCTAGATAGTCGCATACATACCTGTACGGGTCTTGGTCTTTGTGGATAGACGTCTACAACGCCCCTGGCCACCTTGCCACCAGAGACCCTTGTGATCAGCTCTGCAGTCCGCCTCGAGGCCCAGTCTACCTGCTCTATATCCACGGTGCGGCCGAACCTAAATGCGGCCTCCGAGGATAGACCCAAGGCCCTGGCAGTGGTCCTGACAGAGACAGGGTCGAAGAAGGCATCCTCCAACAAGATCGCCTTTGTGGACTGGCTGACCTCGGTTGCCTTGCCACCCATCACACCCGCTATCGCCACCGGCCCTCTAGGGTCTGCTATGACCAGCATCCTAGGATCCAACCTGCACAATGTCCCGTCTATGGCGGTGATCGACTCTCCTGGCATGGCCCTACGCACGATGATCCGACCTTGGTAGATCGTGTCTAGATCGAATGCATGCGGGGGCTGGCCGGTCTCTATCATTGCGTAGTTGGTGGCATCCACCACATTGCAGACCGATCTGATCCCTACAGCCTCAAGCCTTTGCCTCATCCATTGGGGCGTCGGCCCTATGGACACACCCTCGATCACCCTTGCAGTGTATCGCTTGCATAAGGCTGGATCCTGGATGTCCACTGAAACCAAGGTCCTCGCTTCGGTCTGAGACTGTTCGAACTGGGGTTCAGGAAGCGATAGGCCGAGACCTGCTGCACTGGCCAGCTCCCTCGCTATGCCGATGATCCCCAGGCAATCCCCGCGATTACTGGTTACCTCCACGTCTATGACCCAGTCGTCCCCCCATGGTTGGATGGACTCGCATTGAAAACCCCTATCGGTCAGGATCTGGGCGATGAACCGGGGGTCCTGGCCTATCTGGACGAATTCGTTGACCCACTGTACAGAGATCTTCACTAGTCTATCTCGCCAGGCAAGCTAAATGCCTGTACTGCCCTAGCTGGCAGGTACTGCTGGGCCTTTGGACCGGCCGGTTGTGGCCTTTGCAGGCCTCTTCCTGGGCCTGGACTTGCCGTATGTGCCCTTGAAGAGCTTGCCGCGTCTAGTCCGCTTATCACCTTTTCCCATAAGGATCCTTTCCTAGTCTTGGCCGCCGTAAAACCATCATCTTACATCCCTGGCTTGCGGCGTCAACGGCTGGAAAAAGACTTGTCTGCCGCTTGCGATTGTCTTATACTAATGATTTAAGTTCTTGGGCTTGGCATAGGAGATCGCAGTGCATACAGGACTGATAGATATCGTTGAGGCCACGTGCATGAAGAAGCAGGTGCCGTACTTCGAGATCGGCGACACAGTGGACGTGGTCTTCAAGATTAAGGAAGGCGACAAGGAAAGGACACAGGTCTTCACAGGTACGGTCATCGCTCGCAAAGGCCGGGGCATAAACCAGATGGTCACGGTCCGCAGGGTTGTCGGCAACGAGGGTGTCGAACGCATCTTCCCGATCCACAGCCCCAGCGTCCTGGACATAAAGCCTGTGCGATCCAGCAGGGTCCGTAGGGCAAAGCTTTACTTCCTCCGTGAGCGTAGCGGCAAGTCTGCCAAGCTCCGCAAACGTCATACCGAGCACACCGCAGGTACTTGATCTGGTTGCGTAGGCGTCGACATGGCCGCATGCCGATGTGGTGGACCAGGCGAACACTTCTGACAGACCCACAACGGCTCGGCCGATGGGGCGAGCGCAAGGCAGAACAGACCCTAAGGCGGAAGGGTTTCAAGACCATCGCACGCAACCTCAGGTCCAGTCTGGGCGAGATCGACTTGGTGATGTTGGATGGGGATGGTGTCTTGGTGTTCGTGGAGGTCAAGACCAGGCAAGACGAACGGTTCCAGCCTGTGGAGGCGGCGGTGACATATGCGAAGAGGCTGCGGATCCGCAGGGCCATAGCTGGGTTCCTGAGACAGAGACGACTTTCAGGACTGCCTATGCGGTGCGATGTGGTGGCGGTGCTATTGGACCGGGATGGACGGTCGGAGGTCAGGCATTACGAGAATGCCTTTGTGCCCTAGGACCCGCCGAGCTTGTGTCTGAATACGAAGAAGACGGCGGTCAGTATCGCGAGCCCTGCCCACAGATAATCCCAGGTGATCGGCTCCTTCATCACCAGCACTGAGAATGGCACGAACACCGTCAGTGTCACCACCTCCTGTATGATCTTGAGCTGCCCAACGGTCAATTCCTGGTGGCCTATCCTATTGGCTGGGACCTGGATCAGGTATTCGAACAGGGCTATTCCCCAACTGACCAGCGCAGCCACGATCCATGGCCTGTTTGCCAGGCCGCGTAGATGCCAGTACCAGGCAAAGGTCATGAACACATTGCTACAGCAAAGCAACAAGAAGGTTATTGCAACGGTCCTCATCTTCCCCTTCGATTGATATAGCCCAGAACCGCGCTCGGCAGGACTCGAACCTGCAACCATCGGTTCCGTAGACCGATACTCTATCCAATTGAGCTACGAGCGCTGCTGGCCAGGTATCTGTACCAGTTTGGTGGCAAGATGTCAACTGTGAGCGGTCCTGGGCCGGTTTTGGTCTTGCTGGATCCTGGACCATGACATATCGTTGTGCGAGCATGGCCAGGCCGATCGATTACATAGCACTGATAAGACCCGCACACTGGATAAAGAACCTATTCGTGTTCGCAGGGCCTTTGTTTGGCAGGAGGTTGGCGCAACCATTGCCGGAGGCCCTCATGGCGGTCTGGCAGGCCCTCTGGGCCTTCATCGCCTTCTGCGCGGCCAGCTCAGCGGCCTATGTCTTCAACGATATCGCGGACGCAGCCTATGACAGGATTCACCCCCTCAAGTCTGCCAGACCGGTTGCTGCAGGTAGGATCGGCGTTGCTCGTGCAGGTGCGATTGCGGCAATCTTGGCGATCGCAGCAACGGCAATGGCCTGGTCTAGCTCGATGAACCTTGCGGCTATCATCTTAGGATACATGGGCCTGATGGCGGCATATACCGTGGCCCTCAGGAAGGTGATGATCATAGACTGCATGGTCATAGCCTTGGGTTTTTGCCTGAGGGCGGTGGCAGGGGCAGTGGCCGTGGATGTGGCCATCTCCCCTTGGCTGTTGATCTGCACGTTTGCGTTATGTCTGTTCGTGGCGTTTGGCAAGAGGCGGGCGGAGATCGTACAACTTGGCCAGGATGGACAGGCCTTCAGGCAGGTCTTGGCAGGCTACAGTACCGGCCTGTTGGACCACATGTTGGATGTCAGTAGCGGCCTCGCTGTGATCTGTTTTTTGATCTATGCCATGGACCAGAGGACCAGCACGCTCTTCGGTACGCATGCCTTTGTCTACACCGGCCCCATGGTCCTCTATTGCGTGTTCAGGTTCAGCTGGGCCATGCGTAGCGGCAGGTACGATGGACCGGTAGGTTTCATACTCAAGGACCTCCCATTCCAGCTGGGCCTGATCTGTTGGCTGGTCGCCTGTGGTATCATCGTTTATGGCGGTAGATCCCTCGGTGCATGGCTTAGGTAGCCCATGGCAAGTTTGAGACTGCAGCGTTTCTTGGCATCTGCTGGTATCGGCTCTCGCAGGCAGTGTGAGCAGATGATCCTCGATGGTCTGGTAAAGGTTAATGGCCAGCGGGTAGATAGCCTTCCTGCATTCATTGACCCTGAAAAGGACCAGGTGACGGTCAGGGGCAGGCCTGTGAGGCCAGTGCAGAAGGTCTATTATGTGCTGAACAAGCCCAAGGGGGTCATTTGCACCAACCTCGACCCACAGGGCAGGCCAAAGGCGGTGGATCTGGTCCCACAAAGGCCGATGGTGTCCTGCGTCGGCAGGCTCGAGGCAGACACCACCGGCCTGATCGTACTAACCAATGACACCTCCCTGGCTGCAGGCTTGGCCAGGCGGGATTGTCCTGTTGCAAGGACATACCTGGTTACTGTCAAGGGCCGGATCGAGGACAGACATATCGAGAAGATCGTCAAGGGTGCATGCCTGCCGGATGGCAGATCGAAGGCGTCGGCGGTAAAGGTCGTCAGTCGCAATAAGAGACAGTCTGTGATAGAGGTCAGCATAGGGGCTGGCGTTCACTGCCATCTGCAGCGGTTGCTGATGCGTGTGGGGTTGGAGGTGATAGGGCTGAAGCGGACCAGGTTTGGACCGATCTTCATCAAGGGGCTCGGCCAGGGGATGTGGCGACGATTGACGAATAGGGAGCTGGCACAACTGAGGGCCAAGGTCTTCGGCCAGGATCCTGGCCATAGCGCTTGAAAGGCGGGGCAGTTGGCTGTATGATGCTGGTTTGTCTTATCCTTTAGGTAGGTGGCTCAGCTTTCAGGAGTTTTCAGATGCCCAGACATTGTTACTTTACAGGTAAGAGGACTACTATAGGTAGGAGTATCACCAGGCGCGGTAAGGCCAAGAAGCAGGGCGGGGTAGGTAAGAAGGTCACTGGCATAGCAAAGAGGAAGTTCAAGCCCAACATCCAGCGTGTCAGGGCCGTGGTCGGGGGGACCGTCAGACGTATCAAGGTTTCGACCAAGGCCATGCGGATGGGCCTTGTGGTCAAGCCTGCCAAGAGGCCGAGGTTGGCAAAGGAGACGGTTGCTTGACAAGGCTGGCCGGTCATGGCGCAGGGGATCGATAGGGCCCTGGTGAGAAAGGTTGCCAGCCTTGCGCGGCTGGACCTGACCGAGCAGGAGGCCGAGGAGTTCACAGGCCAGCTCGGTGCGATCCTGGATTATTTCAACAAGATCAACCTCCTGGATACAACTGCTGTGGAGCCACTAGCGCACTGTTTACCACTTACAAACTGCCTAAGGGATGATCAGGTAGGTACTTGCCTTCAGCCACAACAGGCCCTTGCCAATGCACCCGATCGGGATGGGGACTTCTTCAAGGTCCCTCCGATACTCGATGAAGAGGCAGGGCCTTAGCATCAGGATGCCATGCTGGATGCCTTGCTCCAGATGGATTGCCTGGACCTTGCCCAGGCGATAAAGGCCGGGAGGGTCACCAGCCTAGAGGTGACCAGGGCCACACTGGATGCCATAGACAGATACAATCCGACGATTAATGCCTACCTGACGGTCTTCCATGAACTGTCCCTTGATCGGGCGAGGGATGTCGACCGCAGGATAGAGGCAGGCCAAAGGCTCGGACCTTTGGCAGGTGTCCCCATAGCCATAAAGGACAACATCTGCACCACCTTCGGTCCGACCACATGCGGCTCCAGGATACTGGCCAACTTTCGCAGCCCCTACAACGCCACCGTGGTAGATAGGCTGCTTGCAGCGGATGCGGTGATCGTTGGCAAGACCAACATGGATGAGTTTGCGATGGGCTCGACCACGGAGAACTCGGCATTCGGTCCGACGCGGAATCCATGGGATCGGGATCGAGCCCCTGGGGGTAGTAGTGGTGGTTCTGCCGCGGCGGTGGCTGCGAGGATGTGTTTTGCCGCCCTCGGTTCTGATACGGGTGGATCCATTCGGCAGCCTGCGGGCTTTTGTGGTGTGGTAGGGCTAAAACCTACGTATGGTCGGGTCTCGCGTTATGGCCTTGTCGCCTATGGTTCCAGCCTCGACCAGATTGGCCCGTTGGCCAGGTCCGTACGGGACTGCGGCTTGCTGATGAATGTCATAGCTGGCCATGACCCTAGGGATAGTACGAGCGTTCCAGGGGCCTTTGCCGAGGTTGAGGACATGCTCGAGCAGCTAGATACACCTGTTTCTGGACTGAGGATAGGGATCGTGAAGGGGGCATTGGATGGTGCAGATATTCCGGTCCAGAGGTCGGTGGCCCAGGCCATCGATGTATACAGGGATCTTGGCGGCCAGGTGGTAGAGCTCCAGATCCCCGCCTTGGATTACGCGGTGGCTACATACTACATCATAGCCACTGCTGAGGCCTCGAGCAACCTGGCCAGGTACGATGGCGTGCACTATGGCTATCGCAGCCCCCATGCGAGGGACTGCCTTGAGGTATATACCAGGTCAAGGGCGGAGGGGCTCGGCAAGGAGGTGAAGCGGAGGATCATGTTGGGCACGTATGCCCTCTCCAGTGGCTATTACGACGCCTATTACCTGAAGGCCTTGAAGGTCAGGAACGTGATCAGGCAGCAGCTATCAGCGGCCTTCGAGCAGTGCGACTGCATCTTGATGCCCATCGCGCCGACGACCGCATTCAGGCTCGGCCAGATGGTGGCAGATCCACTGCAGATGTACCTAGCGGATGTCTATACCATACCTGCAAACCTTGCAGGAATACCCGCGATCAGTGTGCCAGCAGGCCTGGACGAGCATGGCCTGCCTATAGGCCTGCAGATCATGGCACCTGCCTTTTGTGAGGGACGGCTCTTGCGGATCGCCAGGATGTTTGAGGCCGCAACTGGTTGGACTGGACTGGTGCCAACAGGGCTGGAGTCATGAAGGTGCAGGTGATCATAGGCCTGGAGATACATGTGCAGTTGAGCACACAGACAAAGCTTTTCTGTGGTTGCCCAGTGAGGTTCGCTGCACCACCCAACAGCCTTGTCTGCCCTGTCTGCCTCGGCCTTCCTGGTGCCTTGCCCGTGATCAACAAGAGGGCGGTCGACTACGCGATATTGGCCGCCTTGGCCCTGAGATGCCAGGTCAGTACATTCACCAAATGGGACCGCAAAGGCTACTACTACCCAGACCTGCCCAAGAATTACCAGATCAGCCAGTATGACCTGCCCCTAGGCAGGGCTGGGTTCATAGAGGTAGCAGGGGATGATCACAAGCTCCATAGGATCAGGATACGTCGGGTACACCTGGAGGAGGATGCCGGCAAGAACCTGCATGCCGCGGGTGATTATTCCCAGGTCGACCTGAACAGGGCAGGCACGCCGCTACTGGAGATCGTAACGGAGCCAGACATCTCCAGTGCCAGCCAGGCCAAGGCCCTGGCAGTAGAGCTCCAAAGGATCGTCAGATATATCGGCGTTTCAGAGGCGGACATGCAGAAGGGGCACATGAGGTTCGAGCCCAACGTGAACCTGCGGATAGAGAAGGACGGAAGGGTATTCAAGACCCCGATAGTGGAGATAAAGAACCTCAATAGCTTTAGGGCCTTGGAGCAGAGCATAGATTTCGAGATACATCGCCAGTTGGAGGAGTTTGAAAGCGGCGGCCAGACCATGCAGGCAGGCAACAAGACCACACGTGGCTGGGATGATCAGCGACAGGTTACGGTCCTGCAAAGACAAAAGGAAGAGGCAGAGGACTACAGGTACTTTCCGGACCCAGACCTATTGCCTGTGGCCATAGACCAGGGGTGGTTGGATCAGGTCAAGGCCCAGTTGCCAGAGTTGCCCCTAGAGCGCCAGATGAGGTTTGTCCGCGAATATGGCCTGAGCGATTATGACGCCAGCGTGTTGACCGCAGATAGGTCGTGTGCAGAACTGTTCGACCAGGCGATCAAGGCTGGTGGCAGGCCAAAACGTGTCTGCAATCTACTTACGCAGGTAGGTCTTAGGATCGCCAATGAGCGGGGCTGCCCCATGAGCCAATTGGGCCTCAAGCCCTCGGACCTTGCCTGCCTTGCAGGCATGATCGACGAAGGCAAGGTAAACACCTCTGGCGGTGTCAAGATCTTGGAACAGATGGTGGCCACAGGCCAGGATCCTTTGACTTTGGCAAGGCGGTTGGAACTGGTCCAGACCAGCGATGGCGGGCAGTTGGAGCAGGTAGTGGATCAGGTCCTAGCCAGCCAGCCGAAGGCCGCAGAGGATGCCAAGTCTGGTGGCAAGAAGGCCCAAAAGGCATTTAGCTTCTTGGTTGGCCAGGTTATGCAGGCCACAAAGGGCAGGGCCAATCCGAATCTGGTCGCCCAGATCATCCGCAAGCGGCTGGGATTGGATTGAGGTCGTAAGGTCGGGCCTTGGGCATATCCGCATCTGCATGTAGCCAGATCCTCGCTTGACCACTACAGACCTGCTGCCTTATAGTGCGTGTGAATATGGCTTGGACCCTTCGGTGACATGGCCGTTCGTATAGTTCTTGCAGATGTGCACGGTGTTACCAGGGAGGGGATCCGAATCCTGCTGGAGGAGAAGCCAGGTCTCGATGTGGTGGGGGAGGCCCAGGATGGTGTGCAGATGGTCCGCCTGGCCGGACGGCTCAAACCCGACATCATCATTACCGATATCTGTATGCCGGAATTGAACGGGTTGGATGCGGCCAAGCAGGCCATAGCAGTCCTGCCCGAATTGCGGGTGATCATCCTTTCTGCCTATGTAGACCTGCAGTCCGTTGGGATGGCATTGCTTGCTGGGATAAGGGGTTATGTCCTGAAGCATCATGGCGTTGAGGAGTTGTTCAGGGCTATCGACGCAGTGATGGCAGGCCAGATCTATCTTTGCCCCAAGGTGACAGGGATCCTTGTGGGCGACTATATCAGACTCCTGAGGCAGACGGGGCTATCAGGGCTCGGTAGTCTGTCGAGCAAGCACAGGCAGGTCCTGCAGCGGATCGCAGAGGGCCGAAATACCAAGCAGATCGCATTAGAGCTAGGCCTGACACCAAAGGCCATAGAGGCTGCCCGCAGGAGGATCATGAAGGCTATCGGTGTCAACAGCGTGGCTGGATTGGTCAAGTTTGCCCTAGCAAATAGGCTCACGCCCCTATAGCGAGTCTGGGCTTTACCTTGCGATCTTTTGGATAAAACCTTATATCGGCCCTACCCGCCAACTACGATAAGAGCGTTAGCTGGGGGAAGACCGGGACTACACCTGCCTGACGTGGGCCTTACCAGCTATATTCAGCAGGACCCCTGCCACTGCCGCGCTGACCAGCAGGCTGGTACCGCCGCCACTGATGAATGGCAAAGGGATGCCCTTTGTGGGCAGCACAACCGTTACAACCCCTATGTTCAGCACCGCCTGGAGGCCTATGGCAGCGGTGATGGCAAAGGCAAGTAGCCTGCCGAAGGGTTCCTTTGTTGCCAATGAGGTCTGCAGGCCCAGCCAGATGAAGGCTGCAAACAGTGCTATTACCGCTAGGACCCCGACCAACCCCAGCTCCTCTGCTATGACTGCAAAGACGAAGTCCGTGGTGTCCTCGGGCAGATGGCCATACTTGCTGACACCATTGCCCAGGCCCTTGCCGAGTATTCCGCCAGAGGCTATCGCGATCAGGGACTGATCTGCCTGGTAACCAACGGACTGGGCCCATCTATCGGGCTGTGTGAAGGCAACGAGCCTTTGGACCCTGTAAGGGGCGGTGACCAAGGCCAGGCCAAATACAAGAGCCCCGGCCGAGGCCAACAGTGCCAAGTGCCCCCATCTAGCCCCTGCTGGTATGAGTACGACAAGCACGGCCAAGGCGATGAATGCGGCAGTCCCGAAGTCCTCTATCAAGATCAGCCCGATGATGACCCCGCATATAGCAAGCAGGGGTAATAGGTGCCTGCTCAAAGAGTGCAACCTGAAGCCGAACCTATGAGAGGCAGCCACTACCAGGAATATCACCGCCCACTTGCCTAATTCTGATGGCTGGAAGCTCAGGCCAAGAGGACCGAGCCCTACAAACAACCATCGCCTGGCCGCATTCCTCTCGATCCCTATCCCAGGGACCAGGACCAGGATTAGGAGTATGGAACTTGCCACCAGGATATAGGACGTGGCAGACCGCAACAAGGGCCTATCAATGGCAAAGACCTTGTAGTCGACCTTGCTAACCAGGACCATAATGATGATTGCCACAGGTAAGAGGAGCAACTGACGAAGGCCTTGATGACCTATCGCCAGCCCTTGGTTCAATCCAGCACTTGCTGAAAAGACAAACACTGCCCCAAAGGCCATCAAGGCAAAGGCCACCAGGGTGATCAGGGATGGACGCATGTGTCCGGGCATCTGCGTAGGGTTGCCGGCCTGATCTTGCGGGGTTCCAACCTGTTCCAGGGCAGGTCCTTTCATACTGCTATAGGCTGTTATCGGTTCAAGGGCCAGAAATAGAACAGTGATTTTTGCCCAGATGCTAAAATAGACTTGACAGAGAAGCTAGGTAAGCGGCACAATATGGTAAGTATCTGGTAGTTGGCCAAGCGTATGTATAAACCTTTGCATTTGCAAGGCTTATGGGCGTTAGCCGGGACTTGGCTGGTGTGATAAAAAAATGGGCAAAAAGTATTGACCTGATAGTGATAAGATGGTATATTTGACCCTGGACGATAAGGCAGTGCTTGGTACAATATAGTCAAGCTGGGCTGGTTCGTCCTGGCTCGGTAGGATGAGGTGATGAACGTGGTATCGCAGTGAGGAGCGGCCTTGATCATGTCTTGGACGGAGGATGGGTATCTCGTTGAAGGCAATAGGTTTGATCGGGGTTGCTCCCGTTTGTGGGCAGGGCTTTATACCCATTGTGGGTTGTATCGGTTCTGTAAACTGCCCAGGACTCTAAGAGAAGGTGCTAGTCTATCGTCCCCCTAGGAAGAAGGGGAGAAAGGAGGTGGTACCGGGAAGGCTGGTAACTCGCAGGTAGATTGGTCCCTTATGGCGGTAGTGACCCGGCCGTCATAGGGTGTGGGCCTCCGACAGGGGGTTCACCGGTCGGTCAGGACTTTGGCCGACCACTCTGGGGTCTAGGCTGAGGCCGCGAAGGAATGCCGGACGCGTGGCCTCGGCGACGGTGGTAAAGTTCCGGTGGATTCCCCGCTGTGGGGAAGCCTGGGCGCTGCGTAGGGCCCAGGAACAAGATTTGGGTCCCCCAAGCGATTGGGGCTGTTGAGAAAGGGAATAGAAGATGTTGAAGAAGAGCCTGATTGCACTCGCCGTTATCGCAATGGCTATGCCTGCATTCGCCGGCAAGCTAAAAGTACATGAGCCTTGGCCGACACAGTTGGTCCCACAAGAGATCTGCAAGATCGACGTGGTCTTGGATGTTGGCTTCTATATTGAGATCGTGGATGAGAAGGCCATTAAGGTTGAACAGGATACCCAGTCATCCGATCCTGCCAAGACCTATGTCGGCTGCAAGAAGACCGATGTAAAGAGCAACTTTGCTGCACAGCTGTTGGTCTCAGCCGCTGCTGCCAGTGCTGCTGGCGGAAGCTGGAGCGCCACGGTAACACCGAATACAGTCCCTGCTGGCACGACCAACGTCGAGATCTGCGTGAAGGGCGAGAAGGTCGATATCAGCAAGCTGACCGGTGGCAGCAAGAACGTAAAGGTTGCTGAGGTCACAGTGAAGGTACTGCCTGCCTAAGGCACGCAGTAACGGCTTATAACCTGCGTAAACCGCAGGGGATCAGAGGCTACAAGAGGGGAGGGAAGGAGGCTAAGGCCCTTTCCCTCCCCTTGGCTTTTTTGGCGGATGGGGATATCGGTGGGCCGATAACGGGGATCTTTGAGAAATAGAGAGCTTTTCGATTGACTGGAATCTTGATAATCGGTAAAATAGGCAAAATAGGCTGCATCAGGACTGGGTTGGATGCCCGAGAGGCAGCCGATATATGACCATGGGGGTAAGTTAGAGGGATGGCCGGCTGCTTGGCCAGCTGGTCTGGATTGGTGGCAAGTTGGTGTCGACGTCTGCCGAATAGTCTCTTGAGCAGGGCCAGGTTGGTCCTGGATTGGACTGCTACCAGTGCATGGGAGGTGTGCTATCGATGCATAGGTCTTGGAAGCTCGCGACAGTGGCCCTGGGGCCCAGATGTATCGCCAAGATATTCGGGGTGTTGGTAGTATGGGGTCTGGCATGTCCATCGTGGGCCCAGTTCGTGGTTCAGCCCATGAAGTTGGAGCTGACCTTGCGGGCCGGGTCCGTTAATAGGCAATATGAGGGCGCGGAGCTTATTCTAGAGAATAATGACCGGACACAGACACAGTATGTCAAGCTCCACGTAGTTGATCTGACGCAAGGCGAAAATGGTGCGTGGCTACCCATTGAGCCCAATGACCTAGAGCAGCTCGATGAGGAGCAGGCAATAAGGATACTTCAGGGTTCGTGCAGGGGTTGGATTACGCCAGTAAGGGGGGTCGACCAGCCAGTTATCATCAGGCCTTTGGGCAGGGAGAGGATACCTGTGAACGTCATAGTGCCTGCTGGTGTGCGTGGGTTCTATTGTGCGGGCGTCGTGGCTGCACTGCAGCCCAGACAGGGCGTCGAGGGCGTGGAGGTGGTCTATCAATTCATTGTGCCGGTATTGATACGGATCGAGGGCTCGACGGCATATCCCCAGGTACAACTGACGGACGTTGGGTTGGAGCTGAGGCCAGGTAGTGAAGATGTGCCCACAAGCACGTTTGTGACATTAGGGGTGGAGAACAATGGCAAGACCTACTCCCATATCGTGCCAAAGGCCCAGCTCTTGGTGTATGTTGGAGATGCACTGAGGGTGGTCGTAAGGGACGTCGAGTTCAGACCAGCCGAATATGACATCATCCCAGGGGCACGGTTCGTGTTGAAGACCGACATAGGTCGAGCATTACCTGCCGGCAGATATGTCGTAAGGGGAGGGCTGTTCGTGGATGGCAGGCGGGTCAGGGGCGTGGACAAGGAGATCGCGTTTGCCGGCGACCCTGCTGTCAAGCGCTTGGCAACCGACGCTGCCGTGGCCGTATCCCCTGCCACTATCGTCCTGGATGCCAAACCAGGTGGCATGAAGACCAGTGTCATCGAGATCCGCAATGGTTCGCCAGAGCCTATAGCCGTCAGGGCCCATGTCCTGACGCCAGCAGAGATGGCCTCGAAGACATGGGGCGGAAGACGGGGAGATGACCTCAGCTGTGCTCAGTGGGTGGAGGTCAGTCCTAGCGAGTTCGCTCTGGCAGGTTATGGCACAAGGAATGTTAGGCTCATATGCCGCGCGCCAGCTACAGGCATGGAATACAGGGGTTATTATGCGGACCTGGATCTTTATGCCAGCTATGCGGATGGCAGCAATGCTGGAAAGACGAAGGCCTTGATATGTCTGGTAAACCAGGCCGCCAAGTCGAATGTATCCGTGCTCAGTCCGCAGCCTTTGAGATTCGAGCAGTCGGGCCAGGCCTCGAAGTATATAGTCACTGCAAGGTTCACCAATGTTGGCGACGAGCATGTCAATCCTAGGGGTGAGATCCAACTGGTCGCGCCTGACAGGACCGTTGTGAAGACCGGCAGGATGACCTCAGAGGCGATGGACAGGTTCATGCTTCCGTTCGAGAACCGTGACTTCTCTGGGGAGTTGGACCTGACATACATGAAGGACGGATATTACATCTTGAGGGTCTTGTTAAGAGACGTTGGTACAGGTTCCCAGCGGAACGACCTGGCTGATGCGGTCAAATATGTACAGGTCTATCTAGATCAGGGGCGGCGGGTCATGGAGGAGGTGCCGGAGAATACCTTCAAGCAGGAGGCCAGTAGGGTGCAAAAGACCGTTAAGTGGGGGGGATAGTGTGCCCATCGGAAGGGGGTTTGATAAATGGCTGAGGTAGGGTTGCCGATAAATCGGACGGGCAATGGATGGCCTCTATCTGGCGACAGAAGGGGAATGTTGTCTATGGCTTGGAAGAACAGAGGTAGGATATTGTCGGGTGGTGTAATAGCGGTCTGGTTGGCCGTGTCGCTGGCCATCAGCAGCAGCGGCTCTGCATTTACTGGGACCATAAAGAAGTTCAAGGTCTCAGGTTCCACTGGCGAGCCAGATGTGATAATCCGCGGCTTCCCTGGTGCCACGATCCAGACCGATAGCAGCGGATACTTCGAGGTCGAGGTCCCATATGGGTGGAGTGGGACGATCATCCCACAAAAGCCAGGCTTCGTATTCGAACCAGCCTCCAGGACCATACCACCTGTCAAGTCTGATGTTACTGGTATGGATTTTGTACCACAGGTCCAGACCTTTGTCATCACAGGGTCGGTGGGTATAGCAGGCGCGGTACTCGATGGTTTCCCCGAGCTAGTTACGGCCGACGAGAATGGCAATTACAAGGCGGTCGTGCCTTATGGGTGGAAGGGTACCGTGGTGCCCGTCAAGGACGGGTACGAGTTCGCCCCGGCAAAGAGGGAGTACCCGGCAGGTGTGACACGCAACATGGAAAACGAGTCCTTCAAGGCATCGCCTGTTACTTACGAGATATCGGGCACGGTCACTGTCTCTGGTACGCCGATCGCCGGTGTAGTTATGCAGGGCCTGCCGGGCAACCCTAGTACCAGTGCATCAGGTGCATACAGGGCCAGTGTCCCATACCATTGGACCGGGACTGTCACGCCTACAAGGGAAGGTTACGTATTCGATCCTCCCATGCAGGCCTACACCAATGTTGACTCACCCAAGACCAACCAGGATTATCAGGCCAAGCCGATCCAATACACGATCTCTGGTAACGTAGGGGTAGGCAGTGTCCTGATGAAAGGGCTGCCCGGCAATGTCGTATCTGAACCGGATGGCAGCTACACTGCAACGGTAAACCATGGCTGGGCCGGAGAGGTCACTCCGACACTAGAGGGTTACCGCTTTGACCCACCGAAGAGGTCTTATACGAAGGTATTGGCCAACCAGTCGGGTCAGGATTACAAGCCCACGGAGATCATTGTGAGCATAGCTGGCAATGCCGGCGCCCCTGGCGTGGTCTTGGAGGGATTGCAGCAACCAGATGGCCAGCCTGTCATATCCGATGCCAAAGGTAATTATACGGTTAGGGTCCGCTATGGCTGGAGCGGTTCGGTCACACCTATCAAGGAAGGCTATACCTTCAAGCCGGAATCCAGGTCGTACTCCCGCATAAGCAGGGACATGTTGGCCGAGTCGTATACTGCTACAAGGATCCGATTGGTGATCTCTGGTAGTGTGGGTATGCCAGACGTCCTGCTCAAGGGATTCCCCAGTAGGGTGCTCAGCGTTGGGCCTCGAGGTACGTACAATACCCAGGTGGACTATGGCTGGTCTGGTACGGTAACACCTGAGAAGGCTGGCTATGAGTTCGACCCGCCCTCGAGGCAGTATTCGGACGTGCGTCAGAACATGACGGACCAGGACTACCTGGCCAAGGAGAAGAGGTTCAAGATCTCGGGTAGGATAGTAGGAGACACAGGGCCCGTCGAGGGTGTGACCGTCATGACCGGGATAGGTGACGGTATCGAACCATCCGTTACCGGCGTGGATGGAACCTACCAACTCGATGTACCGTACAACTGGACTGGCGCGATAAACCTTCTGAAGGAAGGGTACGAGTTTGAACCAAAGGCCCAACAGGTGCCACCTGTCACTAAGGACCTGACCTATGACTTCAAGGCCAAGGTCAAGATGCTCACCATAACAGGCCAGATCGTGATAGATGGCCAGCCTATGGAGGGCGTGACCATAACTGCGGACAATGGCGGCACGAGTGCGGTCACTGACGCTAGGGGCAGGTACAAGGTACAAGTCCCATACGGCTGGTCCGGGAATATTATCCCGACAAAAGAGGGTGTGGAATTCGACCCGCCTAGCAAGCCATATGAGAACGTGGTGCAGGATATCGACGAGACTGCGCCAGCCCCTGCGCCAGAGGTAGCTCGTGAGCCCCAGATAACCCCTCCAACTGGAATGCCGCCTGAGCAGCCATCTGCTCAACCTACCACACCTGCTCGACCGGCAGAGGGTTTCACCCCCGAGACTGAGCTACTGCAGGCCCAGATCGATGAACTGACCAAGAAGCTCCAAGCTGCCCGCCGTGGCGCCGCGGAGCCCAATGCTGCAAGGCCTGCTGGGCCGGCAAGGCCGGCGATCCAGCCGGCAGCCGTGCCAGAAGGGGCAGGTCCTATCATAACCATGACCCCAGTGGAGGAGGACCTCCGAACGGTCTTGCAGAATATAGCCTTGGAGGCGGGGGTCACGATCGTGCCCGACCCTGAGGTGGCAGGTACGGTCTCTTGCAACATCCCAGGCGTACCATTGGAGCAGGCCCTGGATATCGTGCTGGCAGGCACTGGTTTTAGTTGGAAGAAGACGAAGTACTATTACCTCGTGACCTCCTCGAAGCTGGCGAGCCCAGGCTTTATGCAGGGCAGCGAATCCAGGGTCGTCAAGCTCAACTACATAGATGCCAATGAAGCGGTGTTGATGTTGTCACCAGCCCTTGCCCCTTATGTCAGGGCACAGACCCGTGGAAGGACCGTCCTTGTGACCGCACCTGCAAGCCTTATGGAGCGGGTAATAGAGGATCTGACCAAATTGGATAGGCGTCCGAGGCAGGTGATGTTGGAGTCAAAGGTCGTCTCGCTTGAGAAGGGTAACCTATTGAACCTCGGTGTAGAGTGGGCATGGCCACAGGCGAGGGCAGGTGCCTTTGCCAACCAGATGCGGAATGCGGCCATAGATGTAGCAGATTTTGGAGGCAAGATCGCCTGGGGCATCCAGATGGGCTACTCGCCTGATGCAACGTTCACCAGTGCCCTGGAGATGAAGCTGAACCTGTTGGCTGAGAATGGCCAGGCCCAGATCATGACGAATCCTCAGATATTTGCACAGGATGGCAAGCCCGCTGAGATCAGGGTGGTAAAGGAGGAGTACTTCTTCATGACACCTCCATTCCAGCAGCAGGCCACGATCACCGGTTTCCTCAGTACATGGGGTGAGCTGAAGACCGTAGAGTCAGGTACCATCCTGACGGTCACGCCCCATATTGGGGACAACAACGAGATCATGATGGAGGTGGCGGTAGAGCTCAGCGATAGTATCCCGCGTGGCAGGGGTAGTGATCTGCCAGTAGTGACCAGACGCAAGACCACGAACACCGTGATGATTAAGGACGGCGGAACAGTTGCGATCGCAGGCCTGACCGAGGATACCCGCAGGACCAAGGAAAAGAAGGTGCCTGGACTTGGCGATATACCTGTGATCGGCGGCCTGTTTACCAGTACAGAGGACGACAAGAACCGCCGCGAGATCGCGGTGTTCATAACTGCGAGATTGGTTCCAGAGAGGAGCACGCTCGGTAGCGGCCTCGAAAGTGCCGTTGGCCAGCCGCAGCCAGTATCGACCCCTGTGATGCCCGGCCCAGGTGGTGCGGTAGACTTCCGCTCCCAAGTGAAGGAGATTCTGGATAGGCGGGCTGGATCAGGTTACTAGGCTAGGACATAGCGATAAGGAGGATCAGTCTATGAGGTCCACAGGGCTGTCCAGACCGGCTCTGGTGCTGGCAATATTGCTGTGCCTGACAGCAGGGGCCTGTGGACCATTCAGGCTGCCGACGTTCTTCGGACCAAGACGTTCCTCATTGGAGGTGGTGGCAAGGACGAACCGCCTGGTATTGACGGTCGGTGCAGAGGACATCGTCAATATGATGCTCGGGATTGGATTCACACCACAGCAGGTCCTTGACCTGTGTGAAGGCCTCAGGAATGCCTTGATGTTATCTGGTGCCGCAGAGATCAGGCTGGGCAAGCAGGTTCAGGCCATATTCCGCGTAGAGGCAGGCGACTACATCTGGATCGCGACCCACAGGGGTGACATATACGTATACGATGCAAGGTACCACAGATTCGGCCTTAGGGAAGGTCAACCGTTAGGCGGCTCCTGATAGGAACTCGGATCGTAGCAATGGGGTTCCTGCCTTGTCAGGATCCTGCAGCCCTGCCTTGTGACCAATACGTCGTCTTCAAGCCGGACGCCCAGCCTGCCTGGAAGATAGATCGCTGGTTCTATGGTCAGGACCTGGCCTAGGCGCAGCCTGCCTTGGGCATCTGGCTTGAGGAATGGTTGCTCGTGGATATCCAGTCCTATACCATGACCACTGCCATGGCCATAGACTGGTAGTCCACTTTCCTGTATGACCTGCCTTGGTATTGCGTCCACCTGCCTGAGCGATACCCCTGGCCTGATCGCAGCTATGGCGGCCTCCTGCGCATTGCGTACCACATCATATGCCTTGAGGAATAGATCGGATGGCCTTCCGATAACGAAGGTCCTGGTTATGTCGCTGCGATAGCCCATGAATTTGGCACCGAAGTCTACAAGGACCGTATCGTTCTGCCTCAGTGCCCTGCTCGTAGGTTGGTGGTGGGGTCTCGAACCATTTGCACCGAATGCCACGATGGTCTCGAAGGCCACAGAGCCGCCTGCCTTACGTATCTCCAATTCCAGTAGCCCAGCAAAGGCCAACTCTGTGATACCAGGCCTGAGCTGGGCGATCGCCCTTTGCAGGGCAGTCCTTGCTATGCGACCTGCCTTTTGGATATACCTGATCTCCAATTGGCCTTTGACCGCTCGAATATCCGCCAGTGGCTGATCGACAGGTCTGAGCCTTCGTCCTATTTCCTTCTGGATGACCAGCCAGTCTGATAACACGATCGACTGCTCGATACCGAGCCTGCCAATCCGATGCTTTTTCACTAGATGGATGACGGTATTTGCGAGGGTACCCATCCTCTCTACGATCTGTACCTTGGGGCACTCCTTCTGTGCCTGTTCTGTGTAGCGGCTATCTGTCAGGAGCAGGACGGCCCTGCTGGTGATGATCGCCCAGCTATCCTGGCCCAAGAACCCAGTAACGTAGCTGACATCGGATGGCCTTGTCACTAGAAGCCAATCGATCCTGTCCTGCCGCATGCGTTGCCTTACCCTGCGCAGCCTAGTGTCCTGTTGCATACGTCATCCTTTCAGTCTTGCTGTAGGATAGCCAAACGGGTCCAACTAGGCAACAGGGCTTGCCTTCTATTGATTGGCGTAGCTGGATTGGCTAGACTGTATTAGACAGGCATGTAACGTCATGATCCCTATTGGTACAAACATCTGGCCTGGTCGCAGGCCATATGCAAATTACGCCTTGATCGGGATGAACATAGCGGTCTTCCTGGCCAGCTATGACCCGTTCGCTTATGTCCTTTGGGGGCCGGCCGCTCCTATCAGGCCATGGGCCAGGATCATGATGCTCACACCTGCAGATTGGCGGTTTTGGCAGCCAGTCACCTACGCATTCCTGCATGGTGGACTGCTCCATATCCTCGGTAATATGTTCTTTTTGTATCTTTTTGGCAACAATGTCAATGACAGGCTTGGCCACCCAGGATATCTGTGTTTCTACATCGCCGGCGCGGTGTTCAGTGGTCTTGGCCACGTGCTCTTCCACAGCTACTCGCACGTACCTACCATAGGGGCGAGTGGGGCAGTGGCTGCAGTGACAGGTGCTTATCTGGTCTTCTTTCCCAGGAGCCTGATTACCGTCTTGTACTGGTTTGTGTTCTTGTTTGGGACCGTTCACATCCCGGCCATATGGTTCATTGGCCTGAAGATGATACTCCTGGACAACCTGGTCGTCCGCACATCCCCATTCATTGCCTACGATGCGCACCTGGCAGGATACGCCGTCGGTATTGGTTTGTCATTGGGGCTGCTGGCATCGAGGCTGATCCCGACCAATCACCTGGATTTATGGTCCTCGATAGTGCAGTGGAATCGCAGGCGGAGGTTCAGGGCCATGGTGGCGGATGGCTACGATCCATTCACTGCCACTAGGCAAGTGCAATCCTGGCCGGTCTCTGTAGATCAGGCCCAGTCAGCAAAGGAACGACAAGCTGCCCAGTTGCGAGCGCGGATCTACGGGTCTATTTCGCAGCGTGACCTGGCCGGTGCTGCATCTGCGTATCTAGAGCTGAAGGCCTTGGATGGCGGGCAGGTCATAAGCAGACAGGCGATCCTGGACATCGCCAACTACCTTGCCAGCCAAGGTCGGTACGTGGAGGCAGCCCAGGCTTACGAGGCCTATCTGGCGCACTATTCCAGCTCAGCCCAGGCAGAACAGGTCATGCTCATGCTGGGACTGTTGTATTCGAGGTACCTTAACAAACCCAATGATGCACTGCAGTGGCTAAGGCGGGCAGTGGAATTATTGGTAGATCCAGGTCAAAAGGACCTTTGTCAACGTGAGATCTTAAGGTTGGGTGGCAGCCCGGCCTAGGGCCTTTGTATATATGACCTTGTCGTCGCCAGGGCCGTAGAAGTCCTTGACAAGGCTGGATTGTTTGTAGCCGAGCCGGTGGTAAAAGCACCTGGCAGGCACGTAGGCTTGACGGCTGGAGGTCTCTATGGCGATCAGCCTCGCGCCGCGTCTAGTCAGCTGCTCCTCTGCGAACCGGACCAACCTCCTGCCTATCCCGCGGCCGGATAAATCAGGCCTTACCACAAGCCAGTAGATATCGTATGTCCCTATAGTGCACGGGGTCTTGCCGAAGCAGATCCACCCCAGTACCTGTTCCCCATTTGCCGCCACATATGATTCATAGGAGCTGTCCCCTGCGGTTGCCGCATCCATGACCTCCCTGGCAATGGCCAGCTCATCCGGCCTGAAGACCTTTGATGCGACCAGGATCCCTATGATCTGATCCCGATCCGCAGCCATTGACCGGCGTATCTGGTATGGACCGGTATCGACCGCAGGACTGGCAGATTGGGCGGATCCAGCCCTTGCCTTCTGGCGTCGCCATATGGCGTTGTCTATGGCGATCTGTATGAACCGCTGGTAACTGATCCCTGCTGCATCAAGTGCTGCAGCAAAGCCGGCTTCCGGACTGATATCTGGATTGGGGTTTACCTCCAGTACGCTTGGCCTGCCGGATGCATCGAGCCTGAGGTCCACCCTGCAATAATCGAGGCATTCCAAGGTGCGGCATGCCGCTAGTGAGATCTGCCTTATCAGGCCGGCGGTCCTCCCATCAAGTTCCGCAGGTATGACGCGGACGGTATTTTCGTATTCGAAGCTGCCTTGAATCCACTTTGCCCTGTACCCGACGATCTTGGGTCTATCTGGTCCAAACCCTCGGAACTCTATCTCTGCCAGTGGGAGGACTTGGGGTCTATCTTGTTCCCAGAGGATAGATACGTTTATCTCCCTGCCATCTATGAATTGCTCCACCATCGCTGCCTGGCCAGTGCTGGCCCAGACCATCTCCACGACCTTTGTCAATCCAGAGGCAGATTCAACTACATTCTCATTATCCAGACCCTCGCTTGCATCGCACCTTGTCGGCTTGACTATATAGGGTCCTTTGAAGTTGATGTCTGCAATGGGCTGGCCTGGTTCGAGTAGGATCGCAGGTGGGCACGGAATACCTGCGCTAGTCAGCAAGGCCTTTGACCACCATTTGTCGTGGGCAAGTAGCATGCCTGTGGTGTTGTTGCCTGTGCAGGCCTTGTCGAATGCCTCGACCAAGGCTGGTACATAGTTGTAGTCCTGTGGATCAGCCCACAGGACCTCCACCAGGTTGAATACCACGGTCTCATCCGCCCCACTCAATACAGCGGTCAGGTCTTGCAAGGTCCGAACCGAGACAGACCTATGGGCCAGGCCCGATCCGTCCAAGGCGGTCGATACGGCCCGGACCTCGTCCAAGACCCCAGCATCGCTGGCCTGGAATCTCGAAGGCCGTGACTCTCCGTACACTATCAAGACGCTCGGCCTGCCGCTTGCCATGATCGCACCTGGCGTTGGATTGCGCTTTGTATAATCCTGTCTATAAGATCATTGTAGCAGATCCCAGCGGATTGGGCGATCATCGGCAGGTCAGAGTGGGTCGGGTGAAGACCTGGTAGGGGGTTGACCTCCAGGATGGCAGGCTCGCCGGAGGCGTCCAACCTGATATCTACGCGAGATGCATCCCGACAGCCAAGTAGCCTGTGGGTCTGCAACGCCAAGTCCTCGATCCGGCTCCGCAATGGCCCTGCAGGCAATGGTACGTACTGGACGAATCGCTCACAGGCCTCCTTGACCTCCAGGCCATAGTCCCTTGTTGGTGCCTCCTGCCTTACCTTCACCTCGATGGTCCCGATTGGATAGGCCGCCTGGTCGGTACCTAGGATTGCAGCGGTAAACTCCCTACCTGGCAGATACTGCTCTATCAAGACCGGCTGTTTGAACCGCTGCCAGAGCCTCTGGCAGACAGGCCCAAGCTGCTCGAGACGGTCGATCCTGGAGTTGGCGTCTATGCCCTTGCCAGTACCCTCTGCGACTGGCTTTGCGAATAGCGGCAAGGATAGATCCAGTTTTTCCAGGTCTTCCAGGCTGTTAGCCACCAAAAAACCGGGTGTAGGCAGGCCAGCCGAAAGCAGGACCCTCTTTGTCATGGCCTTGTCCAGTGTTAGTGCACATGCCAACGGGTCAGAGAACGTATAGGGTATACCATACATCTCCAGGATGGCAGGGACCTGGGCCTCGCGGCTTCGACCCCTTAGGCCCTCGGAGATATTGAACACCAGGTCCCATCGCTGGCCTGACGCAAGCCTGCTGGCCAGTCGGAGGCCATTTCCGACCAATTCCAGGCGATGCCCAAGGGCCTGGATGGCGTTGCCAAGGGCCTCTATGGTGGCAGGGCTGTCGAACTCTGCCACCGCCTCGAGGTCTAGGCCTTGGGCCAGATAATCGTCCCTCAGGTCATAGACCAGTGCTATGTGCAGATGGTCCTTCATGTGATCGAACTGCTACTGGTCCAGTCCCGTCAAACCAGGTCTTGCTGAACGGGCCTGCCTCCTGGCCAGCCTTTCGCTGGCAGCAGGTGCTATGGAGGTAGCGTGTCCGGCACAGAGGCCCCAAACCCCATCTGGCCTGGCCTGCGGTCGGGCCGTAGGCTCCCATCTATCTCTGGGCTCTGGGTAGGAGATGAGCATGCCCTCGTAATTCCTCAGGACCGTGTGACTTGGGCTCTGTGAGACCACATAGGATGGAAGGACCGGTATCTTTCCGCCGCCGCCAGGGGCGTCCACCACAAAGGTAGGTATTGCCAAGCCGCTGAGCCTACCGCGGAGGTACTCCATGATCTCTATGCCTTTTGATAGTGGCGTGCGGAAGTGCTCCACTCCCTTGACCAGGTCGCATTGATACAGGTAATAGGGTCTTACCCGCATGCGGACCAGACCCCTACAGAGTTGTTCCATGACCTGGGGTTGATCATTCACACCACGTAGCAAAACGGATTGGTTACCTAGAGGTATACCTGCATCCGCCAGTTTACCACATGCGGTCGCTGCCTCTGGGGTCAGTTCGTTGGGATGGTTGAAGTGGGTATTCATCCAGATGGGATGATACTTGCGCAGCATCTGGCAGAGGTGATCTGTGATCCTCTGTGGTAAGACCACGGGCACCCTCGTACCTATCCGTATGATCTCGACGCTCGGGACAGCCCTTATGGCAGCCAAGACCGCCTCGAGCTGTTCTGTGGTCATAGTCAGTGGGTCCCCACCAGAGACGATCACGTCCTTGACCTCGGGGTGTTGCAGGAGGTAAGAGACTATCTGCTCCAGGCGCCGTCTGCTTATGGTGCACTCCCTCGCCCCGGCAACCCTCTTGCGGGTGCAGTGCCGACAGTACGTAGAACAGGTGGTGGTGGCAATGACAAGGACCCTATCCCTGTAACGGTGCACCATCCCCGCTACTGGCATGTCCCTGCCTTCCTCCAGCGGATCTGGACTGAGGAACGGAGGGTCCAGCAGCTCCAGCACCTGTGGCACGGCCATCCTGAAGATCGGATCGGAAGGCTGTGGCTTGCGGATCAGGGATGCATAGTATGGCGTGATGGCCATAGGATACTTGGCCACTACTGTACTGATGTCTGGACCGACTTGTAAGCTTGGGAATAGTGCCAGCAACTGCTCAGGCCTGCGTATCCTGTGTGCCATCTGCCATCGCCAATCATCCCACCTTTCCCTCGACCAGATGGCCCTTGCAGGTCTTTGGTCTACTGTGGTCAGTGTAGAACTAGACGGAGGTTCGTCCTCAGAGTTGGGGATGGTACTACTTTTAGCTGCTTGAGATTGGTCCTCACTTGCGTTGATCCTCATATTGCTTCCTTTCAAAAAGCCCAACGATCGCCAGTCACGCACCGGCGATATGCTATAGCCCGTTGCTATATATTGTGGCCTCGCCCGAAAGCCAATACCACATATATTGCTTCAAGTACACTATTCAACTCGCCACAAGTCAATAGCAGATTTCGTTTTTTGCATCTAGCAAGGATAGGTATCGTCATAAGCCGGCGATAGATTAGGCCGGTTGGCCCGTCGGAGGATCCCCTACCCCGAGCAGGGTCCTGCTCAGTGCCCTCACTGCCTTAGCCTGGTCTGGCTGCTTGACGCCGAACATGATGCTTATCTCGGATGCACCCTGGTTGATCATCTCTATGTTTATGCCATTTTCTGCCAGGGCCCCGCACGCCCTCGCTGCCATCCCAACTGCATATCGCATCCCTTCCCCTACCACCATGATCAGTGCCAGGTCGTGTTCTATGCTCAGGTCGTCCGGATCCAGTTCCTGCCTGATCCTTTCCAGGACCCGCTGCTGTACAGGGGCACGGAGCCCCTCGGTTCGCAGGATGACAGACATGTTATCTATACCTGACGGTACGTGCTCGAATGAGAGTCTATTGTCCTCCAGTATCTGTAACAACCGTCTGCCAAAACCTATCTGGCGGTTCATCATGTACTTACCCAAATATATAGTGCTGAACCCGCCTGCACTCGCGATGCCGGTAACCTCACCCCGCCTGTAGGGCCGTTGCGGCACCACCATCGTACCAGGGCTGGCTGGGTTGTTCGTATTCTTGATGCAGATCGGGATACCTGCCTTTACTGCAGGTACTACTGCCTCGTCATGGAATACACCAAACCCTGCATATGATAGTTCCCGCATCTCCCTATAAGTAAGGACCCTTATGGGAGGGGCATTCGGTACGATCTTGGGATCAACCGCATATACGCAGTCCACGTCCGTAAAGTTCTCGTACAGATCGGCCTTAACCGCGGCAGCGAGTATGGAGCCTGTGATGTCCGAGCCGCCCCTTGGGAATGTTGCCAATCTGCCGTCCCTTGTGTAACCAAAGAAGCCTGGGAATATCACTACCTCCTTCGACTGCCTCAGGCTGGCAAGGTTCTGATAGGACTCTGGGAGGACCTGGGCATTTCCGAACTCGTCGCTGAGCAACAGGCCTGCCTGCCTCGGGTTGACGTACCTGGCTGGCGTACCCTTTTTTGTCAGTACCGCTGCCAGCAGCCTGGCACAGTAGTCCTCGCCAGCTGCCTTTATCATGTCCATAAAGACCGCCTTTTCGTGGATCGGATTGGAAAGCCTGGACCTCAGGTCCTGCTCTATCTGTTGGGTGATGGCGTTATCCAGGCCGAAGGCCTGTTGGATCTGGCCAAACCTTTCCAACACGTTTGAAAGTTCCTTCTCATATGGCCTTGAGTCCATGACCGCCTTTGCCAGGTCTATGAGCATGTCAGTAACCTTGGTGTCGGCCTTGTTCCGCTTGCCTGGTGCAGATACGACAACTATCCGCCTATCGGGGTCAGACTGTATGATGCTGACCACCTTGGCGATCTGGCCTGCGTCGGCCATGGATGTGCCGCCGAACTTTGCAACCTTCATCTTCATCCCCTCAGAAAGTATTCCATCAATTGATGGCCCTGTTCTATCCTCAGGGCTGTCTGTGCAGCATTGGTCTCGCCGAACGGGGTCTTGACCAATCCTTCTATATCGTCACCGGCCATGGCAAATGGTACCGGATCTCCTCTGTGGCCACAGGTCCGGACAGGGGTAGGGTGGTCTGGTAGGACTATGACCCTCCAGGCTGGATAGACCTTGATGGCATCCAGGATAGGCCCAACGATCATCTGATCTATCTTCTCTATGGCCGCCTTCTTCAACTGTGCATCCCCTTGATGAGATGCCTCATCGGGCGCCTCGACGTGTACCAGCACCAGGTCGTGGTCCTGCAGTGCGGCTATAGCAGCTTGGGCCTTCCCAGCGTAGTTGGTGTCGAAGAAGCCCGTTGCACCCTGAACCTCAATAAGGTCGAATCCCACCAGCCTTGCGAGCCCTCTTACAAGGTCCACTGCAGTAATGGCTGCCCCGTTGATGCCGAACCGCTTCTCGAAACGCTCCAAGACCGTCTGCTTGCCTTGCCCCCAAAGCCATATGGAGTTGGCAGGATTCTCGCCGAGATCCCTCCTGACCTGGTTTATCTGGTGCTCGGCCAAGACCTGCGCGGATCTCGCCATCAGTTCTCGTAACAGATCTGCTCCCTTTCCCCTAGGCAGGATCTTCTCTACAGGCCTGCCAAGATGATCGTGGGGCGGATAGGTCTGCACGTCAAAGTCCATATCCCTGAACACGACCAGGTGCCTATAACTGACGCCTGCGTGGAACTCTATCTCAGGTCGACCTATCGCCGCTGCTATGTCGTGTATCAGGCTGGAGGCCTCCTGCGTCGAGATGTGACCTGCACTATGGTCGGCCATGATCCCATCTGCAATGGTGACGAGATTGCATCTGAACACCCAGTCGTTCGGACCTAGCTTGATCCTCCTGGCTGCTGCCTCAATAGGGGCCCTGCCTGAGTAATATCGCTTAGGATCATAGCCGAGCAGGCTCATCATAGCCACGTCGCTGCCAGGCTCCATCCCGTCTGGTACATTGTACACAAGGCCTTGCCTGCCAGTCATCGCGATCCAATCCATGTTGGGTGTAGATGCAGCCTCGATAGCAGTCTTTCCATCGAACTGGGCTATCGGCTCGTCTGCTGCCCCATCTGGGACGATGATGGCGTATTTTCGCATATGCTTGTTGGCTACGCGTCCCTGTCCTCTGGGATGTCCACGATCCGGATACATACAGGTCTGCCGCTTAAGACATCCAACCTGGCCATGTCCTCAAGTGCAGCAGCCATCTGTCCTTCGGTCGTCTGGTGGGTTACGATCACCACAGGGACCGTATTCTCTGGCCCGGTTCCCTCATGTTGAAGGGCCCCTGAGATGCTGATCCGTTGTCTTGCGAGTACCTGGCCGAGCGCGGCAAAGACCCCTGGTTGATCCTTTGCCATGACGCGGATGTAGAACCTACTGTCCTGTTGGTCTATGGGCCTTATGAGGCTGCAGACCTGTTGACGCGGCCTGATCAGGAGGTGCTGGAAGGTTCTTGCAGAGTTGCCAGTGGCCACATCCAGGATGTCGGATACCACCGCGCTTGCAGTAGGCATCATGCCGGCCCCGCGGCCGTAGAATGTCACCTGCCCTGTTGCATGTCCAAACACGCTGATGGCATTGAAGGGCCCGCTGACCCTTGCTAATGCGCTATCCTTGTTGATGAAGGAGGGGTGGACCCTGAGGCTTATCCTACCATCTCTATCCTTTTGGCCGATGGCCAGCAGCTTCAGGACATAACCCATCTCAGAGCCGTAGCCTATATCGGTATGGCAGATCCCGTCTATCCCCTCTACATAGATGTCCTCGAGCCTAATGTCACAGCCAAACGCCAATGAGGCCAATATGGTCAGCTTGTGCGCGGAGTCCTGACCGCTGATATCCAATGTGGGGTCTGCCTCAGCGTAGCCCTTTGCCTTAGCCTGGGCAAGGGCCTGCTCAAAGCCAAGGCAATGGCTATACATGCTGGAGAGTATGTAGTTGCAGGTCCCATTGACAATACCATAGATGCCGGATATGTCGTTGGCAACGAGGCCGGTCCTGAGGGCGGATATGATGGGTATGCCGCCTGCACAGCTTGCCTCGAACGCGATACACTTGCCCATCGACCGAGCCAAGTCGAACAGCTCGTGGCCGAATGTGGCAAGCAATGCCTTGTTGGCCGTTACGACATCCTTCCCGGACCGAAGTATTCGGGTCTGTATCTGTCTTGCCTGTTCTATCCCCCCGACCAATTCAACCCCTATCTGTATCTGGTCGTCCTTCAGTAGCCTGTCAAGGTCATTGGTCAAGAGCCTAGGGTCTATAGCCACAGGTCTAGGCCTGGTCGTATCAGCGTCCACGATGCAGCCAAGCTCGAGGCGGATACCGGTCTTTGAGGCAATAAGGTCCCCATTCTCGACGATCAGCCTGACAACGCCAGTGCCGACCGTGCCGAATCCTACCAATCCTATCTTGACTGTCTTGGCCATTCTGGACATCCGCAAACTGATTAACTGGTTACCTATCTGGCTGGAGACTAGCGATGGTCTTCCTGCCTTTATAGGTATGAGCATCCCTTCTTATCGGAGCAAGGCAGCCCGGTCAAGTAAAAAAGCTTGCCAGCTCGGCTGCCCAGGCTGATAATAAACACCCATTGGTAGGACGGCCAGGGACCCAGTTGGCCATCTTTGGGTACTGTTTTCCTATGACAGAGACGATTACAGGGATAATTCGACTTACCAGACACAAGGTCTTTGCAGTAAGGACTGCAAAGAACTGCTACAGGATACCTGAGAAGGAGATTACCATACACCCTGCCCTTGTCAGCAGGTATCACCTGACGGAGGGGGCCACGGTCCAAGGTCAGGTGGAGACAAAGGGCGGCAAGCGGCGGCTGGTGAGCATTGAATCGCTTGGTGGAATGCCACCTGAGCAGTTCTACAAGAGGAAGCGTTTTGCCGACCTGGTTGCCCTTGATCCACAGCGGCGTTTTGACCTTGGGGCCAGCGGCGAGCCAAGTATGCGCATTGTAGACCTTATCGCGCCTATCGGGAGGGGATCGAGGCAGTTGATCGTCTCACCGCCCAGGGGTGGCAAGACCGTGCTATTGGAACAGATGGCAAGGGCCATCCGCCAGGATTGCCCAGATGTGAGGATCATTGTGCTCCTGATCGATGAGAGGCCGGAAGAGGTAACGAACTTTCGCAGGGAGGTCGCTGGCGTTGAGGTCATCGCCAGCACCAGCGATCATACGGCTGACGAGCATGCAGACCTGGCCGAGCTGATGCTCGCGCACGTCCAGACCGAATTGGAATGTGGCAGGCATATAGTGCTCATGATCGACAGCCTTACCAGGATAGGCAGGGCCTTCAACAACCGCACCAGGTGGTCCGGGACCAGCAGACCCACCATGACAGGCGGTCTGGAGGCAGGGGTCTTGGAGGTGCCTAGGCGTCTGTTTGGACTGGCAAGGAACGTGGAGAACGGCGGTTCGGTGACCATCATTGCAACATGCCTGATCGATACAGGTTCCAGGATGGACCAACTGATATTTGAGGAGTTCAAGGGCACAGGCAATAGCGAGATCGTGCTCAGACGGTCCATTGCGGAGGCGAGGGTCTTCCCTGCCATAGACATACCAGCTAGCGGCACGAGAAAGGAGATGAAGCTTTACGGGCCACAGGAGGTAAAGGCCATATCCTCCTTGAGGAGGGTGCTGTCTACGTATGAGCCAAAGGAGGCCATAGAGGCCTTGCACAAACTGCTTGCGAGATTCCCTACAAACCAGGCCCTGTTCGAGTACCTGGCCAACCTCAAATCGGACAATATATGACAAGCCTCCACCCAGGCCATACCGGTCTGTACATACACATCCCATTCTGCAAGGCCAAGTGCAATTACTGCGGCTTCTATTCAGAGCCGATAAGTGCTTACGATCCATACAGGCTTTGTAACGCCATTGTTGCCGAGCTGCGCCGATACAGGGATGCGCATGTACAGACCGCCTACATAGGTGGTGGCAGCCCAACTATCCTGCCTGATGGGCTATTGGTTGGGTTGGTAGCTGAGGTAAGGTCCATGTGGCCATCGATCCTGGAGTTTACGGTAGAGTGCAATCCAGGTCAGGTCTGCGGCAGGCTTTTCGAGAGGCTCCGCTCTGCAGGTGTCAACCGCATATCCGTAGGGGCACAATCCTTTGACCAGGGCGAGCTCGAACTACTGGGTCGCCACCATCGTGTCGAACAGACCTATCAGGCGGTGAGGCTTGCCAGGGCTGCTGGATTTGGCAATATTGGGCTTGACCTGATCTTTGCCATTCCAGGTTCCGATCTGGAGCTTTGGCGTAGGTCACTAGATGCAGCCATCGCCTTGGACGTAGAGCATATCTCGGTATACGCCCTGAGTATCGAACCAGGGACTGTGTTTGCCAAGGCGGTGGAGGCCGGTCAGATCCGACCGGTCGAGGAGGAGCTTGATAGGCAGATGTACGACCTGGCTATAGAGGTATTGGAGGCAGCAGGGTATCGTCAGTACGAGGTTTCCAATCTCGCTAGGTGCGGGTTTGAATGTAGACACAACATGGGTTATTGGGTTAATGATCCATACGTAGGCGTTGGACCTGCTGCTGCATCCTATTGGCAAGGCTGGAGGAGGTCCAATGTAGCGGACATAGACCAGTACATAGATGCAATAGAATCGGGGTCGGACCCAGCCTGTGAGTGTGAGCTGATCACGGATATCCAGGCTGCCTGGCAGACAGCGGTCTTGAACCTTCGTATGCGAGATGGCATTGATCTGCAGTCGTTCAAGGACAGGACCGGATATGATGGCCTGGAACTCTTTGCACCGGTCATCGATCGCTACGTGGGCCTTGGGCTTATGGAGGTCGAAGGCGGCCGGGTCAGGTTGACAAGACAGGCAATGGCGATAGCAGACTCGATCGTGTCCGATTTTGTGTTGGTGCAATCGCGATAAGCATACTTGGTATGGATACTAGATTCATCCGCAACTTCTCCATCATAGCCCACATAGATCACGGCAAGAGCACATTGGCCGACAGGATGTTGGAGCTGACTGGTACCATCAGCCAACGGCAGGCAAGGGAGCAATTCCTCGACAGCATGGACCTAGAGAGGGAGCGTGGGATCACCATAAAGGCCTCTGCGGTCACGATGAGTTATTGCTACCAAGGTCAGCAATACACACTCAACCTCATAGATACACCTGGCCATGTGGACTTCCACTATGAGGTCTCCAGGGCGCTTACTGCATGTGAAGGTGCCATCCTAGTGGTGGATGCCACACAAGGTATACAGGCCCAGACCGTTGCCAACGCATACATGGCAATGGATGCAGGCTGTCAGATCATAGCTGTGATAAACAAGGTAGACCTGCCAGCGGCCCAGCCCGATCTGGTTGCTGAGGAGATAGAACACGCATTTGGTATCCCGAAGGATCAGTGCCTTCGCATCAGTGCGAAGACCGGTCAAGGTGTACCTGAGCTATTGGATGCCATCTGTTCCAGGTTGCCCCCGCCGAAGGACCTTTCGAACGAGTCCGTTGCTGCCCTGATCTTCGATAGCCAGTATGACGAGTACAGGGGGGTGATCTGCTATGTGAGGATCTTCGGTGGCCAGTTAAGCCCTCGCCAAAAAATCAGGTTCGTAGGTACTGGCGCAAGATACCAGGTCCTCGAGATAGGTAGGTTCCAGCCTGACATGGTGCCTGCGGATGTACTCCAGACAGGCGAGGTAGGCTATGTGGTGGCGAACATACGCAGGATCGCTGACGTGCGTGTAGGGGATACCATAACCGATGATGCCAAGCCCACCGACAGGCCCATCAAGGGTTACAAACCCCCGATGCAGATGGTCTTTTCTGATTTTTATCCAGGCCCTCAGACAGAATTTGCCAAGTTGAGGTCTGCATTCGAGCGTCTTGCACTGAACGACGCGAGTTTTTCGTTTACACCCCAGAACTCCCCTGCGTTGGGCTTCGGTTTTAGGTGCGGATTCCTTGGCCTATTGCACATGGAGATCATACAGGAGCGCCTGGAACGGGAAGGTGGGGTCGAGGTCGTCCAGACCGCCCCTACGGTCAGTTATGAGGTCCTGCTTCGCGACGGCACCGTCAAGCGGATAGACTCGCCCAGCGAGCTGCCAGATCTATCCAAGGTTGCGGAACTCCGCGAGCCTATGGTCAGGCTGGAGGTCATCACTCCTACAGAGGCCATAGGTGGGATCATGAAGCTGGCGGAGGCCCGCAGGTGCAAGATGATCAAGACCGACTACCTTAACCCTCAACGTGTCATATTGCAGTTCAAGGCACCTCTGGCAGAGATCGTCTATGATTTCTATGACCAGATAAAGGGGATAAGCCACGGCTACGCCACTATGGACTATGAGTTCATAGGCTTCGAGTCCAGCGATCTGGTCAAGATCGATATATTGGTCAACCGTACCCCCGTGGACGCACTGTCCACCATAGTCCACCGTTCCGTTGCAGAGGCAAGGGGCAGGCGTCTTATACAGAAGCTGAAGCAGACCATCCCCAGGCACCAGTTCGAGATACCTCTGCAGGTGGCAATAGGTGGCAAGATCATCGCCAGGGAGACGATCAAGCCCTTCAGGAAGGACGTCACCGCAAAGCTGTACGGCGGTGATGTTACGAGAAAGATGAAGCTGCTACAAAAGCAGAAAGAGGGCAAGAGGCGGCTCAAGATGATAGGCTCCGTGCAGATCCCTCAAGAGGCCTTTATGAGTGTGCTCGAGGCGGGTAAGGGTCAGTAAGCTACAGTGGCTTGAGCGTGATGGACCTTAGATTGACAGGCTGCCACCCTTCTACTATCGGCTTTGCAGTGATGGTGGCCTTTCCTGGCATCGAAATAGTGATCATCCCTGCCTCCATCTGCTCAAACCTGCCATAGTCGCCTGTGGCAGGGCAGGTGACGGACAGGCTCTGGCCCGCTGCAGCGATCTGTAGCCTTGATTGTGCCAGTCCCGCAACCTGGACGGTGACCTGAAATGTGCCTGGCTTGGTGACCTCGACATCCCAATGGGCCCAGTCCTGCGGATCGGTCCAGAAGCCGAGGCAGTCTCGCTGCTGGCCCTGCTCGTACCGCAACTGTCTACCGTGCGTGATGGCCTCAATCGCTGGCAATGCCAAGGTCCCATCTGCAGCCTGCTGCAAGGGCGGTTGCTCAACCAGTATCGGGCCTTGTATCTCCAGCATTACCGTAGAGCTGATCCTGTCTGGGGGATCGGCCGGTAGCCTGATGATAGGGCCTTTCTGACCTTGTTGGACCTCGAGTCTTCGGCCATCTGCCAAAAGGGTTGCGGACCTGATCTGGCTCTTCAACCCTGGGACCTGGAGCATACCGTCTGCAGGCCAATCGAATACATGTAGATAGAGTATCACGCCATCCGGGTTGATCTTCTTGGTACACCTGCCCCAAGGCAGCCTCTTGAACGGGCTTGCAGTAGTGCCATAGATGGCCTGGCCGTTGACCCTCATCCACGCCCCTATCTCCTTGAGCCTTTGTACGGATGGCTCAGGTATGAGGCCTTCGCTGGTAGGCCCTACATTCAGCAGGTAGTTGCCACCCTTGCTTGCTATGTCCACCAGATTGCGGACCAGCGTCTGGGTACTCTTCCAGTTGTTGTCATAGCTCTTATAGCCCCAGGTATCATTCATGGTCATGCAGACCTCGAAATCCCGATCACCGAGCCCTGTGGCGGGTATATACTGTTCCGGGGTCTCGGTGTCTCCACTGTATCCTCCGCCAAGGCGGTTGTTGTGGATAATCCAGGGTTGAAGTGCCAATAGCGATATGAGCTGGTCTGCCATCTGTCTGGTCATGCCGCAGGGCGTGTCCCACCAAAGGATCGCAATGGGGCCATATTTGGTAAGCAGCTCCCTGACCTGTGGGACCGCCACATTGCGGATGTATTGATCCATATCCCCCTCCTGAATCTTGTCCCACTTCTGGCCGCATACACCACCGCCAGGATTGGTCCAATCCTGGGCCTGGGAATAATAGAACCCCAGCTTGATCCCATGCCTCTGGCAGGCCTGGGCCAGCGGTGCAAGCAGGTCCTTGCCATATGGTGTGGCATCCACCACATCCCAGTCGCTAGCGCTGCTATCAAACAGGGCGAAACCATCGTGGTGTTTTGACGTGATCACGATGTAGCGCATCCCGGCCTCCTTGGCCAAGAGCACCCATTGTTCTGGGTCATATCTAACTGGATTGAACTGCCTGGCGAACTGCTTGTATTCTGCCACTGGGATCTTGGCATTGAACATGATCCATTCGCCTATGCCAGGGATCTGTTTGCCCTGGTATACCCCTGCAGGTACAGAGTACACCCCCCAATGTATGAACATCCCGAACCTGGCCTGTCGCCACCATTGCATGCGGGCATCCCGCTGCTGCGGCGTCTCGTTGGCATATGGATCTGGTGAAGGTACAGATGCAGATGTAGGGATTGACCATACGGCTGTTGCAGCGAGGATCGCGATACAGGTCATCCTTTTCATATCAGTCTCCTTTCCGGCATCGTGTGGTATCTTAACACACTGGCCAGATACTGCAATATGACTGCCATGATAGGAGCCAGAACGACCCTTCCATCCCGACAGGTCAGATTGTACCTTATAAGGCGATGTTGGCCTTGGTAAATACGAACCTGATCCAGCCGCCAATAGCCCCGATAGGGCTTGATTACGTGGCCTGTGCAGCCAGGCAGGCAGGTATACCCGTAGAAGTACTGGACCTAGCGCTCGAACCAGATCTGGACCTGGCCTTGAAGACATTCTTTGCTAACCATAGTCCGACCCTTGTAGGGCTTTCATTCAGAAACAACGATGATAGCTTTTGGCCCAGCGCACAGTGGTTTGCTCCTTGCCTGGCCAGGATTGTCAGATCCATACGTAGTTTGACCAGGGCCCCGATCGTCATAGGTGGGGTCGGCTTTTCTGTATTTGCTAGTAGGATCTTGCGATATACAGGTGCTGATTTTGGCATCGTCGGAGATGGCGAGCAGGCCGTCATTACCCTCTACAGGTGTCTTGAGGGTTATGGCACGCTGGCGGAGGTGCCTGGCCTGATGTACATGGTTGAGGGCAGGCTCGTTGCGAACCGGCCTGCCTGGCCGCAGCGTTACAATGTCCCTGTCCAACGGGATATGATCGATAACCGAGCATATCTTAGAAAAGGTGGCCAGGTAGGGCTTGAGACCAAGCGCGGCTGCGATAGGTCTTGTACCTTCTGTGCAGATCCATTGGCAAAGGGCCGTTGTGTCAGACTGCGTCCGGTCAGCGAGGTAATAGAGGAGGCACGGCGTCTACTTGACCAAGGTATAGACGTACTGCACATATGCGATGGGGAGTTCAATATACCGTACGATCATGCAGCGGCTGTGTGCAAAGGGCTCATAGAAGCGGGGCTAAGTGAGCACTTGCGCTGGTATGCATACATAGCCGTAACACCATTCGATCGGCAACTGGCGGGGCTGATGCGTAGGGCTGGCTGCGTTGGCGTGGACATCACCGCCGACGCTGCTTGCAGCACGATGTTGCGGACATATGGACATGAATACTGTCCACAGGACATACACTCTACAGTCAAGGCTTGCAGGGACGGCGGCATTGTAGTAATGACAGATCTGTTATTAGGTGGGCCTGGCGAAGACCCAGAGACGCTCGCGCAGACCATTGATACCATCCGACAGATTGGACCAGACGCAGTAGGCGCTGCCCTGGGTGTTCGGCTCTACCCTGGAACCGCACTGGTACGTGATCTGAGATCCAGAGGTCCATTGCGGTCGAACCCTGGCATTCGACGTTCATATGAAGGCCCGATAGATCTATTCAGGCCCACCTTCTACGTATCCCCTGAACTTGGCAGCGATCCTGCAGGCATGGTGAGGCACCTGGCAGGGGACGATCCTAGATTCTTTCTGCCAGCCGGATCCCTGGGTGGTTCTCACTCGGACCACAACTACAATGCAAACGTCGAGCTGGTCAAGGCCATCGAGGCAGGCCATCGAGGTGCATACTGGCATATACTATTGAGGTTGAGGGGCATGGGCTGAGATGCCTAGGTTTGTAATCCAAGAGCATAGCAGGGTCGGCCAAGGCGTACACTGGGACCTCATGTTGGAGCAGGGCCCAGTGCTCAAGACATTTCGGATGGATATAGCCCCAGGAGGGTTGGCCAGCGACCCTGTGGAGCTGCAGGCCATAAATGATCATGCCCTTCGTTTCCTTGATTACCAGGGCCCCGTCAATAAGGGGCAGGGCATGGTCAGGATCGTGGATCTTGGTTCGTACACTACGATCGAGATGTCCCAGTCCTGTTGGACCATCCTTATAGAAGGCACACTCCTGAGGGGCCGGTACATGTTGTCGCATCAAGAAGGCGACAGGTGGCTATTCTCACGTGCCTAGCCGACCTGGCCATAGATCACCATTTGCTGACAGGATCCAGCATTCAAGGCGCTAGTCGCAAGGGTCCTTTCCAAGGCCTTTGGAAACGGGCCTGCTGTCATCTGGCTTGAGGATCATCTGTTCCTGTTACACCGATGCAGTCCCTATACCCAACCATCCCTTGGCGCGGTCCTAGGTTTGCTATTGACAAGGCTCTTGGCCTTGGGCTAACCTACAGGCTTAGGGAATAGCCAAAGAGGTCATCAGCAAGAGAAGGTCTAGGCTGAAGGGTAAGTTCATGCGTTATGCCGGCGTACACAGTGACCAGGTCAACTATACCTTCATTGCATCAGACTGCGGCGACCAGCCGAGGACTGACAATGGTCAAAGAGGAAGGTTGGAAAGTAGCTTTCCTGGGCTAGTACGCGGTGAGTGGAGTATAACAGACAACCGACTCAAATTGGAGTACAACTGTATTGCGTGGTCGGTAGATGAATCAAGCCGATGGTACAGCCCGTGGGATATAGACTTGGATCCCGCCTGGGGGGATCAGGATGGTGTATTTGAGGATTCTGATATGGATGGCTTCTACGCGTCCAAGAAAGGCTGGAGTCCAATTCTAACGGGGTCTACCCAGCAGAAAGCGGAAGTAGCCGAAGCAATGTATTATTCATATGGGCAGGCCTGGAACTACGTCTTGTACCCAAATAATCCACCATCGACAGGGTATCATGGAGCGCGAAGAAAAAGCTGCGGCTGCGGGGCCGGCAAATGGATCATGTATGAGAGCAAATGCGGAGGATTGGAACGAATCGAACATGTCTGGGATCAACTAAATAATTCTAATTATGGGGACCCTGACAGGTTCTATCAATGAAAGGGCAAAACAATGCGTTCTACTCTTAACATGTTTGTCTTAGTAATCGTAACTCTCATCCTGAACACAGGACTTGGCAAGGATTTCGATTTAGGAAATTCGGAAAGAATCCGAACTTTGTTTGAGAAGGAATACCAGCTTTACCTTCAAGCAAAGGAAGACGAGATTATCCAATCTCAAAGGTCGGGTTTAGGTCCGATAATGGGTCAGCATTTGGGTAATATCATCCAAATGGGCCAACGTGTGCTTCCATATTTGATTGAGAAGGCGGCAATGGCACCTAAAGGTGAAGAGGATCCATTCTTGACCCTCCCGCTCTATCTTTTGACTATGAAAAGCTTCGAATTATGTGAGTGGCCAGAAGGCAGCTCTAGAGACTCAAGAGATAAGATCAGGATGTACCTAGAGTGGTGGCCAAAGGCACGTAAGGAGACGCCTAAAGAGTTCAGCAAACGATATTTGGAATGGAAAACTCTTAAGATTGAGGGTAAAGAGGATGAAGCCAAAGAAAAATTAGAAGAGATTCGCGCTCTTGGTATAGCGGCTTTACCCATGTTAATTGATAAAATCAGACAGGAAGACAAGGATTTAATACCTTTGATATCCACGCTGACCAATGGCCAGATAGACCCGAATGCAAGTCAATCCCAGTGTCTTGCGTGGTGGGAGCAGAACAAGGAGGATTGGCTGATACCATTTCCTAATAAAAGGCCTATTGCCAATGCTGGCAAGGACCAGGTAGTTAGATCTGGGGATACCGTTACGCTCGATGGCTCAGCAA
>Ga0078972_1001538_pt1 | contig 85437 bp, 76 predicted proteins | sample YelNatPaOPGAMG01_FD_67568 | JGI IMG/M metagenome (GOLD analysis project Ga0078972, IMG submission 67568) | Hot spring thermophilic microbial communities from Obsidian Pool, Yellowstone National Park, USA - OP-RAMG-01 (SPADES assembly) (version 2) | ecosystem: Environmental > Aquatic > Thermal...
TACCGCGAAGGGTATCTCCTCAAAAGGGCCAGGCACAGGGGGGAGGGGCTCAGCGTGTAGGCCTCCGGGAAGAGGCGAGGGGCGACCTTTTGGGACGGGCCCACTCTGTGCGCCCTTATGGGATGGCGAAACTTGTGCCGAGCCATTTCATTCCTACCGGATGCGGAGACGAGAGGCCGGTTGGCCTACGGGGACATGCCCAGATGAAGCGAAGGCAGTCCTTGGGGGCGTGCGGAGCCCGCCCCTCCGCGGGGTGGCAAGCTTGGGTGAGAGGCCTCGGGGGAAAACCCGGGGACAATGCGGATGGTGGTTTTCTCGGAGGGGCGCGGTCTCCGCGTCCGCGTTGGAAGGCCGCACGCAAGCCCCGGTATGGCATGACGGCCGGGAGGTAGACGAAGGGCCGGTGGCCTATCGGGGAAATGGTCGAGTGGAGCCAATGGTGTCCTTGCGGGCGTGCGGAGCCCGCCCCTCCGGGAGGGGCCAAGCCGGGGGGGAGAGGCCTTGCGGGGAAGACCCTGGGATGATGCGAGAGGCGCTTTTCTCGGAGGGACGCGCTCTGTGCGCCCGCCTGGCAAGGCCACGCGGATGCCGAGGCATTTCATTACGACCACATCCGTTAACGAGGGCCCCGGGGCCTAGCGGTGACATGCCCCGGGTCAAGCCCGTGGCTCCCTTGCGGGCGTGCGGAGCCCGCCCCTCCGGGAGGGGCCAAGCCGGGGGGGAGAGGCCTTGCGGGGAAGACCCTGGGATGATGCGAGAGGCGCTTTTCTCGGAGGGACGCGCTCTGCGCGTCCGCGTGGCGAGGCCGGACTTAAGCCGAGGCATATCATGGTCACGGGAGGCAAATGAACCCCCGGTGGCCTAGGGGGGACATGCTCGGGTGAAGCCAATTCCCCCATTGCGGGCGTGCGGAGCCCGCCCCTCCGGGAGGGGCCAAGCCGGGGGGGAGAGGCCTTGCGGGGAAGACCCTGGGATGATGTGAGAGGCGCTTTTCTCGGAGGGACGCGCTCTGCGCGTCCGCGTGGCGAGGCCGGACTTAAGCCGAGGCATATCATGATCACGGGAGGCAAATGAACCCCCGGTGGCCTAGGGGGGACATGCTCGGGTGAAGCCAATTCCCCCATTGCGGGCGTGCGGAGCCCGCCCCTCCCCGGGGCTGACCATCCGAGGCAAGTTGGCCTTTCGGCCAAGGGCCGGCAATCACGCCAAGAGCGATTCTTTCGGACGAGCGCCCTCTGTGCGGCCGGATTGTGAGGCGGGTCTTTCCCCATAACCTCAGCCCTTGGCCACCTTCCAGCACCTTACCAGATGTCCTTCCAAGGGATAGTATCCTATCTCCTCTTTCCGGCACCTCTCTTCCACTAACCAGCATCTTGCCTGGAACCTGCAACCTGGGGGTGGGTTCACGGAACTGCCCACTTCTCCCCTCAGTAGGGGTGGCCTCAAGGGGACATCGGGATCCGCAACGGGGACCGCCTGGAGCAGGCCCTGAGAATAGGGGTGGAAGACCATCCTCTCCAGCCCATGGGCTGGCGCGTACTCCATTATTTGCCCCCCATACATTATGGCCACATGATGGCTCACGTATCTCACCAAGTGAATGTCGTGGCTTATGAAAAGGTAGCTCAGGCCCATCTCCTCTTGGAGTTCCAAAAGGAGGTTGATTATTTGGGCCTGGACGGACACATCGAGGGCGGATACTGGCTCATCGCACACTATGAGCCTTGGCCCTACCGTGAGGGCCCTGGCAATACCGATCCTCTGGCGCTGACCCCCCGAGAACTCGTGGGGATAGCGATGAGCAGCCCCCCGGGGAAGCCCGACTCTTTCCAAAAGCTCCTCCACCAGGATTCTCCTCTCCCTCCTGTCCTCCACTCCCCCCTGCATCAAGCCCTCTTGCAGGATTTGCCCCACCCTCATTCTAGGATTGAGGGAGCTGTACGGGTCCTGAAAGATTATCTGTACCTTTTTTCTGAATTCCCTGGCCTTGGGACCATCCATGGTACTCAGGTCCTGTCCTTCAAACAGGATTTGCCCCCCATCCGGTTGAATGAGCCCCACCAGGAGTTTCCCCAATGTGGACTTGCCACATCCAGACTCCCCCACAAGACCCAAGGTACCTCCTCTAGGGATCTGGAGGTCCACTCCGTCCACAGCATGGACCCAGCCCACCACCTTCTGGAGGAAGCCCCTCGTGAGGGGGAACCATTTCCGCACCCCCAACACTTCCATGAGTGGATTCTCCACCATGGAGCCAAGGTACTCTCTCACCTGGGACTCCATTCTATGACACCTTCATCTCACCACGATCCCTGGACCACAGGGCATCTCGCCCAGTGATTGTCCCCCAAGTGGCACATGGGAGGATTTTCTCTCGAGCAAACATCCTTCCTCAGGGAGCACCTGGGGTGGAACGGGCACCCTTCGGGCCTGGAAGAGGGATCTGGGACGCTTCCAGGTATGCTCCTCAGGGCCTGCCCTTTTCGGGCCAGGGCTGCTATGGAGTTCATGAGACCCACTGTGTAAGGATGCGCTGGATTCCTGAAGATCTCCCTCACTGGCCCCTCTTCCACGACCAATCCCGCGTACATGACCACGGCTCTTTTGGCTATCTGGGCCACGACGGAAAGATCGTGTGTGATGTACAGGAGGCCCATATTCCTCTCCGCCATGAGACGGGCGAAGAGGTGGAGGATTTGAGCCTGCACTGTGACATCGAGGGCTGTTGTGGGCTCATCCGCTATGAGGAGCTTGGGCCCGCAGGCCAGGGCCATGGCTATCATCACCCTTTGCCTCTGCCCCCCACTGAGCTGATGGGGATAGGCCTCCATCATCCTGCGGGGGTCCCCTATTCCAACTGCCTCGAGGAGTTCCGCCGCTTTTTCCTTGGCCTCCTTGGGATGGGATCCCTCATGGACCATCATCACCTCGGCAATTTGCTCCCCTACTTTGAAAACTGGATTGAGGGAGGTCATGGGCTCCTGAAAGACCATGGAGATCTCCTTGCCTCTTATCTGCCTCATCTCCTCTTCCCCAAGCCTGAGGAGGTCCTCGCCCGAAAACAGGATGCTTCCCGATTCCACCACAGCAGGGGGTGATGGGAGCAGGCCCATGATGCTCAAGGCAGTGAGGGTCTTCCCACATCCCGACTCGCCCACAAGGCAGACAACCTCCCCTTGGTCCAAGACCAGATCCACCCCTGCCAGGGCCACCACTCGGAAGCCTTCCTCGTCCTCGAAGGCCACCCTGAGCTCTCTCATCTGGAGGAGGGGCCCTTTCCTCTCTTTTTCCAAGAGTACCTCTGTCATCTCACCTGGATCTCCTCAGACGGGGATTCAAGGCCTCCCTCAGCCCTTCCCCGAATAGGTTGAAGGCCAAGACCACGGTCAGGACCGCGGATCCCGGGATCAGGGTGAGCCAGGGGGCGTCGAATAGGAAACGCTTGCCGTCCGAGAGGATATTGCCCCAAGTGGCATGGGGTGGTGGAACGCCGAAGCCCAGGAAGCTCAAGCCCGCCTCCGTGAGAATGGCCCCCGCTATTCCGAGGGTGGCCGATACGAGGACCGGGGCCACGGCATTGGGAACGAGGTGTCTGAAGATGATCCTGGCATCGGAAAGTCCCAGGGCTTTAGCTGCTAGGACAAAGTCCTGCTCCCTCAAGCTCAGAAACTCGGCCCGCACGAACCTGGCCGTTCCCATCCAACTCGTGAGCCCTATGACAGCCATTATGTTGTATATGCTGGGGGGAAGAATCGCCACGACCGTGAGAATGAGAAAGAAGCTAGGGAAACACAGCATGACGTCCACAGCTCTCATGATGAGGGTGTCCACGGAAACACAAGGCAGCGTGAAGAACCTGGCCACAAATCCCTTCCTTAGTCCCAGATACCTCGTGGAAACAAGGACCAGAATCCCAGCCCCCTCGAGGAGCAGGAAGATATCGAGCCTTTTGCTCGCGAGGGCAAAGGGTCCTGAGAAGAGTCCAGCAAGGCCCAAGATGGTTCCAATCCGCAGCGGCTTTGCGCCGTAATAGCCAGCTATGCCTCCCAGGACTATTCCTATCCCCACGGCTATACCCACTGCAACGAAGCCCACAGTGAGGGAGACCCAAGCGCCCTGCATCATTCTGGAGAAGACGTCCCTTCCCAACTCATCCGTTCCCATGAGGTAGATGCCAAGGGGTGGGAGCTCCTCGGGGTGAAGCAAATCTGCCCTCGCCTTGGCAAGAGGGGGACGGAGCTTCTCTGGCAACCTCACCAGGGAAGGATCCAGAAGCGGGCTCTTTCCAGTGGTGAGAGAGAGACCGACCAAGGCCAGGATCACGAACCCGAGAAAAATGACCAGGCCCGACATGGCGAGCCTGTTTCTCCTGAGTTGATGCCAGACATCCCTCCAAAGGCCCTGTTCCTCGCCCCTCGATATCACGCCCTTGTCTCTAGGCCTCCCCGCCAACTGTCCAGCCCTCAAAGCCTTATCCTGGGATCGACCAGCATGTAAAGGATATCCGAGACCAAAGTCCCCACCAGCACCAACACTGCCGAGAGGAAATTGAGGGTGAGGATGACCGGATAATCCCGCGCCATGATGGCCTCGTAGGCCATCCTCCCCATTCCGGGCCAAGAGAATATGGACTCGATTATGACCGAGCCCCCTATAAGTCCCGGGATCATTAGGCCGAACATGGTCACAAAGGGTAGCAAGGCATTCCTCAAGGCGTGCTTGTAATGGACCATGTCCTGGGGAAGACCCTTGGCCCGGGCAGTCCTGATGTAATCCTGGGATTCCACTTCCAGCATCTGGCTCCTCACGTAACGGGACAACTCAGCTACACCCACAGTGGCTCCCAGAATGGAGGGGATGACCAGGTGCCAGATCCTGTCCATGACCCTGTGGGTCAGAGGTGCTTGAGACAGGCCGAAAGTCTCCATTCCCACGACGGGCACCCTCAGGACCTCCACCACCCCCACTATCAGGAGATAGGCGAAGAAAAAGCCAGGTATGGAGATGAAGAAATAGGCGGTGAAGGTGGTGGTCTTGTCCAGGAGGCTCCCTCTTTTCACAGCCGCCTGCACGCCCAGGGGGAAGGATATGGTCCAAGTGAGAAGGGACCCCACGAGGAAAAGGGGCAGGCTATTGAGGAATCTCTCCCAGATCTTGGCCAAAACTGGCTGATTGTCCTTCCAGGAGACGGTCTTTCCCCTGAGGAGATCACCGTAAAACAGGAGATACTGGACATGGAGGGGTTCGTCCAGGTGAAATGCCTTCCTGAATCTCTCCACCACTTCGGGGGTGAACTTGGGATTCATGGGGTCCACCTGACTGGGCTCTCCCGGAGCCATGTGGACAACCGCGAAGGACACGATGGAGACGAAAAACAGTGTCACCAACTTCTGGACAATACTCCTCGCCAAAAAAGAGATCATCGCTCCCTCTCCTCCGCCACTGCCTATACCTCCTCACTCGGAAAAGACCGGAACATGAGGCAGTTTGATCCACCTGTTGAAGTGGAAGGCATAGTTTCCTGTCTTGGTGGGCGTGATCCTCCTGTACACGGGATTGCCATTGGCATCTCTCTCCATGATCACGATTCTTCGGTCCAGAACCGCTGTCCACTTGCTCACATAGAGGAATGTGTAAGGCTGTTCCCTCGCTATTATCCGGTGAAGCCTCCTGCAAAGGTCGACCTGTTTCTCGTGGTCGTATTCCTGCCGGATCCTCACTATGAGCTCATCGGCGCTAGGGTCTTGGAAGCCCACGAAGTTCAGCTGATTGGGCCCCGTCTGACTAGAATGCCAGATCTGGTAAAGATCTGGATCTATGCCCATGGACCACCCCAGCACCACGGCATCGAAATCCCTCTTGTTTATCCTCTCGTTGATGAAGACCGCCCACTCCACAGTGTCGGTCCTCACATCTATGCCCAATTGCCTCCAAGAGTCCTGAGCTATGGCGAGGATGGCCTTTCGAATATCGTTGCCACTGTTTGTTATCAGGGTGAAGCGCATCTGTTGGCCATTCTTTACGAGTTTGCCAAGAGAATCCCTCTTCCATCCCGCTTCTTCAAGGAGTTTCAGTGCCCCTCGGGGATCGTAAGGAATGGGCTCTATGGTGTGGTCGTAGTAGTCCGTCTGCTTGGGGAATGGGCCCGTGATCCTCTCTCCCTGGCCATGGAGCACATATTTCAGTATCTTCTCCACATCTATGGCCATTCCCAGGGCCTTTCTCACCCTCGAATCTCTGAAGGGCTCTCTCCTCATGTTGTAGCCTATGTAAGTGTAGCCGAAGGAAAGGCCAGAGAAGGCCTGATATCTCGGGTCGCCTTTGAGCCTTTCCACCTGATGGGGCTGCACTGCGTAGGAATCTATTGTCCCGGCATAGAACTCCATCTCTTGGGTGAGGAGGTCGGGAATTATCCTGAAAGCGTACTCCTCATAATTGGGAGGACCCTCCCAGTAGTTGTCGAATCTCTTGAGGATCACATACTGATCCGATTTCCACTCGTGAAACTTGAATGGCCCGCAGCCAACGGGTCTTCTGTTGAATCCGCTCTGTCTTATGGAGAAGGTCTTGGGGTCCAAACCCCTTTGGGCCGCTTCCCTCGCCAATGCCTCCTCGTTGAGGAGGTGTTGGGGCAGGATCCCCATGCTCCATGTGCCTAGGGCAGGGGAATAGAGCCTCTTGTACACGACCCTCACTGTGAGATCGTCGGGTGTCTCAATCCTGAGGACAGGCTCGAAATCTGGCATCCTGGGTGAGAGATTGGCCGGATCCATTATGGCATTGTACGTGAAGAGCACATCTTTGGATGTCACGGGAGAGCCATCGTGGAACATGATGCCTTTCCTCAAATGGAAGGTGATTATTGGGTGATGTTCCGTTGCGGAAATGAGCTCTCCTGCAAGCCTCTTCTGGGTCGCTGGGTCCAATTTTTCGGAGAATTCGCAATGGACCTCGGGAGCGAAAGAGCTGAAATATCCATCCCCGAGGAGTCCTTCGAGCTTCTGGAAGAAATCCTGATCCACCTCCCTGAGGAGGACCTTCACCTTGGGAGGAATGGAGATCCTCACCCCTACCTTCCTGCGCGTCCCTGCCTCTGAGACCTCCACTGTCTCCCGTCTCTCCTCACCAGGACTGATTTCCACTCTTTTCACCTGAGGCCAGGAGCCCAATTTTTCCTGGAGCCACTGGAAGAGATCCTCCATGGACATCCCCTCGCACCCCTTAGGAGGTCTGTGAATCAGGAAGCTCGCCTCCTCCTCTATCTCCCATCTTTCCGCCAGCCTTCCCCTGAAGCGGAGCTCCTCATCCCTGTCCACAAGGCCCTCGAAAATCAAGCCAGCCAGTTCGCTGCTCGCGCTATCTGCGGCCAGGATGGGATTGAGCAAGCTGGCATCGCCCAAGGAACCCGTCACGAACTGGACCAATCTCCGGGGATTGCCCCTGGTCTGTTCCTCGTAGGTGGGGACCCAAAGGACTGATTGGATGAGGAGCCCCAATACCAGGACTGGGGCTCCCAGGAGGATCTTTCTCAGGAGCATTGGGTCTGTGGGGTCACAGCATGCTTCGGGCGATTCCTAAGGTCCTCTCGCCCAGCATGTGGGTATACGAGCCCAGCTCGTTGTCGTACCAGCCATAGACGACCACCTGAGTTATGGGCACCTCCAGAAACCCACCCTCCAATCCCTTCATGGACTCCTGGGGAACAGCGCACACAGTCCTCAAGTTCACCCTCAGATTCGCGGTCCTGGTGTGGGTCTCCTTGCCCTCTATGATGGCCGCTGCTGCTGTGCCTATCACATCTGCCGAGACATTCTGCTTGTCCGTGTAAGCGAGATACTTGCTCAGGTAGCCTTCCGCTGCCTTCTTGTAGATGGAGTTTATCAGATTCCTCCTTATGGGATTGGAGGGGTCCTGATCCTGGATGTTGAGTACCAGGATAACGAGGGAGCCTGTGTTGGTGGGGATCCTCACGGATTCGGCCATGAATCCTATTCCCCTCATCTGTGGCATGACAAGGGCCAACGCATCTGCGGCCCCAGTTGTGGTGAGAATTATGTTGTTGAAGGTGCTCCTGTTCTTTCTCAGATCCTTGGCGTTGGCATCTGGCAGCCTATCCAAGACCTCCTGGCTTCCCGTTGCAGCGTGGACCGTGACCATCGAGGCCGTGAGTATGGCATCTGCCCCAAAGTGGTCCAGCATGGGTCTCATCATGAAGGCCAGACAGGTCGTGGTGCAAGAGGCTGTGGATATCAGCTTGTGGCGATTCGGGTCGAAGTCGTCCTCGTTTATTCCCTGGATGGTTGTGACAGCGTCCTCAGGCATGGAGAGGGATTTGTCCTTGATCTTGAAAGGGGCAGAGAGGATCACCTTCTGGGCCCCTGCCTCCAGATGGCCCCTCAGACTTCCTTTGGGTGCATCTGGAGGGGAGGTGGGATCAGTGAATGCACCAGTGCAGTCCACAACCAGGGAGACCTTGTTCTCCTTCCAAGGGATCTGCTTCGGGTCCCTGCTCTGTCTCAAGATCTTCACCGGGACTCCATTCACCTTCATGGTGCCCTTGGCTTCGTCCAGCTCCTCTATGACCCTTCCCCCTCTGAATCCGAAGAGGAATCTGTCCAAGGGGCCGTAGGTGCTATCCCTGAGGATATAGTCGGCTATGTCTTCGAGGCCCTTTCCCACATCTCTTCCCACATTCACCACGAGCTCCTCGAAGGATCTCCTGGCAACGTGGTGCCAAAGGGTGAGTTTTCCTATTCGCCCCAGCCCGTTTATCCCCAATGCCATGGGCAGCTTTTCCTGATTGATGGAAAGGAAGGGGTGATCCTTGGCCGTGAGATCCATTTCCATCACCTCCCCATTTCGATATTCGTCGAAGTGCTGGTTACAGCCTTCTGCTCGATGGGATGGCGACCCAGGTACACGGAGCCGCTTCTCCCATCTAGGCTCAGGAAATCGCCCTCTTTCACTGTCACCCCATGGATCCTGCACGGTCCCTTCTCGCTCAGGACCGTAAGACCCCCTGTCCCCACAACGCAAGTCTTTCCCAATCTCAGCGCCACTATGGCCGCATGGGAAGTCTGGCCACCTTTGGCAGTGAGAAGGCCGTCCGTGAGGGAGATCTCCTTTATGTCATCGGGGACCGTGTCCGAGCGAACCAGGATCAAGGGGGTCTGGGGCTCCAGAGTCCTCCACTTCCTTATGTCCTCGAGGGTGAAGACCACTCTTCCGCAAAGGGCTCCTCCACTGACCCCTGTTCCCTTGCTCAGATAGTGCTCGTGTAGTTCAGGTGACGATACGAACACAGGGACAGTCTCCCTCCTCCTCATTGTCACCATGTCCCTGGTCTGAAGGATGTAAAGCTGAGAAGCCTCGGGCCCCTCGAAGGTGAACTCTATCTCCTGGGGATTCCAGCCCTTCTCGTAAACCAGCATCTTGGCCAGATCCAAAAGAGCCCTGTAGATCTCAGGGAACTCGTCCTCGAGGGTGACCTCACCCCCCCTTCCAGACTCCTCCCTCTGCTCGTTGGATATGGGGAAGGTGGTCACCAGACCGGCTACTATGTCCTCTCCCTGGTTCATGGGGGTGTAGTCTCCCCAGAGGACTACCCTCCGCATCCTCCTTGTGGGATTCGCTGTGAAGAGGACCCCACTTCCGGCCTTTGGCCCCAGGTTTCCGAAGACCATGGCCTGGACTATGACAGCCGTGCCCCAATCGTCCGATATCCCCATGATCTCCCTATAATCCTTGGCCTTTGGTGAGTTCCAGGAGTAAATCACCCTGTGGATGGCTGTCTCCAGTTGCCTCCATGGGTCCTCCTCCACTGCTATGCCGCTCTCCTCCAAGGCTCGCCTGTAGGCCATGGCCATCTTCTGCATTTGTTCGCCCGTGAACTGTCTCTTCTTCTCGACACCGAAGCGGGCTTTCCACTCCCTCATTATCTCGTTGAACACCTCCCTTTCCATCCCGAAGGACATCCCCCAGGACTGAAGGAAGCGTCTGTAGTTGTCCCAGGCGAACCAAGGGTTACGAGTGGAGTTGGCCATGCCTTGAGCTATCTCCTCGTTTATCCCCACATTGAGGAGGGTGTCCATCATGCCGGGCATGGATATGGTCGAGCCGCTTCTCACGGAGACCAAGAGAGGACAGCCGGGATCACCGAACCTCTTTCCCGTCAGTTCCTCGAGGCGGCGAATGCCGTCCCTTATGCGGGACACGAAATCCTCGTGGGCCTGGGGAAAGTTCAGAACGATCCTGTGGCACCTGGCCACTTCGCTCGTCACTATGAAGCCGGGGGGAACCCTCACTCCGGCCTCTGCCAGGAGAACCAGGTTGTACCCCTTGGAGCCCAAGTGGATCGGGTCGCGCGTGAGCTTCCTGGGAGCGTGGATGTGGGAGAGGACCCTCTCGGGGTCGTAGGTCATGAGAAGGTCTAGGTCAGCCTCAGAGAGGGTCTCCTTCTGAAGGGCGAGGGTCTGGTGGATCCTAGTGAGGAAGTTGTCCAGGTACTGGAGGCCGAAGGTGCTCGAGACCAAGTCCCTGAAAAATTGCTCGGATATCCTGTGAACCAGGGCGTCTTCGTCCCCATCGTTGCCGTGACCGAGGTACTTGGGGAGGATATGTCTGGGGCCAAGGGAGCGGATGACCACCTCCAAGGTGTCCTTGTGAACATCGGTGTAGTACACATTGAGGATGTCTTTCACCCCCTCGGAGAGCCCCCTGAGGATGTCGAGATACTGGGTATAGGTGAACCTCCTCATCTCCAGGGATTTTTCCAGGAGGTCCATGTAAGCCTCGAGCCTCTGGGAGGATATCCCGTCTATCTGCATGGCCCTCATGAAAAGCCTTATGCACTTGACGATCTTGAAGAAGACCGCCCTGGTTATGAAAGAGAGGTTAACCGACTCTATGAGCCTCTCGAAATAAACATTGGCCAGATTCTCCAACCTGAAGGAAAGGCCCAGGGCATCGAACTTTTTCTCGTGATATCTCCCGTACATGGAGGGGATATCCGCGGCTATGTGCCTCTTGTGGTATATGTCCTCTGTGACCTCGAAGGTCTCGGGCGAGAGGATTATCTCCTTGAGTTTTTCGAGATAGTCCAAAATGGCCTCCAGGCACTCCTCTGGCTCATCCCTCTCGAGAACCTCCTCCAACCTGTCCAGTCCGCTGAAGCCATGGGCCTTGGCCTGACTCAGGTGGTAGCGAATCTCCTGGTAACCCAGGTAATACTTCTGGTAGACGAGCCTATACATCCTGAAGAGAAGTAGGACCCTCTTCCTCTCCTCCTCCGAAACCCCCTCCACAGAAGATATGGTTCCCTCGACCTCTTCTTCCCTCAAGGACAAAAGACCTTTGGCCCCAGATAAGGAGTGCTCTTGGAAAAGGGCCCTCACGATCCTGTGGGGTTCCAGGACCAATGTCGAGTTCTCGTCCACCTGTGCGAGGGTCTCCTCTGGGAGGAAATTCCTTAGGCACTTCTTGTCCAGGGTGTTCCAGAAGTTGAAGATCTCCTCTATGAACTCCACTATGAGGTTACTGCTTTCCACGTGGCTTTGCTTGCGAAGGAAATGGATGATGGGGTCCCTTCTTCGGTGGATCTCATCCACCTCGGTGGAGACATCCCTGAGGAGACCCTCGGCCCCTATCTCGTTGAAGAAAGCGGGAATGAGCTTCGTGAGCTGCTTCACCAGATTATAGAGGGGGGCGATATCGCTTCTCAGGAGCTTGCTTATGTCCTTCTGGAAAAGGTCGGTGTCTCTTATACAGGTGCCTGCAAGCTTGAGATTGATTATCAGGGCTGAAAGAAGGGTGGTGCACCACTTGGGCTGCAAGCAGATGAGATCAAGCCATATCCTGATATTCAAGAGGTGATTGGGATTGCACAGCCATTGCCATTCGGTGTCGACACCTCTCACATCAGGAGGCTGGAAGCCAAATCTGACAACCTCTTCCAGGAAAACCTCCACTAGCCTCGACTGGCCCTTCTGGAATACCTCTTGGCCTATGGCGTGGATGCACTGCAGCGCTGTTCTGGGATAGTTGACCACGTTCTCCTTGAGGAGCCAGAAGGTCTTGACGAGAAGGCTCTCGAGCCTCTCGGCAGGCTCGCTGCGGATCATTCCCGTAAGGGCCCGCTGGATCTCCCTCAGGGTCTCCTCGTGAATCTCGGCGAGCCGAGAGGTCTCCATTATCTTGAATAGCACCAGTATCCTTCCATCCCTGAGGGGATCGGCCACAGCTTGAGGCGAGGAGACCATCATCCTGGCTGCCTCCTCTGGCAATTCCTTGTACTTCCGCACGAGATCCAGATGTCCTGGCAAGGAGAGAAGCTCCCTGGTGATTTCCGTCTCCTCCCGGTTTCCGTCTCGAGAGTCGAGTCTCCTCATCAATTGGATGAGATTCCTGTGGGACAACTCTTCCAAGTTCTCCCTCAGGGAGCCATGGGGAGGAAGATGGCCGAACTCTTCCACGAACCACTGGATGGGATCCGCCTCTTTCAGCCATTCCTCGTAATTTATCCGGAGAAGTTCCGTCAGGACATGGTTCATGGCCCTGAAGTCGAACCCCATGGGCCTTCTTGAGAGGAGCTCCGCCGCTATTCTCTTCATGGGGTGGTAGTTCCGGGCCAGGATGCCCTTCTGTTTGGGAGGCAGCGCTTTCAGGTTCTCGAAGGTCTTGGAGAGAACCTTCCCGTAATCATCCGAGGAGCCGTCCAGACATGTCTGGACCACCTTCTCCATGTAGGAGAGCATGGACTCCAGAGCCTGAGATTGGATCTCAGTCCTCCTCGCCTCAGAGGCTGCCTCCAGAAATACCCCGAGGATGAGCTCGACGGCCTGAGGCCCTTTCTTGTGTCGGCCATAGAAGCCCAGGTTCTTGAGGGCGAAGCTCCTCAGCTCGGGAATAATCACTCGCCAGTTCCTGAAAGGGTGGTTGAGCTCGAAAAGAAGGGAATCCACTGCCTTGGCCAGACCCCTATAGTCCTTCACGGTCTCCCTGAGGACGAGGTACCTTGGGTCTATCTTTATCTCGGACACTGCTGTCTCAGCTAGATTTCTCCTCAGGGCTTCCGATTCTTCCAGGAGGGATTTGGGCCCAGCAGTCTTCGATATCATGGGATCCTTTCCTTCTCGCTATAGGGGCTTGGGAGCCCCTTGTCCTCTTCCAGCACCGGGGAAGAAGCCTTACGTCTTCTTCTCCTGGCAGGCTCCCCCCTTCAAAGGCTCAAGCTGGCCTCTTGGAATGCATGTGCTTTATCAAGTCCAGGACCCTATTGGAATAGCCCCACTCGTTATCGTACCAGGCCATCACCTTGACCATCTTCCCTATGGCCCTGGTTGATAGACCGTCGACTATGGCCGAGTGGCTATCTCCCTGGAAGTCTATGGACACGAGGGGTTCTTCCGTGTAAGCCAGATACCTGTTGGAGGCCTCCTTCAGGGCCTCGTTCACTTCCTTGACAGTGGCCTCCTGCTCCAACTCCGCTACAAGATCCACTAGGGAGACGTTGGGTGTGGGAACCCTCACAGCCAAGCCATCGAACTTTCCCTTGAGCTCGGGGATCACCAAGGCCACGGCCGAAGCTGCCCCCGTCTTGGTGGGTATCATGGAAAGGGCCGCTGCCCTGGCCCTCCTCAGGTCTTTGTGGGGAAAATCCAGGAGCTGCTGGTCATTGGTGTAGGAGTGCACCGTTGTCATCAGGCCTCGGACGATTCCGAATCTATTGAGGAGGACCTTGGCAACAGGGGCGAGACAATTGGTGGTGCAAGAAGCGTTGGAGACTATATAGTGCTTCGATGGGTCGTAATCGTCCTCGTTGACTCCCATCACTATTGTCACATCCTCGTTCTTGGCTGGGGCTGTGATGACAACTCTCTCGGCCCCCGCATCCAGATGGGCCCTGGCCTGGTGAGCATCTGTGAATTTCCCCGTCGCCTCGACCACGTACTGGATTCCATGGTCCCTCCAAGGTATGGCGGACGGATCCTTCTGTTCGTAGACAACGACTAGCTTCCCATCCACCACGAGCCCTTTATCCGTTGCCTTCACCTCGTGACGCAAGGTGCCCATGACCGAGTCGTATTTGAGCAAGTGGGCCAAGGTAGCGTTATCCGTGAGATCGTTTATGGCCACTATCTCTATGTCCGAGAACTCTGGATCCAGCAATGCCGCCCTGAAAACCGTCCTACCTATCCTCCCGAATCCGTTTATCCCTACGCGAATTGCCATGAAGACCTCCTTTCGTCCTCGAATTTTTTCACCTTGGCCCTGGAAGTGGGGCTTCGGAGAACTCCTGAGCACACGGGCGGTTGAGAGCTCTCATTGTTGACTATTCCCCGATGTCGTAAATATATCACCTGAAAAGGCCCCCTGCAACTCGGGCCAAATTCACCCTTGATTCTTTTCGAGATCCCGACTAGCATCGGTTTTGCCTCGCGGGACAATGAAGCTGGGGAGGGTCTCCATGAAAGTGCCTAGCCTGGAGGAGATGGATTTAAAGGGAAAGCGTGTATTCATAAGGGTGGATTTCAATGTCCCCATAGATGAAAGGGGCGAGATCACGGACGACACCCGCATAAGGAGTGCTCTGCCTACCATAAGGATGGCCCTCGAGAGGGGAGGCAAAGTGATAGTCGCCTCGCATCTGGGAAGACCGAAGGGAAAACCCGACAAGAGGTTCACCATGGCCCCGTGTGCCAAGAGGTTGTCGGAACTGCTCCAAAGGGAGGTGCATCTGGCTCCGGACTGCATCGGGCCAGAGGTGGAAAGGATGGTCTCTCAGATGGAGGAAGGCCAGGTCCTGATGCTGGAAAACCTTCGATTCCATCCCGAGGAAGAGGCCAATGACGATGGCTTTGCCAGGGAGTTGGCCAAGCTAGTTGACATTTACGTGAATGACGGGTTCGCCGTGGCCCACAGGGCCAATGCGTCGGTAGAGGCCATAGTGAAATTCTCCCCCTTGTGTGCCGCAGGATTGCTCATGAAGAGAGAGCTCGAGGCCCTGGAGAAGGCCCTCGAGGACCCAGCGAGGCCCCTTGTGGCAATCCTGGGAGGGGGGAAAGTGGCAGACAAACTGGGAGCGGTCCACAGGCTCATGAAGATCGCGGATAAGGTGATCATAGGCGGTGCCCTCGCATACACGTTCTTGAGGGCGAAGGGCATAGATACGGGAGCATCCCTTGTGGAAGAGGAACTCCTCTCCCAGGCGGCGAAAATAATGGCCAGGGCCAAGAGGAAGGGGCTCAAACTGTATCTGCCAGTTGACTGCGTCGTTGCTCCTGAGAAATCGGACAAGGCAGAGAGGATGGTGAGGCCAGTTCAGGAGATCCCAGCCGGGTGGATGGCCTTGGACATAGGGCCAGCATCCATTGCCCTGTTCTCAGAGGTGATCTCTGACGCCAAGACCATTGTGTGGAACGGGCCCATGGGGGTCTACGAGCTGGAGCCCTTCAGCACTGGGACAAAGGAGCTGGTCAAGGCCGTGGCTCAAAGCAAGGCCTTCAGCATCCTAGGGGGAGGTGACCTGGATGCAGCTGCTCACCTGAGTGGATACGCTGAGGGCATCTCCTACATATCCACTGGCGGAGGGGCCTTCGTGGAATTGCTCGAGGGGAGGAAGCTTCCTGGTGTGGAGGCCCTCTTGAGATGTTCCAAGAGGAGGAGATGATGGGATGAGGGTGCCGCTCATAGCCGGAAACTGGAAGATGCACATGACAAGACCCGAGGCAAGGGAACTCGTGAGGGGGCTCAAGGCTCGCCTCATGGGGAAGGAGCTTAAGGCTCAAGTGGCCCTCGCCCCACCTTTCACCGCTTTGGAGACAGTGGCCAATGAGATCGCTGATACGAATTGGATCCTGGTGGGCCAGAATGCCTTTTGGGAGGAGAAGGGGGCCTTCACAGGGGAGATCTCCTTCGGCATGCTGGCCGAGGTGGGATGCAAGATGGTCATTTTGGGACACTCGGAGAGGCGGCACATCTTCGGGGAGTCGGACGAATGGGTCGGGAAAAAGGTCCAGGCCTGTCTCCACTGGGGTCTTGTGCCCATTGTGTGTGTAGGTGAGACCTTGGATGAGAGGGAAAGGGGCCTAACCCTGAAGGTCGTGGAGAGACAGCTCGAGAGCGCTCTCGGGGGTTTGGAAGAAAAGGTGGCAGGGGAATTCGTGGTAGCGTACGAGCCCGTATGGGCCATAGGGACAGGCCGCACAGCTACGCCCGAACAGGCCCAAGAGGTGCAGGCCATGGTGAGGGATTGGCTGGGCAGGAGATTCTCCCCAATGAGGGCCTCCAAGACGAGAATCCTCTATGGGGGCAGCGTGAAGCCCGAGAACATTCGGGAGCTCATGGAGTGCCCGGACATAGATGGGGCCCTAGTGGGCGGTGCTAGCCTGGATGCAGTTGGGTTCGCGAAGATAGTGGAAGAAGGCGATAGGGCTGCGAGAGAAGGTGGCAAATGAGAGGGGGAGGCTGTAAAATAGGTATTGTCTGGCTCGTGGGGCGAGATCCCGGGGGCCAGGAGAGGGGGGAGAAAGGAGCTTGAGCCCCCTGATCCCGTGGGAGAATCGTGGCAACCTGGGAGACGAGATCACAAAGGGGGCCAAGGGATTCACACTAGAGGCTAAACTCTGGGAGTAGATGAATGTACACAGCAATTGCCATCTTGCACATCCTCGTCTGCCTTTTCCTGATCATGGTCGTTCTTCTCCAGAAGGGGAGGGGTTCGGACATAGGAGCAGTGTTCGGGGGGGGAAGCGCCCAGACCCTTTTCGGGAGCGCTGGGCCGGGGACCTTTCTTTCCAGGTTGACGGTTGCGGTTGCTGCGATCTTCATGCTCACCTCCATCCTGATGGCTGGCAATTTCTTCGCGAAGCCGGCCAAACAAGTGATGGAGCAGCCCGAAGCTGCAAGCGGGCTTCCCCAAACCCAGAATGAACAACCTCCTGCGGTCCCCGAGAAGGCGCCCGAGAAGCCCTGAACGGGCCTGCGGGGATCACTTGGGGGCGAGGGGGATAAACGGAGGGGGAGGGTAGAGGGGTCTTCGAGGTTTCGGGAAGAGGGGATTTACAGGCTTGTCTGGATCGAGATGGTTTGATATCATTTTCTCGCCATGCCGAAGTGGTGGAATTTGGTAGACACGCCATCTTGAGGGGGTGGTGGGCGACGCCCGTAGGGGTTCGAGTCCCCTCTTCGGCACCAAAGGATCGAAGGCGCCCGGGGCGAAAGCTTCGGGCGTTTTCCATTTGGGAGATGGAGCTTGGATTTCAGGCCCCTTGAAGCAGGAGAAAATGTCCTTCTGGTGGACGGAAAGGGCAGAGAGTTTCTCTTCAGGCTGAATCCCGGAAGCAGGTTTCACAGCCATCACGGATTTGTGGAGCACGATTCCATAATCGGGCTCCAGGAGGGGATGAGGGTGAGGTCATCGGGCGGGCACCCTTTTTTGGTCCTGAGACCCACATTGGCCCAGGTGATCATGAATATGCCCAGGAAGGCTCAGGTGATCTATCCCAAGGACTTGGGAATAATCCTCATCTGGGCCGACATCTTTCCAGGGGCCAGAGTGGTTGAGGTGGGAGTGGGCTACGGCGCACTCACCATGGCTCTCCTCAGGGCCATAGGTCCAGAAGGCATGCTGGTCTCTTACGAGATAAGGGAGGACTTCCACAAAGCGGCGAGGAAGACGGTGGAGACCTATCTGGGTAAATGCCCTCAATGGACCATAAAGTTGGCGGACGCTTCCCTGGGTATCGAGGAGAGGGGGGTGGACAGGGTTACCATGGATGTGCCAGACCCTTGGCGCTTTCTCCCAGTGGTGAAAGAGGCCTTGAGACCAGGTGGAATACTCCTCTGCTTCACTGCCAACGCCCTCCAAGTGAAGAGCCTCTACGATGGATTCCAGGAGGTGGGAGGTTTCGAAAAGGCAGAGACTGTGGAGAATCTCGTGAGGCCGTGGCACGTGAAGGGTCTCAGCGTGAGGCCTGTCCACAGGATGACTGCCCACACGGGATTCATCACCGTGGCAAGGAGGACCGCAGATGAGAGGGAAAACCCTCCTGGTTCCGGGGAGGATTCGGAGTGAGGTGGAAGGTCTGACGAGGCCGGGGGCCCAAGAGAGTTTCCAGCTTAAGAGGCGAGGTGAGAAAGGGTGCTCTTCTGGCTCCCATTTGGGCTCATTGTGGCCTCAGTTTCTGAGCCTTCCCCATGGTGAACCATGGACCCGAGGGGCCTAGCTGTCTCCTTTCAGGATGTGGTGGATGCAGCCAAGAGGATCGAGGCCTATGTCCACAGGACCCCTGTCCTCACATGCAAGAGCCTGGATCGTCTCTATGGGGCCCGGCTGTTTTTCAAGTGCGAGAATTTTCAGAAGATCGGCGCTTTCAAGATAAGGGGTGCGACAAATGCTGTGTTCTCGCTCCATGAGGAGCAGGCTCGAAGGGGGGTTGCCACCCATTCCTCGGGCAACCACGCAGCCGCCCTGGCTCAGGCTGCAAGGTGGAGGGGTATCCCCTGCTACGTGGTGATGCCGGAGAGTGCTCCCCAGGTCAAGAAGAGAGCAGTGGAAGGATATGGGGCGACCATCACGTATTGCCATCCCACTTTGGAGGCGAGGGAAAGGGCACTGGGGGAAGTGGTCGAGAGGACTGGCGCCTTCTTCATCCCCCCTTACGATCACCCCCTCGTGATTGCCGGACAAGGAACAGCAGCCCTGGAACTATGGGAGGAAGTAAAGGAGCTCGATGCTATAGTTGTTCCAGTGGGAGGAGGGGGTCTCATCAGTGGTACGGCCATTGCCCTCTCTTCCATTGCCCCTGGGGTGAGGATCCTGGGAGGCGAGCCTGAAAGGGCGGATGATGCCATAAGATCCCTGAAACTCGGCAGGATAGTGAGGCCCGAAAATCCGGACACGATAGCTGATGGGCTCCGAACCTCCCTCGGAGAGTTCACCTTTCCCATAATTCAGAGGCTCGTCCACGCCATATATCCAGTGAGCGAGAAGTCCATTGTGAGGGCCATGAGGGACATATGGGAAAGGATGAAGATAGTTGTGGAGCCTTCTGCTGCTGTGGCATTGGCAGCAGTATCGGAGGCAGGAGGGGAGCTCCAGGGAAAGAGGATTGGGGTGATCCTGTCGGGGGGAAATGTGGATTTGGACCGCCTTCCCTTTGAATTTCTCTGAACGAAAGAGGACCTTGGGGCCTGGTAGATGGGAGCTCACGGGGGTGAAGATTCGTGGATGGGAGGGCTCCTGTTTCCTTCTTGGCAAACTCAGCGACTCAGCGCCATGGCCAAAAGTAGGACGGTCTCGCTGATCTCTCCCATGGCCCCAGCCATATCTCCGGTTATGCACCCCACCCTGGAGGAATAGAACCTGAGGAGGATCATCACTGTGAAGCCGAAGACGAGATTCCCCACAAGGAATTCCCGAGACCTCAAGATGATGAAACTCCCTGCGACAATGGCCAAAAGCCAAAGCCAGTGAGCGATCCCCCTTTTGGATTCGAGCATCCCTGAGGCTATCCCCTCTTCCCCCCTCCCGTAAGGCAAGAGATTGAGTCCCAGCAACATTGCCGTTCTTCCGTAGACCGGAGCCAAGGCGAGCACCCGGAACCTCCCCCAGTTTCCCAGCTCTTCCAGTGCCGCTACTTTCAGGCTGAGGGTGAAGATCACCGCTATGACCCCCCAGGTGCCTATCCTGCTATCCCTCATGATCCTCAAGGCCTCATCCCTTCCCCTGTGACTCAGGAGCCCATCTGCGGAGTCGGCAAGTCCGTCGAGATGAATACCTCCTGTCAGGGCCACGAGAAAGAGAACATCCAGGATGCACAGGATCCTCCACGGGACCAAGGGAGAGAGGAGGGCATCGAAGCTGGCCCATATGAGACCCAGGATGCCACCCACAAAGGGAAGCCAAAAAAGGGTCGATGGCCCAGGTCTTCCCTCATATTTTCCCAAGGGAATGATGGTGAAGAAGGATATGGCCTCCCATAGGCCCTTCATATCTCGGGCCCCGAAGGAGACCTTGTAAAAGGGACCTGGGATCTGGCCTTGGATTTTATGACCAGGGGAATACCCGAGACCATGAGGACCACCTCATCCATTTCTTGGGCGAGAAACTGGTTTGTCTTGCCAGCCAGATCCCTGAACCTCCTCCCCAAACGAGTATTCGGCACTATGCCCCATCCAACCTCGTTTGTCACGAGGAGAACCGAGCAAGGCGCTCTCAGGACCTCGTCTCGAAGGATCCGAGTTCGGGATTCTATCTTTCTATCCGAAAACCCTTCCATCAGGAGGTTCGTGAGCCAGATGGTGATGCAGTCCACAAGGAGACAGGATACCTTAGGTGCCCAAAGTCTGATGGCCTCTTCGATATCCACGGGCTCTTCCACAGTAATCCACTCAGGCCCCCTCTCCTGAAAGTGCCTTCTTATCCTTTCCAACATCTCCCGGTCCACTGGAGTGGCTGTGGCCAAAAATACCTTGGGTTCAGGGAACTTCTTCCCCCACTCGAGGCCGAACCTGCTCTTTCCGCTTCTCGCACCTCCCGTGACCAGGACCTTCTCATTGCAATTGTTCATGGCCGTCCCCCCGATCTCCTCTCATGAGGTCCATGGGACTTCCCCTCTTATCCTCTCCATGGACCTCCTCAGGTCCTCCAGGGAAAATACCTCCACACACACGCTCCCCGAGAACCCGAGAAGCCCTTTCCAAATCTTCTTCCAGGGGCCTTCCTCAATGGCGTCAAGCCCCCTGTGGTCCACTTGCTCCATTACTCCGTGGATGTGCAAGACATTGCACCTGGGGAGGAATGGGTCCAGTTCCTCCCTCAAGGAGAATCCATATCGAAGGAGATGGCCCACATCTATGCAGAGGCCTGTCCCTGTTTCCATGGCAATTTTCGCCAAGAGACTCACCCCGTAGTCGAGGTTCTCGAGGGCGAGGAGCTGGAGCTCAACGCCCTCTCTGGCCAGCTTTTCCAAGGAGCCGAGGACCCTTCCCATCCAGGATTCGAAATCCCCAGCGGTGCTCCCATCGGGCCTCTTCCTTTCAAGGTGCAGGACATATGCCCTGGGGGAGAGCTCCTCTGTCCTTCTGTAGAAGCGAAGGATGGTCTCCTTGGACCGATCCCTCACCCATGGCTCTGGATCTCCCAAGTACAAATCCGTTGGAAGATGGACGATGTATCCCAGATGGTGCTCCCTGGCAATGGAGGCCATCTGCCGGACCTCCTTAGGTGAGGGGAGGTTTCCCGCACCCTCGCTTTCGAAGAGCACGAGCTCCACCTCATCCACGTAAGGTGCCAGGAATCGGAGGTTGGGGATTATGGGGGCTGGAAGGATGTACGAGGTTGTCCCCAATCTGAAAGGAAAAGAACCCTTCATTCCTCGAAGGCTCGCTACGATTGGACCTCGGCCTTTTGCTCCCAAAGGAGAATCCATTGACGATCTCCCCTTCCCTCGAGAAGGGGATCCATCATATTTTTGAACCATCCAAGAGGTCAATAGAGCAGTTTCGGACCTTGATCCCAGGGCCAGAGTCTTCACGGATGCCCTCTTGGGGCCTCCCGCCCCATCTCGAGATCCAGAAGCTTGATTTCATGACGCCAGGAAGCTGTAAGGCCACTTTTTCCCCGTCCATCTGGGGTCAGAGCTTCCTGAATCCAGATTGCGGGCCCCTTTGGGCCTTGAGGAGACCGAAGATCCACTCTATAATGCACTCCGTTTGGAGTGCCATAGCACTCTAAAGGAGCCTCCTTTGTCCAGAACTGACAAGGTCACGATAAAGATACCCAGGCCCCTTTACGACAGACTCAAGGCCATTATCCAGGGATCGGGTTTCGACTCGGTCACGGATTTCGTGGTCTATGTGCTCAGGGATTTGGCAGCGAGCAAGGAGGAATCCAGTAGGCCCTCAGCCTCGTTGACTCCGGAGGAGATAGAGGCCATAAAGAGGAGGCTCAAGGCCCTGGGTTACCTCTGAGGGGAGAGTGTGGGAAAGACCAATAGGGTAGTGGTAATCGGCCTCGACGGTGTGCCGCCAAAGGTGGTGTTCGAGAAGTGGAGAGGGGACCTTCCCGCCCTCTCCATGCTGGCATCCAGTGGCCTCCACGGCCGCCTCAGGAGCACGGATCCGCCCATCACCATCCCTGCCTGGACCTCCATGTTCACGGGAAAGGATCCGGGGGAGCTCGGCTGCTATGGATTCAGGAATAGAAGGGATCGATCCTATGGCCCTTTGGCCCTGGCCGATTCCACGAGTGTGCGTGCGCCATGGTTGTGGACCATCCTTTCCAGAAGGAGACTCCGTTCCGTGGTCATAGGGGTCCCCCAGACGTATCCTCCGATGCCATTGAAGGGGGCCCTCGTATCCGGGTTCATGGCCCCCCATGAGGGGGCTCGTTTCACCTATCCACCCCAGCTCAAGGAGGAGATAGGGAGGATCTGCCCGGATTATGAGATAGACGTCCCCAATTTCAGGTACCTGGGAAAGGAGCACCTTGCCAGGAAAGTGACGGAAATGACCCGAAACAGGTTTCGCCTGGTCCGCCACTTCATGGAGAGATGGGAGTGGGACCTCCTCATAGCTGTGGAGATAGGACCCGATAGGATGCACCATGGCTTCTGGAGGTTCTTGGACCCAGAGCATCCAGCGTACGAGAGGGTCCCCGAGTACGAGACCCTGGTCAAGGAGTACTACAAGATGCTCGATAGGAGCATCTCCGAGATATTGGAAATCCTCGATGACAGGACCTCCATTCTCATAGTTTCGGATCACGGTGCGAGGCCCATGAAGGGATTGCTCCGTTTGAACGAATGGCTGAAGAGGAAAGGCTACTTGAGGCTCAAGGAAGATCTGGCCTCGCCCGTGGCCCTTCATCCTTCGATGGTGGACTGGTCTCACACTTTGGCCTGGGCAGAGGGAGGCTATTACGGGAGAATCTACCTCAATGTCCGGGGAAGGGAGCCCCATGGTATTGTCCCTCCCTCCCGCTACGGTGAGCTTCGAGGCCAGCTTGCCCAGGAGCTCGTGGAGATGGTGGGACCGGATGGATCGCCTCTGGGGAACCGAGTTCTCATTCCAGAAGAGATATACAGGGCCACAGCGGGTATCCCACCCGACATCATGCTCTACGCTGGAGATCTCTCCTACAGGGTCTCGGCATCTGTTGGAGGAGAGGAGATCTTTTCCCTCACCAATGATACGGGACCCGATGATGCCAATCACGACATCTGGGGCATGTACATCCTCTACGAGCCATGGAGGTCTCAGGGGTTTTCGCCCACGGCCAAAGAGGCAAGCATCCTCGACATAGCCCCCACGATCCTTGAGGCTTTGGGAGTGGACGTGGATTTCCAGATGGGAGGCAGGCTCTTGGAATGACGGACGAGGATCGAAGGGGTGATCTTCCTGGCGAGGCCTTTTGGGGAGGGACGGTGGTGAGATGAAAGGGGCTAATTTGGGGTTGACCATCTTGTGAAGGGAAATGAAAAGAGTGGGAGGGAGATGTGAACGAGGGCTTCACCATATGGTTTACGGGACTTACTGGTGCAGGCAAGACCACCATAGCGAGGCTAGTTGCCGAGGAGCTCAGGAGGAGGGGCAAGAAAGTAGAGCTTCTCGATGGCGATGAGGTGCGCAAGCACTTGAGCGATGGCCTTGGCTTCACGAGAGAGGACAGGGACAAGAACGTCTTGAGGATAGGCTATGTGTGCAAGCTCCTCTCGCGAAATGGAGTTGTGGCGATAGGTGCTGCTGTATCTCCGTACAGGGAAACGAGAGAGAGGCTCAGGGCTGAGCTTGGGGACTTCGTGGAGGTTTACGTCAAATGCCCCCTGAGCGTCTGCCGACAAAGGGATCACAAGGGAATTTACAGGGCCTTCGAGGAAGGGAAGATCTCGAGGGTGAGCGGCCTGGATGATCCGTACGAGGAGCCCGAATCCCCAGATGTGGTTCTGGATACGGCCAAGACTACACCCCAGGAGTGCGTCTCTGAGGTGATGAGGGCATTGGAGGAGCTTGGATATGTGAGACCAGAGATGGGAGAAGAGGGCCCTTACAACGAGACGGAAAAGGCCCTTGTGGAGAAGAGATTATCGGATCTGGGCTACATATGATGCATAGCCCCGCAGAGGTTCCCCCACTAGGAATCCCACTCCCATTGAGGATCCCCAGGGCTGGAAAGACTTCACCTGTCCCGCCTGGAGGGGAGCCAGGATGAGAGGTGATGGCAAGAGGATCTTTGTTCTCGGCCTCGATGGCCTCGGGCTTACCCTCATGGAAAAGCTCCTCGCCCGGAAGGTCATGAGGTCCTTGGAGGGCCTTTTGAGCCTGGGGACTCTCAGGGAGATGAGGTCTGTGCTCCCTACGGTCTCCTCAGTGGCATGGGCCTCATACGCCACAGGGGTCAATCCAGGGAAACACGGGATCTTCGGTTTTCTAGAAAGGATCCCAGATCCATTCCAGCTATATATACCCAATGGCTCCCATCTGAGACACGAGACCATATTCCAATTTCTGGGAAGAGAGGGACTGAGGGTCGCTACCATTGGGGTTCCCATGACATATCCTCCGAGGCCCGTAAATGGAATTGTCGTGGGGTGCTTTCTATCCCCCAGTTTGGAGAAGGCTGTGTATCCTCGTAGGATCCTCCCCCTTGTCCGAAAGATGGGCTACATGGTGGATGTCCAGGCCTCGAAGGCCATGGAAGACCCGGAGGGATTCCTCGCTCAACTCTCGGATTCCCTCGATGCCAGGTTTCGTCTGTGTCTTCATCTTCTGGAGGCCGAAGATTGGGATTTTTTCCAGCTCCACGTGATGGAAACAGACAGGATCAATCATTTCTTTCTTGCCAAGTGGGAAGATAAAGAGGAGCCGTGGGCCGAGATGTTCATCCAATGGTATAGAAGGCTGGACAGCTGGATAGAGGTCCTGGTCCGGAAACTCATCCATGGTTTGGAAAATGGCACGACGGAGCTTTTCATCCTGTCGGATCATGGGTTCTGCAGGGTCTTTGGAGAGGTGGAGCTCAACTTCTGGCTGAGAAAAAACGGATACCTCCGTCTCGGAGGGGGAAGCAATCTCGCATCCATGGAAAGGGGCACTCGCGCCTATAGCATCACTCCCGGTAGAATCTACTTGAACTTGAAAGGTCGCGAGACAATGGGCTCTGTGGAGGAGGGGAAAGAATACGAGGAGCTGAGAAGTGAGCTATCGGAAAGACTTCTTTCCGTCGAGGACCCCAGGACCGGCCAGGCTGTTGTGAGGAGGGTTTACAGGAAAGAGGAGATCTATTCCGGTGCCTTTATGGATCTGGCGCCCGATCTCATAGTGGAGCCAGTCCCTGGCTTCGACATGAAGGCAAGGACTGAGGCCCAATCAGTGGTCCACGAACCAATGGTTACGGGGATGCACACTCTGGACGACGCTTTCCTGTTTCTCATGCCTGGGGAGCTTCCCCAAATGAAGTTGGAGCTCACCGATGTGATCTCAGGAATTGCGAGAAGGCTAGGTCTCGAGCTCCGCTGGAAGCCAGATGGCAGGAACTGGTGAGGGTATCCTTATTCTCAATTGAGGAGGTGAGAAGAGGTGGAGAAGCTAGTGATAACCGTAGCACCTACGGGGTCGGTCCCCAAGAAGAAGGACAACCCCCATGTGCCAGTGACTCCCAAGGAGGTGGTAGAGTGCGCCCTCAGATGCGAGGATGAAGGGGCCTCGATTCTCCATATCCATGCCAGGGATGCCCAGGAGAATCCATCAGACGATCCATCGTTTTTCTGGGAGGTGGTGGAGACCCTAAGAGGAAGGAGCAATCTGATACTCCAGGTCTCCACAGGGGGTAGAGCCGGAACGAGCCTCGACAGCCGCACAAAAAGACTCCAGGTGAGACCCGAGATGGCAAGCCTCACCACTGGGTCCGTCAACTTCCCCAACTCGGTGTACATCAATGAGCCCCAGCTCATAGAGGCCCTGGCCAAGGAAATGTTGGAGCTCGGGATAAAGCCCGAGATGGAGATATTCGATGTGAGCATGATAGCCAATGCCCTCTCCTTGGTCGACAAGGGACTGGCCAAGCCGCCCCTTCACTTCAACTTCGTCATGGGCCTGAGGGGGGCGATACCCGCTACCATAGAGAACCTGGTCCATTTGAAGAACTCCATACCAGCCGGGAGCACTTGGACAGTCTCGGGGATAGCCTCGGCTCAGCTTCGGATGGGGGTCCACGCGATCTTGATGGGTGGTCACGTGAGGGTGGGCCTAGAGGACAACATCCTCATGAGAAAGGGCGAACTCGCGACCAATGAGGCCCTGGTGAGGAGAATAGCCTTTTTGAGCCGAGAGCTGGGAAGGGAAGTGGCTACCCCCGATGAGGCCCGAAGGATCTTGGGGCTGAAAGAGGGGTGAGATCCTCGAAGCATTCGGCCCCAAAGGTCGCCTCTAAGGGGCATTCCCTTGGACGGTGATCTTCCCTTTTCCGGTTTCCTTGCTTCGAAACATGCACTCATCGGCCAGGCGAAGGAGACCCTCTTTTGTCTTGGCATCCTCGGGATAACTCGCTACGCCAAAGCTCGCGCTCACATTCACCGATAACCCGTCCCCTTCGAGAAATCTCCTGGAAGAGAGCATCCTCCTCAATTCCTCGACCTTGGCTACTGCCTCCGTCTTGGGACAACGGTCCATGACGATGACGAATTCGTCTCCGCCATAGCGGACAAGAAAGTCATTGGCCGAGAGAAGAGAGGCCATGGCATCCGCTACTTCCTTGAGGACCTTGCTTCCAGCCAAGTGACCATGGGTGTCCACGATCTTCTTGAAATCGTCCATGTCCATGAAAACGAGGGATACGGTCCTATCCTCTCCCGAGGTCACCTCATCCAGGAACTGGTGGAGGAATCTGGTGTTGTAGTGATTGGTGACAGTGTCCATGAGGGCCATGGATGCGAGCCTTTTATAGTTGAGGGAGTTGCCAATGGCTATGGCCAGATAGTCCGCCAGGATCGAGAGGAGGGTCATTTGAGGCTCTTCGAAAAGACTGGGGTCCATGGGATTCACTATCTCCACTACCCCCAAGGTGCGGTCCCTGAGCTTCAGGGGCAAGCAGATGAGGGAGCGAGTTCTGAAACCGCTCAGGGCATCCACCTTGGAGGTGAACCTTGGGTCTCCCTCCACATCTCTCACTGCCAACGGCTCGCCCGTGAGGGCAACAGTTCCGGCCACTCCCTCTCCCAAGGCTATGCGAATCTCCCTAGTGATCCTTTCATCCAATCCAACAGCCACTTGAAAAAAGAGCTCCCCTTTGGCCTCATCCAGAAGGAGCAAGGACCAGTTCTTCGCAGGGACGAGCTGGGAGATCCTCTCGAGTATCGTCTCCACGATCTCCTCCATATCGAAGGTGGAGGTTATGGCCTTCCCTATCTCGAGACAGGTGAGGAGCTCTCGCTCTCCAGGATACCTCACTCGGGAGGACCCCTCATGGGAAAAAGAGCTTGGAGGCCCTTGAGCTCTCATGTGCGATCCCCTTGTCCCGAAAATCTCCCCTCAATCCTGCAAACCGACCCCTTTTGTCTGGAACTACAACTGGAAGCCTGGAACCAAATGTTTCCCCTAGGTAATTTTGTCGCGAAATCCCTCAAGGCCCCTCCATGCGGCCCCTGCCAAATCCCACAGCCCCTGAGTGCCCATAAGACGCTCGGCCAAGCTCCTTGGGATAGGGCATCTGGGATCCAAAGCTCCAGGCTAGAAGCATAGTGCGGATCGCCTCCTGGAATCAAGGAAGGTGGATCAACCATTGTGGCTCTGGAACCCAGGGGAAAATTCGGTAAGACTTATAGTGTTTGCCCAAGGGGCGAGAAACTCTGGAAGATGTGGAGAAAGGCCGGGAAAAATCAGCCTTCCCCTCGCAGCGAGATCTCATTCGGGTGAGAGGCAAATCGTGGCAGACCATAGCAATTCCCCTGAGCATCCGGAACAGGTACCCGTTTTGATGGCATGGAGCGGTGGCAAAGACAGTGCCCTTTGCCTTTCCAGGTTGATGGGCGAGAAGAGATGGAAGGTGGTAGCCCTCCTCACAACGATCACGTTGCCATACAAGAGGGTCACCATGCACGGTGTGAGAGAGGAGCTCGTATTCTCACAGGCCCTGAGCCTCGGAATCCCCGTGGATCTGGTTCACATCAATGCAGGATGTTCCAATGAGGAATATGAGCTTGCCATGGCATCCAAGCTCGAGGGCTATCTGAGAAGAGGGGTCAAGCATGTTGCCTTTGGAGACATATTTCTCGAGGAAGTGAGGCATTACAGGGAAAGGAACTTGGCCACCTTGGATATGGAGGGAGTTTTCCCCCTTTGGGGTGAGAAGACCTCGGAGCTCGCACGGGAGTTCGTGGAGAGGGGTTTCCGGGGAATCGTGACTTGCATCGATCGAAATGTCCTGGACGGGAAGTTCCTTGGGAAGAAGATTGACAGATCCTTTGTGGAATCACTCCCACCCGAGGTGGACCCGTGCGGTGAGAGGGGAGAGTTTCACACTTTCGTTTACGACGGGCCCATTTTCAAAAGGTCAGTCCCCTTCGCTCTGGGGGATGTGGTGGAGAGAGAAGGAGGACGTTTCCTCTACCTGGATCTCTTGCCCGAGAAAGGGGGGAGAGAGGAGAGGGTTTCCGGTGAAGGGGATTGAAATGAGGAGCCCATCTTCTCTGGGAAGTCGAAGATGTATGTGGAGGTCCTCTTAGATGGAAGGGAAGTTGGTCGTGGCTATGGTGGGGCTTCCGGCCAGGGGAAAATCCACTATGGCCAGGAAGCTCGAGAAGGCCTTCACCATGGATGGGGTGAAGGTGAAGATCTTCAACAACGGGAAGCTGCGAAGGAAGCTTACCGGTCCAGAGACATCTTTGCCGGATTTCTTCTCCCCGTCGAATCCCCAAGGCGTGGCCCTGAGGGAAAGGTTCGCCATGATGAACTTGGAGATGGCCCGGGGGTTCTTACAAAGAAAAGGGCAAGTGGCCATAATCGATGCGGCCAATGTCACTTGCCGGAGGAGGGAGGCCATAGAGAGATTCTTCCCCGAGACCCCAGTGCTTTTTCTCGAGTGCGTGAACTCGGATGGAGAAGTCCTGGAGGCGATCCTTCACAGGAAGGCCTCCATGGAGGAATTCGCTCACCTGTCTCTGGATGTAGCCCTAGAGAGTTTTCGCAAGAGAATAGAGCACTATGAGGCAGCCTACGAGCCCCTCTGCAACGAGAGAAATCAGCTCATAGTCGACTCCTTCGATGGAAAGGTGATCCAGGAGAAACTGACCGACTCTATCCCCCACTACGAGAGGCTCAGGGATGTCGTGGTGACGAGGTACGTGGAGCACCTCTATCTCGTGAGGCATGGACAGAGTTGGTTCAACCTCAAAGGGCAACCCTGTCCAGCGAGACCAAGCCTCCCCCAGATCCCAGACAAACTTCCACCTTCCAGAGCTGGCCTCCTCCAGAGCTCTGTCCCCTATTCTCAGACGAGCAACGGGGTTCCTCTCTCGCCCCTCTTCTCCAAGGCTTGCCCTTACGCCCCAGTAATTGGGAAGCAGAATCTGGAGCAAGGCCACGGATGTCTCAGATTCTCGCGGGCACTCTATGGGCCCTCGGTTCCAGTGCTCCATGGGTAGTTGAGACATGAGGAGGACGCTTCCAACCCTCCCTTGAGCTCCAAGACCGACTCCTCTCAGGATCCAATAGGAATCGGGATCGCGCAAATACTCTATGGAGGAAGCTATGGCCAAATCCACTCTGCCTGATCTCAGCAATTGGTTCACAGTGCTAGGAGGTCCCTCGAGGATTTCCCACATCTCTCCGCAAGAGGGAAGAGAAAGAGAGATGGGCATCATATTGACAAAGGAGATGAGCCCCACTCTGAGCTTCCCTTCAAATCTTCCTCTGCTTTCCAACGCTCCACCCAAAAAGAAAGATCATTTACGGTCCCCACTCCCCCCTCAGCATCATAGCCTTCTCCAGTAGGTCCTGCAAAGCCCCTAGAGGCCCCTTCTGCCCAGAGACGTTTTCCAAAGCCCATGGCTTTCAAGGCTCAAGGCCAGAAGTGTAGTCAGGCTCGGGGTACATTCCTCCTTAGGGCGAGGACCAAAGACAGGAGAGTCGAGACGGAGTTATTTCGTGGCAGTGGGTTTTCTCCATTCATCTGGTTGAGATAGGGCACAGAATCTCTAGTTTGGTCGGGGTTTTACCAGCTACCCTGACGGAAATGTCCGCCTCTGGGGCAGATTTCCGAAGAAAATGGCCACCGTCCCCCTATTCCGTGAGCGAATTTCGGATCTTTTGCCCGCTCGCTGAGATTTAGGCCCCATCCCGCAAAAGTACCCAAGGTGGAGAAGGCGAACCTTTGGGAGTTGGAAGGCGTCCCTGGAGCTGATACCCAATGGAGTTGATGGGTCGGGGAGCCTCACCCATTGGAGAGTGTTCGGGGAGGGCGTGGGTTCAGAGGCCCTCACACGAGTCTTTAATGTCCTTGGGTTTCGAAGATAGCGCGCGTGAGCCTTCCACAGAAGTAGCAGCGAGCCTCCTGGGTTTCGTGGATCCAAGGAGGCTCGAGACCCTTCACAGCCGTGTTCAGAAATCCTCCTCTTTGACGTAAGCTGCGCTCCACAGTGCTACTTGCAACACAACAGACTTAAACCACGCCTGGTGCATCCTATCGACATCTTCGGCACTGTGCCCCTTCTTCTCGAGAAAAGGTCTGATAGTGGCCGTGATGGGGTAAATGAATGCCACGAGGTACCGAAAGTTGATGTTTGGCACGGACCTTACATTGTCCGTTTGATTCTTCTTGCTACGATGGTGGCGTAGGCCGATTTCGTGGGCGTAGTCCAGCCATTTCTGGTCGTAGGGGCGATTGCAAGTGTCGAGAATCCACTGACCGAAGCGTTTGCGAACCGCCATCAGATAGTCTTTGTTGACGTTTCCTTTGCCGTCCGAGAAGTAATAGACGAGGTGGGGGTGAGAGGCAACGAAGCCATACCATACGTCCAGGACATCCTCGATTTGGTCTTCTAGCACCTGACCTGCCATGCGTAAATAACGTTCGTCTTCCTCGGTGAAGAGTAAAGCCTTCTTCAACTCGTCCAACTCCTCCACCTTGATAGGGGAAGGTCCGACATGGGCCGTACCATACGTGTATCCGGGGATGATCGTATCCGTCATGGTGGAACCTCCTTCCCGTAATCTGAGCTCCACTGGCTCTGCGGACCCGCCATGTTGCCAGGCCCACCTTTCCTGCCCCTGAGCTCCATCTCGTTGCTGGGAAGCCCCGTTTCCCTCAGATGGAACGTTCCAATTGAGCCATCGTCCGACCGGGCTTCACCTTTTCCCTACCACAAAACTAGAGAAAGTCAAGGGGTGGCTGATTGCACGGAGCATGGCTCTATGGACAGCTAGATGGCCTTTGGGCCTCACACAAGGCGCGTATCTCGAGGTGGAGAAGCGAGAAAAATGCACGGCGAGGTGTGGCACCACTAGCTCTTTTTGAGAAGGTGCCTGTGCTGAGGACTTTGCGTGTTGGGACAAGTCTAATCTTCTCAACGTGCTAGTTCGGACCCATACCAAGATGCCTTCTAACTCTATGGGAGAGGCCCTCGAGGGAGGGTCTCTTCATGTCCAGATGTCCGGTCATTGGTCTGAGGGAGGTTTGTGTTCGCTAGATGTCTCCTTCGCGTGCCCCTTCGGGTCCTGACTTGAAAGAGACACATAAAGCCTTAGAGTTCGCCCCCCAATGGGTGCGTTGGCTCCTTGCGCGGGCTCATTTTCGGGGCAAGACTTCTGAGGTCCTCTTCTGAATACATGGGCCCGCAATGGAGAGAGAGGTTCGGGCCGTAAGCCCGAGATATTTCCCTCTTTGGATCCTCGAGGGTTCTAACCCATGGGCCTATCGTAGACCAGTATGTTGTGGAAAAATGTGGAAAAAAACCGGAAGTGCCATTTGGTTTTGCGATAAGTAGGTGTCGCCAATGACTCGCGAGGTGCTAGGGATGTACCTTCGATGGAGAATGCCTTATCCCATGTCCCTGTACCAAAATGCCAGAGAATTTCAAGGGTCCTCCTCGGGGGGACCAGATGGGAAAAGGTGAAACATTGGAATCCCTCGAGCCACAGAATAACACTCTGTCCCTAGGGCATCCCTCAGGAATTCCTCTGGGATCCTGTTCACTAGGCTTTTGGGGCCCAGTTGACTTTTGTGGCACCTTATGGCCCGGAGTTTCATCTCCAAGACAGGACCCACATCCAACCAGATGGCCACCCTCGCATCTTCGGTCCCGAGCACCTCGACGGGGTAAGGAAGGGTCTCCCCCTTTTTCTCGAGAATTGCCTGAATCCTCTCCATGCGGCTTCTGGGAAGTTCTATGCAAAGGGCAAGTGGCACCTCCCATGGCTCCTCTCCTTGAGGTCCTTCCCTTCTTGCCATCTCGAGAGCTAGCATCGTCCCTCTGTGGGCTCTCACATGGTCTGGATGCCCATAGAGGCCCCTCTCATTGTATGTGATCACTACATCTGGCCGCACATCCCTGATTATCGAGGCTATGTTCCGTGCAACCTGTTCCAAGGGTACGTGGGAGAAGGCCCTGGGGTGGTAATTCGATGGAGCTCCTGCCATGCCAGAATCCCTGTAACCCAGCAATCTCAGCTCGCTCACTCCGAGGACTTTGCAGGCCTGCCTCAGTTCCTCTAGCCTGAGAGCCCCAAGGTCCTCGCAGGGCCGAGGCCCGTGATTTTCACCCTCCTCTCCTGCTGTGGCGCAAACCAAAATCACCCTCGCCCCATTCTTGGCAAAGAGGGCCAGTGTGCCTCCTGTGCTCATGGATTCATCATCTGGGTGGGCGTGGACCGCCATAATGGTCCTTGTCATGAATTCTTCCTCTCGTCTAAAAGGCGTCTTCTCGAGGCTCCTTTTCCCACGAAGAAACCCCTCTCTGTAATTTTCGCCCCTTAAGGGGAGGGAGTCCACCCAAGGGACCAGCCGAGATTGGAGGAAGTGAGTGGTATTGGATCCCGGTGGGATAGAAGGGATGCAGACTCGCGGCCTTGGGGCAAGGCCGCACACATGCGGAGGCATTGCATTCCCAGCGGATGCATAGGCGAACACCCGGTGGCCTAGGGGGGACGTGCCAGTGCGAAGCCCAGTGCGTCCTTGCGGGCGTGCGGAGCCCGCCCCTCCCGCGGGAGGGCCATCCGAGGTGAGATGGCCTTACGGGGAAGGCCAGGAGATGGCGCCCAAGGCGGTTTTCTCGGAGGGGCGCGGTCTCCGCGCCCGCATGGGACGGCCGTACGAAGGCCGAGGCATTCCACTCGCACCCCATGCGTAGGCGAACACCCGGTGGCCTAGCGGAAACATGCCTTGGTGAGGCCAGTGCCTTCCTTGCGGGCGTGCGGAGCCCGCCCCTCCCGGGAGTGGACCATCCGAGGTGAGATGGCCTTACGGGGAAGGCCAGGAGATGGCGCCCAAGGCGGTTTTCTCGGAGGGGCGCGGTCTCCGCGCCCGCATGGGACGGCCGTACGAAGGCCGAGGCATTCCACTCGCACCCGATGCGTACGCGAACACCCGGTGGCCTACCGGAAACATGCCTTGGTGAGGCCAGTGCCTTCCTGGCGGGCGTGCGGAGCCCGCCCCTCCCGGGGGAGGGCCATCCGAGGTGAGATGGCCTTACTGGGAAGGCCAAGAGATGATGCCGAAGGCGATTTTCTCGGAGGGGCGCGGTCTGCGCGTCCGCATGGGACGGCCGTACGGAGGCCGAGGCATTCCACTCGCACCCCATGCGTAGGCGAACACCCGGTGGCCTACCGGGGACGTGCCCGTGCGAAGCCCAGTGCGTCCTTGCGGGCGTGCGGAGCCCGCCCCTCCCGGGGGTGGACCATCCGAGGTGAGATGGCCTTACGGGGAAGGCCAGGAGATGGCGCCCAAGGCGGTTTTCTCGGAGGGGCGCGGTCTCCGCGTCCGCATGGGACGGCCGTACGAAGGCCGAGGCATTCCACTCGCACCCCATGCGTAGGCGAACACCCGGTGGCCTACCGGGGACGTGCCCGTGCGAAGCCCAGTGCGTCCTTGCGGGCGTGCGGAGCCCGCCCCTCCCGGGGGTGGACCATCCGAGGTGAGATGGCCTTACGGGGAAGGCCAGGAGATGGCGCCCAAGGCGGTTTTCTCGGAGGGGCGCGGTCTCCGCGTCCGCATGGGACGGCCGTACGAAGGCCGAGGCATTCCACTCGCACCCCATGCGTAGGCGAACACCCGGTGGCCTACCGGGGACGTGCCCGTGCGAAGCCCAGTGCGTCCTTGCGGGCGTGCGGAGCCCGCCCCTCCGGGGGAGGGCCAGCGCAAACCGGTAGCTTAGCGGGGAATATCCGGAGACCACTCGAGAGGCTTTTTTCTCGGAGGGGCGCACTCTGTGCGCCCGCGTGATCCAGCGGGAGGAATGGCAAGGCATTGCATTTCCACCAGCTGCGTGAACGATGGCCGGGCAGCCTAATGGGCATGAGGTATAGGTAAAGCCCCGGCATTCCCTGGCGGGCGTGCGGAGCCCACCCCTCCGCCTGGATCTTCGGGAAACAAAAATTGCCTTCCAGATCACATTGGAGAATCCGCGAAAGGCGTTTTCAGGGGAGGGGTGTCCTCCCGAACCCCCTGGGATCGCAAGGGCCACACCTATCCCGAGGGGCAATGAGGCCAGATCCTGTCCCCACTCCCCCCTCAGCATCATAGCCTTCTCCAGTAGGTCCTGCAAAGCCCCTAGAGGCCCCTTCTGCCCAGAGACGTTTTCCAAAGCCCATGGCTTTCAAGGCTCAAGGCCAGAAGTGTAGTCAGGCTCGGGGTACATTCCTCCTTAGGGCGAGGACCAAAGACAGGAGAGTCGAGACGGAGTTATTTCGTGGCAGTGGGTTTTCTCCATTCATCTGGTTGAGATAGGGCACAGAATCTCTAGTTTGGTCGGGGTTTTACCAGCTACCCTGACGGAAATGTCCGCCTCTGGGGCAGATTTCCGAAGAAAATGGCCACCGTCCCCCTATTCCGTGAGCGAATTTCGGATCTTTTGCCCGCTCGCTGAGATTTAGGCCCCATCCCGCAAAAGTACCCAAGGTGGAGAAGGCGAACCTTTGGGAGTTGGAAGGCGTCCCTGGAGCTGATACCCAATGGAGTTGATGGGTCGGGGAGCCTCACCCATTGGAGAGTGTTCGGGGAGGGCGTGGGTTCAGAGGCCCTCACACGAGTCTTTAATGTCCTTGGGTTTCGAAGATAGCGCGCGTGAGCCTTCCACAGAAGTAGCAGCGAGCCTCCTGGGTTTCGTGGATCCAAGGAGGCTCGAGACCCTTCACAGCCGTGTTCAGAAATCCTCCTCTTTGACGTAAGCTGCGCTCCACAGTGCTACTTGCAACACAACAGACTTAAACCACGCCTGGTGCATCCTATCGACATCTTCGGCACTGTGCCCCTTCTTCTCGAGAAAAGGTCTGATAGTGGCCGTGATGGGGTAAATGAATGCCACGAGGTACCGAAAGTTGATGTTTGGCACGGACCTTACATTGTCCGTTTGATTCTTCTTGCTACGATGGTGGCGTAGGCCGATTTCGTGGGCGTAGTCCAGCCATTTCTGGTCGTAGGGGCGATTGCAAGTGTCGAGAATCCACTGACCGAAGCGTTTGCGAACCGCCATCAGATAGTCTTTGTTGACGTTTCCTTTGCCGTCCGAGAAGTAATAGACGAGGTGGGGGTGAGAGGCAACGAAGCCATACCATACGTCCAGGACATCCTCGATTTGGTCTTCTAGCACCTGACCTGCCATGCGTAAATAACGTTCGTCTTCCTCGGTGAAGAGTAAAGCCTTCTTCAACTCGTCCAACTCCTCCACCTTGATAGGGGAAGGTCCGACATGGGCCGTACCATACGTGTATCCGGGGATGATCGTATCCGTCATGGTGGAACCTCCTTCCCGTAATCTGAGCTCCACTGGCTCTGCGGACCCGCCATGTTGCCAGGCCCACCTTTCCTGCCCCTGAGCTCCATCTCGTTGCTGGGAAGCCCCGTTTCCCTCAGATGGAACGTTCCAATTGAGCCATCGTCCGACCGGGCTTCACCTTTTCCCTACCACAAAACTAGAGAAAGTCAAGGGGTGGCTGATTGCACGGAGCATGGCTCTATGGACAGCTAGATGGCCTTTGGGCCTCACACAAGGCGCGTATCTCGAGGTGGAGAAGCGAGAAAAATGCACGGCGAGGTGTGGCACCACTAGCTCTTTTTGAGAAGGTGCCTGTGCTGAGGACTTTGCGTGTTGGGACAAGTCTAATCTTCTCAACGTGCTAGTTCGGACCCATACCAAGATGCCTTCTAACTCTATGGGAGAGGCCCTCGAGGGAGGGTCTCTTCATGTCCAGATGTCCGGTCATTGGTCTGAGGGAGGTTTGTGTTCGCTAGATGTCTCCTTCGCGTGCCCCTTCGGGTCCTGACTTGAAAGAGACACATAAAGCCTTAGAGTTCGCCCCCCAATGGGTGCGTTGGCTCCTTGCGCGGGCTCATTTTCGGGGCAAGACTTCTGAGGTCCTCTTCTGAATACATGGGCCCGCAATGGAGAGAGAGGTTCGGGCCGTAAGCCCGAGATATTTCCCTCTTTGGATCCTCGAGGGTTCTAACCCATGGGCCTATCGTAGACCAGTATGTTGTGGAAAAATGTGGAAAAAAACCGGAAGTGCCATTTGGTTTTGCGATAAGTAGGTGTCGCCAATGACTCGCGAGGTGCTAGGGATGTACCTTCGATGGAGAATGCCTTATCCCATGTCCCTGTACCAAAATGCCAGAGAATTTCAAGGGTCCTCCTCGGGGGGACCAGATGGGAAAAGGTGAAACATTGGAATCCCTCGAGCCACAGAATAACACTCTGTCCCTAGGGCATCCCTCAGGAATTCCTCTGGGATCCTGTTCACTAGGCTTTTGGGGCCCAGTTGACTTTTGTGGCACCTTATGGCCCGGAGTTTCATCTCCAAGACAGGACCCACATCCAACCAGATGGCCACCCTCGCATCTTCGGTCCCGAGCACCTCGACGGGGTAAGGAAGGGTCTCCCCCTTTTTCTCGAGAATTGCCTGAATCCTCTCCATGCGGCTTCTGGGAAGTTCTATGCAAAGGGCAAGTGGCACCTCCCATGGCTCCTCTCCTTGAGGTCCTTCCCTTCTTGCCATCTCGAGAGCTAGCATCGTCCCTCTGTGGGCTCTCACATGGTCTGGATGCCCATAGAGGCCCCTCTCATTGTATGTGATCACTACATCTGGCCGCACATCCCTGATTATCGAGGCTATGTTCCGTGCAACCTGTTCCAAGGGTACGTGGGAGAAGGCCCTGGGGTGGTAATTCGATGGAGCTCCTGCCATGCCAGAATCCCTGTAACCCAGCAATCTCAGCTCGCTCACTCCGAGGACTTTGCAGGCCTGCCTCAGTTCCTCTAGCCTGAGAGCCCCAAGGTCCTCGCAGGGCCGAGGCCCGTGATTTTCACCCTCCTCTCCTGCTGTGGCGCAAACCAAAATCACCCTCGCCCCATTCTTGGCAAAGAGGGCCAGTGTGCCTCCTGTGCTCATGGATTCATCATCTGGGTGGGCGTGGACCGCCATAATGGTCCTTGTCATGAATTCTTCCTCTCGTCTAAAAGGCGTCTTCTCGAGGCTCCTTTTCCCACGAAGAAACCCCTCTCTGTAATTTTCGCCCCTTAAGGGGAGGGAGTCCACCCAAGGGACCAGCCGAGATTGGAGGAAGTGAGTGGTATTGGATCCCGGTGGGATAGAAGGGATGCAGACTCGCGGCCTTGGGGCAAGGCCGCACACATGCGGAGGCATTGCATTCCCAGCGGATGCATAGGCGAACACCCGGTGGCCTAGGGGGGACGTGCCAGTGCGAAGCCCAGTGCGTCCTTGCGGGCGTGCGGAGCCCGCCCCTCCCGCGGGAGGGCCATCCGAGGTGAGATGGCCTTACGGGGAAGGCCAGGAGATGGCGCCCAAGGCGGTTTTCTCGGAGGGGCGCGGTCTCCGCGCCCGCATGGGACGGCCGTACGAAGGCCGAGGCATTCCACTCGCACCCCATGCGTAGGCGAACACCCGGTGGCCTAGCGGAAACATGCCTTGGTGAGGCCAGTGCCTTCCTTGCGGGCGTGCGGAGCCCGCCCCTCCGCCTGGATCTTCGGGAAACAAAGATTGCCTTCCAGATCACATTGGAGAATCCGCGAAAGGCGTTTTCAGGGGAGGGGTGTCCTCCCGAACCCCCTGGGATCGCAAGGGCCACACCTATCCCGAGGGGCAATGAGGCCAGATCCTCGTCCTTCTGATAATACTTTAGGCCTCACCGAGGCGTAATCCTAATGGCACAGTGCCTTCTGTTTTTTGGACGAAGTTTCCCAGGGAGGGCAAAAAGACCTTGACAAGGATCACGGAATCACATACCCTCATACTGCTATATGGGACGGCGTCACAAATGGTGTAACAAATCACCCGAATGACAGCCGCTCAGCAAAGGATCGGGAAGGGGGTGAGAGGAAAGAAAGGGACAAGAAGGGGCTTTCCCTAATCTTCGCATCGGAGACTATCCATAGAAAAGGAGTGGTGGACATGGCCCGTCTTTACGAGTACCAGGGCAAGGAGCTGCTTAAGCAAGAAGGCATTCCCATTCCCCAAGGAGCTTTGGCGACAACCCCAGAAGAGGCCGAGGAGATAGCGAGAAAGATAGGCAAACCAGTTGCCGTCAAGGTCCAGATCTGGGCAGGCGGCAGGGGCAAAGCAGGGGCCATCCGTTTCGCCGAGACCCCTGAAGAGGCCAAGAAGGTGGCAAGGGAGTTGTTCGGCACAAAGGTGAAGGGATTCGAGGTGAAGAAGCTCCTCGTCGAGGAGAAGCTCGACATCGAGAGAGAGTTCTACGTGGGAATAATAGTGGACCCGTCCAAGGAAGTCAGGGCTCCAGTTGTGATCTTCAGCAGCGAGGGCGGAATGGAGATAGAGGAAGTGCCCGAGGACAAGATAGCCAAGGTCGTAGTGGACATCTTCCTCGGCTTGAGACCTTTCCACGCACTGGATCTGGCCCGAAGGGCTGGAGTCCCGAGGAACTTGCTGGAGAAGGTCGCTGACATAAATACGAAACTTTACAGAGTATTCCGCAAATGGGATTGCAGGACCATAGAGATCAATCCCTTGGTCCTCACAAAGGATGGGAGGCTTGTGGCAGCTGACTGCAGGGCTGCCATAGACGACTCGTCCGTTTACAGGCATCCGGAGCTCGGGATAACGGTGGCTCGTGAGTCGAACCAGGAGCCTACAGATTTCGATGAGATAGCCTGGTCCATAGAGGAAGGGGACCTCAGGGGGACGGGATACGTGGCCCAAATGAACCAGGAGATCGATGCCATAGGCACTGTGGGATACCATGGCATAGGCGGCGGGGGAGCAATCCTAGGGGTCGATGCCCTCAACAAGGCAGGACTGAGGGTGGCCAATTACGCCGACACGAGCGGAAATCCCCCAGCCTCCAAGGTCTACAGGGTGGCAAAGCTCGTTCTCTCTCAGCCAGGCATAGACGGTTATTGCCTGGGCGGATTCATCATGGCCAACCAGGAGCAGTGGCACCATGCCCATGGGCTGGTCAAGGCCTTGAGGGAGGAGCTGCCCAAGAGGCCAGGCTTCCCAGCCGTGATTCTTCTGTGCGGGAACAGGGAGGAAGAGGCCTTGGAGATCCTCAGACAAGGCCTCAAGGATCTCCCAAACCCCATAGAGATCTATGGTAGGGAGCACGTGTACGATACCGCGTTCATAGCTCAGAGAATGCGGGCCTTGGTGGAACAGTACAAGAAACAGAGATCTGGCCAAGGAGGTTGAAGCCCATGGAATTCGAGGAAAGGACCATAAAGGTCATCATAGACCAAGAGAGGTGTGAGGGTTGCCAGACCCATGCCTGTGTCGAAGCCTGCAAGAAATTCGACAGGGGGATTTTGCAGCTGGTCGATGGCAAGCCAGGGGTTACCCTCTCTGGCGAAGAGCTCAAGCGTCTCGGGACAGAGTGCCTGGCATGCGAATTCGCTTGCTCCCAGAGGGGCAATGGCGCCATTCGCATAGATATCCCCATCCCAGGGTTGGAAGAATATCGTCGCAAACACGGCACAGCTTACTGAAAGAGGGTGAGGCCATGGGAATACTAGTTGACGAGAACACTACCGTAATAGTCCTCGGAATCACTGGAAGGGAAGGATCTGCAAGGGCAGGCTACATGAAGGCCTATGGGACAAAGGTGGTCGCCGGCTCGACCCCAGGAAGGGGTGGAACCCAGGTGGACGGTATCCCAGTTTACGATTCCGTTGAGGAAGCAGTGGAGAATCATGGCCCCATAGACGCGGCTGTGACATTCGTGCCCGGGCCAGCTCTGAGGGACGCTGTCATAGGAGCCATAGAGGCAGGGATCAAGTTCATAGTGTGCCCTGTGGAAAGGGTTCCCCTCCACGACATTCTCGAGATGATTCACGTGGCCAAAAATGCCGGAGCCAAGATCCTGGGTCCAGGGAGTATAGGGATCCTGAACCCCGGAAAGGCTGTATTGGGCTGGCTGGGAGCCAACCCCACCTGGGCAAGGACCGTCTTCGTTCCAGGTCCCGTGGGAGTGATATCCAGGAGTGGAGGGCAGTCGGGAACAGTTCCTTGGGCCCTCAAGCAGGCCGGCCTGGGGATGAGCACCGTGGTTCACGTGGGCACAGAGCCCGTGACTGGGATCTCCATGGGGGATCTCCTCCTGGAGTTCGAGAAGGACCCTGAGACCAAGGCTGTGGCGGTCTTTGGCGAGATAGGCGGGTCCCATGAGGAAGAGGCTGCCCAGTGCCTTAGGGAAGGAAAGTTTACCAAGCCACTGGTCATCTTCGTGGCCGGCGCCTGGGCTCCACCAGGAATGCGCTTCTCTCACGCGAGCAGCATCATAGAGAGGGGAAGGGGATCTGCCAAGGACAAGATCCAGATCTTGAAGGAGTCGGGGGCCCATGTAGTGGACAAGCCCGATGACATAGCTCCAACGGTCAAGAGACTTCTGGGCATGTGAGGTTTCAAAAAAATCTTGGAGGTAGGACCATGGCAGTGATGAGATCGATCCTGTACATTCCTGGCAACAGCGAGAAGATGGTCTCCAAGGCCCCAACTTTTCCAGCGGACATAATAACGCTGGATCTCGAGGACTCCGTCCCGCCCGCTGAAAAGCCCAAGGCAAGGGAGATCGTGAGGGAGAACCTCAAGTATGCCGCACAAGGCGGGGCAGAGGTGTACGTTCGCATCAACAATTGGGAGACCCTCCTCACCAATGACGATCTGGAGGCAGTCGTCCACGAGGGGCTCAACGGCGTTTGTTTGGCCAAGTGCGGAGGTCCAGACCACGTGAGAAGGCTCGATTGGAAACTCGAGGAGCTAGAGAGGAGAAGGGGACTTCCCGTTGGATCCATAAAGATCCAGCTCCTGATAGAGACGGCCAAGGGAGTGATAAACGCCTATGCCTCGGCCATAGAGAGTCCGAGGGTCAACTCCTTGATATTCGGAGCAGTGGATTATACTAGAGATATGAGGGTCAAGCTCACAACAGAGGCTGAGGAGCTGAAATATGCCAGGGCCCATACAGCTGTAGCCGCCAGGGCAGCGGGGTGCATAGCCATAGATTACCCCTTTGTGGCATTCCAGGACATGGAGGCGTTCGAGAAGGACACCGTTTATGGACGTTCCCTGGGCTACGAGGGCCGAATGCTGATTCATCCCAGCCAGATCGAGCCAGCCAATAGGCTCTACAGTCCACAGCCCGAGGATGTGGAGTGGGCGCAGGGCGTTGTGGAGGCCTTCGAGAAAGAGGGCTTGGCCAAGGGGCTCGCCGCCATCTCTTACAAGGGGAAGATGGTTGATACTCCGGTTTACGAGAATGCCAAGACCATCCTCACCATCATGGAGGAGATAAAGGCGAAGGACGCCAAGCGAAAAGGAAGCTGAGGGCCAGCTCCCATGCCAAGGGCTCGGACAAGGAGGTAATGAGATGGAGAGGGCAAGACTAGTGAGGGAACTACAGGCCATAGTGGGAAAGGGAAATGTCCTCCACGACCGGGCATCCTTGGCAGTTTACGAGTACGATGCCTCCCTCTTCCGGGGAAGACCTGATGTGGTCGCCTTTGCATCCACAACGGAACAGGTCTCCCAGATAGTGAAGCTGGCCAATAGAGAGGGAATCCCATTTGTGGCGAGAGGAGCAGGGACCAATTTGAGCGGGGGGACCGCCCCAACGAGAGGGGGCATCATCATAGACCTCTGCCGCATGCGAAGGATCCTGGACATCGATCTGGAAAACCAGACGGCACTTGTGGAGCCAGGGGTGTACAATTTAGCCCTCCAGAACGCCCTGGCTCCCCTGGGATACTATTACGCCCCTGACCCTGCGAGCCAGAAGGTCTCCACTTTAGGGGGAAATGTCGGAGAGAATTCCGGCGGTCCCCACTGCCTCAAATACGGGGTGACGAGCAACCATGTTCTGGGAGCCGAGGTGGTCTTGCCAGATGGAGACGTGGTCTGGTTTGGTGGCTCAGCCCAAGATCCTCCGGGCCCAGACCTCGTAGGCCTTCTGGTGGGATCCGAGGGAACCATCGGCATAGCGACCAAGATCCTGGTGAGGATCATGAGGCTCCCAGAGCACGTGGTGACCATCCTCGCCATTTTCAACTCCCTGGAAGAGGCCGGTCAGGCAGTCTCGGACATCATAGCCCACGGGATGATCCCGGCCACTCTCGAGATAATGGACAACTTGGTCATAAGGGCCGTTGAGGCCTCGGTCAAGGCGGGATATCCGGAGGATGCCGAGGCAGTGCTGATAATAGAGTTGGATGGTCTCGCGGACGGGATGGACGAGCAAGCGGAGAAGATAGAGGAGATCTGCAAGTCCAACAATGCGCTCAGCTTGAGAAGGGCCAAAGACAGCGCGGAGAGGGCCGAGCTGTGGGCTGGAAGAAGGGGTGCATTCGGGGCAGTGGCGAGACTCAGGCCCAGCTATCTCGTGTGCGACGGAACTGTTCCTCGAACCAAGCTTCCCGATGCCTTGAGGGAGGTCAAGAGAGTTTCTGAGAAGTACGGCCTTCCCATAGGGAATGTCTTCCATGCAGGAGACGGAAATCTCCATCCCCTGATACTGTTCGATGGTAGAAATCCAGAAGAGCTGGAGAGGGTCCACAAGGCAGGCACTGAGATCCTGGAGGCAGTGGCCCGACTAGGTGGAACCATAAGCGGCGAGCACGGGATAGGGACTGAGAAGCTCAAGGAAATGAGACTGATTTTCACCGAGGACGACCTGGAGATGATGAGGAGGATAAAGAGGGCACTGGATCCCATGGATCTTTGCAACCCCGGGAAATTGGTCCCCCCTCCCATTGGAGAGGCCTCCCAGGTTCAGGCTGTCCATTGACGGATCTTCCTCACAAGGAAGCGGAAGAAGGACAGAGGGCATGAGAAGCGCTGAAGAGATCCTCAAGGAGGCCGGGATACCGGCCCGCAGAGTAGAGGTACCTGGTTCGCAAGAGGAAGTGGCCTCCCTAGTGGCCCTTGCCAGGAAGGATCGCATGAGGATTCTCCCCTTGGGTGGAGGAACTTCCATCGGTCTGGCCCCTGTCCCCGAAGAGGGGGTGGACCTGGTCTTGGACATGAGGGGGCTCAACACCATCAGGGAGCTCGACCCAGGAAACTTGAACATGGTTGTGGATGCTGGCAAGACCATCGAGGAGATAAACCGAGAACTTGCCCAGGTGGGAAGGGGCTTCATGCTCCCTCTGGATCCCCCTAGATGTCACGAGGTGACCTTGGGCGGATGCTATGCGGCGAACTCCTCAGGGCCCCTGAGGCACTTGTACGGGACCATGAGGGATCTGGCCCTAGGGGTGAAGGGGGTCAATTCCGAGGGCAAGGAAGTGGGCTTCGGTGGGGTCACGGTGAAGAACGTATCGGGCTACGACCTGACCAAGTTCCTCATTGGCTCGGCTGGTTCCCTGGCAATAGTGACGAGTGTTGCCTTGAGGATATTGCCCATTCCAGATGCATCGGCAATGTGCGAGATATCGTTCCAGAGGGGATCGGATCTTCAGGGTTTCTTGAGGGAGTTGCGGGGCTCTGTGCTCCTTCCCTCTGCCTTGGTCGTCACCTGGAAGACAGGAGACGAGGCTTTGAAAGTGGTGATAGGGCTGGAGGGCCATCCCAAGGCGGTCGAGAGGCAGGGGAGGGAAATCCTGGATATGGCCAACCGCCACGGCGGAGAAGGCCAGAAGATCGAAGGGAGGGAGGCCATGGAGAGAGGCCTCCGTAACTCCGTGGATCCAAAAAGATTGACATCCCAAACCATGGGTCTCAAGGTGGGCGTGGCCATAGCAAAGGGGCTCGAGCTCATGCTCTCCATTGAGGATTTAGCAGCGAAGGGGCAAGTGGAGGCGAGCTTCTCCCTTCTTGCGGGAAATGGAATTGGATTCGTTTACGCAACTGACTCCTCCACGAGTGTTCTGGAAGAGATGGCGAAAAAGGTGCGGGAGATAGCATCGGAGAAGGGAGGACACGTGGTCCCCCTCTTCGGGCCTAGGCAGATCCTTTTGTCTTGGGGACCGAGGATGGATGCCAGGCTAGGGAGAAAGACCTTGAAGCCCATAAAGCAGTTGTGGGATCCAGAGGGATTGCTCCTGCCCTTGGGCCTCTAGCCCTGGCCAATTGTGGGGCATGCCAGGAGTCCGAAGGGTGGCTCTTCTGGATAGCTCGAGGGCAAAGGAGATGTGGAGGTTCCAATGACAGAAGTGCTGAAAGCCGTTTACGACGAAGTGGCCAAGTGCAACAAGTGCGGATTCTGCCAGGCCCACTGTCCCATATTCGACATCACCAGAGACGAGAGAAACGTGGCCAGGGGGCACAATGCCCATATCAAGAAGCTCATAGAGGGAGAGCTCGAGCTCAACGAGGAGCTCAAGGATCCCCTTTTCGAGTGTCTGCTGTGTCGGAGTTGCGTGGCCAACTGTTTTCCCGCTGTGCGCACAGACCGGAATGTCGTTGCAGGCAGGGCAGAGTACATGAGGAGGGTTGGCCAGCCCAAGATCATGAGGTTTCTCTTCCACAACCTCCTCCCGGACCAGAGAAAGATGGCCAAGTACGTGAGGCTTGGGGCATACGGGAAGAACTCGGGGATGACCAAGCTCGTGAGGGCACTGGGCATCCTCAAGTGGTTCGGGAAGGACTTGGACAAGGTCGAGGGGATCATAGAGAGGCTCCCCACCAGATACTTCAGGGAGATAGCGCCATCGTTGGATCTGGGCCCTAGGGAAGGCAAGCCGAAAGTGGCCTACTTCGTGGGATGCGGCTTCAACTTCGTTCTACCTCAGGTGAGCGTGTCCACCCTGGCCGTTTTGGTCCACCAGGGCATAAGGGTCGATATAGCTGAAAACTGCTGCTGTGGCCTTCCAGCTTACGGTTATGGGGACCTTGAGGCGGCAAGGGCCATCGCCAGGAAGAACATAGAGACCCTGGAGAGGATGGATGCCGAGACGGTGCTCACCGAGTGCGGAAGCTGCTCGGCCTTTCTCAAGGATTATCCAGAGCTTTTCGAGGACGAACCGTCCTTCAGGGAGAGAGCTGAGGCATTGGCCAAGAAGGTCAAGGGGTTCAGTGAATTCATGCAACCTAGGCTCTCGAGCATGGGCAAGGCCAAGGAGCTCCTTGTGAAGGTGACCTACCACGACCCCTGCCATATGAGTCGCTATCAGAAAATCGTCAAGGAGCCGAGGGCAATCCTCCAGGCCATACCAGGAGTCCAGTACGTGGAGATGCCGGAGGCGGATCGGTGCTGCGGGGCTGCTGGCAGCTACAACATCATGCACTACGAGCAATCCATGGCAGTGCTCGCCAAGAAGATGGAAAACCTGAAGAAGACTCAAGCGCAGATCCTCACAACCGAATGTCCAGGCTGCCTCATCCAGTTGAGCTATGGGGTGAGAAAGGAAAAACTCCCCGTGGAGGTGATCCACATAAGCCAACTTCTCGAGAGGGCTTACTTGGGTAACTGACCTCTCCATTCCCGGCCCGGACCAGTGGAGATGAGCCGATGATCCCCGCTAGAGACGGCTCCACTGAGCTGCTACCTCCTGGATTTCCTCCCAAGCCTCCCGGACATGGCGCTCCTCTGTCATGGTCTGTCCCACACATAGCCTCAAGGTGAGCCTGTCCTTCAGGCGAGTGTGGGAGATGTAAATGCGGCCTCTCCTGTTCACTGAGTCGAGGATCATTTGGTTGGCCTCATCCCCTCCAACGTGCCTGAAGCAGACCAGATTCAAAGGAGGTCTCACAGGGAGCTCGAAAAGGGGATCCTCCTCCACCCATCTCGAGAACATCTGGGCCAGTTCCACGTGCCTTCTCACATGAAACCTCAGGCCTTCAACGCCATAATGGCGTATCACGAACCATAGCTTGAGAGCCCTGAATCTCCTGCCAAGGGGGATCTGCCAGTCCCTGTAGTCTATGACCGAGCCGCTTTCCGTGGCCTTGTTCCTCAGGTATTCGGGCAAGATGCTGAGGGCCTCGATCAAGCTCCTCCTGTCAGCCACGAACATGCAGTCGCAATCGAAGTTGGTGAACATCCACTTGTGGGGGTTGAAGCAGTAACTGTCGGCCATCTCGAGGCCCCTGTGTATGAACCGAAACTCGGGACATATGGCTGCAGTGCCGCTCATTGCTCCGTCCACATGGAGCCAAAGGTTTTCCTCGCGGCATATCTCCCCTATCTCTGGAAGGGGATCTATGGCGTTCGAGGAGGTAGTGCCGACTGTGGCGCAGACGAAAAATGGCACCTTGCCCGCCTCCCTGTCCTTCTCTATAGCTCGATGGAGCTTCTCAGGGATCATGGCGAAGGTGTCATCGACATCTATGGCCCTCAGGTTCTCCCTCCCTATCCCCGCTATCCCCACAGCCTTCTCGACCGAGGAATGGGCCTCCCTGGAAGCGTACGCCACAAGCCTTCCATCGCAACCCCTGAGGTTGCTTTTTCCTCCAGTGACCCTCTCCCTCGCAGCCAAAAGGGCACACAGGACCGCGCTCGATGCCGAATCCTGAATCACCCCGCCTCCTTTGCCCTTGGAGAGGAAGGTCTCTGGAAGCCCCAACATCTGCGCCACCCAGTCCAGAACATGAGTCTCCAGTTCGGTGCAGGCTGGACTTGTGGCCCACATCATCCCCTGAACACCGAGGCCGGCCGAAAGGAGCTCCCCAAGTATGGAAGGGCCCGAGGTGTTGGCAGGGAAGAAAGCGAAAAACCTGGGCGACTGCCAATGGGTGACCCCGGGGAGGATGACCTTCTCCACGTCCTCCAGGATTCTCTCGAAGCTCTCTCCCCTCTCCGGAGGCTCTTGAGGGAGAGCCTTCCTTATCTGCCCAGGCTCCACCTGGGAAAGGACGGGATACTTTTCCACCTCTCTCATATATTTGGCTATCCAATCCACGACCTTGTAACCCCAAGCCCTGAAATCCTCTGGCCCCATGTGGTAACCCTCTCCCCTTGCCCCTGCCATCTCTCACCTCCATCGGGCTACTTTGGCTTCATTCCATTAAAGGATATCCTGCAAAGGCCCAAACATGTAAGGGTGGGCCCAATGGGGAGGCGAGTGCCTGTGCGGAAAAGGGTTACAGGGGGTCAGGGACTTGGGCCCCGAGAAAAGGGGCCCTCGAGAAAGGTCCCGAGGGGCCTTGTGAGACGAACCCGTGTCTCTTTTTCCGTCGGACAGTGTGGAATTCGAGCCTGGGATGTGGTATAAACTGAACTGAGAGGATAGGGCAAAGAGAGATGGAGCCAAACAGGAGCAGTCCCCAACAAAATTTTTACAAGAGCCTGGCCCTTTGGCTGATGGTGGGCCTCATAGTTGTCCTCATGGTGAACCTGTGGAATCAGCCGAGGAGAGTCCACAGGGAGATGGCCTTCAGTGATTTTCTCTACGCTGTGGAGATGGGACAAGTCGAGGAAGTGACCATCCAGGGCCAGAACATCATTGGAAGGTTCAGGGATGGGGTGGAGTTCAAGACCTATGCCCCCAATGATCCACAGCTAGTCCCCACCTTGAGACAGAAGAATGTGAGGATAGTGGCGAGACCCGAGGAGAACAACCCGTGGTACATGACAGTCCTGGTCTCCTGGTTCCCCATGTTGCTCCTCATAGGAGTTTGGGTCTTTTTCATGAGGCAGATGCAGGCCGGAGGAGGAAAGGCTCTTTCCTTCGGGAAAAGCAGGGCCAGACTCATGACAGGGGGCCCTGCCAAGGTGACCTTCGCCGATGTGGCTGGTGTGGATGAGGCCAAAGAAGAGCTCCAGGAGATCATAGAGTTCCTGAAAAATCCCAAGAAGTTCACGAAACTGGGAGGCAGAATACCCAAGGGAGTGCTCCTGGTCGGTGCCCCGGGCACTGGCAAGACCCTTCTGGCAAAGGCCATAGCTGGGGAGGCAGGAGTCCCGTTTTTCAGTATAAGTGGCTCCGACTTTGTGGAGATGTTCGTGGGAGTCGGCGCATCCAGGGTGAGGGACCTCTTCATGCAGGGGAAGAAGCATGCCCCATGTATCATCTTCATCGACGAGATAGATGCAGTCGGTCGCCACAGGGGAGCTGGCCTGGGAGGCGGTCACGACGAGAGGGAGCAAACCCTCAACCAGCTTCTCGTTGAAATGGACGGGTTCGAGTCCAACGAGGGAGTAATCCTCATCTCAGCCACCAATAGGCCGGATGTCCTGGATCCCGCCCTGTTGAGACCTGGCCGTTTCGACAGACAGGTGGTGGTGCCCATTCCGGATGTCAAGGGAAGGGAGGAGATCCTCAAGGTCCACGTCCGCAGGACACCCTTGGAGGATGATGTGGACTTGGCGCTATTGGCCAAAGGGACACCTGGCTTCTCCGGGGCTGACCTGGAAAACCTGGTCAACGAGGCAGCCCTTCTCGCTGCCAGGAAGAACAAGGATCGGGTGGGAATGGAGGAATTCGAGCAGGCCAAGGACAAGGTCCTCATGGGCGTTGAGAGAAAGAGCATGATAATAAGCGAGGAGGAGAGGAGAAACACGGCTTATCATGAAAGCGGCCACGCTCTGGTGGCCTCCCTCTTGCCTGGATCGGACCCAGTGCACAAGGTCACCATAATACCCAGGGGAAGGGCCTTGGGTCTCACACAGCAACTCCCCATAGACGAGAGGCACACCTATCCCAAGAAATACCTCCTCAACAGAATAGCTGTATTGCTCGGAGGCCGGGCGGCGGAGGAGCTGGTCCTTGGCGACTACACCACAGGAGCTGGCAACGACCTGGAGAGGGCAACGGAGCTGGCTCGAAAGATGGTCTGCGAGTGGGGAATGAGCGAGGAGCTCGGCCCCCTGACCTATGGTCAGAAGGACGAGGCCATTTTCCTCGGCAAGGAGCTTGCCCGGCACAGGGATTACAGCGAAGAGACCGCCAGGCTCATAGATCAGGAGGTCAGGCGCATAGTGGAGCAGTGTTACGCAAAGGCCCTGGAGCTGCTCAGAGAAAACATGGACACCCTCCACGCCCTCGCCCAGGAACTCCTGAGCAAGGAAGTCCTAGACGGCAAGGAGCTCCAGGCGATCATAAGCGCTAGAGCCAAGAAGGCCCAGGAGCCCAAAGAGGTTGAGGCAACTCAGGCCTTGGGGGCCTGACGGGGTCATCTTCCCGGAAGATCAGGGGACAAAGACAAAATTCAGGATAATGAGAGGCGCATGAGCCACAGGAAGAAGATCTTGGATTTTTCCTCGAGAACCTTGGTCATGGGAGTGCTCAATGTGACCCCAGATTCCTTCTCCGACGGGGGGCTTTTCTACGATCACGAGAGGGCCATCGAGCATGGCATGAAGCTTGCCAGAGATGGGGCTGACATAATAGACATAGGAGGGGAGTCAACCAGGCCTGGCTCGGATCCGGTCCCCCTCGAGGAGGAGATCCGGAGGGTCATCCCAGTGATAGAGGCCCTGGCGAGGGAACTGGATGTGCCCATCTCCATAGACACCTGTAAAGCAGAGGTGGCCTCGAGAGCCCTGGATGCTGGAGCTTCCATGGTCAATGACGTGAGCGCCCTCAGGTTCGATCCCGATATGGTCAGGGTAGTGGCTGAGAGGAAGGTGCCCGTTGTGCTCATGCACATGAAGGGGACCCCCAAGGACATGCAACTGGATCCCAGATACGAGGACCTCATATCCGAGATACTGGAATTCCTCGAGGAGAGGGTGCGTTTCGCGGAATCCAATGGGGTACCTCCAGAGGCGATCATCGTGGACCCTGGGATAGGGTTCGGTAAGACGGTGGAGCACAATCTCTCCATCATAAAACACTTGAGGAGATTCAAGTCCCTGGGGAAGCCGGTTCTCCTGGGCACTTCTCGCAAGTCCTTCATCGGCAAAGTGCTCAATGTGGGGGTGGAAGAGAGGGAAGAGGGGACCGCGGCCACTGTTGTCGCTGGGATCCTCAATGGGGCCGACATAGTGCGGGTGCACGATGTGGCCAAGATCTTGCCCGCCGTGAGGATGGCGGATGCCATAGCCAGGGCTCCTTGAATGGGATTGGATGTGGCCCCCCGGTGCCTCCGAGGGGGCCCAGGATTCGAGCCCGAGGGCCTTCGAGGAAGGCTTGAGCCCACTGCCGGGGAGCCATAGCCATGTGGGAGCAGATCATAGCTTCGGCCAGGTGGCAGGATGTTGCGGACATCCTGCTTGTGGCATTCGTCATATACAGAATAATCCTCCTCATAAGAGGCACTAGAACAGCTCAGGTTCTCCTCGGCTTCGCGGTCCTGGGAGGGGCTTATTTTCTGTCCAGATGGGGAGAACTCATGACCCTCAACTGGCTTCTCAACCATTTCCTGGATTACCTGATCCTCGTCATCCTGATCCTCTTCCAGGACGAGATAAGGAGAGGGCTAGCACAGGTGGGCTCTCAGCCCAAGTGGTGGGGACAAAGGAGATACCTGGAACCCCAAGTGGTGGAGGAGGTGGTCGCCGCTGCATCCTGGATGGCAGAGAGGAGAATCGGGGCCCTCATAGTGCTCGAGCGAGAAACTGGCCTGCGTGATGTGGTGGAGAGGGGTGTGTCCTTGGATGCCAGGGTGACGAGGGAGCTGATACAGAGCATCTTCATGCCCAACTCCCCAATACACGACGGAGCGGTCATCATCTCTAGGGGGAGGATAGCAGCAGCAGGGTGCGTCCTACCCCTGTCCACATCCACATCTCTGAGAAAGACACTGGGCACAAGGCACAGGGCCGCTGTGGGTCTGAGCGAGCGAAGCGATGCCGCTGTCATAGTGGTCTCGGAAGAGAGAGGGAAGGTATCGGTTGCCTGGGGAGGGAGGCTCCACGAGGAGCTGAGTTCCCTGGAGCTCAGGGGAATGCTATATGAAGTGGTGAGACTTGGCCCCGAATCCGCAAGATCGTTTCAGCGGGAGCCTTTGGCCAGGGAGACGAGTGCCGGGGAGGAGTCATGAGGATCAAGGCCCTGTTCCTGGAGAATCTCTCGGCAAAGATCTTCTCCTTGGTCTTCGCGCTGGTTCTGTGGGTTGTGGTGATAGGGGAAAAGCATGGTCAGGTGCAGCTCAATGTGCCACTGGAGCTCGTGAACATTCCCGAGAAGGCCGTGGTCGTGAGCGACATCCCCTCGACCATATCTGTTCTCGTCCAAGGCCCGAGGACCTTGCTCAGGACCCTCGGTGGCAGGGACATTCGCAGGACCGTTGACTTGCGGGGCGTTGGAGTGGGATGGACCACCATAAGAATACTGCCAGACAGCATCCCAGTTCCCAGGGGATTGGAGGTGTTGAGGGTCACACCATCTACCCTGGAGGTGAAGCTAGATCCATTGAAGGAGGTGAATGTGGCTGTGGCCGCTCAGTTGAGCGGAGATGTGGCTAGAGGCTACAAGATAGATGGGGTTTCGGTGGATCCAGGGAAGGTGATTCTCAGGGGCGGGGAGAGCGAGCTTGTGGGGCTCACGGCTGTGAGGACGAGACCCGTGAATGTGGCCAACGCTACTTCCGATGTGGAGGAAAGGGTGGGACTCGAGCTCGAGGGCCTTCATCTGGTGAGCGTATCGCCAGCCAAGGTGACAGTGAAGGTGAAGGTGGTGCCTCTCCAGATGGAGAGGACAGTGGAGAATGTCAGGGTGAGGGTGAGTCCCCAGGAAATCAAGGCAGAGGTGCAACCCCAGAGTGTCAAGGTCATGGTGAAGGGTCCCCTGGACGTGGTCGAGGCCCTCAAGGAGAGTGAGGTGCAAGCCATGGTGAATGCACAGGGGCTGAGTGCAGGGAAACACACCTTGGGTGTCTCGGTGAGCACGCCCCAGGGGATCAAGGTCACGAAGGTCGACCCTCCGAGGGTCGAAGTTGTTGTGGCAGAACAGTGAGGGAGGAGGGCGAGATGGCGGCCTCCGGGAGGCCTAAGCTTTTCGGCACCGATGGCGTGAGGGGAATTGCCAATTTGGAACCCATGACCGTGGAGACAGCCCTGCGCATAGGCAAAGGAACTGCATTGCTCTTCAAAGGGAAGAGGGCTCACAGGCCCAGGATAGTCATAGGGAAGGACACGCGCCTTTCGGGCTACATGCTGGAAAATGCCATAGCATCTGGGATATGCTCCATGGGAGCCGATGTCCTCCTGGTTGGTCCCCTCCCCACCCCAGGGATAGCATTCCTCACGAGGAGCATGAGGGCAGATGCCGGGGTAGTCATCTCCGCCTCCCACAATCCTTATCAGGACAATGGGATAAAGATCTTCTCCTCGGACGGTTTCAAGCTTCCCGATGAGCTCGAGGAAGAGATAGAGAGATTCGTGTGGAGTGGGCAGTCGGAGACCTGTGGTCCCACGGCCTCGGAGGTGGGCAAGGCATTCAGGGTGGACGATGCCAGGGGCAGATATATAGTCTTTCTCAAAAACTCCTTTCCCCAGGAATTGGATCTGGATGGGATAAAAGTGGTTGTGGACTGTGCCAATGGGGCTGCGTACAAGGTTGCCCCCCTTGTCCTGGAGGAGCTGGGAGCTGAGGTTGTGCCCATAGGGGTCACCCCAAACGGGGAGAACATAAATCAAGGGTGCGGTTCCACCAATCCAGAGCTCATGTGCAGGACCGTGGTTGCCCACGGCGCAACCCTCGGTATAGCCCTCGACGGAGACGGGGACAGGGTGGTCATGGCTGATGAGAGGGGAAGATTGATCGATGGAGACCGGATCATGGCCATGGCTGCTCTGGATTTGAAGGAAAGGGGTAATCTGGCCAGGGACACGGTGGTGGCCACGACCATGACGAACATGGGCATGGAGGTCGCTCTCAGGGCCCGAGGCATAGAATTGGTGAGGACCCCCGTGGGAGATAGGTACGTGGTCGAGGCCATGAGAAAGGGCGGGTACAATTTGGGGGGGGAGCAGTCAGGCCACATCGTCTTCTTGGACCACACGACAACTGGAGACGGCCTCATAACCGCCCTCCAAGTACTGAGCTTGATGATCAGATCCCAAAAGCCCATATCCGAGCTGGCCTTCTTCTACGAGGATTATCCCCAGATTCTGAGGAATGTGGCCATCAGAAAGAGGCTTCCCTTGGAGGAGGTGGATGGCCTCAAGGCGGCCCTCGAAAAGGCAAGGCTGGCCCTGGAAGGGAAGGGAAGGGTAGTCATCAGGTACTCGGGCACAGAACCGCTCTTGAGGATAATGGTGGAGGGGGAGAGAGAAACCCTCATCGAGAGCTTGGCAACGGAGTTGGAAGAAATTGCGATCAAACACCTTGGATGAATCCGGATGGGGGAGGTGGAGATGGCCAGACTTTCCGTCAACGTGGACCATGTCGCGACAGTGAGGCAGGCAAGGAGGGCCCTGGAGCCCGATCCAGTGGCGGCTGCGATCCTGGCTGAGCTGGCTGGTGCCCATGGTATCATCGTCCACCTCAGGGAGGATAGAAGGCACATCCAGGATAGGGATCTGAGGCTTCTCAGGGAGGTGGTCAAGACCCATCTCAACTTGGAGATGGCCGCAGTGGAGGAGATCATCAACATAGCCCTGGAAGTGAGACCGGACATGGTGACCTTCGTTCCTGAAAGGAGGGAGGAGCTCACGACCGAGGGCGGCCTGGATGTGGCCGGGCAGGTGGAGAGGCTGGGGGAAGTGGTGGCGAGGATGAAGGGAGCCGGGATAAGGGTCAGTCTCTTTGTGGATCCAGATCCCAGATCCATAGAGGCAGCATCGGCCTGCGGAGCCGATGTCGTGGAGATACACACGGGAAGATATGCGGAGAGGTTCCCTTCCCATGGGGCGATGGAAGAATTGGAGAGGATCAAGGAGGCAGCCCTTTTGGCCAGGAGCCTGAAATTGGAGGTGCATGCTGGCCACGGCCTGGACTACAGGAATGTGTCCCCGCTCGTCGGGATCAGGGAGATAGAGGAGTTCTCCATAGGCCATAGCATAGTGGCGAGGGCAGTGCTCGTGGGGATGGAGAGGGCAGTGAGGGAGATGCTGGAGCTAGTCAGGGGATGATCCTCGGGCTGGGATTGGACATGGTGGAGGTCTCGAGGATCCAGAGGGCGATGGATCGATTCGGAAGGAGGTTTCTCGAAAGGCTCTTCAGCCCGGCGGAGATAGATTACTGTTCCAAGAGAGTCCTCAGGGCCGAGTGCCTGGCAGGGACCTTTGCGGCCAAGGAGGCCTTTCTCAAGGCCTTGGGTACAGGGCTGAGGGGAGGGATAAGCTTTCTCGAAGTGGAGGTTGTGAGGGAAATGGGAGCTCCTCCCACGATCAGGGTGTCGGGAAGGGCAAAGGAGGCCATGGAGAGAAAAGGTGGGAGGGAAGCGGTCCTCTCCATCTCCCACGACGGAGGGTTTGCCCTTGCAGCAGTGGTCATCCAATAGGGAAAATGGTGATCCTCGACGCTCAATTCTCCAGGGCAAGGGAGACCTTGGGTCGGGAATCTTGTGGGATCACTCGCAAGGGCTGAGGCGAGCCCATGGAGGCTAAAGGGGGCAAGAGGATCTGTGGGTCAAGGGGCGTGGAAGGCCCTCGGCTTTGTGGGCCGAGCCTTGATGGGCTCGGGATGAACAATCGGGAATCGCCAGGTGGGACGAGGTGGAGATGTTCGTTGTGAAGGCAAAGGAGATGAGGGATCTGGATCTCTTCTCCATCGAGAGAATGGGAATTCCAGGTCCAGTGCTCATGGAGAATGCTGCGAGGGGGGCCTTCTGCGTTCTCCAGAGGTGTTTCCCCGACTGGAGGAAAAGGAGAATCGCCGTCTTTTGTGGCAGGGGCAATAACGGTGGAGACGGCCTCGTCTTGGCCCGATATATCCTGGAGAGAGGGGGCTCAGCTCAGGTGTTCCTCACTGCAAGGCTGGAAGATGTGACAGGGGATGCCAGATTCGCCCTGGAGAGCTTCTTGAGAACAGGTGGGGAACTTAGCATTGTGGGGTCAGAAGGTGGTCCTTCTCCGGAAGGGCTGCGCCTGTCAGGGTATGGTCTCATAGTTGATGCCCTTCTCGGGACAGGTCTCCAGAGGGAGGTCAGAGAGCCCCTCGCCTCCATCATTCGGGCCATGAATTCCTCCCAGGTCCCCGTTCTCTCGGTGGACATCCCATCAGGGCTGTGTTCAGACACTGGAAGGCCATTGGGAATCGCGGTCGAGGCGACTGTCACGGTGACCTTCGCCTTTCCCAAGTTGGGGCATTTCCTCTACCCTGGAAGGAAGCTCTCGGGGGAGCTCTATGTAGTGGACATAGGGATCCCCCGCAAGGCTACGGAAGAGCTCAAACCCCAATGCCTCCTAGTCACCCCCTACATGCTCAAGGGAGCACTGAGGCCAAGGGAGCCCGACTCCCACAAGGGAAATTTCGGCCACGTCCTCGTGATTGCTGGCTCTGCTGGAAAAACTGGAGCGGGTGTGATGGCATCGGAAGCTGCGCTGAGGGTGGGTGCTGGGCTCGTGACCATGGCAGTGCCCAAAAGTCTGAACTTGGCGATGGAGGCTCGACTCACCGAGGTCATGACCCTTCCCCTCCCAGAGGGAGAGGAGCAGAGCTTGTCCCTCGAAGCCCTTGACAGGATCCTAGAAGAGTTGGGAGGGAAGAACTGTGTGGCCCTTGGGCCAGGCATCTCCACCCTCGGTGAGACCCCGGCTCTTGCCAGGGAAATCGCGAGGAGGGTCCCTCTCCCCATGGTGATAGATGCGGATGGACTGAATGCCCTGGTGGGGCATTTGGAGGAGCTCAGGGATGCACCCTCAGAGAGGATCATCACTCCACACCCTGGGGAGATGTCCAGACTCCTGGGTTGCTCGGTGAGAGAAGTGCAGGAGGATAGATTGGCCGCAGCGTTGAAGGCTGCAAAGCTAGGGGGATGCTGTGTGGTTCTCAAGGGCGCAGGAAGTGTGATCGCAGATCCCCAAGGAAATGTGAGGCTCGTGCCCACAGGGAATCCCGCCATGGCATCAGGAGGGATGGGAGATGTCCTCACGGGGATGATAGCAGGTCTTCTGGCCCAGGGGATGAAGCCCATGGATGCTGCCTCGCTGGGGACGTATGTCCATGGATGGATGGGTGACATGTGGGCAGCCACGAAGGGGAAGAGGGGGCTTGCAGCAACTGACCTCATTGCCATGATACCGGAGTCCCTGGAGACATTACTGGAAGGCAAAGCCCCTAGAACCTGGCCCAAAGAGATGAGGGATGCCTGTTGTCTTTACATGTGAAAAGGCCGATCTCCTGGAGGTGAAGACCAGGTCAGAGAGGGAGACCATGTCCCTGGGTGAGAGCCTAGGCCGCGTTGCCAAGGCCGGCACAGTGGTTGGCCTGAGAGGGGAACTGGGCTCCGGAAAGACGAGATTCGTCCAGGGGATGGCAAGGGGATTGGGGATACCCGAGAGGGAGGCTGTAACGAGTCCCACCTTCTCCCTGATCCACGAATATGTTGGGGGAAGACTTCCCCTGTACCACATCGATCTTTACAGGATGAAGGAGGGGGAGTTGGATCCCGAACTGGGTCTGGATGAATACCTGGAAGGCCAAGGGGTCTGCGCTCTGGAGTGGGCAGAGAAGATAGAGGGATTTCTTCCCGAAGATAGAATGGATGTGACCCTCTCCATCGAAGGCCCAAAATCGAGGAGAATAGTCTTGAGGGCCCTTGGCCCCATGCACAGGGAGGTCCTGGAAAGGCTCAAAGGAAAAGAGGCCTTATCGAGCGCCTAGAGCGTGGAGGTCTCGAGGGGACTCTCTGGAAAAAATCTCTTCGGCCGCGAGGACAGAGGCGGCTTCGAAGAATTCCGGGAGGTGAGGAGTTGGCTCTGATTGTCCAGAAATTTGGTGGAACCTCAGTTGCCAATCTGGAGAGGATTCGCAACGTGGCGAAGAGGGTCGCGAGGACAAGGGAACAAGGAAACGAGGTAGTGGTGGTCGTATCAGCCATGGCTGGCGAGACAGACAGACTTCTTGCCCTCGCCAAGGAGGTCAGCCCTAGGCCCTCCCAAAGGGAAGTGGATGTGCTTTTGGCTACGGGCGAGCAAGTGACATCCTCCCTTTTGGCCATGGCATTACAGGACATGGGCTTCCCGGCCGTTTCCCTCCTGGGCCATCAGGTGAGGATCTTCACGGACAGCAACTATTCCACCGCTAGGATCCAGAGCATAGACGGAAGCAGGCTCGAGAGGGAATTGAAGGAGGGGAAGATAGTCGTGGTTGCTGGCTTCCAGGGCATAGATCAGGAGGGGAACATAACCACGCTGGGAAGAGGGGGATCCGATCTCACGGCAGTTGCCATAGCAGCCGCCCTGGGAGCCGATCTCTGCGAGATCTACACGGACGTCGAGGGGGTTTTCACTACTGATCCCAATATCTGCCCCGAGGCACGGAAGATACCCAAGATCTCCTATGAGGAGATGCTGGAGATGGCCTCCCTGGGGGCTAAAGTGCTCCAGACAAGGTCCGTGGAATTCGCCATGAAGTACAACGTTCCAATTCATGTGAGGTCCAGTTTTTCCGAGGAGGATGGGACGATGGTTGTGGCAGAAGATCAGTCAATGGAGAGGGTGGTGGTGACCGGGGTCACGTATAAGACGGACGAGGGGAAGATCACCATAAAGAAGGTCCCGGACACCCCAGGTGTTGCGGCAAGGATTTTCGGCCCCTTGGCCGAGGCCAATATTGTAGTGGACATGATAGTGCAGAACGTGAGCGAGGACGGGTTCACCGACCTCACCTTCACAGTGCCCAAAGGGGATATGACGAGGGCAGTGGAGATAGTGGAGAAGGTTGGGAAGGAATTGGGAGCCAAGGGAGTCGCATGGGATCCCGACATAGCGAAAGTCTCCATCGTGGGGGTTGGCATGAGGACCCATTCCGGCGTTGCATCCAAGATGTTCGCCGCACTCGCATCAGAAGGAATAAATATCCAGATGATCTCCACCTCGGAGATAAAGATATCCTGCGTGATAGAGGCCAAGTACAAGGAACTGGCCGTGAGGGTCCTCCACAAGGCCTTTGGTCTGGGAGAGGAAGCAGTGCAAGAGGCCTGAGATTTTTGGGAAGGCTCAACTGGTGGCTAAGTCCCTTCCAAAAAGAGTGATCCCATGGGTCCTATGGGCTGCCGTCTTCCTCGGGCTATACCTGGCCAAGCTTCAGAGCTATTTGCTCTTCCACAGCCTGGCCGAGATCTTCTCAGTGGTCGTGGCTTGGTCCATCTTCGCATTCATGTGGACGACCAGGTCTTTGGGCACCCACAGGTACCTGGAGGTTGTGGGAACTTCCTATCTCTTTGTGGGGGGTATCGACCTGGTTCACACATTAGCATACAAGGGGATGGGTGTATTCCCTGGTTTCGACGCGAACCTTCCCACTCAACTATGGATATCGGCTAGGTCCCTGGAGACTTTCTCCTTTGTCTTGGCTTCCTTCGTCCTGAGCAGGAAGAAATCTATCCCCATCTCCCCTCTCTTTCTCGGATACGCCATAGCAACAGGTGGCTTTCTCTTCTGGATATTGGGATTGAGGAGCTTCCCCGATTGCTTCGTTGAGGGAAGGGGGCTCACTGGATTCAAGGTGGCAGCCGAGTACACGATCTGCGCCATCCTCTTCGGGTGCATAGTTTGGCTCAAGGAAAAGAGAAATGGCCTAAGTGAGGAGGTTGTAAGGTGGCTCACAGCTGCAATGGCCCTGACAATAGCATCGGAGCTATCATTCACCCTTTATGTCGACGTCTACGGCTTTTTCAACATGGTCGGGCATTATCTCAAGATCGCCTCCTTCTACATGATCCTCAAGGCAATCTTGAAGACTGGTATCCAAGAGCCTTTTTCTCTCGTCTTCTCGGAGCTCGCGGAGGCTAAGGAGGAGCTAGCCGCGGAGGCAGAGGAATTGAGAAAGGCCCTAGCCGAGGTTCGGACCCTCAGGGGCCTTCTTCCCATATGCAGCCACTGCAAAAGGGTGAGGGATGACAGAGGCTATTGGAGGCAATTGGAGAGCTATCTGAGGGAGCACTCCCATGTGGACTTCACTCACGGTGTATGCCCTGAATGCCTGAAGAGATACTATCCCGAATATGCGGACAATGAGCCCGGATCTCCCGAGGAGCGCTGAGCTGGAGCGAGGGGGCTCCTAGGGGTGGATCGTGTATCTGGATATGAGCGAGGAATCGGGGCAAGAAGTCAAAGACCAAGGAGGCGAAGGGCACTCCAAGGGCCCTTTTCCCAATGGAGCCCTCTTTCTCGCCGTGGCCCTGGCAGTCTTTCTTCTCCTCGTGGAGCTTTTTGGTGGAAAAAGGGCCCAGGATCCCAGGGATGGCCTCTGTGAGCACTGCATCCATATCCAGGTGAGGGGACTGAGTGACAAAGACGGAGTTTATTTGGCCCCCAGGGGGGTCAGCCCCAGGGAATTTCTGGAAAGGCTAGGGGTGAAGATCGGGGGAGATGTGGACGGGTTCGTTCTCGAAGATTTCACTTCATTGGAGTTCTCAGAAGGGGGCTCACCCCCTCGTTTCTCGAGGGGCACGATGAGGGAGCGGGAAATCTACCTTTTGGGCTACACCATGGACCTCAACAGGGCGACCACGCGGGATCTGGTCCTGCTTCCAGGAGTGGGCCCTGCTTTGGCTAGAAAAATAGTGAGGGAGAGGGCCAGGGGAGGACCATTTGAATCTCTCGAAGATCTTCAGAGGGTTCGAGGGATCAGAAAGAGTTCCCTCGCGAGTCTCGAGGGCCTGGTCACAGTGGGCGAGAGGAAGCCCCTGGGAGGTATTGGCGAGGATGGTAGATGACTCCCTAGTGAATCAGCCTTATCGTGGAGTTGGGATAATCTCAGATGCGGTGCACGGATACATCCATTACTGCCGACCCCTTCCCGGCTCTGATGAGCTCGCTACAGAGGAAGCGATCCTGGACAATCCTTGGATTCAGAGGCTGAGATACATCCACCAGCTCCAGAGCGCATTCTGGGTTTATCCCTCCGCTGAGCACAGCCGTTTCCAGCATTCCCTCGGGGCCATGCATGTGGCTGGCCGCTTCGCATGTCATCTGTGGCCGAGGCTGAGGATGCATCATCCGGATACTCCTTCCATGCCCTTTGTGGAATCCATGATGAGACTCGCAGGGCTCCTCCACGACATCGGACACGGCCCTTTCAGCCATATGTTCGACTCCGAATACCTGGAGCCCAGATGGGGAATAAATCACGAAATTGTGGGCCAGTTCATCATCGAGAAGATATTGGGCTCCCTCCTCAAAGGGATAAGGAGGGCGCCATCGGGGCGTTTCGCTGACGAGGAGGAACTGGACCCCAGTTGGATCGCCTTCCTCATAAAGAGGCCCTCCAAAGGGGAGAACGAGAAGGCCGTTCCTTCATGGCTCAGGATCTTGAGAATGCTCTTCTCGAGTGGCATATTCACCGTGGACAGCCTCGATTTCGTGAGAAGGGATGCTTACTTCAGCGGCCTTTCCAGGGACCCCATAGACATCGATCGAATCCTCCACTACACCTTCGTGAGCGAAAAGGGGATCACATTCAGCTCCTATGGCCTACCCGCCTTGCAACAGTTTCTCCAGGCGAGGATAAACCTCTTCCAGGCCATCTATTACCATAGGACGACCCGCGCTCTGGACTTGAGCATCCAGCCCATCTTTTTTCAAACCTTGAAGGAGATCATGCCGAGGTCCCCGATGGAGGACCCAGATACGTACTTGGAGCTCACTGAGTATTCCCTTTTTCACACAGTGAGGCTCTGGGCCAAAAGCAGGGTGAGAAGGCTCAAGAGGCTGGGCGATGCGTGGGTGGCGGTTCTCCACAGGAAAAGACAATGGGTGACCTCTTATGAGAGGACCTTTTACCTCGATGCCAGGGACAAAAGTAGCCCCCTTGCTGATCTTTTCCTGAGGAGGGATCCGGAAAACAGAAGGAGGATAGAGGGCATGATCCGGGAAAAACTCCCTCCCCAGAAGAGGGGACTCAGATTCGTGGTGGACTTGGCCTCCCACGATCCGAGACCGGACAATCCGCTGGACCCGAATCAATCCATCTGGGTCTTGAACGAGAACACAGGGAGGGTGGAGCAGGAGACCTTGGCAGCGATGCTGGAGAATGTGCCGTACAGGATAATAAAGATGCGATTGATGGCGCCCGATCATTCGGCCGACGAGGACCTCTCCCAGGCTGCTGAGGCCCTACTGACCGAGAGGCTGCCTTCTTACACCACCAATGTCTGATCCCTTGCCCGAGGAGAGATGAGACATGGGGACGGCTGGCCCTAGAGGCTCGTTGCAAGTGGGGAAATTGCCCATGGGAATTCTGGAAGGGCTCCTGAGTAAGTATTGCGGGGCTGATCCCAGAGTCCTCATGGGCCCAGGCATAGGAAGGGATGCAACGGTAATAGAGATGGGCGAAAAACTTGTTGTGGTGAAGACCGATCCCATAACATTCGCCACCGAGAGAATAGGGTGGTACGCGGTCCACATAAATGCCAATGATGTGGCGTGTGTTGGGGCAAGGCCCAGGTGGTTTCTCGCATCTCTCCTTCTTCCCGAAAAAGCGACCTCCCAGGAACTGGTCGAGGAGATCTTCTCCCAGATAAAAGGGGCATGCGGGGAACTGGGATGCGTCCTCTGTGGTGGGCATACGGAGATCTCCCTGGGACTCGGAAGGCCGGTTGTCGTGGGAGTGATGGTGGGGGAGGTGGAAAGAGGAAAGCTCATCCCATCAAATGGCGCAAAGCCGGGAGATATAGTGCTCCTCACCAAAAAAATAGCCATAGAGGGAACATCCCTCCTTGCCAGGGAGCATCCAAAACTTAGGGATTCATTGACAGAGGAGGAGGTCCTCAGGTGTTCCGAGCTCCTTTTTTCTCCTGGGATAAGCGTTGTGAGGGAGGCCATGGCTGCATCGGAGACGGGGCTTGTCCATGCCATGCACGACCCCACAGAGGGTGGATTGATGACAGCCTTGTGGGAGATGGCCAGGGCATGCGGGCTGGACATAATGGTCCATGAGGAGAAGATACCCGTGATGGAGGAGACCGAGAAAGTGGCTGAGATCTTGGGGATAGATCCCATGGGTCTTCTCGCTTCGGGCTCTCTTCTCATCTCCGTTGGCCGAGATGGGGTGGAGAAGGTCGTAGGTGCCATAGGTGCAATGGGAGTAGAGGCCACACCCATAGGAGAGGTGAGGGAGGGAAGGGGCAATGTCTTCATCTCCCGTGGTAGGGATGTGATCCTCGCGCCCATGTTCTCTAGGGACGAGGCGGCCAGGGCTTTAGAGGAGATTTCCTGAAAGTGGTCCTCCAGGATGGAATCCTCAGATGGTCTCAGCCAGCTCCAGGACGTGACATTTGAGGTACCTGGAGGGCGGATGTCCAGGAAGCACGGGATGATCCAGGCCCTGACCCCACTGATGAAGCAGCACGGTCTGGCACCTCGCATCAGCTGATGCCTCAACTATTATGTCCAGGTGGAGGCCCACAGGCAGATGGGAGGAACAGGAACAGCTCACGAGGATCCCGCCCTTTCGAAGGATCTTCAATGCCCTCAGGTTGAGCTCCTTGTAGCCCTTGGTGGCGTTAGGAAGACTCGATTTGGAAGGAGCGAAAGCAGGTGGATCCAGACAGACCATGTCGAAGGTCCTTCCTTGTCTTTCCATCTGGCGGAGGATATCGAAACAGTTTCCCTCCAGGAATTCAGCCCTGCCCTCGGCCCCCAATGTTTCCACATTGACTCTCGCTATCTTCAAAGCACTGGCCGAGGAGTCCACAAATACCACCCTCTCCGCCCCATTTGCCAGGCAATGGAGCCCGAATCCACCAGTGTACGAGAATAGATCCAAGACCTCCTTCCCATTGGCCATGGCGCCGACCCTCATCCTGTTGGGCCTCTGATCCAAGTAATGGCCAGTCTTCTGCCCTTCCTCTATGTCCAGGAGGAAGTGAACATCCCCCTCGCTGATCCTTATCTCCCTGGGAAGAGATCCCAAAAGAACCCCTTTTGAGGCCGAAAGGCCCTCCTGGGCCCTTGCTGGTGTGTCGCTCTTCTCGTAAACCGCGGCCAGATCCAGCATCTCCTTAAGCCCCCTGGCTATCTCCTGTTTCATGGGCTCGAGGGCTGGATGGGATATCTGGATCACGGCGACCTGAGCGTACTTGTCCACAACTAGCCCTGGAAGGCCATCCGATTCTCCGTAACAGACCCTGAAGGCCTCCTTGGATATCCCCCATCTCTCTCTCCTTTCAATGGCCCTCTTGAGCCTCGAGAGGACGAGATCTGAACCCCAAGGCCTCTTCTCCCGGCTGAAGATCCTGGCGACGATGGGGGATCTTCTGTTGAGGAGAGCTCTGGCTAGGAACCTATCCTTGGAGTCCACCACATCCACCGCAGCACCGTCCTGGGCAGAGGGAGAAATTTTCTCCACATCTGATGGGTGGATCCAGAGGTAGCCCTCCTTTATGCCCTTCTCCCTTCCCCTTTTGAGCCAGAGCCTGGGCACTCTTCCTCCTATTCACGGCCCATCATGGGGAGGGCTCCTCGAGATTTTCCCTGGCAAACGAGATGTAGGTCTCCACATCCTTCCTTGAGCCCAGGATTAGGGGGACCCTCTGGTGAAGCTCCTTTGGTTGGATCTCCAAGATCCTCTCGTAACCAGTAGTTGCGAGTCCTCCTGCCTGCTCCACCACAAAGGCAAGGGGGTTTGCCTCGTACAGGAGCCTGAGCTTGCCATTGGGGTTCTTCCTGTCCTCGGGATAGAGGAATATTCCACCCTTCAGGAGATTTCTGTGAAAATCCGCAACGAGTGAGCCTATGTACCTCGAGGTCTTAGGTCTTGCGGTCTCGGGGTCATGCTCCTTCAGGTAATCGATGTATTTGCGCGTCCCTGGCTTCCACAGGGGATATCTCGATTCGTTGACGCTGTATATCCCCCCCACCTCGGGTATCCTTATATTGGGATGAGAGAGAAAGAATTCCCCCACGCTCGGATCCAGGGTAAAGCCGTTTACCCCCCTTCCCGTCGTGTACACGAGCATGGTGGAAGAACCATAGACCACGTATCCAGATGCCACCTGCCTTATCCCTGGCTGGAGGAGATCGTCTATGGTTCCTGGGGTGCCGCTCGGGCTCACCCTCTTGAAGATGGAGAAGATTGTCCCTATGGATACATTGGCATCTATGTTGGAGGATCCATCCAGTGGGTCGAAGAGAATGGCGTACTCCCCAACTGGATAGTGTTCTGGGATGTGAACGAGTCCCTCCTCTTCTTCTGTGGCCATGACGCAGATCTTTCCTATGTAACTCATGGCCTGGATGAAAGTCCTATTGGCGAAGACATCCAGCTTCTGGACCTCATCTCCTGTCACGTTCACGTGGCCCGTAGGCCCCAGGATATCCAGTAGGCCAGCCTTGGTGACCTCTCTGGAGACTATCTTCGCGGCCAGGATGATCTGGTGAAGGATGGCTGAGAAATCTCCCCTGCCTCCCCACTCCCTCTGTCCCTGGAGTATGTGCTGTTCCACCGTGACAATGTCCCTTCCCATCTATGCCCCCTTTTTTCCCCCTCCCGTCGAGCATCACTGTTTTTTCGAGCCCCTTTGAGCCCTCGTGTCCTGCTTGGTCTTCGGAGAAGAACCTCGAGATGGAGATCCAGGCTTTTTCTCGGGTTGCGTCTTCACGTCTTTTTCCTTTCCTCTCTGTTCCAACTTTCCCTTCGCTGATGGCTGAGCTCTGGATACGCCCTGTGAGGGCTTGGATGCCTTGGGTGCTGAAAGCCTGGGCTTCTTCTCCTCTTGGCCTGGCTTTGGGGAAGCCTTTGCTTGAGGAGGTGAGGTCTTGGGTTTTGAGGCCTGGGCTGGCTCGGGCTTTGTTTCCTTTGGAATCTCCAGGCTCGCAACAGAAAGGAGGCCTGCCATGGCGAGATTCTCCCTCCACTTCTGGGAATGCTCCAGAAGCTTCTGCCTCTCTTCCCAGATGGAGCCCCTCAAGACCTTGCCCCCATCGATGATGAGCCTGAGAAGATCATCCGCAGGGGAAAATCTCTCTCCCAGCTCTTTTTTCATGGCCTGGCCTCTTTTCCGCAATCTGTCAGCCTCACCCAGGAGAATCTCGGTCCTGTTTTCCAGGTGCCTGGTCTCCAAGATGAGTCTTGCCTGGGACCTCGCCACATCCAAGGCGCTCTCCCCTGTGGACCCCGATGGGGTCCCCTTGGTGTTTCCCTGCTGGGCGATCCCTTGAGCCATCCTCTGGAGCTCCTGGGCCTTCTCGTCCAGGAGCTTTCTCGTCTCTAGCCTCCTCGTCCCTGTCTCCCTGAGGCATCTGTCCATTCTCGTGGCGAGCTCTGGAAATCTCCCTGAGATGTTTCTGAATCTGGCCGCCATCCAAGCTGCCCAGTCGGCCTCTGTCCTCTCTTTGAGCTTTCTCATCCCAGAGGCCCCATCCAGAAAATCCACCTCGGCTTCATGCTTCTCAGGGACCACCATGGGCTCCAAAGTCCCAGCCATCTCAACCCTCCCCTTGTAGACGCAGAGGAGGACGCCCAAATCCTCGGCAACTGCAACCTCGAAATCCGTCCCCTTGGCCTCCACCCTCAGCATGGCTGTCTCCAGAAGGGGGCTTCCCAATTGGGATGCCTCCAAAGAGCGTACCGAGAGCCTCCCCCTCTGCAAGACCATGGACGGATTCTCTTTTTCGCCCAGGATCCTTGGGTTAATCCATGCCCTGGAACCACTCCTTATGGAAAATTCAGCGACCTCACCCAATCGGACAACGGCCATGCCACCACCCTCGGTGCTGAGCACATCCCCTTCTGAAAGGGAATCCCCCAGGTGGATGCGCACTCCTCCTCGGGCCCCTGGTTTGAAAAGCTGCACATCGCCCTCCACCTTCTCCACCTTTCCCAGAGGGTGGGATAAAAAAGGAGGGTTCTCGCTCTCGGAGCTGCATCCCCATCCTACAAGTAATACAAGAAGGGGAATGAACCTTGCAAAGACCCAGTAGCCCTTCCCCTTTCCCAGTCGGTCCAAGACCATCCCTCAGCCCACAGTGTTTTCCTTAAAATCTTCAACTCATTCATGCTAGACTAGAAGCCTTCCAGGATCAACCTTGGGAAGGCAAGGGAGGATCGCCGAGGCCTTTCAGAGGCTTGGAGATGCCTCTAGCTTGGGATATCTTGGGGCAGGGGTCCGAAACATCCGTCGAGGACCGTGGCAGCGGGTGACCCATCAACTTGGATGATTTCCTTTGGGGGTTGTAACTCCAGGCCAAAAAGGGGGGTAGAGATGACCATCATGGAAAGACTGGAGCCCCTTTTGGGAGGGCTTCTCACAGGAGTTGCCGTCCTCTGGGCTGGGAAGGTCGTGTACGCTAACCCCGCTCTTTGTTCACTGGTTGGAGTTTCGAGGGAGGAGATCCTGGGTGTTGACCCGGTGGATTGGTTCTGCCCAGAAGACAAGGGCTCCTTCAAGGCAATGCTCAGGAGGCGCTACGAGGGAGCCAGGCAGAAAAGTGGGCATCTCTTGAGGCTCTGCACTTCAGGGGGCAATGTGATCCAAGTGGAACTCGAGGCATGCCTGATCCATGGGATCGAGGCCGCGGATCTCATCCTTCTCTTGAGGGATGTGTCCCAAAGGGCACTCCTTGAGGAGAGGCTCAGGCAGGTGCAGAAGATGGAAGCAATAGGCCAGCTAGCTGCGGGAATTGCGCACGATTTCAACAATCTCCTCGGGGCGATGGCCAACTATGTCACCCTCCTCAGGGCCCACCTCTCCCCAGGAAGCGAGACCATGGATCTCCTAGGGGAGATCCAGGCGCTCGTGGAAAGGGGAAGCGATCTTGTCAGGCAGATTCTCATCGCATCCAAGATGGAGGAGGCGAAAGAGCCCAGAGAGGAGGAGCTCCCAAAGGTGATAAGACCCGTTGTCAAAATGCTTCGCCACAGCCTTCCCAAGAGGGTCAAGGTGATCCTCGAGGAGAGAGACCTTCCCCCTTTTCGCATGGATGCTGCCCAGATTCAGCAAGTGATAATGAACCTCTGCATAAACGCCGCAGATGCGATGCCCCAAGGAGGGGAGATCCGAATAAGGATGGAAAGCCAGAGGATAGAGGATCCGACCTCCTGGGGCCTGCAGAAGTGGCAGGCTGGCACTTACGCTGTCATATCCGTGTCGGACACTGGGGTCGGCATACCTCCTGAGGTGAGGCACAGGATATTCGATCCCTTCTTCACCACCAAGGATGAGAGGGAAAGGAGCGGCCTCGGCCTGAGCATTTGCTATGCGATAGTGAAAAGGCACGGAGGCTTCATCGACGTGGAGAGCACACCCGGGGCCGGAACTACATTCAGGGTCTACCTGCCCATGGTGGAGGGAACTGGGGAGACGCCCCCAAGGGAGGCAAAGATATCGTCTGGAAAAGGGGAGAGGATCCTCTTGGTCGAGGACGAAGACGCCATGAGATCATCCACTAGGCTTCTCCTCGAGGCCTTGGGGTACAAGGTCCTCGTGGCCTCTGGTGGAAGGGAGGCCCTAGAGATCATTGCCCGGGGCCAAGAGGAGATCGACTTGATCTTGCTAGATCTCGGTATGCCCGGCATGGACGGCCTCGAGACATACAGGAGGCTGAAGGAGCTCAGGGGGCCTATGAGCACAGTTCTCATGACAGGTCTCCCCCAATCCCAGGAGGCCAGAGAGGCCTTGAAGGAAGGCATAAAGCTCGTTCTCCAGAAACCCTTTAGGGTCGAGCAATTGAGCGAGACCTTGAGGCAAGCCCTGGAGGAAAGAGGATCCCCGAAAAGGGTGGATACAGGTGGTCTCCCTGAATAGGGTCGGAGGATGGCGAAGGTGTGGGTGGATGAGGTATGGGGAGTGTGGCGAAAAGAGGCCTGGCCTTGGAGAGGGGGGAAGGCTCCTGTGGGATCCAATTTTTGGCATCGAAATTGCTTTTCCCTGATTCGAGGAGTGACATCTCGGTCCTCCACCCTGATTGGATGAAGAGACCTGCTACAGGGAATGGGGGACCAAGGGAACTGCTTCCATGGAAGGTCCTTACCCAGTACAGGAGCTTCAACTACTCCAGATGCCCCAGGGGGTCAAAGCCCCAAGGGGAGGGGAAGAATTTGCCCGGGAGCTGGAACATATTGCAGCCAAGACTGAGACCATCCCCGAGGGAGAGCCCTCTGTCTCCTGGTTCAAGCCTGCGCCTTACGGGTCCAACGGAATCGACCTAAAGCCCCAGGCAAGAAGTCTAGCCGAGCAGATAAGAATGTACAGGGAGGACCAGCTCCTCTCTCACCCAGGTGGAGACCGAGTGGACTTCCATTCCGAGAATCCCCTCCACAGCCCTGAATCTCAGGGGTCCTTTTTCGAGAGATTGGCAAAGGATATCAAGGATGCCATGGCCAATCTCGCCAATTTCTTCAAGGACCTCTTCACTGGGTCCACCTTCAAGTATGTGGACGAGGAAGGAAAGATCCTGACAGGTCAGAGAAGGGGTCTTCTGGGCAATATGCTCGAGTTCTTCAAGGACCTGGCCTCGGGGCTGAGTCTGGGATTTTTCAGGCCAGATGGAGAGCCAGAGCCCAAGGGTTTGGTGGAGAGGCTCTCCTTCGCAGGGAAGAAGATCTTCGGAGAGGCGATCCTCGATGACATTGTCTTCGGTATCCCCAATTCTTCCCTGAACATGGTGGACGATGCCATCCTCGGGATATGGAATCTCGTGGAGGTCATCCCCGATGCCACACTGGGAAGCCTCCCAGGAGGTGACAAGATAGTGACGGAAATCTTCGACAATGGACAGGTGCTCATAGATTACGTGACCGATTGTCTCCCTGGAGGAGATGCCTGGATGCGAGTCCACGCCTACAAACTGGAAGAGGGTGAGGTGATACCTCCCATTGTCTACAATCTCACCCTTCCAGAGCGATACTCATCGGATCCCAGGTGGGCCACTGTGAGGAACACTCCGTTTCGCAAGACCATAGAGACCATAGGTAGCCTCTTGGCTGATCTGGCCATAGCGAGGTTCACGACCCACAGTCCCAAGACGAGCAGAAGGAGGGAGATATGGTACCCCCAATTCTGAGAAAGGCCCTGCCCCTTTCCTTCCACAGGGTCATGGGGAGTCTATCAGAGCAGTTCAGGAGATTCGTCCTTCCAGGCAAAGCCCAGGCCATGGCGGCCCAAGCAGCCTCGAATCCAGCAGGCCCTGTCATAAGGAAGATGCCAGCTTTCTCCTCCATTCTGGAAGAGGCGAAAGCTTCCCAATCATCGGAAACGAGGTCCAGGGAAAAGGAATCCGTTTCAGGAGCTCCAGCCCCAGAGCTTCGGGGATCCCATGGGGCGCTAGCGAGCGCGGGAAAGCCTTCCCCTAGGCCAAAAACAGTTCATTACAGGACGAGGCCAGGGGACACGATTTGGGACCTGGCTGTGAACAGATTTCATGTGGATCCCAGTGGTTTGGCCAAGGAGAACCGGATCTCCAATCCCAGGCTCCTTCGGGCTGGTCAAGTCCTGAAGGTCACCCGGCCCACGTATCCCTCCTCCGAGAGGCCTGTTGTGGCTAGCTGGTATGGTCAGGAGCATCATGGGAAGCCCATGGCCAACGGAAGGCCCTTCAATATGTACGCCCCAACCATAGCCCACAAGGAACTTCCTCTGGGCACCAAAGTGGAGCTCAGAAATCCCCGCAATGGTCAGAGGGTCGTGGCAGTGGTGACGGACCGGGGTCCGTACATAGAGGGAAGGGATGTGGACCTCTCCTATGGTCTGGCGAAGAAGCTCCACATGGTGGAACAGGGAGTTGGCAAGCTCATGATGAGGATCATCGGTTGATCGCTCCCTCATCCTCCTAGGTACGCCTTTTTGACGTGATCGTTGTGGAGGAGATCCGTCGAGGGTCCTTGGAGCACTATCCTCCCTGTCTCGAGAACATATCCCCTGTGGCTGTTCCTCAGGGTCCTTGCGGCATTTTGCTCTATGAGAAGGACTGTCATCCCCTGGGAGTTCAATTTCCTGATGGCGGAGTAGATCTCGTTTGTCACAACTGGGGCTAGCCCCAAGGATAGCTCGTCCACGAGGAGCATGGAAGGCCTGGACATGAGGGCCCTTCCTATGGCCAGCATCTGCTGCTGGCCTCCGCTCATTGTGCCAGCCACCTGGTGCTTTCTCTCCCTGAGGACGGGGAATAGGTCCATGACCCAATCCATACTCTCCCTCATGGCCCTTCTCGCAGCGGGGGCGTACGCCCCCATCTCCAAGTTCTCCTGGACCGTCATCTCGGGGAAGATTCTCCTCCCTTCGGGAACGCAAGCCATTCCCATGCGCACTATGCGATAGGTGGGCTCTCGGGTTATATCCTGACCCAGAAATTGGATCTTCCCTCCCTCGGGATGGTGGAGCCCCAAGATGGTCTCGAAAAGAGTGGTCTTGCCAGCTCCGTTGGCTCCGAGCACCGTCACTATCTCTCCACGCATCACCTCCATGCTCACCTTCCAGAGCACCTGGGCCTCCCCCCTGAAGACATCCACATCCCTGACCTCAAGCATCTGCCCCTCCCAGATACGCCTCTATCACCCTGGGATTGGATCTCACCTCATCTGGAGGCCCCTCAGCGATCTTCCTTCCTTGATCGAGCACTATTATCCTCTGGCAGGCAGTCATGATGGCGCCCATCACGTGCTCCACCCAGAATATGGTGACCTTTCTTTTGACCCTTATGGCCTCAATCATGTCCAGGGCTTGGAGGATCTCGGATGGGTTCAAACCGGCCAAAACCTCGTCCAGAAGGAGAACCCTCGGCCTCGTTGCGAGGGCCCTTGCCAGCTCCAACATCTTCTTCTGGAGCAAGGTGAGACTCCCAGCGAGCCTGTGGCTTTGGCCTCCCAGCCCCACGAACTCCAACTCCGAAAGGGCTTGCTCCACTCTCTCCTCCCTGGAAGTCCCCTTCTCATCCCTCCCCACTATCCCCACAAGCACGTTTTCCAGGCATGTCATCTTGAGAAAGGGCCTTACGATCTGAAAGGTCCTCCCTATCCCCATCCTGCAAATCTGAAAAGGTTTGAGTCTGGATACGGGCTTGCCATCCAGAAGGATCTCTCCCTCCTGCGGAGGGAAGACCCCTGTTATGGCGTTGAAAAGTGTAGTCTTCCCCGATCCGTTGGGGCCGATCAATCCCACGATTTCTCCCTCGAAGAGCTGGAAGCTAACCCTGTGGAGGGCCATGAGACCTCCGAAAGACCTGCTCACATCCCTTCCTTCCAAGACCGGCTTCACCTTCTCCTCCAAATCTTCTCCCACAGCCCGACCATCCCCGAGGGTGCGAACCTGGCTATGACAAGGGCCACTAGTCCAAAGAGCAGGAGATGGTATTCCCCGTAGATGCGGATGTATTCCGAGAGAAATTCCAGGGCAATGGCTCCTATTATGGGACCTGCGAAGCTCCCCATCCCTCCTATGACAGCCATGGCCAGGACCAGGAACATCTGGCCCAAGGAGGGAATATCCGGAGTTATGAGCATGAGATAGTGGCCGTACAACCCCCCTGCCAATCCTGCCATGGCACTCGAGGAGGTGAAGGCCATCAATCTCACCCTCACCGTATCGATCCCCGAGGTGGAGGCTGCGAGTTCGTCATTGAGAACGGCCCTGAAGGCCAGTCCGGTATCGGAGTTGAGAAGCCTTCTCATGAGGACCAAGAAGGCCAGTGTCACCGCCAGGAAGAGAAAGTAGTAATGGGTCTTGGAGTATACCGAGAACACACCTGGGATCTGAAGTCCCATGGTGCCCCTGGTCCATTGCTCCTCGTTGGTGATGATTATCCTGAGGATTTCCGAAAAACCCAAAGTAGTGAGAGACAGATATATGCCTCCCATCCGGATGCACAGCCCCCCAAGTCCGAGGCCCAAGACCCCAGCGAGGAGGGTTCCGGCAATAATCCCAAGGGCTGGGTGAACTCCACCATAGAGGGCTAGCATCCCCGAGGTGTAAGCCCCGACCCCAGCGAAAGCCGCATGGGCGAAGGACACCTGGCCTGTGTAGCCAGCAATCAAGTTCCACGAAGAGGCCATCATCACGTAGAAAAGCGATATTATTGCCACATGGAGCCAATACTGGTTCAGGAAGAAAGGCACCAAGATGGCAATAAGGAAGACCCCTGCCAAGCCCGCTCTCTTCATATCCTTTTCCCGAAAAGGCCCCATGGTCTCAAGACCAGGACTCCTATGAGGATTATGAACCCGAAGATGTGCCTGTAGTCAGTGGAAATGTATGCTGCTCCCAGATTCTCCAACACTCCCAAGATCACCCCGCCTACGATGCAGCCCTTGAGGGATCCCATCCCTCCCAGGACCACGACAACGAAGGCCGTGAGGCTCACGGCTCCACTTCCAGAGGGAGTCACTGGGAAGATGGGGGCAATTATGGCCCCAGCCGAGGCAGCCAATGCGCACCCGAGGCCAAAAGAGATCATGTTGACCTTGAGATGGTCCACACCCAACATGGCTGCCATCTCCCTGTCCTGTGAGATGGCCCTAACGCTCTTGCCGAACCAGGTCCTCCTCACAAGGTACATGATGGCCCCTATTATCCCCGCGGCGAGGGCCAGGGAGAGGAGCCTCTGGTTGCCGTAATGGAAAAGCCCGAAGATGTTCGTGGCACCGAAAACAAGGGATGGGGGCTTCACTGGATATGGGCCGAAGATCAGGAGGGCTGCATTCTGAAGGATTATGGAAAGGATGAAGGTGATTATCAGGGAGTACATCTCGTCCCCATAAGTTGGCCTTATGAGCCACTTCTCTATGGCCAATCCCCCGAGGAAGACGGCAGCTACCGAGCATAACATGGAGAGGACCGGGGGGATTCCCGCCCCCACTGCCAACTGATAACTGAGGTAGCCACCGAAGATGTACATCTCTCCATGGGCGAAGTTTATGACCCTCATTATCCCGACAACCAGGGATACGCCCAGGGCAGAGATGGCGTTTATCCCACCCATCACCAGACCATTGGTGAGGAACATGAGAAACTCGGACATGGTCTCTTTCCCGAACTATGAGACGAGGGCGCAAGGTCTTTCGCCTTGCGCCCCCTTTCAGGCCCTCCAAAATGGCTCTGACCCCGATCTTTCATCGGGGGATCGTTGGAGTCCCCGGAGCTCGGTCCTCCAGCTTCTCACACGGATCTGGACCCAAGGATCACTTGGCCCTCACGAGGACCCCTGTTGCCGCCTCCTTGGGGTACACGACAACCTGCTTCTTGTTTTGCCACTGCACGACCAGCATTGGCGGCATCCACTGATGGTATTCGTAACTGCCCGGATTGAGCCCGAATTTCACAACACCGGTTGTGACCTCGAGTTCGGTCTTCTCCAGGGCATCCACTATGGCCTCGTTGTTAGTGGACTTGGCCCTGTTTATGGCATCTGCCGCTATGAGGAGAACGTTGTATATCGAGCGAGTCTTGTAATCCGATGGATCCTTGCCGAATTTCTTCTTGTAGTCATCCCAGAATTTTCTGCTTGTGGGTGTGAGATGGACATCTTGGTGCATGCTCGAAATGAAGAGCTCGAGCTCGCCAGCATCTCCCACATTCTTCCAGAAGCTCTCCCACAGACTTGGAGGTCCCGCTCCATCCAGCACCAGGGCCTTGGGGGCGAGTCCCACCTCGTGGGCTTGGGCCAGGAAGAAGTGAAGCCCAGTTCCATAAATGTAAGCCAAGATGATTTCGGGATTCTCGGCCTTGAGTTTCGTCAGCTCAGTGTAAAAGTCCTTGGCCTCCCTCTCCACCTTCAAGGTTACGAAGGGGATATTCATCTTGGTCAGGTTATGCTCGGTCCTCTCCGCGATGCCCACTCCCCAGTCGGAGTTCTCCCTAACTATAGCGACCTTCTTGAACCCCATGTCTTTCACAAAGGGAGCGATGTAGAAGTCGACAACTCCACTGTTTGCAGGGCCTGCCCTGAAGACCCACTTGTAGTTCTTCTTGGTGATGTCGTCGTGCCAGGCCTCGCATATTATGAACGGGACCTTGTAGCGGTTGGCTACCTCGATTTCGGCCAGGGCAGAGGAAGAGTGGCTCTCCCCAACCACTATGGGGACCTGGTCCCTGGTCACCAGTTTCTCGAAGCCCGATGCTGCCTTCTCAGGAACTCCACCCGTGTCCTCGAATACAACTTCCACCTGTTTTCCCAGAACCCCGCCTGAGGCGTTGATATGATCCAGCGCCAGGGCTATGCCCTCCTCGAAGGCCTTCCCTGTTGCGGCTGCGGGTCCTGTCCTGGGCCCCACAACCCCTATCTTTATGGTATCCGCGGCCCAAGGATCACTCGCCCAAACCAAAACAAGAAAACCGAGCAGAACTCCCACAAGCTTCCTCATCTCCTCCTCCTTCATAGGACGATTTGGAAAAGGTCTTCCCAGGCCTCCCGGAAGAGATCCGGGGAACCCACATGCAGGGAATGATAAACCAGCCTTCTTCCAGAAGGCAAGGTCAAACCCAGAACCCCTGTCTCGAGCCCAAGGGGCCATTGGGTGTTTCCATATGGCGGGCCTAGGAAGAGGACCTGGATGGCCTTTGGGATCAGGCCCAGTTGTATGGTATGATTCCTGAAAGCGATGTCCTGTGCCTTGCCTCGGAGCATGCCCTAGGAGAGGTGGACAATGGAGACGGTCCGTTTGGGAGCTATAAGGCTGATTCAGGGTCTCAACGGCGGGAGGTATCCCCAGTGTCATTCCATCTACATAGAAGGGGCTAAGATTCTCATAGATCCCTCGTCCGACAGGGCCAAGCTCGAAGAACTCAGGGAAAAAGATGGCGTGGATGCGGTATGGCTTTCCCATTGGCACGAAGACCATATGATGTACCTCGACCTCTTCGACGATGTTCCCCTGTACATTTGCGAGCTCGACTCTCCTCCACTCGGTGATCTGGAGCGGTTCCTAGACTGGTACCAAATGGAAGAGCCCCATTACAGGGATGAGTGGAAGGATCTTCTCCTCCGTGTTTTTCATATCAAGCCTAGAGTTCCCAAAGGTTTTCTAGTCCCAGGCGAGCTCTTGGACCTCAAGACCACAGCCGTTCAGATCATCCACGCCCCTGGCCACACCCCAGGCCACCTGGCCTTCAAGTTCCTGGATGAGGATGTCCTCTTCGTGGGGGATTATGACCTCACGCCTTTCGGCCCGTGGTATGGGGATAGGTTCTCCAGCATAGACCAGACCATATGCTCTGTGAGGATGCTGAGGGAGATTCCAGCCAAGGCATGGATAGCATCTCACGAGAGGGGACTATTCATGGAAGATCCGGGGGAGCTCTGGGAGAGGTATCTGGGGGTGATAGAGGAGAGGGAGAGGAGGCTAATCGAGCTCTTGGAGAAGCCGAGGACCATGAAGGAGATAGCGGATGCCTGCATAGTCTATGGAAGGCCCAAAAAGCCCGAGGCCTTCTACGCCTTCGGGGAGAAGGCCATAATGAGGAAGCACCTCCAGAGGCTCATGGCTCGGGGAATGGTGGTCGAGGAAGATGGCACATACAGATGGGCTTCATGACCGCGAACCCAGGGACTATCTCTTCCGGGAGATCCATCCCTTGATCTTCCTGGGCACAGCGAGTGACAGGTACAGAGGGTGGATGGGCCAGATTTACACTCCCGAGCTCTACCATGGGCGCATTCAAAAGAGGACGAGACAGCTTGCGGGGAACACATTCTTGGAAGAGGTCCTCCCCGTTGACAGCGTGAGGGAGTACTTCCAGCATTTCAGGGTCCTGGAGCTGGATTTCACCTTCTACGGTCCCCTCCTGGACGAGAAGGGCAACCCCACCTCCCAGCTCAGGACCCTGGAGAGGTATTCCCAATATCTCGGACCAGAGGACCTGGTGATCCTCAAGGCTCCACAAGCTGTCACGGCACAGAGGCTCACCAATCAGAGGTCCTCTGTTCCCAATCCCACTTACCTGAACCGGGAATTGTTCACCGAGCGCTTCCTGGAGCCAGCAAAGAAGGTTCTAGGGGAAAACCTCGCAGCAATAGTCCTGGAACAGGAGTATCAACCCAGTTCTCAGAGATTGCCCGCCCAGAGCTTGGCCGAGGGGCTGGAGGAGTTCTTCCGAGGTGTACCTTCGGATACGAGGTACCACTTGGAGCTCAGAACCAAAGAGTATCTCACCGGGGAGGTCTTCTCGGTGATGGAGCGATATGGAGTGGGGCAGGTTCTCTCTCATTGGACCTGGCTTCCCCCTCTGAGACAGCAGGTCCGAATATCCGGTGGAAGGTTCCTGAGGCCAGGAAGGAGTGTGGTCGTAAGGCTCATGACTCCCCGAGGGGTCCGCTACGAGGAGGCTTATGCCAAGGCCTTTCCTTTCGATCGCCTCGTGGACGGGATGCTCCAGACGAGCATGATAGAGGACACCGTGTGGCTCATGGAGCGATGCATAAGGGAGGATGTGAGGGCCTTCGTGATAGTGAACAATAGGGCAGGGGGCAATGCCCCAGAGATCGCAAGGCTGATAGCTCAGAGGTTCCTTTCGGGCTGTTCCTTGAAAAAAGGTGAAGGAGAGTGAGTGATGTCATCCACGGACCTAGGGGAGATAAGGGATCTCGCCTCTCGAGTCGTGAGCTCCTTTGCTGATAAGAGGGCGAGCAGGGCTTGGTGGAGAGAGCCCATTGTGGCCTCGGCCCCTGTGGATTCGAGATTCCTGGAGCTGAGGAAGATGGCCGCCCCAGATCACATCCTCCCTTGGGAACTTCTCAGAAGTGCGAGGAGCGTGATAGTTTTTTTCGTCCCTTTTGCCAGATTCCTTCCTCTGGAGAACAGGCCTGGGAGTCTCCCCTCGAGGAGTTGGGGTTTGGCATATGTGGAGACAAACGAACTCATATCCGTCCTCTGCCAGAGGATAAAACAGAAACTCGAGGCCCGAGGAGAGAGGTGCGAGACAACTCCCCCCACACACAACTTCGACCCCGAGAGCCTGAGGAGCCGATGGTCCCACAAACACCTAGGGTTCTTGTGCGGTTTGGGGAGATTTGGCCACAACGCGCAGCTCATAACCCCATCAGGGTGCGCTGGGAGATTGGGAAGCTTGGTCACAGAGGCGGATCTGGGCGAAGGGCCCATTGTGGGAAACGGTGAGGCATGTCTTCACAGGGCAGGCTTCAAGTGCTTGAAGTGCGTGAAGAGGTGCCCTGTGGGTGCCCTCACAGAGGAAGGGTTGGACAGAAGGGCATGTTGGGAGAGGCTCAAATTCAATCTGGCCTCAGGAGGCACCCTCCATGGGCTCCCCCCCACAACTCACGTGTGCGGAAAATGCGTATCGGTCCTGCCGTGCTCTTTCCACGACCCAGTAGCGCGACTCCTGGGCTCCAAAAGAGCCCCATGAAGGGACCTCAGACAATGAGATGCCCTTTGGGGCCTTGGAGTCCGCACCTTAACCCCTCAATGGAGACACCTTTTTGATCGGTCTCACCCACCTTTTGGGCTGGCTTGGATTCTTGTCCCCTGAAGGGCTTTCCCAGGCTTCACCCATTACCACTGGGGCGAGATATCCTCGTGTCGTCACTGGGTCAAAGTTCATGGGGAACTAGATCCTCGAGGGGGCAACCGAGGCACTTGGGTTTCGGCCTGCAGTGCCTTTTTCCCAAGGCCACAAGTAGCGCGTGGTACTCGTTGTAAAGGGAGGAATCTTGGGGGATCCGCTCCATGAAAAGGGCCTGTATCTCCTCGTACTTGGCTTCACGGGAAATCCATCCATGGCGCCAAAGGATCCTCCTTGTGTAGGCATCGACGACGAATACGGGCCTTTTGGCGGCATAGAGGAGGATGCTGTCCGCTGTCTCGGGCCCTATCCCTGATACCGAAAGCAGTGCCTTCCTGAGCTCATCAGTGGGTAGGGAGAGAAAGGCCTCCAAGTCTCCTTTACCTTTCTCGTCAGCCAGGGCCAAGAGGTTCTTGAGCCTTCGGGCCTTGATGCGGAAGTAACCGCACGGCCTGATGAGCTCGGCCATGGTCTCCTGGGGAAGGCTGAGGAGGAATCCGAGGGAAAGGTCTCCTTTTTCCTTGAGGGTCCTTATGGCCTTTTCCACATTGGGCCAGGCAGTGTTCTGGGTGAGGACAGCTCCCACCATGATCTCAAGAGGCGAGTCTCCAGGCCACCAGTGCTGGGGCCCGAAGCGTTCGAGGAGCCGTCCAAAGACATCCATGAGGAGTGGACCACTGGGCACGAAAGGCCCATCGCAAATCCCGAAGCGGTCTCCTTTCCTCGAGGATCCACCGAGAGCTTTTTCGAAGGGGCTCACTTTATTCCTTTCGTCTCACGAGGCTCGAGGAAATCGAAGGGAGTTCCAGCCCAGCATAATGAAAGCACAGGACCCCTCAGGGAGCAAGATCGAGGGGGCTCGACCTCTCCTCTTTTGAACCCATATCAAAGGCCTTCTTCTAAGCCATCTTGCGCTTCTAGAACCCAACGTAGCTTAGCCTCACTCAGCACTCCATGACCATGCACGGGGTGCCGGGATTACGCCCTATAGGCCGCCCCAAAAAGAACCTTGAACATTCACGAAGCGTTAAAGGGGAATCTGGATTCAAATCGTTTTTCAAAAGGCCCAGAGGGGCGTGTGGTGAGAAGGGCTGTACGAGGAACGATTGGCGGCGGACCGCCGGAAGCCACTTCGCGCCGAAGCCCCCCTGGACCCCGGGTTTGCTCGCAATACCCTGGGTCATCCCATCATCGATCCAGGGGGCTTCTCACGCCCAGGACATTCTTTCGGGCGACATGGGTGTAGATCATGGTGGTCTTGAGGTTCCTGTGGCCCAGGAGTTCCTGTATGGTTCGGATGTCGTAGCCGTTTTCCAGCAGGTGGGTTGCGAAGCTGTGCCCCAGGGTGTGCACCGATGCCTCCTTGGAAATCCCCGCAGCAAAGAGCGCCTTCTTGAACGCCTTTTGAAGGGCCGCTGGATGGACGTGGTGGCGGCGGACAGTCTCCCGGGGGGCAGCACCACCGGGAGCCGCCGCCCGGGCATGGCCCGCACAGCGCCGAGCTCGTCCGTCGGGTCCTTGTCCAGGACGTTGCGGTAAAAGAAAACCAAAACATTGAGGGCCTGGCTCTGAGCAGCAGCGGAGACCCTTCTTTCCACGGCGAGGAAGCTCAGGAAGTTCCGAATATCGGACGCCGATAGATTCTCCGGTTCCTTATCCCCGACGAAACCCCTGAACGACCCGAAGCCAGCCCAAGTAGGTCCTCTCTGTGCTCAATGATCGATGCCGAAGCCTCAGCGCGTGGTCGGCCTGCTTTACCTGCCAGTCCTCGTGCCTCTTGGAGAGATACCTCAGGAACTCTTGCCTTTGGTCGGAGCTTAACCCATTCTCCAGGGGAAGCTCCAGGAAGGCGTAACACTCGGCGACCCATCGGACAAAATATGGAACGTACCTCTCCCGAACCACCGCTTTCTCCGCCAGGTACTCCCTGAACGCCCCCAAACATAGCAGATCTCCTGTTTGGCCTCGCTTCCTTCTAATAACAAATCTGGATTTATTCTCCTCCATGTAATTCCCCCCTGCCAGCCCAGGCCGTGTCATTTTTCTTGACATGCCCCCTCGCCCGATCTACCATCTCCCATGGGAATAGGATAGGTATAAAAAGATATGTTAGGCGCCACAAGCGCAACACAGAAAGGAGGTTCTCATGAGCTCGGATGAACTGAAGCGTAAGCTTGGAATCGACGATGACGGGACGTACCGTATCGATCCCGAAACGGGGCGGGTGCAGAAGTGGGGGTTCTTCGGTTGGAAGGAATACCGATCACCGGGTCGACCCGGACAGCGGCACAATCCAAAAGGAGGGGTTCTTCGGCTGGAAAGATACAGAGACGCGGATCCATCCTGATTCCGGCGTCGTTCAGGAGAAAGGGTTCTTCGGTTATCGCGACACCGATACGCGAGTCGACCCGGAGACCGGGGTTATCCAAAAATGGGGCTGGTTCGGTTGGAAGGATACCGACGAACGCATCGACCCTGAGACCGGAAAGCTTCAAGAGCGTGGGTGGTTCGGCTGGAAGGACAAGTGGTAACACGCCGAGTCGGTGCAAAGATGCTGACAGCGCCGATCTCGAAGTATCATAATCGCAATCCATACAGCCTCGCGCACTTGTCTGATCCTAGAGGAGCCAACATGTCTCTTCCCCCTTTTCTCGAAACGGTAAACCAAGTGCTTCTAGGCTTGAGCCTCATTCCCGCCATCGCATTGCTGATCGGGGCGGTGTTCGACCCTCAAGGTGTCCGACACTGCACGAACCACTCTATGGGGAATATTCTGGGCATGTTTGATAACTTGTAGAATACTCTTTTTCGTGGTATACCGAAATTTCCGAAGATAGTTCGAAAGGAGAGGAATTATGCGCTTCAAAGTTGTACTTGTGGCAAGCGACGAAGGTGGGTACACTGTTTACGTCCCGTCTTTGCCTGGCTGTATTAGCGAAGGAGAGACAGTAGAAGAAGCCTTGAGAAATATCCAAGAGGCGATCGAACTATATCTTGAGCCAGTGGAAGATGATCTGGTCATGGATGAGACCGCGCTGGTGCGGGAGATTGAATTGTGAATGTGCCCAGTCTGCCGTACCAGCAAATCATTCATGCCTTGCAAAGAGACGGGTGGACCGTGGTACGTCAGCGCGGCAGTCACATTCGGTTACAGAAACGCATAGGGAGCGAGGTGCTCAAGATAACGGTACCTGCCCATCGTCCAGTCAAACGCTCTACATTGGTACATATTTTGAAGCAAGCACGACTGGAGGTGGATGATTTCTTGAAATTGTTGTGAGTAACAAAAAAAGAGAAAAAGCCCGACCAACATGCGCTTTCAGCCGACGCCGCTCCGCTGCGCTTCGCGGCGCAGGTGAAGCGCGAGCCGTTAGGCGGCAGAAGGAGACACGGGTTGCAGCCAACGACAACCACCTCAGTACCCGAGCCGAAGCTCGCGACCGGGAGTGTCAAGATTCGATTCGACCGCAACGAGTTCGCGGGGCTTTCGGAGACATGGGGACGGACATTCCGCTCCTCATCGGGATGACGCTCGCGGCCGGTCTTGATGGGACAAGCGTCCTCGTGATGTTCGGTGCCATGCAGATTCTTACGGGTCTCGTCTACCGGTTGCCGATGCCCGTCCAGCCGCTCAAGGCGATGGCGGCGATCGTGATGGCGCAACAGGCATCCCCTGCAACACTGTACGGCGCAGGGCTCGCGATCGGGCTTGTCATGTTGCTGCTTGCCACGACTGGTCTGCTGGATCGGCTGGCGCGCGTGGTTCCAAAGTGTGTCGTGCGCGGCATTCAGCTCGGGCTCGGGCTCCAGCTCGCCTCCGTGGCACTGAAGTTCGTGCAGGCAGACGGGCTGCCCGGGTATGCGCTTGCCGCAGGGGCCTTCGTGATCACGGTGCTGTTGCTCGGCAATCGGCGGTTTCCAGCCGCGCTTCCGGTGGTGGTCCTCGGATTGGTGTATGCAGTTACCTTTAAGCTGGACGGTGGCCTTCTGGGCAGTCTTCGCTTCCGCCTGCCTGCGGTGCATCTCCCTCAGCCGGCTGACATCCTGACTGGCTTTCTAGTTCTCGCACTGCCACAGATACCGCTTTCTCTCGGCAACTCGGTTCTTGCGACTCGACAGCTCACCGAGGATCTTTTTCCTGACCGCCGCTTGACCATTCGCAAGATCGGCCTGACATACGCACTGATGAACCTCGTAAATCCGTGGTTCGCAGGTGTGCCTACGTGCCACGGCTCCGGTGGAATGGCAGGCCACTTTGCGTTCGGCGGACGAACTGGTGGGTCGGTCATCATCTACGGATCCCTGTTTCTAGGCCTCGGCCTGTTCTTGGGCGGTGGGTTCGAGCATATAGCGAAGGCCTTCCCGTTACCGATGCTGGGAGTCATACTCCTCTTCGAAGCTCTTGCGCTGATCTGGCTCATCCGAGACACGGCGCATTCCCGAACCGAGTTTCCGATCACCGTGTTGGTCGGGCTCCTTGCCGTTGGGCTGCCCTACGGATACGTAATCGGACTTGTCTTGGGAACCGTACTGGTGTACCTGGGTACGCGCCCCCGACTCGTGAGTCCCGATGCCGTCTAACAAGTTTGCAGCAAACGGCGCTTCGCGCCGCCGCTGAACCGGAGCGTTGCCGCCGCGCGACCCGCGCTGATTCGCGCGGCGCCAAGTAACTCGCTCAAGCGGATTTGCGCATCACGCTGCGTTCCGCCAAGCCGTGCTCCGCTGTGCGCAAACCCCTTAGCTCTGCCGTTAGGCACTCTAAGCAGGCGACAAGGCGAATGAAAGTTATGATATCCTCCCAAATCCACCGCCTACCTTGCAGAGGGAGGGGTGTCAGGGGGGTTGGGGGTGAACTTGGATTCCTAGGCACTGCTGGCCGCGTCAGCTCGCCGCCTCTATTACCCCTTAGCTCCCAGATGGGTCCCTTTGAGGACGCACCTCTCCCTCGATCCGAATAGCTCCTTGGCTTCCCAGTGCGGATTGCCTCTAACCGGACGGCTCCAAGGCCAGCTCATTGATCCTCGTTCTGGCATCCACAAGCAATCCAAAGCAAGGATGCCCCCTCCCCAACCGAATGATCAGCCGGCGAGAACGCTCCAACACCCGCCCAGGCAATCTGATCAAATGATACCTAATCGCCTTCATCCTCTTTGACACCCATGACCTCCCTAGCACCAATCCCTTCATCACCGCGTCGAGGTTGAAGGCCAACACCATGATCCACCACCAAGCCGCATTCTGCCCAAACTTCCCCGAGGGCAAAGGACCCCTTGAGTTTCCTCACATCGAGGTGAAATACCACAATCCCCTAGATGATCTTGTCCCTCATCGCCTCGGCGATGGTGTACACAGAAATCATCTTGCTGTCCGGATGAAGGCCGTCCAGCCGATCCGGTGCTGCAGTGGTATCCAGACGGAAGAATCTTTAGGGCTTTAGCTTGTTGATCAGGTCGTTGTATTGCTTCGCCTCGGTGTCGTGCGCCTCGTCGTTGAAGATGCAGAGCGACTCGACATTCTCCATCAGAACTTTCCAGTTGGCGGTGCGCTCATAAATCTGGCGAATGTTGCCCGGGATAATGGAGCCGGATCGGATGCCGGCCGGGCTTGTTGGCGGCTCCATGATGTGAAGGCTCGCGCCGCTTTTCAGCACTCGAAGGAATTGAAAAAGAAGGGGAGGACCTCTTAGATGTAACTTCCAGAAACGAGATGGAACTCGTCCACCAGCGGCTCAGGGACGAGGGTGTTGGGCGTGAGAATGAGCAACTTCCTCTGGTCATGCACGATCATGAGATACGCGATCATCGCGGCGAGGGCCGTCGTCTTCCCGCCTCCCGTGACGACGTTGGTGAGAAGGTCTCTCTCGCCCAGGATTTCAAACGAATAGACGCACCGTTCAATCACCTCAAGTTGCACCTTCTCCCACTAGCGCTGGTTCCACAGTTTCAGTTTGGGCTTGAGCCGCGGCGATCGCAGGTACTTGAGAAATGTTATGCCGTATTCGGGTATCCCAATGTATCCGCCCTTTCTCCACTTTCCGAAATTGGCCTCGTGTGGCTTGAAAAACTAATGCACCCCCCGAGACCCCTGCCTCTAAGCCATTTGGAACTCGATCTTTCGCGTCTCCGTGACGCGCTTGGAGGCATCCAGAATCTCCAGAGAAATTAGATTGCCCTCCTCGTCATAATCCAGAATCACGCCCGGCTTCCGTTCGTCGCTTTCGCTAACGGGAACGTCATCCTTCAGGATCACGGTCAGCGTATCTGTCTTTGGATCATAGGTTATCTTCATAACATCTACCTCCTGTATTTCTCAATTTTGCTCGTACAGTACAGGGTCACCACTTCCACGGGCATCCGGTCCACATCCACGATCACCCGCACGAGTAAGAGCGTCCATGGAAATCAACGACTCTTTCAAGCACATCCCTCCCCGGTCGCACCGGCAGGCGTCGTTCGGGGGCAGATAATACTCTTTCAAGAACGGTCTCATCAATGTCACGGCGCTTCATCTGGTCCACAGCATGCGGAGTAACGATATACTTGCGGATCGGATCAGCCATCCAGACTCCTCATGTTACCTCCGTCTTAGAAAAGACCGTCTCTCCCACCAGCTTATCCTGCACCTTGCAGGCGACGGTGTAGGTCCCAAGCTTGTCAAGTTTATGCCAAGCGATGAGGATCGCCTCAAACCGATCGCCAGCGCCCCGCACCTTGGATTTTACCCTCTGCCGAGACAGGATATAATCCCTGTCTGCCACAAAGTGAGCTACTTGATAATCAGAATCCCACTGGCAGTTGACCAGCCATTCATCCTCGTTGGTGGACATAGCATCCACGGCTTCAAACTCGTACTCGAGGGGCCCAACCTTCTTCGCGCGGATATCGCCGATGACCGGCGGCTCTGGAAAGCGCAAACAGAAGTCGCCATCCTCCATATCCCTATACCGTTGGAGAATCCGCTTCCGGAAGCGAGTGGAACGCAGGGGAATCAGTTCAATTCCAATCAAAGGTGAGCCGTCGTCTTCCACATATTTCTGGAGGATCTTCACATACTCTTGCACCTGACGGCTGAAGCGCCAGCCGAGGACCTTGGCACGAATCGGCTTGTTCGGCTCAAGGCGCGATTCGATCTCGTCAAAGAACTCCTTAGCCTTGCGCGCATCAATGGACTCTTCGGAATTAGCAAGACCCACCAGGATCGGCTCGCTCTACCCGGGCGGGCGGAACCTGTGGGCAACACCTCCTCCCGTATTCCGGCTTGCCCCGTAGCAGGTGAGGACAAAGTCCACGAAATCCTCCTGCGATAGGTGCTCGAACCTGTCCAAGGGATAGACGCCCAGGTACGAAACCTCGATGTTCGGCACCTTCGAAACCGCGCCGGGCATCT